>FUWD013241120.1_pt2 | contig 76630 bp, 87 predicted proteins | sample 1063281 | NCBI WGS metagenome assembly FUWD01 (sample SAMEA79048168, study PRJEB19326) | metagenome | biome: marine | reverse complement strand
GTATGGCCAATAGAACTACTGTCAAATTAGTTGTATTAACATCCGTACTATTAACACCTGTACTATTCACAGTGTCAACATTCCCCGTAGTTGCATCGAGTGTTGTTATATCCCCTGACGTACTAACCAAATTGTCTGTATAAATAACCTTACCGGTTGCCATAGTCAAATCATTAGTAATATCGAGAGCACCTGTTCCTCCGGTATGGCCAATAGAACCTACTGTCAAATTAGTTGTATTAACATCCGTACTATTCACAGTGTCAACATTCCCCGTAGTTGCATCGAGTGTTGTTATATCCCCTGACGTACTAACCAAATTGTCTGTATAAATAACCTTACCGGTTGCCATAGTCAAATCATTAGTAATATCGAGAGCACCTGTTCCTCCGGTATGGCCAATAGAACCTACTGTCAAATTAGTTGTATTAACATCCGTACTATTAACACCTGTACTATTCACAGTGTCAACATTCCCCGTAGTTGCATCGAGTGTTGTTATATCCCCTGACGTACTAACCAAATTGTCTGTATAAATAACCTTACCGGTTGCCATAGTCAAATCATTAGTAATATCGAGAGCACCTGTTCCTCCTGTATGACCAATAGAACCTACTGTCAAATTAGTTGTATTAACATCCGTACTATTCACAGTGTCAATATTCCCCGTGGTTGCATCCAGTGTTGTTATAGTCCCTGACGTACTAACCAAATTGTCTGTATTAATAACCTTACCGGTTGCCATAGTCAAATCATTAGTAATATCGAGAGCACCCGTTCCTCCTGTATGACCAATAGAACCTACTGTCAAATTAGTTGTATTAACATCCGTACTATTCACAGTGTCAACATTCCCCGTGGTTGCATCCAGTGTTGTTATAGTTGCATCAGTACTAATCAAATTGTCTGTATAAATAACCTTACCGGTTGCCATAGTCAAATCATTAGTAATATCGAGAACACCTGTTCCTCCGGTATGGCCAATAGAACCTACTGTCAAATTAGTTGTATTAACATCCGTACTATTAACACCTGTACTATTCACAGTGTCAACATTCCCCGTAGTTGCATCGAGTGTTGTTATAGTCCCTGACACACTAATCAAATTGTCTGTATAAATAACCTTACCGGTTGCCATAGTCAAATTATTCGTAATATCGAGAGCACCTGTTCCCCCGGTATGACCAATAGAACCTACTGTCAAATTAGTTGTATTAACACCTGTACTATTCACACCTGTGCTATTCACAGTGTCAACATTCCCCGTAGTTGCATCGAGTGTTGTTATAGTCCCTGACGTACTAACCAAATTGTCTGTATTAATAACCTTACCGGTTGCCATAGTCAAATCATTAGTAATATCGAGAGCACCTGTTCCTCCTGTATGACCAATAGAACCTACTGTCAAATTAGTTGTATTAACATCCGTACTATTCACACCTGTACTATTCACAGTGTCGCTATTCACAGTGTCAACATTCCCCGTAGTTGCATCGAGTGTTGTTATAGTCCCTGACACACTAACCAAATTGTCTGTATTAATAACCTTACCGGTTGCCATAGTCAAATCATTAGTAATATCGAGAGCACCTGTTCCTCCGGTATGGCCAATAGAACCTACTGTCAAATTAGTTGTATTAACATCCGTACTATTCACAGTGTCAACATTCCCCGTAGTTGCATCGAGTGTTGTTATATCCCCTGACGTACTAACCAAATTGTCTGTATTAATAACCTTACCGGTTGCCATAGTCAAATCATCCGTAATATCGATAGCACCTGTTCCCCCGGTATGGCCAATAGAACCTACTGTTAACGTGTCATATTTCCCATCTATAGAGGATCCCTTTATCCGGGAAGAAGTATAGCTCATATTTAGAATAATATAATATTATTATTTTATTTAAATATTTCCTGGTGTATCCATATGATCGTATGTGACAAGTTCGGCGTACTTATCACAAATAGTATTAAAGTCGTGTTCAAGAATAGAGTATTTGTCATTCACTTGATCAATGGTAATATTAAGCGATTTATTAGCGTTAACTACATAGTCATAATTCATACCAAGAACATTGTGATGATATCCAATTGTATCATATGCGCGCATAATGGTAGTGACAAGATTGGTGTTTTCCTTTTCGCGCGAGAAATTGTACTTTAGTTCACCGTCTTGCTTCTTAATAAGACGGTTCTTGTATCGCGATTCGCGGAGTGTATCATTCTTGACATGAGTCTTCATTGTTAATATAATTGCATAATAAATGTATTTAAGTATATTAACAATGAACGATGAAGTATTTGTAATGGAACTTACGATACCTAATGATAAAGTAAATAATGAAGAAACTAAGTCTGTCTCGAAACTTGTTGATACATCGGTTAGTTAAAAAAACCTGCCAAATCTGTATTTCCTATTTTCCCCAATAACACTCTTTTGACAACTGGGATATATATATGATCACAAGTGTTGTTCTTCTTAAAATGACCGCAACTACATGTCAATTTTTCAATGTTAACGAAATGTCGTACTTTCTTGGGTAATAAAAGGTCTATATAATCTGCTGTATTCCATGTTTCGTTAAACATTGTCTGTATTGTAATTGGAATATTGTCGGATAACATTATGCTAAGTAATCCATTTAATCTATAATGAGGAAGTGTATCAACTATTCTATATCGCTTTTCTATTATATATATTATCATTGCATCCATATAACCTAAGTTTCTATTTTCCATTATGTTAAAAATAGAACACTGTGGAGAATCCCTGGGATAACATTCTCTGTATTCGGATATAATTTTGGAGTCTACTAATTTTGGGTCAATGTAGAAATCGTAAAATTCGCTTGGTCTATGAATAGACTCTAATTCTTCAATTATCACATTTTCCCAACAATCGGATACAGAGTCCCATTGAGAAGTTGTGATAACCACTGGTCTTGCAAATCTCATATATTGTCTTTTTCCATCATCGTAAAATGGGTCATGTGTATAAATGTCCCCTTTTGTTATCCGTGTATGTCGTATGTCCCTTAATACAGAGTTCATCGTGAATAGATATTGTATTATTTTTTAAATCTATTTAAGGGTATATATCAACTAATAGTATGAACATTAAATGTACGTGTGCCCGAGTGGTCTAAGGGGTCAGACTTAAGCTCTGCTGGTGAAAGCCTCGTGGGTTCGAACCCCACCGCGTACACTTACATTTAATCTTCTTTTATACGTTAAAATACTTAAGGATAAATATTACTCACTATTATATACTAATGGACGGTGATGATCGCTACACTAAGATGCAAAACGAAATCGATACTCTTCGTAAGGAAATGCACACTATCAAGGCGCCCAAGAAGACAAAGGTCAAGAGTGATGTCCCCCGTAAGCTAAGCGAATACAATATTCATGTCCAGAAGCACCTCGGTGAAATGAAGACGGCTGCTGCGGAAAGTGGAGAAAAGTACGATCACAAGGAAGCTTTTAAGATGGCTGCTGCTTCCTGGGCAGAGGGGAAGGCGTCGAGGGGGCTAAAGAAGGTAGAGTAAAGAGATAGACAATTTTTACATATCTTACAATTTAAAATTTCACTTCTGAAAACATCTTTGCAATTGCAATTACTGTTATTATCTATTTTGTTTATATATGATAGATAATAATCCGTAATAATGGAAATATCACTTTTTATAATAGAAATCTTTTCAAGGCTTAGGTTATTTAAAATATAATTATTCACCCTTATGTCATTTGTAAATACAATATCATTTATTCTTTTCACGTCTTTTTGAATTTCTTCGGGTACCAATATTGAAAAGCTTTTTACATACTTATTATCTGGTATACATATTTTTGAAACAGAACCTGTTTTATTCTGACAAAATACGAATACTGAATAATCAAACTTGCTGAAATAAACCGTAGTTTCCTCGTACATTCCTGCTATAAGAACAATGAATTCTATGTTAACAAATGAATGCAAATCATCTAATTTGTAAAAAATAGTTCCCGGTTCAATATTAACTGCATCCAATATTGATGAAAAATCAGTAGTCAGCGTATAAGAATCAATTTTTTTGTCAGTGCCTCTTAAATAATACCCGGTCACTTCATCTATCTGGTAATCTAATAGCTTAGAATATACATCAAATGGTACCTCTGTGTTTTTTTGGGTGTACAATTTGGGGGTTATTACGGACTTTGATGGCCTGGGTTTTGTATCACTAAATAAAAGCTTAGGCATTTGATTAGATATATTTTTTATACCAATCATTGTACCTATACTATAACTATTTACTTAAATACATTGATATATCCGTGATATTCGTCAAAATCTCTTGCGTGATTACCTTTTTCCCTGAATGTTACGTGATTACAAGCAGTATGTGTTATTTCATGTATTATCAACGGTTTAATCTTGTCCAATGTGAGTACATTACCCCGAGCGTCTCGCAGGGTTAAGAATATAAGGCGTTTTTTGGCACGGAGACTTTTATCAGGACCAACGGGTTCTTCTTGAGTGTTAATAACGTCTTTTGGTTTGTTTAAGCCTATAAAATTAACTGGATCCTTGGTAGTACTTTCTTGCATCTCTTGAACATGAAAGGGTGTAGTTAATAGAACATGAATACCTGGGACTAAGTTTTTTGGGATTCTGTTTATACTTCTCAATAAGTCATTTATGTATTTCTTGGCTATTATCAGCAATTGTGCAGCTTTATAAGAGTCTTTATAATTTAACACTTTGTACACGTTGTTATTGTATTTATAACTAACATAATTCTTATTTTCGTCGAAATCCCAAAACTGATTATTCATTGGTATTTAATAATATTATATTCCATCAATTGATTCTGTCAAGTATTAGATCGTACCCATCGTTATTCTTAACTTTTTTGATTTTATAATCCATAGATTTTGCAACAGGTTTCATTTTATTGGGTAATTGGGGTTTGCTCTTAACTGGTGGGTGTTTTTTGCCCTTAACCGGTACACGTTGACGTGACAGGGTTTGAAATGTCCTTGGTAAAACAGTGGGTGCAGGTATCTTGATTCCACGGGGTTTTTGCAAAGGGATAACAACAGTTTTCCCCTTTGAGAGTCCAGTATTCTTACGTACGGATTTATTTTTTTGCGCCCCTTGAGATACCTTAATAGCTTTTCCAAAAGACATAACGAGTGCCCTTTTCGGGATTAATCCCTGTCTTGTAGGTGGGGTATTAATTATAAAAGGAAATGTCTTAACTCTTTTGTCTAACCTTAGTATCTTCTCTTGGCTTTTAGATAATATAATTATCAGGGTTGTCATATCAGGTGATCTTTTCAGCTTATTGAGGGCGTGAGTACTATTATTACACCCATTCAGTATATAAACAGTTTGCATATATTAATATCCAATAAAAAAATATTGACAATTATTAACAATGTCTGACTTCGAAGAATCTGACTTCGAAGACGGGATAGAATCCAACAACTCTGACGATTCTTCCCCGGAATATCCAGATACAGATAACGAAACTGACATCGAAAAAGATGTCAAAGAAGAAACTTCTCTCGAGACATACAAGACCTTACTTGATACATTGTTATCGGAGGATTCCATAACCAACGAATATTACGACACGGAGACAATGAAAGCTAATTATTATTATGATATCAGGAACAGGCAGTTTTATTTATCCGAGGATAATCTCGAAACCATTAAGATGATAAGAAACTACAAGGATCTATTAAGGGTGAAGGCTTTAAATGGGGAAATAACTGATAGTCAGTACGACGAAGAACTTACCAATTCTATTAAGCGTGAGTACCAAATACTAAGGGATTCTGAAACAAAACGCGCACCTAAAACTTCCAAGTTGGAATCTAATCTAAACATGGACAAGTCTCTACTTGAAAAACTCGATGATATACGCGAAGCAGAAGAAGTTTACGAAAAGTCTGTAGCCAAAAAATTCGGTATTGTATTGCCGAAAATACCAAAGGGTATTAAAATAGAAGACATCAACCGATATTCCAATGCTAAGTCTTTGAGGCTTGAAAAAGGAGAAATAAACCCTCCGAATACAGACAATGAAAAATTGATAGAAGATTACGTAACACAGTCTGCCAAGGCTACTTCTTTAGTGCGGGAAAATACACCTTCTTACTTGTCCCCTACTGTTGGTGCTACAAGTTGTTGCCCTGGTAAATATACCATTGACACCAATATCACATTTAAGGGTGTTTCACAATTCAAAATAAAAACAAAGAGGTCAAGACTATTAAATGATAGTCAAGAATTAGAACAGGATAAACAACTTTTACTCAGGAGAAGACTTAAGTATCTTGGAAGAAGTGAAATGATAAAATGTATAGGAAACAGGGCCATCAAGTACATGTCTTACATAGAAAGACTTAGGGAAAATAGAATACCTGTACTTAAGTTTAATTCTCACCCATCTGATTACATCGCCTTAAAATCAATAATAGGAAACGAGTCTGCAAAATATTACAAGATCCCCAATAATGACATCTTCAAGGAGTTTACACACTCCGTACCTGATGTCTCATCTTCGGAAACTGGTGATGGTGTGACAAAATATCTGGAAACTGGTAAATTGGGTTATCTGGCTTTTAAACCGGGGCTATTCGATACAAAGGAAGACATATTTGATACATTAGAGAACTATGTAACTGTAAAACCTATGTCAGATGAGCTGTATCTTGAACTTGAAAAGAACGGTAAAACAAAGGGGGATAAAACAGAGGCCACTAAGGTTTGGCAATTAACAAAGACTATTCCCGGTATTAATGATAAATCTGTCACTCAGAGGTATATCAATTTTGACGATTACCTTAATGATTTGTTAGATAACCTTAGGAAAATACTCGTGATTCAGAAAAGCCCAAAGATTAAGGCAGTAACTGAAAAAGAAGATTAGGAAAATAAGATTCTACCTTGAGAACAATAAAGACCCTGACATTTATCTCCCAGAATCAGACCAATTGCCTCTCGACGTTCTTTATGAAAACAAGAACGCTGTTTTTGTTATGAGACAAACTGCTTTATTTAAAATAGCAGAACACCTCAGTATATTCAATCCTCAAACATTCCAGTTATCAATTTCATTAGAAAGTGATATTTACAACTACACTACTAAGAAGTACAATGAAACAGTTAATAGAATTATATTCATTTTCAATAATTACCCCGACACGGTTGATGATTTTATCAAGGAGAACCTTACATCAGTAGAATTAATGGCATTTGAAACACCTCTTGTAACACCGGTAAATGATATAGACCCTAACGACAAAGAAGGAACTCTGGAAAGACTACTCACATGGAAACCTCCACAGGAACAATACATCAAGTACAAAAGTATTTTGGACGAGACAAAAAATTCAATCTCAAAGCTTAATAAACGAGTACCAGAACTTAAATCACTCGAAGCCAAGGCAGTTATAGATGAATACAACGAAGTTAAGAAATGGGACTCTGTTCTTCTCGATTATAAAACAAGAATAGAGCCCGGGAATGTAGATCGCTTGAGTTTTAAGATTAGAGAACTAACAAAGGGTCGTAATAGATTGCCGTCTCGAAGAATTTATAGGGTTGCGTCAATTGGGGTAAGAATAGATGTTCAGAGGGAATTGGTAACAGTTTTCCAAAATTGTAAGGTGGATTATCCGGAGAATTTTGCTAAAATTACGGAACATTTGATATATGGTCTTGCTCGCTTTCCAGAAGACTACGAATATTATGTACTCATAGTTAAAAACGAATATAAGAGACTGTGCACTCTTTTTGAATACACTAAAATGGAATCAGGGGACAATTACCAGTTTAAATATGACGCTACTGTTGCTATTCCTGTAATTACTGAGTTTTTAGTTCACGAAGGTGAGTTCGATACAGTAGACATCGAGAAAATCGAGTCTCTAATGAATATGTTTAATGGTAAGCCTTTTATACAAAAGCACTTAACCAACCTAAGGGGGGAAGAATTAGATGCATACAAGTCCGCTATTCTATTCGAACAGAATGAAAGCAAGAAACCAGTAGTTGGTAAGTATTCAAGAGCTATAAATATACTCAGGAATATATACAAGACAAGACTTCGAAGGGACGCAGAGTACGTGGCGTCAAATACCTACAAACCGCCTACTATTTTTGATGAAATACCTACAATTGAAAACGGCAACGGATTCTATTCACCTACTTATATTAAGGTTGACGATAAATATATAGTTGGTGGGCACTTTCCAGAATATTATACATATAATATGATTTCTTATGACACTGAAACTACAAACCAGGAACCGAATAGAGTACCGTATCCAGTGTATTTTGAATTAACTGGTAAACCTTCTAAATCGAGTGCCGACCTAACACTTGACAGAATCCAAGGAACCGATATAGTTGGGGAAAATTACTCTCGTGACCAGTTGGTGGAACTCGCTGGCATTTACGGGGTTGATATCATAGATGAATCATATGAATTGTGGAAAAACATCATGTTAATTGTAGTAGGGAACAGTGGGAAACAAGTAATTACGGAGAAACTTGTGTACAACCCTTCTAATGCAATAGATTATATACAGACACACGAGGTTAATATACATTATGTTATGCGCCCAAGAAGTGGAATACCTGATCCTGGCGAAATATACAACGTTACCCTTGACCCCAAAAAGAAATACGCTGTTCCATTCAAATTCTCTAATTATATAGCTGTTTACAGTAGCGTTCTCAAGGAACAAGTAGACAATGGTTATATAATACTGGAGGGACCAGCAATTTTTGAGGATACAACCCCTGAGAATAAACTCACTTCGAGTTATTACATATTCGTAAAATATTCAGACGAGAGAGGAAGACAGAAATTATTCAGGGAAGGTGTGGGGAAGAAAAGTATCATTCACTCTAAGACATTGGATACGTGTAATAGATTTAAAAACCAACAGGATTGTGACGCATCTGGTTCACGGTCTATAGACCAGGGTAAGGAGAAAGTGAGAGATAAGTGTGGTTGGGTAGTTAATAAGGTTGAAAATGCAACAATATCCAAATGTGCTTCTATTAAGGAAACAGAGGACTTCGAAAAAAACTACCCTACATTTAATGTAGGTGCTGTGAAATACGCAGATTTCAAGAGAAATAAATCATGGCAGGAAGCTTTTGACAAAAGTATCAGGTACGTAGAACAGATGACACTAATAGGCAAGATGTCTGAAAAGGAAACAATATCTCTTTCGAGAGCCCAGAAGTACAAACTATTCAAATTTAAGGAACATCTCGACAGGTCAGAAAACCCTATAAAGATGCTAACTATTTCGGAACTTAGTCACAATAAGGACACCAATAAAAGGTATTTCGAAATACCAGTAAGTAAGGTTTTCGAGGTAGTTGATGAAGAAATAGACAGTGAATATATGACTATATCACTTCTCAAGAAAGAGATGAAAGAGCACAAATTCCCTCTTAGAATAATAGTCGGTAAGGAACATCTTGTGGATGGGGAACTTGTGGTAATAGATAAAATAGACTACCAGACAGGGAAGGTATTGGTTATGTCGAGCGGAGGAGAATTGGAATTGCCAATAGAAATGTTTAGAAGGTCGTCCCCCGAATTAATAGAAGTCGTTACTTCTTATTATGCTAAGATTAAGAAAACAGACCATTCGCTGCTATCAGAAGGCGTAAAAGGGTTCAGGTGGAACCTTGAGTCTCACGAATATATACTGAATAATGCGGAGGTTTCAAGGAGAACAATAAATACATATGAGAATTATGTTCATAGAATGCTAATAAAACCCACAAAAGAAATGGACTCGTTACCCCTTATAACAAGAGATGATATAATCCGTGCTATGGAAGAGATGTCTTTCTCTACATATAAAGAAACGGATTATGGGTCTATAGAATTGGTAGACGCTTTTCCCGCAACGGTTGAGGCAAAGAGGCAGGCTATAATGAGTAATGTTGACATAGACAAGCTCAGGGATTCTGTTATAGGGATAATAACAATGACAGACGTTGTAGGTAAGAGTGAAAACAAACAGGCTGGTATATCTATCGCGTTTGACGCAATAACAGAAAAACTTACAGACGGTATAAATAATTCAAACGTCCCACAGCTTAAGAAATTCCTGCGCATAGCCAAGGAAAAGAAATTCTTAAACAAACAATTAATGGAAGAGGCATCCAAAAAGATTAAGGAAACATCCACACCAAAGACAGAACCCGTGGCAGAGGAAGTACCGATTCAAACCCCAAAACCTATTGTTAAGTCTGCAAGAGGTATGTATACTGTACGGCCAAGACGCAATTAATCACATTGATTGGTTTAAAACGTTATAAAAAAATGAATTAATATATAAATATATGAGCCCCCTGATACTCGTGTATCATCCTGAATGCGTGGCTTGTAAACGTCTTCTTGATATAATTAGTGGTATTGAAAACGCCGATATAACACTCGTAAATATCTACCAAACTGAAATAAATTCAAATATTAAAATCGATAAAGTACCTACACTTATTAAGGACAAGACTGACATCTTTGTAGGTAAGGAAGTATTCGTGTACTTTGAAGAAATGATAACAAAATCACGCCCTATTGTTAATACAAATAAGTCTATGTACTCTGGTCATGTAATTCCACAAGAACTACCAAAGGATTTTCCTCCTCCCAAACTTTAATGTAATACGCGTCAAAAAAATATAAAAATAAGATATTGGCATATTAAATGCAGGGTGCTCCTAACATGAATGAGATTATGAAAATCGCTAAACAGGTTGCATCCAGTATAGAAAAACCAAGTGGGGACGGTGGTGAATTTGACCCGAACACCTTCGATATGAATAAGGTGTTTCAACAAGTTAGTAAGATGGTTACTCCTGAACTCATTGGTCAAATTAGTGGTGGTGGTAGTGGTGGAGGTAAGAAGGTATCTAATAAGGGGGATAAGATGAAGAAGATCGCAAATGGGACGGATCCATTGCCAGTAGCTGATTCCAAGATTTCACTTAATAATGATTCTCCTCCTGAAAAGAAGCAAGAAAAGAAGCCTAAGAAAGAACGGTCAAGAATCGAGGAACTTTCATCTGACTCTGAATGTGATCCAATTTCCCCGCGCACAAAAGACATGATGTTTACAATGGAAGTTTCTCTCGAAGACTTGTATAATGGTAAGAGGAAGAAGCTTGCTATTCGTCGTCAAACACTTGATGATGGAGAACAAAAGAAGAAGATTTCTGTTATCATTGAAAGAGGTATGTTGGATGAGCAACACATTAGGTTTAACAAGCTTGCTGATGAAAAGCAGGGATACGAAACAGGTGATGTAGTTGTAATCCTGTCTCTCGTAGATAATGAAACATTTGAGCGAGACGGAAACAATCTTATTATCGAAAAAGAAATATCTCTATCCGAGTCTTATAACCCGTGTGTGTACATTACGCATCTCGATGGACGGGTACTAAAGGTCACTGGAGAGCGTATGGATATCTTTGGTGAAGATTTCGATACATTTAAGAAAGTCTCGGGCCAAGGAATGCCAGTCCCTGGACAACCAGGAATGTTTGGTGACCTATTCATTAGATTCAAGTGTGTGGTACCATCATCTTTTACACCAGAGCAGATGATTAGCTTGACAGAACTGTTCCCAAAGCTTAATGTACCCATTGAATGTGAAACTATTCACGAAAAGGAATTGGAGCTTGTAACAGAGACAGACATGGAATTCCTTGGGGAATCTGACTCGGAATATTCTGACTCGGATTATTCTGACTCGGATTATTCTGACTCGGAATCCGGCACTGAATCCGAATCAGATGACGTAAAATCCGTTGATTAAAAGGTATAAAGACATGTGTATATTATATAGTATAATGACAACTATCAACGGCTGGGAATACCTTACCGAAATTCACCCTGGAAACATTTTGTCACAGTCTCTACAGACAGAATATAATGATGCTTACAATGAAGCGTATAGTATTTTCCTTAGTCTTCTGCTTGTACCGGCGCCAGAGGAGATTAAGGAAAATGCAGGTGATTCTAATAAAATTAAGTATATAATTTATTGTGGCGGCGATTCTGATATCATTGAATTAGAAAAGGAATATCACGTAAAGTTCTTAAAATCCAGATTCATTAATAATAAGAGTAAGCGCCTTAAGAATGACTTAATTAAATACTATAAACCTCATGGGTTTTATGTCAAGGGTCCGTACGAGATTTTTATTGATGGCTCTTCATCTAATAGTTTTTGCTTAGAGCTATGCTGGTAAGTTAACGGAATGCTTAACCTCAAGAATATTCCTGTATAAAAACATAATTGGTAGCATTTTCTTCTCAAGTTCTTTATTAATAATATTTTCTCTATTGTCTTCTCCGTTTTCACTAATGTCTTGAAATTTAAACAATTGTATAATCTCTTTCATGTTATTATCGTATTGTTTCAAATTAAATACAACTTCTGATGCATCTTGTATGTTAATGCTGTTATTAAAATCATACTCGTTGATAAATGTTTCATAAGACTTAATGTATCTTTCGTGTATCATTTCAAATGTAGCCTTCAAATCACCCTGAAATGTCATTATACGATAATTTTATGGTATTTTTTTAAACCAATTAAGTACCATGTTATTACTGTCAATAGTGATAATAATAATAATAATAATAATAGAAGTGTCACACTCTCATATATGCGGCGCGGTAAAACAAGCACCAGTTAATCAAAAAGAAAACACTATAAGAAAAGATTCAGTAGAATTTATAGAAATGAGTCTAAATGACAAAATGTGTGTATTGCACAAACCTGGGTATATTTATACTAGCTCTAATGATAATTTATTCATAATTTACGGGGACGATTATATACTTATGAAAAAAGATTTTGTGTATAACATAGATGTAGATTTCACCCTCGAATTTATACATTTGGATTGTCAAATAGTTTACATGTATCACATGAAATAGAAATCACATGAAATAATAATATTAGATAATATCAAATGCCCAAGTTAAATGAGCACCTAATGTCGTTAATAAGCTTAACAATTATAGCAAGCGTTTTCACCTACAGGCTTTTAAACGCTTTTATGGAATATATCATAATACCTATTATTAATATCCTAATAGACCCAAACGAAGACATTTCATCCCTTAATTTTACATTCCATACAGGCAAAAACCACAGGGACAAAAAAATATTTTATAACCCAGATATTGATACAGGTTCTTCTCCATCCTATGATATAATGCTTGGTACATTTATAAAAGAAATTATCATATGGCTAATAGTAATGACGGTAATATATTATTGTAGTTAAATATTGCCATAAAATAATTAGCTTAAGATCACGTCTTATATAGACATAATACAATGAGTGATATCACAATGAGTGACAATGCATCAAGTGACAACACCGACGAGTTGGGGGCTACTATCTCAGATTTTGCAGAAGTCGTCGGAAAATTTAAGAATGTAAAGAATTCAGTAATAAAAATTAGCATAGGTATTCACGACGCAGGAAAATTTAGTCCGGGTTTACAATCAATACATTTTTTTGACAAGGTTAAAAGCCTATTGGATTCTAATAAGATGTGGGATAAAACAGAAACAGTAAAATCGAGCGGCCATAAAATTAACAACGATGTGTATACGCAAGAATATTCATATTCTAATACACCATTTGATTTCATGGTTTCAGCAAGTATTGAAAATTCAGGTACTGAAAAAATCAGTACAAGTACAAGAGAGGAGATTAGGTACTCGTATGTACATCAGGATTACATGTACCACTTAACAAAAGTTCTCCAAATTGAGGAATGTATTACCGAGGAAATTTATGAATTTGGAATAGAACTATTGAATATTACTAATAATGTTAGTGATATCTATAGGTCTCATTCTGCTCTTTTGAAAATTAGGGATATAATTAATACTTGCGAAACAATATGTGGTGCAAAAGTTTTTAAAATAACATAAAGATTTGTAGTACTATATAAATATATGCATATCATAATCGAACCAGATATCCAAAACAAAGAATGGATTGAACATCCAACTTATAAAACAGCAAAAAAAAATCAAGATGTTGGCTTAGATATTCCCATGTCAGAAGATGTTATTGTCCCTGCTGAAACCTCTGGGTTTATGGTAGACCTCTGCTTTAGGGCAGAACCAACACACGGGTACATCCTGGCCCCGAGGAGCTCTATTTCTAAGACTGTTCTTCGTATGTCAAACTCTATCGGTATCATAGACATGGGGTATAGAGGGAATGTAAAGGTTGCTGTTGATAATATTTCAGATACAGACTTTATAATGAAAAAGAGCAAGTGTTACTTCCAAATTGTTTCATTTAACGGTATGTTGCCAAACTGGAATATAGATAAGGTTAAGGATTCTCACAGGGGTTCAGGTGGTTTTGGAAGTACAACTAATTAGATAGCCTTAAAATACTTGAGGGTTTCTTGTGATGCTAACTGTTCAGCTACTTTCTTGCATCTACCCGTTCCTTGTTTATATTTTTCCCCTTGTATAACTACAACTACTGTGAATTGTCTTAAATGTGGCGGACCTTCAGTCTTAACAACTTCGTAGCATGGAACCACTTGCATCTTATTCTGACAATACCTCAGTAGTATGTCTTTGTAGTTATTATCTTGTTCTAATTCGTCAAAATTGATATATGTTTCCATTACTCGAATGATAAACATTTCCGCGTACTTGAAACCGAGATCAATATGAATTGCACAAATAAGGGATTCGAATACATCCTCTAATATTCTATCATTTTCCCTACCATTAATATTTTCAACATTGTAACTCATGATCAAGAACTCAGATAATCCGAGTTTCCTCGCGTACATACTTAATGTTTTTCCCATTACCAATTTTGTCCTAAGTCTTGTTAATAGGCCTTCTGATTCGGAATATTTTTTAAAGAGATAATCAGCCACAACAAGACTTAGTACAGAATCGCCGAGGTATTCGTACCTCTCGTACGATTGTTTAAGATATTCGGGAGCATCTTGAATACCCTTCACTACTTTTTGGACACTTTTGTGAACAAATGCTTGCTGATAATGGAAAATGTTTACAGGTCTAAATTTAATTATTTTTTCAATGTCATTTCTTGTTAATTCTTTGTATTTCAATTGACGAGAAGGGATCTTTTCGTTTGTATGTAAATCATCACTTGGAACAATTGTTACTTGTTCTTCACGTGATGATTTAATATCTCCATTTGTTGCACATGTATTATTTGACGCCATTGGTTAAAATTAGCTTATATTTTTAAATACTTTCACACTTTAGTATGGTTATTTTTCTGCAATTATTACATTATTCAAAATGAAGAGATGTTTCTTAAGGGATAAAATAATTACGGAGAATAACCAACTTAAAAATCAAACGGTATATAAATAATAATGACATTACCGGTTAGGTCTGAACTCATGGGTTGCATCGATGATATTGCGGACAAGTGTGGATACTCCGCATCAGGATTCGTAACATACAAGGAATCATTGACGGAAAAGAATTGTTTCAACGGATACAGTGCAAAATACCCACAAAAACAAGTGGTTTCCGAAAAAGATGGAAAGATGTACGTCGATAACATGAAAATTATGGCGGCCGAAACTCTTTACAAGAATGATGTAATCATAAAGCTTACAGCTAAAACATCTACTGCTATCGGCATTCCGCAACCTCCGATAGGGTGGTGGGCTTCTGAAAAATGGGACGGTATTCGCGCCCTGTGGGATGGAGAAAAAATAGTATCGAGAGGTTCTGGTTCCGGAAAGCCAAAAGTTTATACATATGTTCCAGACTGGTTTATCAAAACGTTACCTCCTGGTATCCCATTAGACGGGGAGATATGGATAGGCCGAGGGTTATTTCAAAAGACAAGCAAGTTATCAAATATTAAGCCAGGGAATACATATTCTGAAAAACAGATAAATGAAATGTGGTCAGGGAAGCGGGAAACACCCCCAGTAGTATTCAAAGCATTCGATATTCCAGGCCTTGAATTACCTTTTGAAAAAAGAATGAACAGGCTTCATATGGTTATAGAAGATAGGAAAAAGTGTTGGGAGCTTCTTGATTACAAGAACAAGACTGTATTCCCTCTTCAATACACAGAACAGACCTTTATAGACTCTATGAAGATACTTACAAGTCTTTATAGAAAAATTACTTCAAACGGGGCAGAAGGCTTAATGATTAGGGCACCTAATAGCCCTTACGAACAAAAGAGGAGTAAGTATATGCTAAAGTACAAGATTAAGGAGGATTCTGAAGCTATTGTTAGGTCTTATATTCCAGGCACTGGAAGACTGGAAGGACTCTTAGGATCTTTGAAATGTGAACTAATAGAAAACGGAAAACCAATCGGTAAGTTCACTAATATTGGTACTGGGCTTTCTGATATTCAACGCGAGGAATACACACTAAAATCAAGTAAGAATTACATACCAAAAGGTAGTATAGTTTCTTTCTCGTACATGGAGATGACAAAAGATGGAATCCCTCGGCACCCAGTGTACAGAGGTGTCCGCTACGACTTCGCGGTTAGTGAAAAGTAAGGCAATCTGATGCAATTATTACGAAAAAATATTATTACCAGAATTAAAAATATTAGTGATTAATATAAGATGGAGTCTATCAAGGATAAAAAGCTCATAGAGTACGTTGACAATTTTATCCTTAACAACCTCGTCAGACCAGATGATAAAAAGAACTATAAAAAGAGATTCGTTGGAGGTATGCCCATCACTCTCGAAAAGAACGACGTGAATCAGCTTCTTGTCAAGGGCGACCAAGACGCATACGATTACAATATTACCCAAAAGGTAGATGGTACAAGAATGCTAATGTTCATAGGAGGGGATTATTCAGAAGATGGAGAAAAAACAAAACAGAGGGTAGTTGTTTTCATAGATAGAAAATTGAATTATTTCACAGTCAGGGATTCTATAGGTAGTATTCTTCCTCGAGTTGATACAAGAGAAATGCTTCTGGACGGGGAGCTATTGTTTTTTGACTCTAACGGGGATTCTCATAAGGACCTTGACTACACATTAGTTAAAGGTGTATCATTCATGACTTTTGATATTCTATACGGTCCAAGTAGCATAACCAGTAAGACAGAACTCGGAACCAAGAGTACAGAATTTGGACAAGATTCTTCGATGACTGTTCCTTTGGACGGAGTTTTGCGCACAGACCCGTGGACTTACATAGAACGATACAAGATCCTCTACAACCTCATAATCCCAAGTACTCTAAACAACGAAAATGCTATGATTTCGGGAGCATTCAGGGGTGTTAACTGGTTTAACGTGGAAATTAAGCCCATTTATATGCTCGATGCCGTCAAGACGTTCCCGAGTATATATCTTCCAAGTGGAAGAGGACATATCCAAAAAGACCTTTCTTCGTCGAGAAAAGCTTTTTATGACATTATTCAAAAGAAATATGGAAAGTCTGTTAATGTTTTCTTGAGGGCTCCAAAATTAGACGGTCTTATTTTCACATCTAATAAAACATTGTACACAATAGGTACATGGAACGCTCCGGGGACTACACAGTTTAAATGGAAACCCACAGATGAACAGACAGTAGATTTTATGGTGAAAAAGACAAAAAAGATGATTAAAGGAGAACACTTAATAGACTTGTTAATTTTTAATAATAAAAAACTTTCACAGTTCTCTCCAAATGGCCAGAATGCAACAAGTCTTATTAGTGCGGAATTGTTTAATAACACCAAAGACTCTTCTATCGTCGAGTTTTCTATTATTAACGGTAGGTACATATACAAAAATGAGCGCCCAGACAAAGATAGACCTAATGCTCTTTTCACAGTATTGAATGTTTTGAACAGTATCAAGAGCCCTGTAAATATAAACGACCTGCTTCTTTTCCTAAATATTGAAAAACAAAACAAGAGAACACTTGATACACTTCTCAGGTATTCTACAAAGTCTTCATTGTTGAACTGTATAAGTAAGTCTGGTGTGAATGTTATTCCCGACAAATACATTGATGAGATACAAAAACAGATGGAAGCTTATTTCAGGGACCCTGACATTGAGCTCGAATTCAGATTAGGGAAGATTAACAAGGGGTTTAAGCCAAATATGACTGAAAAGAATTACAAGAATGTGATATTCTCTCTTTCCCAGTCTAAATGGGAGAAAAATACACACGACTACGTGGATATTATTGGCGAAAAAACGAGAACCAGGTACTTATTCTCTGATGATTTCTCCAGATATATGGTGTTCGAAAACATAAGTAAAGTGAGGCTATCTAATGTAGATTTTTCCTTAAATAATCTTCTCCCATTCGATATCAGGATGTCAACAAGTACTGAAAAGAAGTCAGCTGAAACACTTTCAGTAGGCAAGGCGCTTCGTAAATACCGCACGTCTTTCATACACCCGGAAAAGTTTTTCGCAGTTGATATAACCGAAATTCAATCTGGAACGTTTATTAATAGAACATTTAAAGGTTCCGGTGATAAATCGTATCAGATTGAGGTTGAAATCAAAGACCCCAAGGCCCCTGTTAAGATAATCGTTCAATTTCTTACCTACATAATAGGCAAGGCTCAGTGAAAAGACATTCGCGGTGCTTTAAGGGAACCGTTAAGATTACACTTGGTGGCCAGTTTGTAAATAACATACAATGGCGAAAAGAAAATCGCCCCAAGAACACTGAAGAAGTTAGAGTCTCCGCACGAAAAGGCGAGGTAAAGAGCATAAAAAAAGATAAATGTCCATACCATAGTCGCTACATAATACCCTGTTGAATATTGACTATCCTTTCTAATTTCAGATTCTGGTTCATCTTCGGGGAGTGTATCTTTCGGGAGTGTATCTTTCGGGAATGCGTGTGCCATTTATAAACCATAATATTTTAATTATGGTTTATAAATGTTAATACCATGACCTTTACGTAATTTCCGATTGTATCAATAGTCGAAATGTTGTCCTTCGGGACTGTATCTGTCGTTTATTTAATGCAACAGTATCCTGTATGTTTTTATTGTACGGGTGTTAATTTCCACTGTACCTATAATCTTCGTCTTCTTAACGTTACTCATATTGTCATAATTTATAAACACGGATTCTTTGTCCTTAATCTTAGATGTATTAAATACGCATAATTCAGACCCAATATTGATAATATCAGATGTATTAACACCAGGAGGGACCTCGGCGATAACATGACAAGACGGGTAATCTCGCGCATGAAACCACAAATCGCCCGGTTCTGATTCATCTATAATGTCAAAATTGGCCTTAGCTGATGTACCCACTAAAAACCTAATGGTCTTTGAAATAGAATCTATATAAATGTCATGAATCTTCATTTTAGTAGTTGATTATACAATAACCTTAAATAATTAGGTCTGTTCCATCTTGGACCAATAGGTCATCTCTGTAAACGAGTGTTTTACCGGGGATGTACCACTCTGTTGGGGACGAGAACAATACCTTTTTAACAGGATCCAGTTTTATTGATATACTCTTGACTGTATTGTCATATGTTTCTGGTGGTATTCTTGTCAATATGGACAAAATACTTATGATCCTGGCAGGTACTATATTACCATTAGAGTCTCTATTTATCTTCAATGATAAATAACTTCCGTTAACAACACCCGGTGGTATATCCCGCGAGTTAAATTTATAATTTATAAGCCTATCTAATCCTATACCTCTCTTTATAGGTTCGCCGTTGATACTGAAGGTTATTTCAGTTCCTTTCTTTTTTAGTACTTGTAAATAAAACTCGTCCCCTGGTTTGTAGGTTGGGTTCCAAACTATATACCTACAGCATTTCTTTTCCCCCATAAAAATCAGGGAAACATTATTGTCATTTCCAGCAATGGAGTAAGAGCCTTCTATAATGTTATCATATACTGGGGGGAAAACCATTATTTCCTCTACATTATTAAGATAAGAGCCCTGGAGAATTAACATCTTGGAAATTCTCGACGAATATGGTTCATTTGTTAGGTCTTCTCCGAGATATAGAATATCTATTATGTGATACTCGTTGTTATTATCGCCGTTTCTGAGGAACCCGTCCATTATTATTATTTCATTAAATGTTTCGGATATATCGGATACTATAGACTTTCCTCCCCTGGTAATATAGAAATTGCCTATTGGTGACAATACCAGATAGAAATGTACAGCGTCTTCCGGTACTCCCCTAACTGTATAAGGTTCTTTTTCGAATAAATCGAACATTGTGTAAGCGAGGTATTCAAAACTTGGGTTAATTTTTAATGCTGTTTTGAAAAGACCAAAGTATTCATCATTCTGAATTTCGTTAAATTTGGAAATATCTGAATCTACTAAATTGCCCGTGGTGTCGATAACTTGTCCGTTAGCTCTTAGCTTACCCATGATACAAGAAAGCAATTGTTCGCGAGAAAAATCCTTGAGTCCTGGAAATACTCTTGAATCCCTCATGAACTTGTCCCCAGTTATTATTACCTTGGTTTTATCGGATTTCTCAACAGAATATGTATTGGCCGATTTGTTAAGTCTTTTTAACACCCTTACGTTTTCCCAAGCACCATCTATATTCACCATAGAGATTGCCCCAGGTTCGTTGCTCCCAGGTATAATTACCCCAGATCCTATGTCGTTACCCTTTGTGACGGAATATTTTTCAGCTGTTTCTTTATTACCCGGAAATCCATTAATTAGGTATTCTTTCATCTGTTTTCGAGATTCTATGTTCTTTGCTCGGCAACACGGGTACATAAGGTCGAGGTCGCCCTTTACACCCTGTGGGATTATGTGCTGGTAATTTGGGTCAGGACAAACACCTTTCCACGAGTAAGGGTCTGGTCTCATGCCTTCCTTATATTGGAAATCTCCTTCTCCTCGAGTTCTTGTTAGCCTACACACTGACCCTTTCGGTGCGTACCCGCTAACAGTATTAAAAACAGTAGTTTGAGCCTTTTGTACAAGGGAATCATTAGATAACAATTTCTCTTCTTTCCTAAAAAGACCAGTAAATACGTCACGTACTCCATCGAATTGATTTGGAGACAATATCGACGAATCGCTATATTCGCATAAACCTAATTTCACAAGCCCCGGTGGACATCTTGAAAGTGTTAACTGGAATGTACCGTACTTGTTGACAAGTGTTGTCATTTTAATTCCTGGTGACGGTGACGATACAAATTTTATATATTCCTTAGACATTACCTGATTCCGTGTAAGTCTTCCAAGAGAATATACCCATTCTATTATCTTTAGATTGTCTATGTTTATAATCTGTCTTCCTGATGCGACATTAGTAACGGTCGAGTATTTACCGTTGACAACTTTTCCCGAAGAATTAAAAGGGCTTATAAGATTATTCAATGCTTCGAAATCTATTTCTTTGTTTTCCAATTCGTCCCATATAGAGAATTGACCAGACATGGAATGGACATATGAAAAATCCTCAACAATTGTATAACCATTCGATTGTGTTCCAGATGCTGTATTGAATGCATCTTGGTCTATAGCGCTTGTTTCATTTATTCTTTTTACAAGTTCGTCTAACATAGTTTTCCGCGTTACTGGATTTTGTGGCACGTTTATCATATTGATTAGGCCATTTTTACTTACCCTAATAGATGTCTTGTCTATGTTTTCGTAATAAATTACCATATTGTTCAGGAAATGAGTAGTAGTAGTTTTTGGGGCTAACTTAGCTGGACCTCTTCTCAAAACATTATAGGGTACATTTGTTAACACTTCACTATTTGATATATTCCCAAGTGTCCCATCTTTTACGGAATGATCACCTGGTATCAATAATATAGAATTTAGACTTTCTTCTGTGAAAGTTTTATTCATAGAAGATTCTTTAACCCATGTATAATCCCCTGAATAATTAAGTGTCTTTATTATGTATTTTTCTACCCCTTTTAGTGTCAAGTTAAGGCTTGTTTCTTCTGGGTACGGACATGTTTCTGTGTGATCAAGAGGACCAAATTGGGAACAGAATTCGCAATATGTTCCTGTGGGTAATGGTCCAACTGCTGGTCTATTGTATGTCTCTGTAAAACTTTCCCCACTTAATACAGTGTTATAACTAAGGGACAATTTATAAAACCCAGTCTCACCAATGTCAAGCCTAAAATTTTCCTTGAGAATATCCAAATCTATAACGCCCACTTTTGTGTCGAATTTATTTACCAATTCGTTGATACCATTAATCTTTATTAGTGGGTCTACCATTGATAATACTGTTTATTTTTTATTTCGGTGAATAACACATTTAAAAAATAAACAGTAACAATACTAACAATGGTGTGTCAAGTCACGACTCAGTTTAATACTATTCTCGACGAATTCATGAATAAGATGGTAACTACATTCCCAGAGCAGAAGAAATTATCCACTTATTACAAGGCTTTTAAAGTATCAAGGATGTACGACAATTCACTTCCTTTGCAGGTGTTTATGGGTGGTTGTATGCATTACACCGAAGAGATCAGGGAAAGAGACGAAGGGTTCTTTAAGAATAAGTCTTCTTTTGTAGATAGTGTTGGGAAGTGTTCAAATTTCGGAACAGATACTGGCCTTGTAGATTATTGGGATTCTCTTAGTTTATCTACACGAAAGTCAATCTGGGATTATGTACAAACTTTATTTGTTATGGGGGAAAATATAATAAATAAAACCCCAAAATTGCTCTCACAAACACGAGCTATATATGACAATATGTCTATGGGCGAAATGAAAAGGTTTGAGAATAATGATGTAAATGCGTTTTCGATGGATTTTTTGACTAAAATAAATTCTTGATAAATACTAAATGACCACGTATTGGTTGAACGACCCAATGGTTTTATTTAGTTGTCTGCAAATTAATCCATTAAACTCCAATGAAACCAAAGTAGCCAGATATAATGCTCTCGCCAGAATTACTATAATAACCACAATTGTTCTAATGATTGTGTATAAATCAAAAACCATATTATTAGCGGGAATTCTGTCTCTTGCTGTTTCGACCATTCTTTTCTATTCTAATAAAAATACCTCGCGCGAAACAATTGTCGATACCCGTGTTTCAGAAAATACTGTATTTGTAGACGAGGTACCTGATACACAATTTGAGACCAAAGAATCTAAAAGCCTTGACACTATTTTCGGAAAAGGGAATTCCATAGAAAAAAGAAATGCTGTTGCTCTGTTCTCAACCATTAATGTACCCGAGTACGAGCCTGCAAATGCATCAGTAGCGATCTCGAAATTGGTTGGAATTACCAATAATATTAGTTCTAAATAAAATATTTATAGTATATAAATGGCTAATACTATAATCGGAGGAGAAAGACTCCTTAAAGACGCTGAAAAATTTTTTTTTGTTAGTATGCAAAATAAAAAGCCCTTTGAATTCCAATATCCGACCGGTACAGGGAATCTTACGTTTAATGAACCCGTAGGTACAATTAGATCAAATAAGGGTCCAAATGGGTTCCTCGAGGTTATTGAGGATTTGCCAATCTTGATAAATGTTTCTAAAAAGAAGGTCCGCAACCCAGGCGGGTTTATGAAGAAATTCGCTCAAACAAGTCGTAAAAAGTGGGTGGGATTAGATATACAATAATTATTACTAATAATACTTAAAAATAATAGCTTATTAGTAATAATACGATGTCGTTTTTCAATGAGAATAACGTTACAGACATTTTCAGTGATATCGGTAGTTTAAGGTCCAGAGTAGACGTTTACAACGATATATACATTCCACCTGTTGAGCTAATGATCCACATATTAGAGGATTACAAAAAGGGCAAGAGTAGAAATTATCTATCAAACGATGAGATAAAATCATTAAAGATAAGCCGTAAAAAATTTGAATGTTCTATATGTTTAAACGAAAAAACAAGAGGTGTGAAACTAAAATGTAGCCATATGTTTTGTAAGAAATGTATAAGTACGTGGTTGTATAGCCATAATAATTGTCCAAATTGTAGACATGAAGTATAATGTTAAATCCACGAAATAAATTCTTTATTAGTTATAAACATGAACGAGGTTGTTATAGCTTTAGTTTCACTTGGTTTTGTTGGCGTAATAATCAATGGTAAAAACGAACAACATGATTCAGGTAATACCCCCAGTATTTCAACTAACCTCGTTGAACATGATTCAGGTAATACCCCCAGTATTTCAACTAACCTCGTTAAACCTTTTACAAAGACAGTAGGTCTTGAGGCTAAAAAGAGATTAATTCCCAATGAGGAAACTGAGGTAAGATCACTCAGTGACGAAAGATGGGGGGAAAGACCAATTCAGCCATGGAGACGTGGTAATATGGGTAGTATATTACCAATCGAAGGCTTTAACAAAACTCCGCTTTACACAGGGCCTCCGGTATTGCCATATACTGGTAAAATAGAACGCATTCATGGTAAGTTCATTGAGGTTGAACCAGTTAATAATGAAATGATAAACAGAGACACTTTAAAATTAACGATAGATTCTCGAAACGAAAAGATGGCATCATTTGATTATGATAATCCAAGAATTGGGGTCAATGTTATAAACAATCCGTTGCTAAATCATTCAAATATTACGGTTGATATTATGGAAAAGATAACATCCTTGACCAAGATCGATACTTCTAAGGTAGACGCAGACGCATATGAATTCCGCGGTAATAAAATAGACGACAGAAACTCAATCTTATATTCTCAAAGACAAGACATTTTTAAGGAAACACTTGGAAAGTAAATGTTTTAAAATAAAATGTTAATAAATGTTAACTGATGGTCCGCAGACATATCGATATGGACATGTTTTATAATAGACAACCTGAACAAAAATATTTCTCTGATCATTCTTTGTACGGTAATATCACATCTAATCGTATAGGAGTAGATGTATCATCAAACGATGTACCTGTTAATAATAAAATACTCACAAACAGTTTTGATATATTTGTAGAATCTAAGGGATTTGATAATTATAATAGAAAATCCACTAAATTCCCTCAGTTGCCTGAAAGATTGCCGGACAAACCTAAGATAATAGATGTGATACATAATGATAAAGGCTTTATAAAACCGTTAAGGTTCGAGCACGAACAAATAAGTGTAGACATTGGGTTAAATGAAAACGCCATACATAATGATAAAGGCTTTATAAAACCGTTAAGGTTCGAGCACGAACAAATAAGTGTAGACATTGGGTTAAATGAAAACGCCATACATAGTGATAAAGGCTTTATAAAACCATTGTATAATAATAGTACACATACTTACGCCAAGCAGGGTGAAGGACATGGGGAGAATTGGCCGTCTACTGTTGCACAGGATTTCCGAGAGTATACATAATAATCACGGCTTTTTTATAATGTCTTCTATTTCATGTAGGTGATGCCTCAGAGTGTTCTCGAATATACTCCTAAGTGAAATGATACTTTTACCGTTTAAAGTGTATTTAATAGTATCGAGTGATACCCATCTTATATCAGATTTTTCTGTGTATTTCTTATCTATTGACGTCTTAGTTATGAAATTGCGAGTACTTGTAAACGAATGTCTATAATCCATACTATATGGTATCTTAAGAAGAAACATATAATACGGATGTCCACCCTGTGTTCTTGAACAAATATACGGGGTCTTTTTATACTTCAATGTATTCCTTATCATGTCTATATCATATACGCATCCCATTGATTCTTCCCATGCCTCACGAGAAGCAGTGTTTTCAATTTCATGCCTATCTCTTGGTTCTAATTTGCCACCAAAATCAGACCATTTATTGTCATATTCTCTCCCAAGAAGAAAATAGACATTAGAGTCTTTACATTTACAGTAAAACAAAACACCTGCTGAGTATATTATATTATTCATATTTATGTATTACACACAAAGTACTTTTAAATACCTACCGTATTAATACCCTTAATAGTAGGCTACAATTTCTTAGCTTATTATTAGGTACTTAAGTACAAATCATACAAGTTTTAATCTATTTAAGACCTTTTTAGTATTCCGTGTATATGAATAAAATACTTCGTGACAACAATATAAACGGGCCAATAAATAAATTTATACGTTCTCCAAATCTAAATAAAAAGAAAGACAATATTAAAATGAGTGGTACCATGCCATCTATTAGGCTTGTGACAGATGAGACATCAAGACCCAATATTAAGCTATCTAATCCTGTTAATATAAAAGATGTATCACTCATTCAAGACTCTGATTCAGACTCTGGTTCTTCAGTAGCTACAGCAAAGGAGTCCAAGAAAAAGGCATCTAAGGGGCAAATTAAAAGCCCTCAGAAGAAACCTAGTGCAGCACGTTCCGGTGATAATTTTAATCCAGATGAGTACCAGTATTTCGTTAATAGTCAAAAACATAAACCGGAGAAGAAACAAGAATCTGATTCAGGTTCTGAATACTCTGGGTCAGAATATTCGTCAATGTGTTCTGATTCTGGGTCAGATTTCTCATCAAATTCTGAAGGCAGTTCAGTAGTAAATAGTAGGGGTAAATTGTCAAAGAAGGAAATTGAACGCAAGAAGCAGGGTATTCTTATAAAACTACTTGGCCTGGAGAAAAAGGGAGTAGAGTTATCAAAGAAGTTTTCAATGAATTCTAAGCTCGAGGACCTTGAATTTGAATTGAGTCTACACAAGACTACGGCTGAAACAGAGGCGAGCGTACATTTTCAGCAGAAAATTCTCATGGCGGCCGTTACTGGTATGGAGTTCTTGAACAACAAGTTCGATCCAGTTAATGCAAAATTAGACGGATGGTCGGAGTCTGTTATGGACAGTATAACAGATTATGACGAGATCTTTATGAAACTTTATGAGAAATACAAGAACAAGTCTCAGATGTCCCCTGAGATTCAATTGATTGTTACACTGGTTGGTAGTGGTTTCATGTTCCACCTAACACAGGCACTATTTAAGACGGCTATGCCCAATCTTGGGAAAACCCTTGGGGAAAACCCAGACATCATGAATAGTATTTCTAAGGCTATGGGGCAAAGTATGGGACAGACTAATCAGAACCCATCAGTCCGTCCAGAAATGAGCGGTCCGAGTATAAATTTGAGCGAGTCACTAAGGAAGTATAATATTCCACAGGTTGGACATCAGAATAATGATTCTGCGTCAGATTCAAGCTCGTCAGTTGATACTGCTTCTGAAATAGTTGTTAACTCTTCCGGAAAGAAAAGTATTAATATTTAGTATTAATTCCTTATTATAAAATATTGGGTACTATAAATGATGAAAGCATACTCGTGGGCAATTAATAAGGAGGAAATCCAAGAAACAATAGAAGTCCCGTGCAATAAAGTCTCGGATGTTGTACAAACTATTGCAGTTGACAAATCTACTACTAAGATTGACGCAGACCAGATGAAGATAATGACAGATTATATAAATGAACAAATGTTGTTTAATAAGGCGGTTTTAATGCTACTTGTTTTCATGGTTATTATTAAGATCCTCAATAAATAGAAAGTTTAATTATATCCCCAATCTTTGTTCGCTAACATCAAGTGTTGATATTTTACAGTTAATATTATGTAAGAGATATTCTTTATTCTTATATAAAAGTGATCTGTATTCATCTATTGTTAGTTTACCACCATAGCATTTTAGCATATTTATAGGAGGAGAAGGCCTAATCCTGAAATTAGAGGAAAATAATTCCCTGTACATTTGACCAACTATATGTACTTTATTTTTAAACTCTTGGGTTCCGAGAGCGTACGCCTTAACACAGTTGGGTGTACAGAAATTGCCGGTAACTTTATATCTCTTCAATTGGTCGTTGTATGCGTATGGTAGGAAAAAAGGTTTATTTGTAAATTGATGATGACAGTGCATACATCTCAAATTAGTCCTCAAGATTTCTGAACCATTTGAAAAAATATCGCTATAAATCTTGAGGGTTTTTATTTTTTCGCACCTTTTAACCGATTTAGTCTTATTTGCTTCTATCTCGAGTTCATAATCTTCTTCACTGTCAGAAACATCTATCTTACACTTAGGTGTTTTAGTTGTCTTTATAATAGAACTCTTAATAGAGTCTACGTCAACTGAGTTGCCTGCTGAATGTACAGTGATATTTAGATTGCCAAAAGAGATACATTGCGACCCGTAATTATCATCCATTGTTTCCTCTTTGTAATCGTCTTCAAATGTTACAGTATCCTGGTCATTAGAAATGCTTTTATTGTCAGTAGTTTCCCATTTCTTCTTACGACCCCTTTTCTTTTTTCCACTGGTTCCAAAACTAAATCCGTTTCCTTCTTTTTACGGCCCCTTTTCTTTTCAGGTTCCATTAACATAAATACATTTAAAGTATTTAAGTATATTTATGTTAATAGATGTTCAGTTTGTTTGTAGTTTCGTTTGCATATGTTTGTTATTTCACGTATATCAAATGTTTCAAGACTAAGAGTCTGAGTTTCGAAGATAAGAATATTAGGGCATTCGATTTCATTAAAATGGATATATTCACTGACATGGATGTACTTACGGTATATTCCCCTTATAGAGAAATCGAAGATGATGTAAAGTATATTATTATAGAATACGAATATGATGACAAGATAATGAAATATTGTACGGATAAATATTACAAGTTCCCGATGTACACATCAAGTGAAGTAGTGAACCGAGTATTTTCAAAGACAATACTCTGCGCGACTATCAACGGGGTATGTGTAACAAAAGAATTAAAAATGTACCTTGGGCCCAATACGAATTTTTACGTAGATATTCCAGGTCCGCCGTTAGATTTGAATAAGATACTCAAAATGGACTGTAGTACAGGACTCATAGAAATAACAGATAACATGGGAAATAAAGAACAATTCCCTTTACCTTGGATTCCGGTTTGGAACCCCAGTATTATCTAAATACATAAGACTACTTAAAAAATCCCTATAAATAAGCATTAATGAACGCCGTAGAATTTAAGACTGTTCAAGCAAGTGCCATACGTGTACTTTTTGAATCTCTGAAGAATATCTTATCAGATGTTAACCTGCTAATAACAAAAGATGGAGTAAAACTTGTAGCTATGGACGGAGCAAAAGCGGCTATTGTATATCTTAAGTTAGAATCTTCACAATTTGAAACATATCATTGTGTGGCCCCAATCAAGATAGGGGTGAATATGATATCTCTTTTTAAGATCCTTAAGAGCATAAAAAACAACGACGTTATTACTTTTTATATTACTGAAAGTAATAGCACCGATATTAATATTAAGATAGAGAATAAGGACAAGAGAACTAAAATCATTAGTGTGTTAAAATTACTTGATATCGACGAAGATGTACTTAAAATCCCAGATATTGAATTTGAATCAGTTATGACAATGCCGAGCAGTGATTTTCAGACATATATTACGGATCTTGCCATAATATCAAATGTGATAAGTATTAGTGCAAATGAAAATGGGTTTAATCTTAAGGCTGAAGGAGATTTTGCATCCCAGAGTGTTATAATCGAAGAGACTAATAACGGTCTTGTATTAAATAAAAGGGGTACAGAGGAGGAAAAGTTTAATATAAAGTATATTCAATTGTTTATTAAGTCTTCTAATTTGTGTAATACAGTAGAGATTTACCTAAAGTCGAGGTTCCCACTAACTCTTGTATACAATGTGGCTAATTTGGGGAAACTTAAGTACTGTCTTGCCCCACAAGCTTAATTGATCTGGCACTTGGGTCGGTTGCGTTAACATACTTTGGCATCCAAAAATAAGGCAATATATTGTCATGTCCTGGGTATTCATTGTCAAAAATAATACGATAGTAATATTGTTCCTTAGTAGAAGGTATATTATGAAACAATACTGCTACGAAAATTCTATCTGAAAGTGATTCTTGTATGACTTTGTAAAATGACCTATCGTCTTTTGATACACCATCGCTAAATGCTTCTTTTTTCCTGTATAAAATGCTAAACGGCAATAGATCGGGATTACTTTCATAAATAACATTTCTAAATAATTGTTTTTCTTGGGAAGGTGTAAATCTCTTATCTACTGGAATAGATAGATAGTCTTGTACAAAACATTTATCTAAATAAGGTGTTCTTGGTTCAAGTCCATTAGATGATATACACTTATCAGACCTTAATACATCAAAATGGTGAATATCACGGAGAAGTCTTCTGCATTCTTTATCAAAATCGAGAACACTTGGGGATTTATTCATATAAACATACCCTCCCATAACTTCGTCCGCTCCGTCCCCGTTTAGGATAACCTTACAATTTGTATTCTCTGAAATATACTTACCTATTAGGTAATTGCCTACACTTGCCCTAACAGTCGTAGTGTCGTACGATTCTATTACTTTTATAACAGTAGGTATACAATCTAACATCTCTTGTTCGGATACTATGACTTCATGATGATCACTTTTAATCCATTTAGCAACTATTCTCGCATTGATAATATCTGGGGAACCCTCTAATCCTATGCTAAATGTCTTAATGGGTTTCCCGAGTATCATTGTTGCCATAGCAGATATAACACTTGAATCTAACCCCCCTGATAATAAACACCCTACTTCTCGTTGTGTATTGTATACCCTCTTGGTAACGCTATTCATAAGAGAATCGTATATATTTGGGGTAACAGGATTACTTACTATGCTTTGGGTGAAATACCTAACGTCTACCCTATTATTATTACATATCATAGAATAAGTACCTGGTGTAAACTGAGTAACTCTTTTCATACCATTAATTTGCTTAATCTCGGAACTAAAAGTGTCGTCTCTGCTCTGATACAGAGGCCTAACACCAAATGGGTCTCTCGCTACATAAAGCGCGGATGTTATTCTATCGTAAAGTATTATGCTAAATACCCCGTCTATTATTTTAAGGGTATACTCCATGCCGAATTTTCTATATAACTCTAATATGATTTCACAATCAGACCCTGTTGACGGGGTTTTGCCGATAAGTTTCCAAAGATAAGTATGATTGTATATTTCTCCATTGCACATAAGGACAGCATTGTGCATTTTAAAGGGTTGTTCAGAAGAGTCTTCTTTGCCATTTATCGCTAATCTATTAAAGATAAATGTATTAGAGTCTATTATATCGTACACTGTATTGTCTGGTCCTCTATGATTTGCGGAATTGGAAGTATTAGCTGGAAACCCCTTAATACTTGTAAAGAATATACCGCACATTATATAGTACATTAATGTTTTTATAAAGATATTTAAACATTCGCTGCAGCGGAAGGAACTGGGTCTACAGGATCGTCGTTCTTTTTACAGCAACAACATTTTATAGACTTAACCCTGTAATATCCTTTGATTATTGTGTCCTTTATAAACATTACTGCCCCTCTAACAAGGAACGAACTTTTTAAAAGGGTTAACACGGTCTGCAATTCTTCTTCGTCTATGTCAATACCCTTGCTTCTTAGTATCTCGTCTACCGACAGGATGACAATCTTTTCGAAAGTTTTCTGTGTAAAATTACTAAACAGTTTCTTATTTTTCTGCAGGAAAGCTACTACATTTATCACGAGGGAAATATAATTTACTTTTCCGTCAACAATAGGGTCTGAAACAGCATCAATAAGACCGTTAATCTTAAGGCCATCTATTAGTTTGTTATAGTATTCTTTACGGTGAGATTTTTCTATTTTTCTTTTATATTGCTCATTTGTAATACTCGAATATATTATTACTTCATAAAAAACATAACATAAGACAATGCCTGTAGGTAACAATCAGCAAGGTCGTCTTTCTTTTTACTTTTTTCAAAAAAGTCTTGATGGGTTTTTATCAAATGTGTGGTGTGGATAATTCCCAGTTTCTTATTTTGTCTATACTTACTTTTTGTCTTAAAAACCTCAGTTATATCGCAACACCTAAGTTTATGTTTAGCGGAATAATATTCTATCTTGATATTCCTACTAGCTTCATGTTTGACACGTAGGGTAAAATATACATACAAAGTATTACTTATTATTCTCATTTTAGGGTTAAAAGAAGGCTGTTTCTCAATTAATACAACATCGGCATCAAGTAATTGAGGAAGCTGATCAAACTCTTCGAGAATCTTAAGGGTAGGGTTAGTACTTGTACAATCTAATACGTCCCAATCTAAAATACTGTTATCTTCAGAATCTATCATGCAGTATGCCAGGTTTTTTATACCTACATCAAAGCTAAGTATTATCATTGATTATAATATTCATTACTTTTTTAAATTCATGATACCTATCAACGAGTCAAGTTTTTCCCTTGATTTCTTCTTATTTACTTGAGCTTTCCGAATATCTTTTATGTCCCATGATATTAGTATAAAATTAGAATGCCCTACCTCTATATAAAATCCCTCTTTTGATAATGTACTCGCTATATATAACATCATGTCGTCGTTGTTATAAGGGGAACTTCCTATTAGGAACTGGGGGACTTGGTACAGGCATCTAAGATGACCATGAAGCGCGTAATTGTTAATCTTATCCTTGGCAGTTGTAAGTATTTTAGTTTGTGTTCCTTTTTCTCTTTCTGACCTCTTTCGTTGTATATCAATGACCGACTTAACAGATGTTGACAACATTATTACTATTTGGTTTCTTTTTAAATATCGTCAAAAAGCGTAACATCTTCGGAAGGCACCACTGGATCACTCGGGGGCATAACACCCGGTGATGTAATCTCTTGTTCGGGTTCCGGTTCATCATCAGAATCTATATCGGAGTCAAGTTCTGGAACTCCTTCATACTCGTCTTTTTCCTTTGGCGGGATTACAAGTTCGGGTACAATCGGTATGTTCCTGCGGATAGGCCTTTCTATGGGGATAATAGGGACTGTCTTATTTTCTCCTGGGTCAAATTCTGATTCTGGATCTGAAACACAAGAGTCTGAGTCCTCGTCTGATACTATATCGTCCGCCTGAATTGTTTTTTCTGGTTCGGGGTCCTCGTCAAAGACCCCGGATAGATATTCCTGTAAAATAGACTCTATTGGTATTTGACACCTAATGGTTTCATCAATAGTTAATGAAATTACCTCATATAAAACCTCCTTCCTGTCGTGTATGATTGTTGGTTTATAATACATTTTTTCACAAATATTGATGTACAATTTGTGTAAAAAAGACTCAATTGACGGAATCTTAATCTTAATACTCTTATGGTCACCCTTCAGTCTTACGCACGCCAAGATCTTAACATGGCTTACGAAAATAGCGGTCACGAGGTCCATAAGGAATGGACAATCTTTCTTAGTTCTCTCTACTTCATCTAACAATCTAAACGAAGTCCATTCAGGTACTTTCTTTAATGATTTTTGGAAATTACTGTATGATATTTTCCTTCTTACGTTTTGTTTTTGAGATTCATAATAAAGAACCAATAATCCGTTATGTACAATGGGTGTTAAGGATGAAATTATCTGTTTAGTGTATTCCTCTTTAGCTGCAACCAGAACATTAACGTTTAATGTTTCTGGCATTGATTTATAATAATAAGTATACTTTTAATTCCAAATTCTTTCGTATAATAAGTTTATTCCGAGACTTTTGTAGAATACGTTTATTATAAAAATCTTAGTGTATTATAATGCCTAACTGTACAGTATCCGAAACACAAGTCATGTGGACTATAGACAAAGAAACTATTAATAAAGAATTTCATCAGGGTCTTTTAAAGGAAAACGTAGAGTATGCCGGGGTATTGTCTTTTCACGACCATAGTTGTACGAATGGTTTGTGTAATAAAATGATACACTCTATAGATAAAGACAGGGGTGATGCAGGTTCCGTTAGAACACCAAATGGGTATGTTAATTACCATACTCATCCAAAAAGTTGTTATATAACAGAGGAAACCAAATGGGGGTGGCCATCAGGTGAAGATATGGGTATGTGCTTATTATTTGCTAAAAATAAAAACCTTATTCATATAGTTTTCACAGTGGAAGGGACATATGTAATAAAAGTTAAGAATATACCTAATAAAAATACATGGAAATACATAGAAGAGATACTAAAGGAGACTCATGTATTTAGGTCAATCGGTAATAATAAAAAAATAAGCGCAGAATTTAGAAAAGGTATGTTAAGCCCTGCAGGTATTTCAAATACAACAGAAAATAGGGTGTCACAATGGTTATACCTTGTTAACTCTATTACTCTTGATAACACGAAAGAGTTATATAAAAAACTATACTCCAAAAATATTAACATATCTGGTTCAGATAAGATTTTTGAGGTAAATTTTACTCCTAAAAACAAGGATGTAGTATTTAAGCATGGTTATATAAGTAGTAAATGTGTTCTTTAAACTTTGAGAATGAAATAATCATCACGTGTGACCTTTATTATTTCAAGAGGATTGGAGAAATTAATAAGAAGCCCTGTTTGTATATCAAAGTTAATTAGGTATTTTCGCAACTGTTGGATTTCTTTATTGCCGGCTTTTCCCAATTGCGCCTTAAATTCTAAGATATATTCCATTTTATGTTCAGAATCAGAATAAATTACTATGTCAGCCCTCTCAAACCCGATCTGAATACCCTTATACACAATAGGGCATATTACTTCAGACTGAAAACTTATACCACGATACCTTAGTTCTATTTCAAAGGCAGAATGGTATATATTTTCTTTATAAAACCCACCCAAAGAATTGTGAATATTCTTAGCTATTTCAGTATATGTCTGCATATACATTATATTGGTGTATGACCTTATATCACTTCTGATTATTTAGTTTCCGAATACATCAGTATTGGGCGCGCCGTTAGAGATATCAATCTGTCTCTGCAAAGCCTGGTTGGGATTAGTGGGGGAGACATACTCGACACGCTTACCGTATACTTCCGGGTATGGGCGTCTATAATTGTTTTCATCGTTGGGTGTGTATGTAGCGGCATTGATTGATGTTTTAAATCTTGCAAAAAAGTCAAACGGCACGGATGATTCAGGGTTAGCTTCAGTGTCAACCGCTGATTCGGAAACAGTACCGGAAACAGTACCGGAAACAGTACCAGAAACAGTTTCAGAAACAGTATCAGAAACAGTATCAGATACTACATGGTTTTTTTGCATATAAAGATAGGTGGCTAATCCTGCTATTACGACAACAACTAGGAGCATCCACATATTTGATTGTACCGAGCTATACATATTTAATATTTAGAAAGATAATAATTCGAAGAATAATCATTATATACGTTACAAGAACTGCAAAGTGTTATTTACAATATTTAAACAATAGACTCTATAAATTTTACTATATCACCTACAACATTTTCGTCAAAATCGTGTCCAACACAGTAAGGTTTCTTATTGTCATTATTTATCCATTCTTTGTGATACATGTCACATTTATTTAGATACTCTAATGGTATTTCTTCTCCTTTTCTCCCCCTCGTAGTTATGCGGTGTGAACATATATCTGGCGGGGTTGTTACATAAATAATTTCGTAATCACTGAACATATCTATGAATGAATTAAACCAAGTGTTGTAAATAGTGTATTCAATCTTTTCGATTTTATTGTCATCATACAACATCTTAGCAAACACGTTTTTATCTGTAAACATAGATCTTTCACTAACTACGATTACGTCATCGCCATGCTCTTTAAGGATATTATTGAGAGAGTTGAGGCGTGAGATATAAGCCATCATCTGAAAAGAGAATGCGTATTTTTTTTGGTCTGCGTAAAAATTCTCGATAATATTCTTTCCTTTTTCGTCTACGATTGTTTCCCAAATAGACACTGGTTCTTGGAGATACACGTAATTACTTGGTCCATTTTTATTAAGGTGTGAAACTAATGTTGACTTTCCTGAGCCAATGTTGCCCTCTACAAGAATGAGTTTCATACTTTGATAATAATAATACAATTATTTTTTTATATCGTTGTCAGGCACTTTTTAATCGGCAATGTTTAATTCTGGGAATGAATCTAAATTTGGCTCATCTGAGACTACAGGGGAAGTGTCAGAATCTACTTCTTTTATCATATAAGTGTTAAAATTTAACTCGTCAACCTGTACCGAATGTTCAGTCTTTTCAGGCTTTGGGTTCTTGACCTTAATTTGTATAGCCTCCCAGTAAGGGACGCAGTATGTTCTGTAAAACACTAAATGGCTGCACCTAATTAAACATATGACTTCTTCTGTATTTCCCAGATCTTCGAGTTCTAGCTTTTCAGACTTTTTATTGTAAATGAATGAATTCTTTACCTTTATGTTCATACTCGGGTCTGTTCCCATCTTGAATGAGCTTTCTATTGACCGTTTGTAAATATCCTTGCATTCGTTTTCAGTAAGGTCTTGATTAAACCATTCCTTTGAATTATCGATCAATGTCCGGATAATATGTTCGTCGAATACGCCCAGAAAGTCGTAGAATTCTTTATTGTTAATAGATAACGACATGGTCCTACTTTCTTTGTTAATAACACATTTCATTTTGGGGGATTGTGTAAGGAATTCAGAAGAATCGTACATAATTTTAGATACATACTTGTCCGTAGAATTTTTCTTAGGCTTCTGAAAAGTTAGGTTAGAAACATCAAACGAGTCAAGTTGGATAGTCATTTATGTAGGGTAATTTTATTTTAGGGTTGTCCCAACGCGATTATAATTTCATGTATTGGTACAAAGAAAATTGATTTTTATCGTAATATATTAGGCATACGCATTTAGACAAATCTTGGATTTCAAAAGGGATGATATCATTTCCAGATTTATTAAAGAATGTATTCTCTGTTGTGAGTATGTTTATTTTTAGTGTCATTTTATGCTTTGTAGTCATAACCACACTGTTATTCAATGTACCGGTGACCATATTTATGTCACGTAACGTATTTATGAATTTGGAGTGAACCTTAGTTTCGTAGAAATTAATATATAAAAAGCTATCTCCGTTTTTTTCCAAAATAGAACTTGACTCAGCTATAGGCGTTTTAATATAAAATGGTTCATTGTTGTAGGTCATTACTCCTTTTTTACTTGAAACCTTAAGAATATCTATGCTTTTGTGGGATATTATAGACATTTGGTAGTAATAATGGGTATTCTTTTTAATAATTTTAAACGAAATTGTAAAATGGGTATAAAGAATGCACAACAATTATTATCAATGAATACGTTTAAATTGTCTTCAAAAACAATTCATACAGATGAGAGGTCGTCTATTGAAAATAAACACAATAAAACAATACTCATGTACGAGGAATATTACTCCACGTTGCCGGAAAAAACAAAAGAATTGAAGAGTATAGAATGTGTTTTACCTTATGTTAAAAGCGTTATAGAAAAGAACAAGATAATATCTAAGATAAACACTCTACAGGACGAGATATATGAAATTGAGACACAAAAGGACCTTATGGATTATATGTTAAATTCGTTAGAATTCATAGAGAACATTGGTGAGAAAAACTTCGTAAAAAACGAAAACGAATACTCTTCTGGTATTTTACAATTTATAAATGTAGAGGGTAGATATAATAACGGAACTGTTTACAACGAGTACCTAATGAAATGTTTTCCAAATGAGAATAATAATACAAGACCGTGCAATGTTAACAAATTTTTATGTAAACATTGTGATACACTATTGATAAATGATTCATCGAGTGGGTTTATGTTCTGCGAGACGTGTGGGATAACAGAAAAGATAACTATATCATCAGTTACTGAATGGGGGGCACACGAAACACACGACATGACCAAGGCTTTTTCTTATAAGAGGATTAATCATTTTAAGGAATGGATTTCTCAGCTACAGGGAAAAGAGACAACCGTAATACCATCAACCGTAACAGACTTGTTATTAATAGAAATTAAAAAGGAGCGCATAACAAATCCTAATAACATAACATTTGAAAAAATAAAGGGCTTCCTTAGGAAATTGAAACTGAACAAGTATTATGAACATATACCCAACATTATACACGCCCTTACTAATAACCCACAATTGAAAATAAATGATAAATTAGAGAAACAATTACTGATACTGTTTGAAAAAATACAGAAACCGTTCATGAAACATTGTCCCAAAGACCGTAAAAATTTCCTAAGTTATTCATACACATTGTATAAATTTTGTCAGGTTCTTGACAAGGAAGAATATCTGGTTTATTTCCCATTATTGAAAAGCCGACAAAAGTTGTTCGAACAAGAAAGTATATGGAAAAATATATGCAAAGAATTAGATTGGGTTTTTATCCCTTGTATTTAAAAAGGGAATTGGATCAGACTGTATTAAACAATAATTGCACTCTATTTAGAGTATATTTATTGTTTTATGCACATTTTGGGTATTTTAAAATTTACTTCTGCTGGATGACGGCACCGTTGGTGTATACGGCACACGCGGAACCGTGGCAAGTGATCTCGATGATATCACCGGCGCCAAGCGCGGTACCGGTGATAGTAGACTTCAGACGAATCTGGTCGACGCGATTACAGGGTATGGCCGAACCTGTCCCAAACCACTGAGATGCAATCGGGACAATGTAAATGTTATTCTTGCCAGCCGAACCACCATTGGGAAGACCAATCATCGAAGAGACAGAGTATAGAGAAACCTCACGCGAGAGAACACCGTTACTGTTACCGTTAAAGCTGATTTCAAGGTCGTCGAGGCAATCGGTGTAAGTACCCGCAGTAGCGCCCGCCTTGCGTACAGCGACAGTAATGTACGAAGTGTAAAGGTTAACATGGTCAAGAATGAAGTTAACGGAAGACCCTGTGCCTACAGCTCCCGACTGAACAACCTGGGTGTACTCAGTCATAGGCTGGTGACGGACAATGTCGGTGCTCCGAGCAGAATCGCGCTCGGCGTTCATCATGATGCTCTGCTGGGTATAAACCTTGAAGTTGTTAAGGGTAACACCAGGGTTGGCGCCACTGGTGAAAGCGGCCTGGGTAGCGAAGGTAAACTTGAGGTAAATAGCCTGCGAATTCGCAGCGGCGAGGAGGAAAGCGTGCTTTGTGTCCTGAACACAGCATTTAACCTGGCCACCAATGAACTGTGGAGCTACGGTGATACCGGTGCCGCCTACAGCACCCAAAAGACCGGTGACGGCGTCCTCGTACTCGCCACCGGATGTCTCAGTGTAAATCCGGTGAAGCCACGCGGAAGTGTCGAGGGTCTCCCAGTTCGAGTTGCCACCTACGCGGATCTCGAACTTGCTAATAAAAGAGACACCAGCCCATTTGTCGTAATCACCGACAGCGTCAGCGCCTGACAGTTCAGCGGAGAAGCATACACCGCTGTGAGCATCGACACCAGCGTCGAGCTTGAATTCCGCTACCTGACCAAGAGTAGTCGAACCCGAATGCTTGTAGACCTCCGAAATGCCGCACGATGAGACACCAACCTTCCCCGCATGATGGACGAAATCCGACAATTCAGCGGACTCGTCGTTGGAAGCGGAAGATCCCTGGCAGCCAAACTCTGTGTAAGCGGCGATGGCGAGGCCGATAGGGCTCATTGTTTTAATAGTACGCAAGAAAATAATTTCAGATTAAATAACGCACTTTTAACGTTTATAAAACCCTATATTTTTCTAATATATTATTAAATGGATACCTACGAGACTCTTATTAGTGATTTGCCATGTAAGAATGATGTAGTAAAACCAGACACTCTTGGTACAAGTACGGGTACAATCGAGACCGTTAATCCAGTAGTTAAGGGGAATACTTGTTCGGATTTATCATTCATTGATAAAATAAAGACAATGTTAACACAGAAGAATATCAATATAATGATAATTCTTGGCGTATTATACATAATTCTTACGTCTGACTTTTATATGGATACTATTAGTAAATACCTCACTTTTATAACAGTTAACGATAACAAATTTAATACAATCGGTAGTATCATTACCGCTATTTTAATTGGGGTTATGTATATTCTTTCAAAGACGTTCACTTCTTTTTAACACGGTTTTTATCTTTTTCGCGCAGAGATGTCTTGTTTGTGAACCCATTATATAGTGATTCGCGTAGAGTATCAAAACTGTTATTTTCCCTAATTTGTGTTTTTATTTTATCGGCTTGTTTTGCCTTAAAATTCCAATTAAGCAGTTTTAACAGGAATGGTGTACAGGGAATTAGGTCAGATGAAAAGTCTTTACAATAGCCATATTTTCTTCCTTCTTGAGTATCGCATTTACAGAAACATTTCTGACAAATACCACTACTTGTAAGTTTAAAGTATACTCCACAAGAGTTGTGTTTTCTTGATATATTCCCACAGAATCTTGATCGTGTTGTAAGTATGTACACTCTTCCATCGGAATAATTGAATATTTTCTTGATGTCATTAACCGAATAGTCTTTAACGTGGTTTTTGAAAAAAGAAAGGATTTCCTTGTACTCATTTGATATACTTGACAATTTATCCCTTGATGTAGATTTTTCTTCGTCTGAATCACAATAGTCACATTCTTCTACATTGATTGGCATGTTTTTTATTTCAGTGGGCTCTTTTGTACTCCTAATACTGCATTTAAAAATACATTCTTCTGTATTTGTCAACAATGTTTCAAGATAATCTTCGTCAAGTTCACCAGAAGTTTTCATAACAAACTTTGGCCAATATGCACGACCCTCGTGTGAGAACTTTCGTTCCTCTATCATGCCTTTATGAGAGCCGCACATCCTGAGTCCATTTTTTGCATACACACAAGAATCTACTATATCGTTCCAAGTATTATAAGATGTGTCTCTTTTTCCGTACAATGTATTCAATTTCGCTACGATAGAAACCCGTAGTTTTTTGGCAGAGGATTTATTTATGATAATGTCGGGCCAATGAAGGTGAAACCCTTGTTTAATATATTCCTTTCCATTTTTAACAATAGTCTTATTATCTGCAGAACAAACAATGCATGGACAGTCTTTTTCGTAAAAAAACAATATCGATTCTTGAATACTTGCCATTATTTCCTTAATGGGTACTATTTCGGAGTCTATGAAATCAAGGTCTGAAAAAAATACAAAATTTTCTGTTTTCTTTTCAATTAGATAGTACCTATGTGTCTTAACGTTTTTAGCATACAGTTTCAAAAACACATCGTAATCGTCCACTAAGTTTAGACATTTGCCGTCTAACATATAATGGGTGGACTCTATGTCTTGATCTTTCTTAATAATTTTGTTCGTAATGTACAACCATTGAGTAAGATTATCCATTTGTTAATCTTATTACAGGTAATTATTTAAATGCCTTTACGAGAATCTTACGGTTGTTCTGTTTGGGCTGGTATAAACGCCTTTAATGGCAGAAGAAGAAAGCTCGCGACGTTTAGAGTTTTTATTGGCCTGTAGGGTAATGTTCATATCATTGTCTATATTTTCTATGTTATTGATCGCATAATTAACCACTTTGTTCTCTATGAACCACTTGAAAAAATTGAGCTGTCCAACAGTAGTTACAACGTAATTTTCAGAAGAATACTTACCGGGGGTATATTTAACCCATGACATATCCTTAATATTAATGATTATTCTGTCCCTTCTACAAAACGGGTCGAAGTATTTCTTTGAGTAAGCCTTTAGTTGGTTTTTATAACTGAGATAGATGTTGAAATATTCTTTTTCAGAATTTTTCATTATCGGGTAAACTATATTGTATTTCTTTGCGTAATTAGTTACTAACCAATCTAATAGGCGTAGACTTAGTTGTGTTTTTTGACCTATTATATCATGAAATGTACCCATCCTTGTTTTGTAGAAATTGAGTAAAAAATCAATTAGAATTGTACCCTTTGAATCATCTACAAGACTCATTATAATACATATACCTAAAGCTTTTTAAATACATTTAAAGTCTTTATTGAATTATTTATTATAACAATGGATAGAAAGTTTAAGATTAACGGGGACGACTTCTTCACAACATTTGTCATTAAGGCTTTAAACGATATCTGGGGAAATACTCGGAATAACGTGTTTCCTGGTTCCCAACCTGTGACATTTGAGAGAAAGAATTTTGAAAAATTGTCCAATTACTCTTATTACATGAGCAAAAGGACCGATGGTATCCGTTGTATTCTTTATTTTATGACAGACAATGAAGGACAAAATAGGTCCATTTTAATTAATAAAGACCTAAAGGTATTCGATATCTCATTAGATGCACATGATAGTGTTTACACCGGTACGGTTTTTGACGGTGAGATTCATTTGGATGATAATTCTTTCGTGATTCACGATTCCCCTATGATTTGCGGCGTTAAAATTAACAAAAATAACCTTTACGATAGAATGTGCGACATTTCATACTGTGTTGATAAAATTTCTCACATTGAAGACTTATGTGTATACGTAAAGAAGTTTTACCATGTTTCTGAAATGTATTCCTTTAAGAATGACAACCATGGAGACTCTGGTATCATTTTCGTACCGGAATCTATACCTGTAATTTCCGGAGTACAATATTCTATGTTTACATGGCGTCCAGTAAAGAATTACACTTTTAACTTCATGGTATGCGAAGACAACAACGACATAATCGTGAAAGCCTGTAGCAATGGGAAAATCATTGACTACGCAAAGATCAGGCATCCTTGTGAATTCATCGGTACGCTAAAGGCTTTGGATAACTATTCAGATTCGTGTATAGTAGAATGTTCATATATCAACGATACGTTTTTGCCTATTATGATCAGGGATGATAAGACTCATCCCAATAGTCTACGTACAATTCAACGAACATTGTTCAATATTCACGAAAATATTACTCTCGACGAGTTTTGAGGGGTTTCTTAGGTATCAGTTCATTCAAATTAATCTACTGGTTTTAATCAAATTAAAATATATAGATTTATTTAATAAAGGCCGAAACGGGCACGCTTGGCCTTGCGGTAAGCGGCACGACGGGCCTTGGCAGCCTTAGTCTGGAGAAGACGGCGCTTGGGCGACTTCTTGGTGGACCGGCGACGCTTGGGCGACTTCTTGGTGGACCGGCGACGCTTGGGCGACTTCTTGGTGGACCGGCGACGCTTGGGCGACTTGCGGGCCTTCTTCTTCTTGCGCGACGGCGAGAGAACGTGACCCTTGCGGCGGAGAACCGCAGCGGGAACGTAGGTCCGACCACCCTTGGTACGGTAGTAGAGGCCACCGTTAGCTCCCCGGCGGAGCCTGCGGGTGCGACCACCTACGACGATGTACGACTCCTCCTTAGTGAGCTTGCGTACCATGTGGCCACGCTTGGGCTTACGACCCGGGGACTTCTTTGCAACGCGACGCTTCTTGGCGCCAAAATAAACACTAATCGAATCTACCATACTTTAATGTTAGCAAAAGAAAATAAAATAACCCAAATCTAATTAAAATTTTTTAGATATCTGAAAATATAACTATCCTTAAACCCATGAGACAACAAAAAATCTGTAAGAGGTGTCTTTTTGATACCAGATATCACAAATTCTTCTGGGACTGGGTAATTGAACGTACTGAATATTTCTCTTGCGACGGAATGTTCCAAATCATCTGGAAAAGAATAAGAACAATTTGACATAATCTCTTCAATACTCTTGTGTTTCCTAATAAGTGAAAACGCGGTAAGGCCTCCAATCTTTGGAATATATGGACAATAATCGCAGCCTGAAATGATGCAAAAATCTATGAATTCTGCGTGTGTCATTTCAAAAGACTCAAGTACCTTTGAAAGGGATACCTCAATTAAGTCCCCTGAAATACAAGTCTTTATGACTGAATCGCACCCAAATGTTAATGCGTCTGTATCGTCGGTAACCGTATAATCAACAAGGCCGTTTTTTTGGAGAAAAGCGCAATATTTTTCTGCTTCATCTGGTGCAGTAACATAAGGAACTCCGAGTAGACCAAGTAGAGACTTGCATTCATCATTATGGCTTTTCTTAACATTAACAATCTGTGACATTAGTTTATTTATTTCCTTATTAATAGAATCTTCTTCCTCCTCTGATGTTGGTTCAATCATCTTTAATGTATCGATTCTTTCATGGATTTTCTTTCTATTATTATTCCTCTTAACGAGGGTGATTTTCTTAGCAGGAGGTGGCACACCGTCGAAAACAAAAACAGGCAATACCCCATTACTCAAGTAATACTTAACCCTGTTCATAAACCCTGAAATATGAGTATTGTCAGATTCGTTACAAACATACCTGTACTTGTAAAGAAGAATACTACAATCTATAGCCATCTTCTTTCCCCTGTATGAACTAATGGGTTTTTCGATAGTGCTATCAGCAGCATACTTCTTAATGACAATATTGAGGCCTCTAATTCCCATTTATATATATATAGGTGAATTCTTTAAATAATTAGTCCCTAAAATTGTAGCCAATAATTGTATCTTCTTGTTTTTCAGATTCTGTGGGCTCTGGGACGGGGTCGCGAAGATCCATAATATTCAATTTCTTAGGGAATTTAGGGTGATTACAAATACCTATTTCACGGTAATGTTCCACCTCTTTCCAAAATGCCTCTAAAATAGGGACATTCTTATCAATCCAACTTTGGTCAAGTTGTACACGGACTATATTCATGGTACTCGGGGGGAAATACTCGATAAAGTCGGCCGTCTTTAGCTTTGTGATATACAAATTAAGTTGTACTTGAGGATAATAATATTCCGGAATAACTCCCATCTTAATCTTCCTACGATAAGGGCATTTAATCTCAAGAAGTATTGGCTCGGAATCAGGATATTGGGTGTCTTGTACGATACCATCAGGAGAGCCAGCGAGCCAATACTTTGTTTCATTTAGATGAATATCACGATGACACAATAGTCCGAAATTATAATTAGTGTACCCTACTATATTACAATACTTATCGATTGCTTCATCTTCGTATTTTTGTCCATGTTCTGTAGCTATATTACCCACAAAAGGCTTTAAGTCATGACCGCATTTCTTAAACAATACTTCGTGTGGCTTTTGATAAGGGTTAATTCCAAGAACAGTGGCTGCATCACTTGATGTTAGTTTATCCTTACGTTGTTCAAACCATTCTGGAGACCTTTGTTCGTGCTGAGGGAGTTTAAGAAGTTCCTTGATAATTCCGTTCATTATATTTATATAATCGATGGTTTTATATTGTATTACCGGGATTGTATAAATAAAATATATTAATATATAAATGGAGTCTTTCCTAAAAAGTGCCGCCAATACAGGTTTGTCAGCGTCCAATTCTCTTGGGGGTTTTGAAATGACAGTAAAAGAGTACGTGTTCGGGTTTGTTGCTGCATTGATGTTTATACTATTTATTTATGTTGCATTTTTGAAGTGGCCAACCGCGACACAAGCTGAAGTCGACGAAGAACACAAAGGTGATAAAAACCCTGGTACACCAGTGAATGCTAAAAGGATGACCCTTATTATAATTGCTTTAGTCTTCGTTCTTTTTTCTGGGGGATGGGCTTACGAACATTACGGTAAGAATTATAAGACTCTTCGTACAATTTCAGGGGCCACAAGTATAGCTGGTGGTATCAAGAACATCTTTTAAGAACTTTGATGTTTATTGTGTCAATAGAGACTGGACTAAACCTTCTTTTTCTTCTTCAGTTTCTTAACATGTACGCTCGGTACTTTTGATGTTTTCTTTAATTTTTGCTGGTCAATTGAATCATCTTCTTTTTCACTTTTATCAAGATTCTTCTTATTGTAAGACCACAGTTCCTTACTACCTATCTTAAATTTCCTATCTGGCTTAGCCTTGTACCAGAATACACAATCTGTTATTTTATTACTCCTTGAGGTATTATCAAGTACCAAACAATCGTACCCTTCTGTACACGCGTTCATAACTTCTTTAAATGTGTCAATATGAGGAAAAATACCGAAGAAATTCTTGTATAATTTTTCCTGATTTTGAATAATATTTTCCCTAAGAATAAATATGTAATCAATATTGGCGCGCAAGTCTGGAGGCAAATCCATGCAATATTGCATAGTAATCATGAAAGTAATTCTCCAATGTCTCCCATTCATAAAAATTCCTCGGATATTAGGGTCACGAATCATTTTCTTATCATACATACAATCGTCGAGAAGTAAGAATGCATCATTCTTAATATCCTTGTTTTTATTAACGACTTTCTTCTGTCTTGTAATTACTTGTTGGACAACATCTGCTTTATACTCAGAATGAATGAACAATTCAGGAACATACTTGGAATAAAATGCATTCCCGTCCTCTGTTGCAGATATGGCTACTCCTATTGGGATTTTCCTGCAATGATATAAAATATCGGCTACAAGAGTACTCTTTCCTGTACCCCGTTTTCCTATGAAAACACACGTGGCCGGACCGGCCCCGTTTACTCTCCTTTCTTCTATACTCTTTGGGTTGAATTTTGCCAAATTAAGTGACATCTGATATTGTCTGATATTATTTAAATAATAGCATTAGTCCCAATAATTAGACTCAGAAATAGAATCACCCTCGAGCGTAGCGTAAGAAACCGCAACACTTGTTACGAAACCAGAAATTAGCGAAATAATGAAGAATTTGACAGTGTTCTTCTTTTCAGTGTCACTATCCTGGGTATCGAGTATTATGTAGGTAATAAACGCTACAACAATCAAGACGATAAGATTGGTTATGTTAAGGTCGTAAAAAGAAAGCATTGTTTAATAATAACTAATAAATTATTTAACTATTATTAAACACACTAATGTATAATTTTAAGAATTACCTAAAATTATACAGTGTTTTTATAGGAATAGATACTCTGCTGATACAGTGTTCTAAGGCTTACACTGGGTATTCTGTATCGAATAATTGTTAAAAATAAACTGGCTTAAAAAACTAAGATAATAATTGTTATACAAAATGTCTAAAACTGTAGAGCAGACCTACAAAAAATACACTCAGATAGAACATGTTCTGGCAAGGCCGGGAATGTATATCGGAGAGATAAAGACTTTTTCTTCTGATTGCTGGGTTCTTAACGATACAAAGTGTGCGATGACACCATGTGTTTGGAACCCTGGGATATTCAAAATTTTCGACGAGATCGTAACTAATGCATCAGACGAAACTCAGAGAAACAAAAAAGTAAAAAACATTTCCATTTCTATTTCAGATGAAGAAATCAGTGTCCGTAATGACGGATCTGGTATCCCAATTGAGATTCATTCGGAACACGGTGTCTATGTTCCAGAATTAGTGTTCGCTAATATGTTATCCAGTAGTAATTACGACGACACTGACAAGAGAACTACTGGGGGGCTAAACGGTCTTGGAGCTAAACTTACTGCGATCTACTCATCCAAATTCACAATAGATACTGTTTCAAAAGGTCAAAAATACGTACAGGTATTCAATAACAATTTGTCAGAAATTTGCAAGCCTGTTATCACAAAAACTAAGGAGAAGGAGTACACAATGATCACATTTGTCCCAGATTTCAAACGATTTGGTATGAAATCTCTTGCTGACAACGATACCAAGAAAATCCTGTATAAGAGGGCTCACGATATCTGTGCAATTACATCAAAGACGGTATCTGTGTACCTTAACGCTGATAAATTACACATAAAGGACTTTTCAGAGTACATTTCTCTTTACATTGGCGACAAGACTGAATCTCCGAGAATTGTTTCAGAAACAGAGAGGTGGCACGTTGGTGTATCCCTCAGTAATACAGACACGTTCCAATGTGTATCGTTTGTAAATGGGATTAGCACTTCTGACAACGGTACTCATGTGGACCACGTCATCAACCCTATTGTAAAGCGAATCACAGACGAATTGCAAGCAAAATACAAAAATATCAGCATTAAGCCACAGTACGTGAAAGATTCTTTGTTTTTGTTTGTAAATTGCCTAATCGTGAACCCCACATTCTCCTCACAGACAAAAGATAAGCACACATCCAGGATGTCAGATTTTGGATCAAAGTTTCAATTAACTGACGATTTTATCAAGAAAGTTCTCAAACTTGGTTTTGTAGAATCTCTTCTGGCTGTAGCGGAAGCAAAAGACAAGAAAAACCTAAAAAAGAGCGATGGAAAGAAAACTACTCGTGTCATTATCCCGAAGCTCGATGATGCAAATAAAGCTGGGACAAAGGAATCAGGAAAATGTACGATAATCTTGACAGAGGGAGATTCGGCAAAGACTACTGCCATTTCTGGTCTTTCAGTAGTAGGAAGGGACTATTATGGGGTGTTCCCTCTTCGTGGCAAGCTTCTTAATACACGAACAGCTTCGTCTTCTCAAATCTCCAATAATAAAGAAATCAATGATTTGAAGCAAATAATCGGCCTACAGGCAGGGAAAAAATATCAAGATGTCTCTGAATTGAGATATGGTAAGATTCTAATCATGACCGATCAGGATACAGACGGGTTTCATATCAAGAGTCTTCTTGTTAATTTTATCGGGAATTCGTGGCCCGAACTACTAAAGTACGACTTCATTCATTCTCTATTGACACCCATTGTTAAGGTGACAAGAAAGAAAGAACTTCTCCAGTTTTACAACATCAATGACTACTCTGATTGGAAAAATACGGTTAATACGGGGTCGTGGAATATAAAATATTATAAGGGGCTTGGTACATCTACGCCAGCGGAAGCAAAGGGGTATTTCAAAGATATGAAAAAATTTACATACAAATCTTATTCAAAAGAAGATACAAAGAGTCTAAAGCTCGCGTTCGAAAAAACTGAGGCGGATTGTCGCAAGGCATGGATTACCGATAGTATCAAAAATGCAAAGGCTATAGATTACCTAAAACAAGAAGCTTCTATTTCAGACCTTATCAATAAAGAACTTGTATTGTTCTCTATCCAGGACAACATTAGGAGTATTCCATCGCTCGTAGACGGTTTCAAGCCATCACAGAGAAAGGTATTCTTTTCGTGTGTCAAGAGAAATCTTCGCAAGGAAATAAAGGTCGCACAGTTAGCGGGTTATGTATCGGAACAAACAAGTTATCATCATGGGGAACAGAGTCTAATGGACACTATCATTAATATGGCACAAGACTTCGTTGGTAGTAATAACATGAACATTCTCGTACCGTCGGGACAGTTTGGTACAAGGCTAATGGGTGGTAAGGATGCATCGAGCCCGAGGTATATTTTCACTCGGTTGTCTGAAAACTCTGACAAATTGTTTAATCCTGATGACTTTGCCCTTCTTAAATACCTCAACGACGACGGGGCTGACATTGAACCAGAGTACTACGTACCAACTCTTCCATTAATTCTTATCAATGGTTCTACAGGTATTGGTACTGGGTTTTCTACTCATGTTCCGTGCTTCAATCCAAAAGACATCAAAGACAGGCTGTTAAATCTTGTAGAGGATTCAGATTGCGAAATCCAAGAACTCACTCCATGGTATTCAGGGTTCACTGGGTCAATCAAAAAAATAGACGACTCCAAGTGGGTGTCCACAGGTAAATACACTATAACAGATTACACCATAGCTGTTTCTGAGTTGCCGATTGGGGTATGGACAGAGGACTATAAGGCTCATCTGGATAAACTCGAAATTGACGATGTTATTCATAATTACGTGAATAATAGCACGGAAGATACAGTAAATTTTGTAATAAAGGTCAAGAGGGATATACTAATCAAATGGAAACAAGAAATGTCAATAGAGAAGAACCTAAAACTTACGAGTAATATCAATGCTCAAAATATGCACATGTTCAATGAAAAGAATGAGATAGTAAAGATGTACTCAGCAGAAGAAGTACTATACCATTTCTGGGTAATAAGGTCCGATTTTCACAAAAAGAGGAAAGTTAGTCTTCTCAAAAAACTGGGCCATGATATGAAAATACTGGAATCAAGGGTAAAGTTCATCAATTCTATAATTAATGGGGATCTCGTATTATTCAGAAGGAAGAAGGCTGATATCATTACCCAATTAAATAAAGACCCTTACTATAAGTACAACGATTTTGCATATCTAATAGACATGCCTATTAGTACATTCTCAGATGAAAAGATTTCAAGTCTCGAAAAAGACCTCGAGTGTAAAACATCCGAATATTCGAGGATTGATAAAATGACAACAAAGGACTTTTGGATATTAGACCTAAAATAAAATATATGTAGATAATAAATGGGTGTTAAGTCTTTCGCGATCGTAGTATTGGCTGTTGTTGTCCTCTGGATTACTTATTCTCAGCTCGCTGAGCTTGGTAAGTCTAACGATGGTTGCTGTAAGACCAAAACGTGCGGAAAGTCTGGTACCGAGAAGTTTGTTCGCAATATTAACCTTGTTGCTGCAGTCGCCGGTACCCTAATTATTCTGTGGGATGCTTACTCGTTGTACTCCGGTGGCGCGTCCATGGGAGATATGACTAAGAGTGCAAGAATGTCCCTGGCTAACGCAAGGTAGTTTTGCACTTCTTGACTTTTTCAGGTTTGGGTTCTTTCTTGTTTCGTTTGAACACAAACAAACAGAATGCTATTAGTAGTAATATAAAAACAATCATCGTGTCATTATTTCTTCTTGTTAACTTACTCATTTAACAAATTAACAAGAAGAAAAATCACTTAAAAAACCAGCGGTATATACATTATAAGATGGAATTGTCTAAGGATCAAAATACTGTTTTCAATGATTACAGGGCTGGACTGAATATTTTCATGACAGGTCCCGGAGGCTCTGGGAAAAGTACGACAATTAAGGAAATGTGTACTGATGCAATACAAAGGGAAAAAGTAGTATGCGTTACTGCGTTGACAGGCGTAGCGGCAAACATCCTCGGGTGCGGAGCTACTACGTTACATTCGTGGGCGGGAATAGGTCTTGGTAAGGGAAGTGTCGACATACTTTGCCGCAGGGTTAGTAAAAGTAAGTCTAAAAAGGAAAAGTGGCTAAATACTGACATTCTTATTGTAGACGAGGTTTCGATGCTGTCTCTCGATCTATTTGACAAACTTAACAGAATCGGTAGTCACGTAAGACGTAGTTCGAAACCTTTTGGTGGAATACAGGTTATTTTCTCTGGGGACTTCTTTCAGCTTCCTCCTGTGAATGATCCATATTTCTGTTTCGAAAGCAAGGACTTTAAAAGTGTATTTGATTCTTTTATACTTCTTGGAAGTATTTTCCGACAAAGTTCAGAAGAATTTAAGATACTATTGAATAACATCAGGAAGGGTGTCATTTCTAATAAAAACATTAAGTTGCTTAATAGCAGAATAGGCGTTGAATGCCCAGAAGGAATAGTTCCGACTGTATTGTGTCCAATTAAGAGACTTGTTGTAGAAATCAACAATACTAAAATGGAAGAACTTGATACCAAGGCTTATATTTATACGAGGGCTGTTAAGACTAAGATACCATTAACAAAGAAAGAGCAAAAAAAGAGAGACTTATATACACAAGAAGAGGTTAATTTTGAGATTGAACATATCACTAATAATACTTTGTCAGAGAATAGCCTAATTCTCAAGAAAGGAGCAGTAGTAATGTGTTTGGTTAACACGCCCGATACTTATAACGGAATGCAAGGAATCGTAGATTCATTCGTTGAAATAGAAACAGTTGAGTACCCGGTCGTGAAATTTTACAACGGCCTTAAAAAAGTAATGACTTGGCATCTATGGAAAAGTGACGATGTACCAGGAGTTGGTATTTCACAATTACCCCTAATCTTATCATGGGCCTTAACAATTCATAAATCGCAAGGCTCTACTCTTGACTACGCTATAGTAAATATCGGTAAGGATATATTCGAAGCAGGACAGACTTACGTAGCTTTATCGAGGCTGAGGGACATATCTGGGCTTTATATTAAGCATTTCGACCCAACCAAAATCAGGATATCTGAAAAAGTACAGAAGTTTTACGCCTCTAACTTATTCTCACAAAAGAACGAATAGATTTCTTCCATATTGTTTAGGCTTTTAATGGGCCTATTAGGTTTATACATAGTAAGCATTATGCGGATAATACTACCTGTTAATGCTCCCTTTGATACCAAAATACCAGTTGAATGTAGGTGTTTATCAAGGGTTTTCTCGAGGGAATTAAGTGTCTTTATAAGTGTTGTATAAAATTCAAGGGGCATAATAGCAGCAGAAGATTGAGAGAGGTCTAATACAATATGATATTTCTTATTTTCCTTTTCAGCAAGCCTCCAAAAACTAATAAGGTAATCCATGAACTTGAGATAAGCCACTGGGTCATACTTAATACTGGTAGAATAAACATATAGAATGCACTTTTCTGTATCGACCTTAAGAGCGGCGCCATCATCGAGATAAATGTCAGTTAGGGTCATTTATTGTATTGTCAAGTTAAAAATATATACATTTTACCTTATTATTCATTTAAATATTACGTTTTTAATTTATATTAAGGTGTGTGAATATTAGTGTGTATAAGATTCCAATGGACTCCTATGCAGACAATGAATCTATTTGGGCAGAAATGCTAGAGTCGCAAGAATTAGACAAACCAGAACCTGTTGAAACCTGTAAATGTATGCATTTGAACACATTTGAAGATTCGAGCTCACACGATACAGTATGTATAGACTGTTGCGAAATAACGGAAAAATGCATATTTAGAGGGGCAGAATGGAACAATTATAAAGACGATTGTGGTAATTATACAAAGAATTCTCAGAGGTCGGACTGTTTCGTGAATCAAAACCCTTACCAGAAAGGAGAAACTCATATTATTCAATTTAAAAACCCGTTGCTTATGCGCATGCAGTACCAAATGGCCTTTAATCATAAACAGAAAACGTTTTGGCAAACCGGATTAACTTTTGATCATGTTTCTTCGATACTATCTATTAAAAAAGACTGTATAGATACGGCTAAAAATCTATGGTTTCACTGTATGGAATCTGGAAAGCTTACACGGGCGTCTGTCAGGATTGGTCTTATAGCTTCATGTCTTTATTATTCGTGTATTTACAATTCTTGTCCCATTTCACGTGAGGAAATTTCAAGAGTTTTTAAATGCACGAGTAAGTGTCTTGCAAAGGGTGAAAAAGTGTTCTGTCAAGTTATAGAAAATATAGACAAATATAAACATTTAGTCTACACCACTGTTGATATTCAGGAAAACGACTCGTTTGTAAAGTATTGTTCTCGTCTTGGATTACCGTTTAAAACATCAATGAAGTGTAATGACATTTTCGAAAAATACAAAATAGAACTACAGGCTGTTACGCCCAAGTCTGCTATTGGTGGGATATTAACATACGTAATAAAAGACAAGTTAGAATTGAAATCTCCGTCAAAAAGTGAAATCTCTAAGCTGGTAAGTGTTTGTACACCAACTATAAACAAAGTACTTGAAATACTTAGGTCTAGTCAAGTGGTATAATCTGAAAAATACGATTATCATCTATCCATAAAAAATCGTCCTCGGACGTAAAATACACGTTTACGAATCCCATTTTTTGAACCAGAGCACGTATTATTATCAGGGTTCTTATTCTTAGTTTTAGAAGACATTGTATCATTTAATTAATACTTAGAAAGGAAGTTTATGTCCAAAAGTAAGCATATATATCAGGACAATTGCACCGATGTACAGGCTCCTTACTTCAGCGACAGACTGTAGCTGCTTAAGACCGTAAAACATTACAAGGTAAGCAACGATGGCAATAATCACAGAGTGCATAAGCATAAGAAGTCCTCTCTCCATTTATACATTACAATATTTAAATTTCGGTACCGTGTAGTAAATTAAATATTGTATTCGATAAAAGGATGTCTAAATTGACAGGTCATACCTATAAAAGCAAAAATGAGGCTTGGGAAAAGTTCATAAATACACCCGGTGCTAAGTGTGACTTGTCCAAGGTTTTTTTCGGTAAGAATCCTCAAGATGCATTTGACAAGGTCAGTGAAAAACTTAAAAACACTCTTGGTGATACCTCTGCTTCAAAGAAAAAGGAGTCTCTAAAAAAGCCTGTCAAAAAGATACCGAATGTAAAAAAAAAGTAATTAAAATATTTATTAATAGAAATGCCAGTAGTAAGATCAGGACCGCGAGGTGGTAAGTACATACTCCGTAAGGGGTCGAAGGTTTATTTATCGAGAATGTCTTCAGATGAGCGCAAGAGTCTGAAGCCTAATAAGGCCAGGAAGTATATCAAGAGTCATTTCGGCTGAGGGTCAAATGACGATGAATAAACAAACACCTGGTCGATTAGTTTCAAACCTAATCTATATGACGCGTCCTAATTAAATTAGTTGTTAAGTCGCTGAGCAAGTACCTCGTGATTAATTATAAATAAAAATCTATTATAATTAATAATGAGCTGTCTTCAGTATTATTATCCTGACCCTGTAGATGCAGAAAAGTACAGGATAAAATGCAAATCAAAGGTTTATGAGGGCCTCAATAACATTGAGACATTTAATAACAAAGACCTACTATCTTTTGTTGATACAAACTTCTCAACAGAGGCTTTTAAAGACCAAGGGGCAGAATTAGGGCCATTTGAGTTCTCTCCAGATTACAAAGACCAAACCAATCAGAGTATCTGTAATTCTACTACTCAACCCCTTGCTCCTCAGCAGAAATTCTTAGGGCAAATTATTAATCCTAATACAAATTTCAATGGTGCTCTCGTGTATCACGGTTTAGGTTCCGGTAAGACGTGTACTTCCATAGTTATAGGAGAAGCGTTTAAGACAACCACTAAAGGCCGACTACTTTATGTAGTTCCTGCTCCTCTTGTGGACCAGTATTACAATGAAATAGTTGGGGAGATAAGAAACGGTAAATATTGGTCGTGTACATCATTTTGTATTGTTGAGAAAAACGGGGGAGTAGAGACAGGCGATTTTTACGCTACCGAGGCAAGTAATAAACTACTTATCGCCAAAGCTACTCAGCTTAAAACTTCCCAATCTAAGCTTGACACTCTCCAGGATTCTATAGATTCGGGAGATGACAGTATCGAAATAACTGCAAAGTTTAAGGCTCTACAGAATGAAATATCAAAGATGAAAATTAAATACATTCAATTTCAGAAAGATCTTAGGTCCAAAGCTTTGAAAACGTTCGATATTATTAGTCATCAAAAATTCATAGAGTCTTTGTATAAAACTGGGGCAAATGGACAACTAATTAAGAAAAGTAGACTCCTTGAAGATGGTCCTGTGTTTCACAAAGACGGTATTCTCGTTATTGACGAGATCCAAAGACTCATCAGTTCCGGTGGTATTTTCTATAAGAAACTGTACAACGCTATAAAGTATTATTTCCACCCAGAGCTAAGGGTTGTACTACTATCTGCAACTCCTATTTACGACAATCCATATGAGCTTGCACAGACTATTAATCTTCTCAGGCCCAGAATTCCATTCCCTATAAATAAAAACGATTTCTACAAGTTCTTCGTTGGGGAATACAATGAAGAGACGGGAGAGTGCACAGAGACTAAAAAGTCTTGGATATCCCGCGATTCATGCATCATGAATTCTGAATTATTTTCCTATCTGTGTGCTGGTTATGTATCATACTTCAAGGGAGGTAATCCAAATGCTTACCCATACAAGAGAGTCATAACCCTTGAACATGTTATGGCAGGCCAACAAAAATCAGAATACATTCTTGCATTAGAAAGTGACATAACAAAGGATAAGAATTTTAAGCAGAAGTCTGAGTCTTCATTTTACGAGGATGTAATCATTGGTAATTACGATACATTGACAGAAGATTCAGTTAGTGGTATATATGTAACTACTCAACAAAACTCTAATATTTCATTACCGAGAATCGGAAGCGGGTTGAGTACGTCTCTAATTGAAAAGAAGAGGTCTCTTGGTATCCTACGTTCAGAGCTCGCTGCTCAAAAATTCAAAAAGCCAATGGACGTAGTGGATTATTTAAAATTGAAAGGAATATCTAATAAATTCGCCAGTATAGTAGAGCACACAATTAATAGCAATGGTCCAGTATTCATCTTCTCCAATTGGCTTATATATGGTGTAGAGCCTCTCGCTATAATTCTCGAAGCATGCGGTTTCGCAGAATTCAATAACCCTGGGGAAAATAGATTCTTTGTATGGAGTTCTGAAACAAAGACAAAGGATAAGAATGGTGAAGAACGTATCAGGGCTGCAAAGGCTATGTATAATTCCCCAGAGAATGCAGATGGTTCATTGCTTAAGGTGATTCTTGGTACGCGGAGTGTTATGGAGGGTGTAAGTTTCAAGAATGTCCGCCAGGTACACTTAACAGAACCATGGTGGAACGAGTCAAGAATAGAACAGATTACCGCACGAGGATCCAGATACTGTAGTCATTCTGGTCTTCCATTGCCTGAACAAACTATTGACGTGTTCCGTCATTACTCTGTCCTTCCAGTATCGGGGGAACCTGATCCGGATGTAGTAAGCATGCTTAACAAGTATAATCGATCTTCATTCCAGAATTATGAGCTTTTCGGTATAGACCAAAAAATGACCATAAGTTCTATTCAGAAGGCTGCGATCAATATAGGTTTTAGTAATATTTTGAAATCCGTTGCAATTGATGCGAGATTAAATAAAGATGGTAATGTAATTCGTCTTGAGGAACACTTGACACCTCTACCCAATGGAAAAATGCAAGTATATTTTAGAAACCCGAGTAATTCCGTTAATTACATAAGAGAAGGTATTCCGTTAGAAGGTATATCCCTCAATGATGTACATTCCAGAAAGTATTCGTTCCCTAACGACACCGAATTACCTCTTGTGTTTACAGAAGCTGGTGCATCAGAGTTTGATTATTTTACCCCATTTGACGACGCCGAGATAATAAAGGAACCAACTATTAATTCGTCATTAATTATTCCGGAGATAATCGTACCATGGGATTCTGCGAAAACTTTCAAGGATATAGAAACAACCCCAGAAATAAAGATTTATTTTGAAAATCTCGGCAAGAATTACTCTCTGATACCTCAAATCCGCAAGGAACACTTTAAAGAAACCGGTGATGATGTTATTAAGTTTGGTATAGATGACCCAAGAATAAGGACTAAACTGATATCGTGTATCAAGAAATTGGCAACTAATAATATAGTAGGGTCTATCATCAAGAAGAAAATAGTCAACGAATTCAATGAAGATAAGAGAAAGACAGCAATGAATGATAAAATAATTGACATAATATTCACATACAAATTATACCCCGAACAATATTTCGAGGAACTTCAGGAATTGGCTATTTCTAACCCTGATGCTATAAACGAAATACTAAAGGAAGCGGAAAAGATCCATAAGAAATCTACAAAAGCCGCAAGATAATAAAAGATGTTCATGCGACCAAATAAAAATATTATTAGTTATTAAATGAGTGCGGAAACACTAAAATTCTTTGAGGATAAGTCTACCGAGAATATCATCAATTGGATGCTAACACACCTAACTGAGGACCAGATTAGAATGTGTCTTGACAGCTCAGGTGTCCCTAAGATGACACCTGAACCTGTCGTAGTCCCTGGAGTAGCAGGAGGGTCGGGAGTAGCTCCTGGAGATAAGCCCGTTCCTATAATCCCAAAGGCTGCTCCCAGTCCCGCTGGTGGTGCAAATAAGATGCAGACCATGTTCCTTAAGAAATATCGCAGGGGATGCATAGGAAAAGGGTACATCATTGGTGAGGTAGAAAGGACACCAGATGGACTCGACGTTATATTTTGGAAATTTGAAGGCCTAACAGAAGAAGCTGTAGAGGAATTCCCAGAGAACGTAGGAGAAATAGATAAGTTCATGTGGGTTAAGAACAGAGACCCCGTTAAAGACTTCAAGGATTATTGCACAGAAGTAGATACAATGGTCTTTGAAGCTGACAAGAAAGCCCATCCAATGGAATTGAACATCTTTTCTGACGAAATTAACGTAGTACTTGAGCAGTATATCGCCGAGGGATTCACTCCCCCGATTAAGCCCAGGGAAAAGGCCCCAGAGCCCGTTGCTGAAACTCAGTCTTTGTTTCAGAATTTGACAGTAACCCAAGAGCAACCAATTGATGTATCTGACCCACAAATTAAGGCGGCTCTCGTTCAACAGCTTGCTCTTAAGGAATTCCTACAATCCGATGCTCCTCAGCTCGGTGCGGTAGGTATCGCTCTTCCCCCTATTTTCATCTACGGTAACACAGGCACTGCCATAGAATTCTATACTGTTTTCCCCAAGGATGGTCAGTTGATTCTCCTTGCCGGAAAGGTTAAGCACAAGCTTATTAAGTCTGGGCTCAAGCAGAACGTCAATTATCTCGTCAATGCTATAAAGTCTGGTGATTACGTCCCAACCTCTACAACTGTCTCTGAAATTCAGGATCAAATCAAGCTTCTCCCAGAAGACGTACGGGAGAAAATTCGCCTTAATTACACTCCGGAAAATCTATCGGGGTTGGTGTTCTTCGGAGAGAAGACAACCCAGATGAATTTCTTTGGAAAGCTCGCCGATCAAACCCCAGAGTTCCTTGCCCAGTATGGCACTAATAAATTTGGTGCTGAATTCACCGACAAATACAGAGCTAACGTAGCTACGAATAAGTTTGGAGTTAAGAACGTCCAGTGGGTAAAGCGTTAGTTCTTTTCCTGGATGCCTTTATAATACCGCGACTACGATTGCTAATATTACTCTTGTTTAAAGAACTTGTTAGGCTCGACATACTTGGGGTAATATCAAAATCAAAAGACTCGAATAGATGTTCAGAGTCGTGTTCTGTAGCCATATCTACTAAGGTATTAGAATGCTCGAGTTCCTTCTTAACCAATGTAGAGTACTGTTCATTTGCGAGCCTTATACCGTTCTTTACATCTTTGGTGAGGAAATCTGACCACGTTGATGAAAGATCATTCAATAGAGCCATAAAATACTCAGGTGTTTCTACTCGAGATTTCAATTCGTTGGCGGCTACTATCTGTTCATTGTATATAACATTAGGCGGTTTCTTATTTAGATCGAGTGCGTGTTTATTTTGAAACACATTAACCAGAGTTATATATTGCGCTCGCATATCCATTGATAACGCGCTACTCATTTATAAGTATTTAAACATTTTTATTACGCAGAGTATTTTTCTGCAATAAACGTATTTAAATAATTAAACGATATAAATGTATATGAAGCTCTTCCTCGAAATTAGTTCAATTGGCGCCGCATGCGGAAAGAATAGATACGAACCAGTGTCAAGGGTATTACTTTCAGGGGTTGTCCGTCACTCTAAGGAACTCGCGCGGGAGTATCTTCTCGAGAGCGGTTCGGTAGAGCAAATAGATTCAAAAAAGAAAGACAGGGATACTGAAATCATAAACGCTTATAAGAAAGAAAGTTCGGGTGTTTCAAAGCCAGATGATTTTAAGGGTATTGAGGAAAAGATAGTATCAGTAATTAATAAACTACCGGATGTTTCAAAGGAAGAAATTGAAAGGACCAAGACATATGTGCGCGAAAATCTCAAAAAGGATTGTGGGAAGAACGTAGAGGAAAAGGTAATTACTAAGAAGAAGTACGATGTTGGGAATAAGAAAATGTATTACCATTCAATCGGAGGTCATTGTATCGGAGGTCTACATGATGCAACGGACTCTGATATCGTAATTGAAATAAAGACCAGAATGAAGAAAGATAACGTGAGGAAGAACGAATATGACCTTTATCAACTTATCGGGTACCTATTAGCAATGAAAGCTAATAGGGGTAAGATCGTTCAGCAATACGGTACTGAGATTTTTGATTCGGACGTAGAGACAGATTCTGAATATGGTCTAATTGATATCTCCGAAGATAAATGGGTTGGAATAGTAGATGCATTCAATAAAGAACTCTGTACTTATTTTAATAAGCTCGAAAATATTATCGCTAATACAGACGATCTTGTTAATGTTTTCCCTCGGAGTGATATTCCAATTGCACAGTTAAATACAGATGGTAAACTCGTTAATGTTAATTATAAATATTCAAAGTTTTTGACTGTTTTTGCCTAATCGTGAGAAACAATGTCAAGTACGAAAAGAACATCTTGACCGTTCATATCGTAAAGTTGTTCAGATGAAGAATTAGAATTGTAAAGGACGCGAACATTCATACTGGATATTGGACCGGACGTAATATCACTAAAGTCTATAGTAGAAAGATTAGTGGTCCTAACAGGGTAGCTCGATCCGCCAGTAGAGACATAATCAGAATTGTTCTTTCCAACTGGGCCTGTCAACATAGGGGAAAACTTATCATCGCTCTTACCATATGTTGTCATTTTGTTAAGGTTGTCCTTAGCTCCCCACCATTCTCCGATATGGTTTCCAGAAGACAATTCCTTTAGGGCCATAGAACCTCCAGCAAGGACAATGAGTGCGAATTTCTGATTTAATGTAGATAGTCCAGCTGTCACAATGTTGTTGTTCATCTGTTTATCGTAATTATATGTAACATCAAGGACAACCTGGTCCTGTTGATTAGTAAGGCAGTAGTCGTAGACCGACCTAACACTATGGGCCGCAGAGTATCCAACCTTGTATACTGCACCAGTGGTGGTGGGGCTCTTAGAGTATAGGAACTGATCCGCAGTATGATGTGACGTAGTATACTTCACTGGTTCAAACCCCAGAATGCTTGCCATACTATTCTCAACACCAAAGTCAATATCAAGAACTTCGTGGGAAACAATAAAACTTGATAAACCATGTCCAATTAAACCATCACCTGGAGCCCCAAGTGGCCCAGTACCTGAATAAGAAGGGTCAGCTGTTTTATACATATTAGAATAAAACCCAATGGTCTCATTGTACTGTGTGGGGCTATTGTTTAACCCTGGCCAGGGGAAAAGTTGATGATGATTGCTAGCCAACGCATTACCGTTGGCTGTAGCAGGAAGACATAGCCTACAGAATACAATGACATTATCTGTAAGCTGAACACCAGGGGATGTAAGGTTTTCGATGTATGCCATAATCTGGTATCCGTGACCACCTGTATTGTCATAGAAAATTGGCCCATTTGAAATCTCAGTGGGTGTGTATCCGGCCGTGACAAGAGCTTGTTCAAACGATTCGCCATAATAGTCAGCGTACAAACTTGTTATCTTGAAGATTAGCATATTACCCATTTGCATTCTGTTAAAATTGCATGAATTGGAATTAGTATGTTCCGGGACGATTGGTTTATTCAAGGCTGTATAAGGAGGAGCCCCAGTTGTCAATAGTTTCTTGCAGTTGAGTGTAGGGTACTGATTTGTGTATCGACAAGACAATAATGATGGATAATCACCATTCTTGAAATAATCAACATCTGTTTTAAATGTACCATTTCCATGCCAAGGTATTCTTGAATAAGAATGTGTTGTTATCGCAGATTCTATTGTTTCAGGGGTTTCTGTCAGGTTGGTCCACGCGTCGTCAATATCTGTAGCCCCTCTGAAAATCTTAATAACTCTATTTGGAGTACTCTGCTCCGAAGAAAGAAGTTTTGTATAAATAGCGTAAGATGCAGAGTCTTCAAACTCCTTAGCGAGACCAGTTCCGCACCAACTCTGCATATAAAAGTCGTCGTCTACTGCGTCGGGGGCAATCAGGCCTCCCTTGTTGTGGATACAAGTGGGGTTTCCACCAGGGCCATAATTCCCTGGCCGAAGTGTTACATTAAATGGTATATCAGGGTTACTCTTAGACGTAATCCTGAGCTTATTTCTGCTATTATTAACATTGTAGGCTGTCTGTGGGATATTAACCATTGCCAGCCTTACGGACTTAATGTTTATTAGCTGCTGAGAAAGTTCTACCTTGAAATTATTACTCTTGTCTCCAAGGTTTGTTCTATCCTTTGAATCAACGTACAGTGTCTTTGAAAATGTATTTCCCCCTGTTTTATTGCACCCGGCAGTTTGTTGATTACAAAGGTCCATTTGGTATTAAATAATATTTAAATTACATTGATTATACTAATAATTATAGCCGAAAATGTAATAACTTTCTTTATTAAAGCCCCATCTGACATAGAGATACCAAGAATACTAAAATTCATCCAACGAGAATCGAGTAATTTTGTTATAACCATCCAATCTACTGTATTAGCGGTCTCTTCTTCAATGACAAGAATAACCTTATTTATGTCGTTTTTCAAGTACTTGCTTATACTCTTCTGGTCTATCCTACACAAAAACCTATTTATGAAATTTGTAGACTCTACGTAATATACAAGCCTATTTCTCATTCTTGAAAATAGAAATATATTACCAAAGAATACGAGCTGACATACTACGTAAAATACAGTAACAAATACCAATAGACCATCAGAATGATTACTTGTAAAAATATTAGTCTTTGTCCTAAATAGTACACACAATGAAACACAACCAATTGTTGTTATAATAGATATCAAAGGATTTAGTAACAGTATGCTTAATTCTACCCTGTATCTAATTTCACCTATTCTTGAAATCATACTACTAAGGCATACATTTCTGTCAAAATCGAACTCATTGGTTTCCAATTCTTTTATGAACACACTTATATCACTTACATGTTTGTTCATTGTGAGTACAAAAACAAAAAGAGCCAAAATTTGTGTACACCTCGAATAGAACAATTCTATGATAAGCAGTGTGTATTTTAATGGCACGTTCATGTTAGTAGGGAAATAGTATCCACTCGATTCTATTTTCAAATTGATAAAATTGCACCCTATTGCTATAGCAGATACAAAAACAATTAAAAATGTCAACTTATTTCCAATTAATTTCATCTTAGTGTGATGATCAGTTAAGAAATAATACTTGGTCCATATGTATATAACAGGGTTTACAGAACTGATTAATAACAACACTGTGTTCTCAGGGGTTGTTTCGGCTACAAGGTTCTTTGTTAAATGAACATTTTGTACAACAAGTAATGATAAGATACAAAAAGAATAAATTGTATAAACGGTGTATATTATTTTATTCTTTGTCGAGGCGTTTATTGAATTATTAAACACATACCGCGTCATTATAGGGGATGGTGTAGTTTTTCCAATTTGATTTATCAATCTATTAATGTTCTTTGCAGGCTTAATTATAGAGAAATTCAAATGACGTTTTTTAACGGGGAAGAAATTGACATTAAAAGACTCCAGACCTAATAATAATAATAAATAATGCAGCATTATTATAATGTTAATGTTAATTATTATTATAATTGTGATGATATTTACAATAACCGTGGCTATCAATTTTAAATATACGACAAAATATAGAAATTATTTGATAATGTACAATTAATGACAAAAGAATCTGACGAATCCGATGAGTCTTCCGAGTCTGAAGACTCAAACGTAGCGACGGATTTATGCATAGGTGGTGGCTCTTACAAAGGTATAGGTTTTATAGGAGCTCTCGAGTACATAACGAGGACGCAAAAATTGAATCTCAAAAGATTCTTTGGATGTTCAATTGGATCAATGATAGGTGTATTTTACATAATTGGTATCACGCCACTTAATCTATTCGACCGTTTATTAGACATAGACTTGACCGAATTATGCGATTTAAACATAAAGAACATCGATAATTATTCTTTATTATCTGACAAATTATTTGTTGTTTTTAAAGGAGTATTCGCAGAGTACGTCAAAGAAGACATAACTTTTGCGGAGTTTTACGAAAAATACCTGGTAGATATCAATATACTCACTGTTTCTGTTTCTACCAAGGAGTCGGTAACTTTCTGTAAAAAGTCTCACCCTAACACCAAAGTGTTCGACGCCCTTACGGCGTCATGTAGCATACCATTTGTTTTCCCTCCGGTTAAGATAAATGGGCATTATTACATAGATGGGTGCGCAAAAAATATTTCAGGGTGCGTAAAGGAATATATTAATGGGTACACTATAAAGTTGTCAAGTGATGACAGATGCGAAATTGAATCTTTAAAGGAATACTCCATGGAGGTACTTTATACATTAACAGGAGATGTAGCGCCCAATACTAGGTATTTGATAGACATACCAACAGAAACTCATTTTAAATCTAAGGCTAATTTCATAGACTTAACATACTCAGAAAAGGTAAGGCTTTATTACAACGGGATAAAAGAAGCAGAAAAATCACTTACTTCTTCTTGTAATAATTGATGCGATTATTAGCAAACTCAAGATGAGCAGCGCTCTTGGTTACCTTGTTTGACAACTTTTCCTCTTTGTGTACACCTTTGTCGTATAGTGATATAACTTGTCTCGTTTTTTTATTTTCTTCATATGAATCGCGCAAGAAGTCTACGCAATCATCCATAGAAGGTATATATTTAACACAGTTGACATCATTTAATAGTTCATTTGAAATATTAATTTTTTCCCTGACACGAGGAACCATTGTTTTTAATAACTTGGACATTGATAATTCTGACTTTTCGCCATTGAAAAAGAAGTCTTTTGTGTACTCTGTAAATACAAAATACGGTATATCGTTTTCTTTACAGGCTTCTATGGCTACGCTTGTAGTAGTATTATATTCAATCATGTTATGGAAAAAGAAATAGAAATCACAAACAGATAAAATATTAGACATGGATTCAGAAACAGTATTATGCGAATGTCTAAACAATGAAAGACTACATTTTCTACTAATTATGTCAATGTTTTTGAGACCTTTTGTACATGTTGTGTGTAATTTATAGTCAGGGGGAAGTTTGGCACACCTGCGGAGCATAGATGGAATATTGTCCCATGAAGCGTCAATCATGATACCGATGTTCATTATTAATAGGTTATATTCTCTTCCTTTTGGGAGTGTTATTTTTAGCAATTTACACGGACTGGATTGTTAAATAAAAACATTACATTGTATTAAATGGATCTTCTGCGAAGAATGTCTGATGTACCAAGTGAAGTAAGTGATCAAGTTGTACCGAAGTCGGGTATTTCTCATAAAATTTATTTGTTCTTATTGATTGTTCTGCTAATTTTGTGCGCATGGTATATATATACGAGGGTTTCTACCGAAAAGACTGTAGAACCCGATGTTTTCGTGAAGCCTAAGTATCAATACAACACGGATGTTGTATTTTACATGAGCAAAGAGTGTGGTTATTGTACCATGCAACTTGAGACTCTGAATAATTGCGGTATGATAGACAACATTACTGTGATTGATACAGGATTTGAAGACAATTCTGAAGAACATAAGGAAAAGATTAAAGAACTTAGTGGGTACCCAGCATTTGTATACAATGATACAATCGTATACGGGTTTCATGCAGATTTAGACGACCTTGGAAAGAAACTTTTTGATAAGACAGAATGATTTAAAATCATAGTTAACTAATAAGTAATGTTGTCAAGAATAATCTCTATTGGGGATCTCCATGGAGACTATGGTGCATTCGTAGGGATTTTAACAATGTGTAATTTAATTAACAGAAAAAATGAATGGATTGGGGGAAATACACACGTTGTTCAAGTTGGGGACACCATGGATGGAAAGAGACCAGACATTATCCCAGACCCTACATTTAAGGTTTCACCGGAAGAAATAAAGTTAACTAATTTTATTCTCAAGCTTGATAAAGAGGCGCGCTCAAAACACGGAAGAGTTGTTTCTGTTCTTGGTAATCACGAAATGTACCCTTACTATTTTAGGGATGACTCTGCTTTTACACGGGATTATGTAAAGAAATCAGACGGAGAAGAATACTTAAGTAGGTATAAAATGCCTAGGTGGAAATATTTCATGCCTGGAAAGGCAGGCGCTATTTTACTAGGGCAATCAAGGCCTCTTTTTTACAAATATGGAGAATTCTTATTCATGCATGGGTCTCTAACCGATTCTTTCATAAAAGATACTGAAAAAAATGGGAAAATCGACATAAATAAAGTAAACAATGACGTATCAATGTGGCTCCAAGGAATAGATAAAAAACCACCCTCGTACCTGAATGAAATGAACCCTAATATAAACCCACTGTTTAACAGGGATTTTTCGGAGTCTGAAGTTATTTCGGTCAACAATTGCAAGAAAATAAAAAGCCAACTAGAGCATTTCGATGGTGTCAAGTATGTAGTAATGGGACATTCGAGTTACCCAGGGATAAACACTGCATGCAATGATACATTGTATAGAACAGATGTATCTCTTTCGCGTGCATTCGGAGGAACACTCAAGGACAATGCCAGGAAATATCAGGTCCTTGAAATAATCCAGAAAGAAGGTAAAAAGCCTATTGTTAATGTTATTTCCAAGAAAGGTATAACTTCTCTCGCGTAGTCATTTTACATTGTAATAATAATATTACTCTTTTTTATTTAGCCAAGACAAAACCGGCTTAAAAAACTATCAGTAATACTATTAATGGAGGCATTCACAAGAACGAAAGTTGATCACTCAGGAGACTTGAAATTTCAAGTACTGACATGGGAAACATTTGATCACAATGAAGAAGAATCCGACTACGATCCGGAATACAAGATTACAATGTTCGGTATCACCGATAAAAGCGAATCTGTAAGCCTTCAAGTTAATTCTTATACGCCTTTTTATTTCGCCCTCATCCCAGAAGACCTACAGGGAAAGTGGACGGACTTTCACACAAAAGAAATTACAAGTTTTATAAAAAAGAAGCTATACAAGAAATCCGATTCTCTTCTGAAAGTATCGGTTGTTAAAAAGAAGAAGTACGCGGGATTTACAAACGAGACAGAATTCTCTTTTTTAAAGCTTATTTTTAGGAACCTTGAGGCTTTTAACAGGACGAAGTATATTCTCAATCCAAAGGAAGTGTATAGAATGCCTACAGTTCTTAGTATTTCAGCTAAGAGTCTTAAGTTTGACCTTTACGAGTCCAATATTGACCCATTTATCCGATTCACTCACATTCAAGACATTAAAACAGCTGGTTGGATTCATGTTTCAGAGAAAGACCTTAAGAAGACAGATGACCTTACAAGATGTCAGGTTGAGTACGAATGCCATTGGAAAAAGGTACAACCACTGGATTTGCAGTTAACTGGGCCACTCGTTTTGGCGTCATGGGATATCGAGTGCTTTTCTCACGAGTCTTGTTACGAGAATAAAAATGCATTCCCTGACCATTCAAATATAAATGACAAAATCACGCAGATTGGTACATCTTTGTATAGGTATTCCACTGGGGATTATATTAAGCATGTAGTAACACTAAAAAGTCCCATTGACAATGAATGCGATCCTGTACCGGGCGTGGTAGTAGAATGCTTCGATTCTGAAAAAGACCTGATTGATGGTTGGGTGAAATTTATTGAAAAAACAGACCCCGATATCTTGACGGGATACAATGTGTATCATTTCGATTGGACTTATCTATACAATCGCGCCAGAATTTTGGGTGCAGACTACTTACTTGGGCGTCTAAGCAGGTTCACTGACCGCGCGGCATACTTCGAAAAGTCTACTCTTCAAAGTAGTGCATACGGTGACAATTCTTTCGAATATATGAAAATGTACGGGGTTACTCAATTTGATTTGATGTTTATCGTAAAACGTGAACACAAACTCGAATCTTATAAGCTAAACAATGTAGCCAAGCATTTCACTGGGGACGAAAAAGACGATCTTCCTCCTATGCAAATCTTTAAAAAGAACGTCTCAACTAAAGACCAAGTTGCTCTCGTGGTTAAGTATTGCGCACAAGATACATGGCTCGTTATTGATTTGTTCAAACGATTGTACATTATTACTAATATTATTGCTATGGCGAGTACTACAAGTGTACCTATGCAGTTTATTGAGCTTCGCGGACAGCAGATTAAGGTACATTCTCAAATTCTATACGAAACAAGGAAAGCTGGTTATCTAATCCCTGTCATTCCGTATAAAACAGACGCTGAGATGGAAAACGATGAAAAATTCACTGGAGCTACTGTATTGTCTGCAACACCTGGTGCACACTTTGAACCAATTGCTGGTCTTGATTTTGCAAGCCTTTATCCAAGTATCATGATTGCTAACAATTATGATTATGCGACTATTGTAGATGACCCAAAATACGACAATATTCCCGGCGTAGAGTATCACGACATTTCTTGGGAGGAAGATACAGGGCCGATAACGGTAAGATTTGTACAAAATAGAGAAGGAATTCTACCAAGAATCCTTGACAGGCTTTGGAAAGAGCGCAAAAAGATTAAAAAACAGATGAAGGAAAAAGGTATTGACCCTGGTCTATGGGCTGTACTTAATGGTGTGCAGTTAGCTATCAAGGTATCAATGAATTCTATTTACGGTTTCACTGGTGCAAAGTTCGGTAGGCTACCGAATAAGAGAATTGCAGCAGCTGTAACTGCAGAAGGGCGCAGGATGATCGCACATTCAAAAGAGTGTGCAGAGAAATGGTACGACTGTGAGGTTGTATACGGGGATACAGATTCCATTTATTGTAAGTTTAAAACAAAGTACACTGGTCAAGAGCACATGAACGAACTCTTTAAAATAGGTCCAGAGTGCGCCAAGAGAATCTCGGATACATTCAAGAAGCCAATAGATCTGGAATTCGAAAAGATTATGTATCCATTTATCTTGTTTTCTAAAAAGAGGTATGCTTGTCTCATATGGACTAATCCTGATAAGTATGACGCAATCGACTACAAGGGTATCCAAGTAGTTCGTCGGGATAATTGCGAATATGTAAAGGAGAATTCTATTCAAATCTTTGAAAATATCCTACTAAACGAGAAGGTTCTCGATTATTCATTCGAATCAGTAGGGCAAGTAATAGAATCGAGCAAGGAATATGCGAGGGAAAAGGTAAGGAAGTTACTTAATAAAGAAGTTCCTATGAAAAAGCTTATAGTTTCTAAGAGCTTGAGGGGAGGATACGCATTTGATTCTAAGGCTACGTGTGTAGATTGTGAGAAAGCTTACTACGTCATCGGGGCAGACGGAAAGAAGAACTCAAAGATTCAGGACGTAGACAAATTCATAAGAAGTGGACAACATTGTCCGGGATGTCAAAAGAAAACTAAGTTTATTCAAATGAATGCAAACATTCCACATGTAGCTCTTGCGCGAGAGATGAAGAGACGAGACCCTTTCAATTGTCCAGACATTGGAGACCGAGTACCTTACGTATTCGTGTGCAAAGGAGGAACAAGGCAATTTGAAAAAGTAGAGGACCCAAAGTATTCAATAGACCATGGCATTCCTATTGATTACGAGTACTATTTCGAACACCAGTTCAAATCTTCTATTGAGACTATTTTTGACCCACTGATGGAGAATGTTTCTGACATCTGGGCAGGACTATTAAAAAAGAAGAAGAAGTGGTCTACAAAAGCAGTAGCGGAACTTGCAAACGATAATGGTATAACACTTGACGACTTCGACCAAGAGAAAATCCTGAAGAAAGACGTAACCGACCTTATCAAGGCGCGGGGTTAATAAGTTCTCAAAGTAGGATTTAAATGATTAAATATTAAAATGGTATTAGACCTAACAAAATATCCAGGTAAAATACCAATAATATTAACTAAGCATCCGGGTTCAGATGTACCATTATTGAAAAAAAGTAGATACTTAGTGAATGCGGATGTATCAGTTGGCGAATTTATATTTTTACTTAGAAACATGCTAAAGATTAAGGCGAGCGATGCTATATTTATTTATTGTGCAGGTACTTTATTGTCAGGTACTGAAATAATAGAGAGAATATGGTCTAAGTATAGGAATTTAGACAACGTTCTGTATATTACTTATTCCGCGGAATCTGCATTTGGGTAATTAAAGGATTTAAGGCCTTTATGGTAATATTATTATCAATGAATAAGATTTCGGAAGATTTTCTTGCATCCGATGACAGGAAGAGCTTTATTAAGGGATTATTCGATGTAGATTCTCTTGATAGTGATGTTCATATTTTCAAGGGCCTTGATGATAAGCAGCGTGAAATTTTGTATTCTTCGACTGAAGGTTGTATCCATTTCTCTAATCTTGAACACGGACAAGTCTATGTATATACAACAAAGGAAACCGAAGAAGAAACCAAGACTACTGATGATTCTGAGACCAGTGATACCGAAAAGGAGAAAGAAGAGACATCAGAATCAGAATCAGAACCCGAAGAAGATATTTCTACTGCATATGTCAAGGACAGATATCAATTAAACACTATATGCATCATGGATCTTGATAAACGCGTAGAAAAAATTGCTACAATTGTTAGGGTACAATCATATGTTATTGGTATCTTAACGTGTGCGTTTTTTATTCAGAATATTTAGGGTCTATAAGTCTCGGTCTCATTAAAAAATTGCGGAAAATAATAAAAACCAAGAATGTTCAAGATATATAATTATTAGCTATGTCTCTTGAACAGCGCTTTACGGATTTTACTGAGAAACACTCTCTCGAAGACTCGGCAATTGCCGACCTTCTTCACATCTGGAACGAAACATTCATTGAAATAGCCCACGGACTTCTCAAGGATACAATTGACAACAGCAACAACAAGAAGACTGAGAAGAAAACTGAGAAGAAGCCCAGTAAAGCTATCGCGGGTGATGTTTCAGAACAAAAAAAATGGGCATCTAAAATCGCAAGCGAGTATGCGGCTGAAAAAGGCCTCACGTTAGATGATTTCGAAACAGGGAAAATCACCAAGAAACACGTGAATGATTTAATCAAGACACGTACCGTGCCAGAAATTGGGCACCAGTCTGGGGAAAAGACAGTGAAAGTGACAAAGACTAAGAAGACCGAGAAGTGTCATGGATTAACTAAAAAGGGCGACGTTTGTAATCGCACTGGAACACACGAACCAGAAGGTTCAAAATTTGTCTATTGTTTCAGGCACGCAAATGATTGGCAAGACTTCGAATGTTCGTCTGACTCTTCAGGGGGAGAAGATTCGGACGACGATTTGTCTGTAGAACCTATCGCGAGGCCCAAGACTGCAGATCCCGTCGAGAAAAAGAAACCAGATTCCGAGAAAGCCGATTCCGATTCCGATTCAGATTCTCCCCTCGACGAAGAAGAGTGCACAGTCATCGAGTAAAGCATAGCATAAAACAAATAAAAAATAACTAACATTTACATACCCTTAGGGGTTGTATGTGTTAATTAACAAATGTTATCGTTTAACAATCCTGTTATTACTGGCAAAATGGCTGGGTTTGATTACGATCATACCCTGGTTAAGCCTAAAGGTGGAAAGGTATTCCCAAAGGATTTAGAAGATTACGAGTTCCTTTACGACACCGTACCCGATATTCTACGTAAACTTCACGAAGATGGATATTTCATAGTAATTTTTACCAATCAATCGAAGAAATGGAAATGCGAACAGATTAAAGAGGTTGCGGAAAAAATAAAAGTCCCGATGTTCGTAGTAATAGCTACTGAGCGCGCAGACTATAAACCAAATAAAAAATTATTTACGGAAAACTTCAGTATGGAACTTGGTCCAGAATCATTCTTTGTTGGGGACGCTATTGGTAGGGCTTCTGATTTTTCAGATTCCGATAAAGTATTTGCCGAAAACATAGGTATCCGGTTTTCATCACCGGAAGATTTGTTTAAGACTACTATTGAATTTCAAGTGAGTGAAATTACTCCAACTGAGGACAAAGAAATCATAGTTCTTGTAGGGTACCCTGGTTCTGGTAAGACAACTATAGCGACAAGTATCTGTAAGGATTCGCGATACATAAAAATATCGGGGGACGAATTTAAGACTTCATCGAAGATGATTTCAGCAGCAAAAGCGCATGTATTAAAGGGTGAAAGGATAGTGTTCGATGCAACGAATGGAACAATTAAAAGGAGGAAAGAATATATAGATTTTAGTAAAAATATAATTACCCCATTCGTTGTATACATGTTAATGAAACCATGGAAGTTTCATACAAAAGAAATCGTGAAAGAGAAACCTCTAAGCAAGTGCCCAGAATAGTTTATTCTGTTTATAAGAAATACTTCTCTGAACCAGAACTAAGCGAAGGGTTCGAAACAATCGAAACAATCGAAACTATCTAATCATTTCTTAGTCTTCTTGGATTTCTTAGTCTTTTTGGCCTTCTTGGATTTCTCAGCCTTCTTCTTTTTTAACGCATTGTCAAGTTGTTTATACGTTTTGTACTTCCTCTTACCCTTAACTGTTCGTGTAAGTTTTACCCCAAGCTTTCGGGCTTGAGAAAGTAGTCTAGAGAAGTTTTTAATAGATTTTTCAAGCTCTTTCTTAGATAGATGTACGCGTTTATTTTTGTATTTCCTAGTCAATACCAACGACAAACTCTTAGCTTTCTTAAGTACCTTAAGGTAAGCATTCACAGTAGCTGTCATATCACGTAAATTACCCGATTTCTTAGGCAATTTGTATTTCATTATTAGTTTTAATGCCTTCGCCTTCGCAACAGTACCTACTTTAGTCTTGCCGAACATAGAAGGGTCTGACAATGTTAGTTTTCCCAATCTTTCTCCTATATATTCAGTATTTAAATCATCCCTATTCCTCTTAGATGTTTCATTACTTGGCTTAGAAAAGTCGTCGTTTTTGAAAAGAGTCTTAACAACACTATGAGGTTTCGGTCTAAGGCTCGGGTCCGCCCATCTTCTTCTAAGATCACTCGGTCCAAGACGCTGGGGTTTCTGTCTAAGGCTCGGGTCCGCCCATCTTCTTCTAAGATCACTCGGTCCAAGACGCTGGGATTTATTTGCTTCCTCAAGCTTCTTTGCGTCCCGTTTTTTAATTGCTGCGTCTCTAAATGGGTTACTTTTTACAAAAGGTTTAATAACAGGAGGACTGGATAGGGATTCTTCATCGCCGCCGCCTTCACTTTCGTCTTCGTATTCCCCGTCTATAGTTTCTTGTCTATTTAACATAAAAGATTCAGTGTTCCTAGTTTCAGTTAACACAGACATAAGAGTACCAGCGCCTTCAACTGTTCGAGCAGTAAGGTCAGTTAACATAATTCCAGATTTCTTATAAGGGTTTCTTGTACTCGATGAGCGATTCATCTCTGAAATAACTACGGGTTCCATAAGATTTGCTATGTCTCCGGCTATAATATCTGACGTAATGTAGGAATTTACTGAGTAGCCGATCTCTGTTCTCGAGATTTCAATTGAACTATTTTTATCTTTCCACAAGTCTTGTTCAAGTTTAGTCATGAATATTTTTGTTTGCCCCGACTTTAGGCGTAAAATGTGTAGTCTCTTTTTCCAAGACTGCTTAGCTGATGTTGCGGAATAATTACAGAACATACCGAGGTCTCCGAATGTTTTGAAACATGTATAACTATAGTCTCCACTGGTATTTATAAGATTAGATATACTCGTTAGACTATTAGTCAATGAACCCCCTACTCTTTCATTACTGACTGTCTTGTTTACGACTGTATTGAACCAATTTCCTATTGTTAGGTTCAGTACTACCTTCTTTTTCTTGGCGGGAACCCCTGTTATTCCCTTTTTCTTGTTCGCAGTGACACGTTCGACGGGTGGAATGATAACAGTCTTAAACATAAATGTTATGACTTCGAATCCTCCAAAATTAATAAAATACTCTGTTCCATCCTTGATTATGTCATCTTTTGGTATTTGACTTTGAAAATTAACTATGCTTGCCTTAACTTTGTCAGTCCCTGACGCATCATATGTTTCCGGAATACTACTCATAACAACAACGGTAGAGTCATTTCCTTTACACGCCTTATCTTTTACTGTATTAAACACCCCGTAATAAAGAGATATTAGGTTTCCACTTGATTGTGTGGAATCTATATTCATTGTCCATATCTTAATGTCATTAGGTTTCAATGATTCTTTATTCGGCGCAGATACGCCACTTGTACCCATTTGTGCGCGCATCCAAGAAGGGTCCAATGGTGTACCGGGAGACGCAGTCATTTGTGCACGCATCCAAGAAGGGTCCAATGGTGTACCGGGAGACGCAGTCATTTGTGCACGCTCGCGAGGACTTGCAAGTACTGTACCATTTGGTCCGAGTCTGGGATTACGCCCTCTAGGAGTACTCGGTATATTAGATATAACATCAGATGTACCCGATTCGCGAATTTTTAAGGACGAATCATAATTATTTACGAGTTTGTCTATAACATCAAGTCCGTTTAGGCCAGAATCGCATACACCGAATACATCTACAAATGGTACCTCCTGTAGATTAAATTCAAATTGCCGAATAGCCCTTGATATCTCATCTCTGGCCTTAGAATTAGACTTTATGTAATAATTCTCTAAGTTAATAATCTGGAAACGGCCTGGTGTTTTTTGCATCAGAGACCTGACTGTTGCGAGTCTCTTATTGTCATCCTTAGCTCCTAAGAAAACAACTCCCTGATTATAAACAGCTTGGAAATAAGGAATAAGCGTTTTTGGGTTTTTAATGAAATAAGCAACAACCCTATATATACTATCTGGGCTTTTAGATTGGTCAGGTTGTATTTCACGATTATTAGAGTCTCTTGGGGACCACCGTTCTTCATCTCGAGGAGCAAGATATTTCACATTCGGTATGTATGGGAATACCCCTTGATTCTTAGTATCACCGAAATCGTAGGCGGGTCCAAATACTGTGTACAAAGCATCATTGAATTCATCAGAAGCAGTACCACTCGAATATTTCTTGTGAACACTTTCCATTGTCTGACCATTTAATGCCCAATTAGTCTCTGCGTGTTTAAGACTTTCAATAAGTTTAGAGTATTTATTCCTAGAAAATTCGTCGATTTTTCTTTTCTTTTCGTCCTTAGTACCTTTAGCAATAACAGACCTACTTTCATCGAGGAAATCGTGACACTCGTCACAATAAATCATCGTGCGGAACAGAATATAAGTGTAAAACTTGTCAATTACATTTAATGCTGTTTTGATTTCATCGCTCGAATTCTGTAGTTTGTCACTCATTTCCCATTTCCTTTTTTTACTTGCTTGTCCTCCCCGCCTATACAACATCTTGTCGTATATATCAAGTCCTTCTGGACCCATTTGTTGCGTCATTTTATAATAAGGAAATATTAAAATACTCCCTTATTATAAATGACAAACCCGGTTGAAATGCAAAGCGAATTAAGTGACTCTTTACTTTATGATTTGAAAAAACAATCAACTAATGAACCATGGACCCCACACATGGAGGAACTTATGAAATCTTGGGGGGAAAAAGCAGCAGGTCTTAGGTACATGCATTCTGGAGCGGCTAAATACTGGAGGAGACTTGCTAATAAAATGACTATGTGCGGTATTCTAATTACTTCAGTAGCTAGTATATTGTCTCTCGTTTCCGGTACAATTGATGACCCTGTTACAAAAGACATCATAATGTACTCAGCGGCTGGAGTAGGTACATTATCCGGATTAGTACAAAGCGTTAAGAAAATATATAACGCAGAAGAAAAAGCAGCAGACCATAGAGCTATTGCTAAACAATTTGGGTCTCTTTATAGATACATGACACTTCAGATGGGAATGTCAAGAAAAGAGCGCACGACAGCACACGAACTTACGCAATGGGCATTGAAAGAATATGAACGACTTCAACAAGACGCTCCTATTTTACCAACTAAGCAGATAGAATTGTATAAGGTGGCGTTTAAAGATTCGCATCAAGCTACTCCAGATGTTTGCGAAGAAGAATTTATAATTAATGTATACCCAGGTTCAAAGCCTCCTCCACCAAGCCCAAGTGTTAGTCCTTTTATTAAAGGAATGAGTAGAAATAGTGATGCTAGTGTAATAGATTCACCTAAGACTACATCAACTGAATCTGAACATAGAAGATCAAACTAATTAAGGGAATCAATTAGTTTTATTTCTTCAAGTAGGCCAAGGAGAGGATATGTAATCTCATTTATATTTGATGCGTCAGTGTTGTAATAAACGGTAAATATTTGCACTACTTTTATTGTTTTTTTGGACACACTCAAAATGGAGAATCTTTTTAATGATCCAATTATTTCATCTGACATAGACTTAAACGATATTCCCATATTGAGCTGATTACATTTATCACCATTTATATAGTAATAAATGTTCAAATACAGAGATATCCCAAAATCTTTTATAAATCCCTTGTTTTCTGGAGTGTCAATATCAACGAGAATATCTTGCATCCCAGAAGTGTTAGTATTTATCATTAAATTGTAAAGAATCTTAATATTAGCCTTAGTATTATTTACTATTATCTTACCCGAGAGTTTCTTTAGACCTTCCAACTTCATTTAATCAATGTAATATATTTATTCTATTGATTAAATGGCCCTTAAAAATCCCGAAGGATTGGCCGTTTATTTCTTCACTTAGTACGGGTCGTATCGTGGACAACCATTATCCCTTGCCCACTTAAGGGTCTTAATATGACCATTTTCAGCAGCATGGCGGCACGTCAACGAATCCCATTCACAACCCTGGGACCTTGCCCACTTAATGACATCAAGATGACCATTCATTGCAGCATTGGCGCATGTATACCGATTCCATTCACATCCATTAGCCCTTAGGTATTTAAGAACATCAAGATGACCATTTCCAGCAGCATTGCTACACGTCGTTGGACCCCAATCACGACCCTGGGACCTTGCCCACTTAATGACATCAAGATGACCATTAATTGCAGCATAGGAACATGTATATCGGTTCCAATCACAACCATTAGCCCTTGCCCACTTCAGAACCTCAAGATGGCCACGCAAAGC
>FUWD013430014.1_pt6 | contig 76977 bp, 58 predicted proteins | sample 1063281 | NCBI WGS metagenome assembly FUWD01 (sample SAMEA79048168, study PRJEB19326) | metagenome | biome: marine | reverse complement strand
GATATAAAATTGTTCTTTTTGTTGTTGGGAAAACGACCTGCTCTACCTCTAAAATATCGTTTTTTAAAGGAATGTTTCTAATAACTCCCATCCCATTCTGATATTTCTTATCGTAGAAATTCGCTATCGATGCACTTACCGTATATGATTTTTTAATCTTAGGTAGAAAAAAACTTTCTAATATTCTCCAAAAATTTTGGACAAATAGTCTCCCCTGTAGCTCTGGTCCTTCGGAGAAAAGTTCATGACTGTCATATACTAACTCAATTTTTTTTAGTCTGCTTATAAGAAAACAAGCGGGCAAAGTATCCAAATCATTTGACACTATATAATTAAATTTTTTAAAAATTAGATACAAAAATAGCCTCAAATTATACTCTGCATAGAATAAAAAATTATTATTAAAAATATGTTTTACTCTCACAATTTTATACGCTCTATTAACTTCAATTGTGTTGCATAAGGTTCTGCCATAGACCAACACCTCATAATTTTTACTAACTAAGTAATTGCATATTTTATGCACTCTATAATCGGTAGAAATATCATTAGTTACCGCAACAAATATTTTTTTATTTTTCAAAAATAAATCGTTTTCTAATTATGTGCTTGCCTGTTGTGCAACTTCAAACAATTCGCCGCCTTCACATTTTAAGGTTTTTTGCTTAAATTTCACGATTAGCTGATAATCATGTGTGGCCATTAAAATCGTTTTTCCACTTTTATGAATATCGTTTAATAGCGCCATCACCTCTAAAGACGTCTTTGGATCTAAATTACCTGTAGGCTCATCTGCTAGAATTAATTCCGGATCGTTTAGAAGCGCCCTTGCAATCGCTACCCGCTGTTGTTCACCTCCAGAAAGTTCAAAGGTTTTCTTGTAGTACTGGGATTTTAAACCCACTTTATCTAAAACTTCATAAATTTTTTCTTTCATCAACTCCTTATCCTTCCAACCTGTTGCCTTTAATACAAACTTTAAATTATCAAAAACATTGCGATCGCTTAACAATTTAAAATCTTGAAAAACAATACCAATTTTTCTTCTTAAAAACGGAATCTCCTTTTCTTTTAGCTTCGTAAGATCAAAATCTACAATACTACCAGTTCCCTTCTTCAAAAACAAATCACCATACAAGGTTTTCATAAGACTACTCTTTCCGCTGCCTGTCTTCCCTATTAGATAACAAAAATCTCCTTTATTCAATGTTAAATTCACTCCAGAGAGCACTAAGTTGTCTCTTTGGTAAATCGCTGCATTCTCTAATTGCAAAACAATAGTACTCATATTATAAACAGTTTTTACAAACTTAAAAGTTTCCAGCCATTTTTCACTACGAAATGGTAACAATTCTTATTTTTGAGTAAACTTGTCATAATAATCTTCCTATCTATCCAACAAACACAGAACTTATTCGTTCTTTATAGAAAGATTAAAAAAAATATGAACTATTGCTTTTTCAAAAAAGCTGTGCTTTTTTCACTTATATGCTGCTTCCATACATTGGTATATACACAGCAGTCCATTGCAAAATCTAGCAATATGACTACATTTAGCGAGGGTCTTAAATTGTACCACACCAAGGCATATGCCGCGGCTCAAAAAACATTTCAAGAAGCAAAAGAAATTGCAGATTTGGGTGCTCAATTAAAAGCAGAGGCCTCTTATTATGAAGCCATGTGTGCTGTGAAGTTAAAACAAACAGATGCCGATAAGAAAGTGCTTTCCTTTGTTTCTGATTATCCCAACAGTCATAAAAAAAATGCAGCATTCTTCAATATAGCAAATTATTATTTTGCAAATAAAAAACCATCCTATGCTCTTAAATGGTATAAAAAAATAAAAAAGAATACACTTTCTGCACAGAATCAAAAAGAAGTGAATTTCAAAATGGGCTATAGTTATTTAGCTACTAATAATTTAACACTCGCGAAAAAAAGTTTTACACCCTTAATTAATGATGCCAAATACGGTAATGACTCCCGCTATTACTACGGTTTTATCTCCTACAAATTGGAAGATTATGGAATTGCAGCGTCTACTTTAAAAGAAATTGCCGACAATGACTCTTACAAAGCAGAAATCTCTTATTATCTCTTAGATATTAGTTTCAAAACTGGAAAATTTCAACGTTGCATCGCAGTTGGTTTGAAACTACTTCCCACAATCACTAAAAAATTAAAATCTGACGTCTCTAAAATTATTGGTGAAAGTTATTTTAATCTTAAAGACTATACTAAGGCAATTCCTTATTTAAAGGCCTATAAAGGAAACGTGAAAAAATGGAATAATACAGATTTTTATCAGTTAGGATATGCCTACTATAAACAACAAGATTTTGAAAATGCCATCAATAATTTTAATAAAATTATTGGCGAAAAGAATACTGTTTCCCAAAATGCCTATTATCACTTAGGGGAATGTTATCTAAATTTAAATCAGAATGCAGCAGCCTTAAATGCTTTTAAATCCGCTTCTCAGATGCCTTTCGATAAAGAAATTCAAGAGGATGCCGCTTTAAATTATGCAAAACTAAGTTATGAGCAGGGCAACCCTTTCCAATTAGTTTCTGACGTATTACAGGCGTATCTAAAAACATATCCAAAATCCAAAGCATATCAAGAAATAAATGAATTGGTTGTTTCTTCCTTCGTGCACCAACAAAACTTTGAAGGAGCCTTGCAATTCTTATCAGAAAATAAGTCCATAGAAAATAATAACTTTCGCAAAGAGGTTTCCTTGTATCGAGGAATTCAACTGTTCAATGAAAATAACTATCAAAAGGCACTTGCTTATTTTGTTGTTGGAAAAAACGCAACAAACCAAGAAATAAAAGAAAGGTCGGAGTATTGGGAAGCGGAAACGTGCTACAGAATGGAGCAATATCAGCAAGCCTTAGAGAAATTCCTCCGCATAGAAATCAGCACAAATACTCAAAAAATAGGAGATCTTGCAGACCTTTCTTATGCTATTGGATACAGCTATTTCAAGTTGAAAAAATATCAAAAAGCCGGAGCATACTTTACTGCTTTTTTAAAAATAAATACAATTTCTGATGCGCTGAAATTTGACGCCCTTCTTCGATTAGGAGACAGTTATTTTGCTGTTGGAAAATATACGAAAGCCATTAGTTCTTATAAAAAAGTGGTTGCTAATTATGGTTTTGAATCGGATTATGCTTCCTATCAAATTGGAATGAGCTATGGTTTTACAACCCAACAACAGGCTAAAATTACTGCATTGAAAAAAGTAATCACTGCTGGCAATACCTCCAATTTAAAAGATGATGCCTTGTATCAACTTGGCAATACCTACTCCAAATTAAAAGAAATAACAAATGCTCATTATTACTACAGTACCCTTTTAAAAGAACATCCAAAAAGCGCCTTTACTTCAAGAGCCTTATTAAGACAAGGTTTGTTGTATTTTAATGCCAATGCCAACGAAAAAGCACTCATAAAATATAAAGAAGTAGCTATGAGGTTCCCAAATTCTCCTGAAGCACTTGAAGCAGTATCCAATGCTAAAAAGGTCTATATTTCGGAAGACATTTTAGATGCCTATATCGACTGGGTTGCTACTTTAAAATTTATAAACATTAGCAATTTAGAAATAGACAATGCCACTTTTGCCATTGCCGAAAAAAAGTATACTACAGGGAATGCTTTCGGAAAAACAAGCAAAAGCCTGCAAAGATATCTTGAAAAATTTCCTGAAGGTGCACATAGCGCAAAAGCACTTTCTTATTTGGCAGATATTTTCTTTAAAACAAATCAATTCGAAAAAGCACGTTCAAATTATATTTTACTGCTAAAAGAAAAAGACACTGAATATACTGAAACAGCACTCAATAAATTATCTCAAATTTACTTAGAAAAAGAAGACTTTAAAAAGGCACTTCCACTTCTAAAAAGACTAGAACAAGAGGGGTATGTTTTAGAAAATATTCTATTCGCCCAAAGTAATTTAATGAAAGGATATTATAAAACTTCCGAGTACGGCATCGCCATCGCGTATGCTCAAAAAATGCTGCAAAAAGAAAAGATAGACACCGCGATAGAAAATGATGCAAAAATGATTATTGCGCGCTCCTCTATTCAAAACAAAGATTTTTCTACTGCCGAAGAATATTACAGTCAATTAGAAGAAACAGCAACCGGAAACTTAAAATCGGAATCTTTATATTACAAAGCATACTTTAAAATATAGAAAAAGAATACCAGCAATCCAATGCCGTTGTTCAAGAATTAATTGCAAACTATTCAGCTTATAAGTACTGGGCGGTAAAAAGCTACGTCCTTATGGGTCAAAATTACTTCGGATTAAAAGATGTGTATCAAGCTACTTTTGTTTTAGAAAACGTGCTCAAAAACTTTAGCGAGTTTAAAGATATCATCAAAGAGGCGCGCACAGTGCTTTCAGTAATAAGAGACCCTGAAGCCAAACCAAATGCTACGGTACTAATAGAAAAAGAAAACTAATGAAGCGCCATCTCTTTACTTCCATTCTCTTAATGAGTCTTTTTTCTGCAAACGCACAAGAAAAGAAAAAAGATACCCTTGTGGTAACAGAGGTTGTAAATGTAATTACAAGATACAACCCCAAAATTGCAGATGTTAAAAAGATAGCAAAGAATCCTATAAACAGTCTGCTTGAAAAAAATAATAAGAAAAAACTAAAATATTTAATTTACTCCGCACCTGTTGCTTCCACTTTTATTCCTAAAACAGGCGTTGTAAAGGGCATCAATATTGGCGTAAAAGAACGGGTGTACCAGCATTATCTAGCTGCCGGATTTGGAAATTATAAAAGTCCATACGCTGAACTTTTTATTTCTAAAAGCAAACGTTTTGAAAATGCATTTGGACTGCATGCAACCTACAACGCCTCCAATGAAAATATCGATAAGACCAAGCTAAATAGTACTTTTTCAAACTTTAGTACCAACGGATTTTATACGCAAAAAGAACGTTATTTTGATTGGAAAATACAAAGTGGAATCCAAAGAAACGCTTATAACTGGTATGGGTTGCCTCAGGACCGCACTTTTTCAGAGACCGTTGTAAACGCCATTGATGCAAAACAAAATTACACCTATATTGAATTGGCGGGAGATGTTAACTTTTATGATTCTTACTTAAAAACAGGAAATGTTTCTATGGGGTATTTCATTGATCGTTTTAAAAGTTCGGAAGTCCTTGTTAATTTTAATTTTGACGCGCGCTTTCCAATACCTTTTTTTAAAAACACGCTGAATGACATCGGTATAAAAGGAGGATTAGAATTCCTTAAAGGTTCTTTTAAAAATAATTATCAAAACACGAACGCGCTCCAATATCAACAAAATACATTGAAAATAATTCCTCAATACAGTATGGACTATCGCGGTCTTTCTTTAAAAGCAAGCCTCCGGACTTTTGTTTCTCTAGACACCGAAAATAAATTAACTAATTTTTTCGTATTTCCCGAAGTACAATTACAAACGGATCTTTACAAAAATTATATCCATGGAACAATTGGCTTTACGGGAAACTTACAGACCAATACCTACCAACAGTTTACCGAAGAAAATCCGTATGTTTCACCAACACTCTTCATTACTCAGACCGCAGAAACTGCCCATCTATACATCGCTTTTAACGGAAGTCTTTCGAGAGAATTAAGCTACCATATAAAAGTGAGTGTAAAAGAAGAAGAAGATAAGCCCTTGTTTTTAAGAAATATATCAAAGTCAGGTGTTCTAGAAAACCCTTTTAATGATAGTACTCTAAAAGGATATGAATACGGGAATTCATTTAAAATCTTTTATGATGATGTTCAGACCTCTTCCATTTTCGCAGAAGTGGAGTACCATTATAATGAAAATCTTCGTTTGTCTGCACAAATTAAGTACAATAACTATACCACCACCAATGCCTCAGAGGACTGGAATTTGCCCAGTTCACAAAGCTCCCTAATTGCAAATTATAAGACTCAAAAATGGTATGCTACTGTCACTGCCTTTTATATGAGCGAGCGTAAAGATGCACTTTACAATACCACTTCTGATGCTACCGCGTTTGCAGTTGCTCGTTTGAATTCTTTTATAGACTTGAATCTAAATGGTGGATATCATTTCAGTGATCAATTTTCAACCTTTGTAAGGATCAATAATCTGTTCAATACAAGTTATCAACGCTTTGCAAATTTTGACACCCAAGGGTTGCAAATTTCAGGAGGAATCACCTATAAATTTGACCTATAAAAGTCCTTACGAGCAAATGCACAATACTAGAAAATAAAAAAGGGAATACCATTTTCTAAAAAATAAATACTTCGAAAAAAGGCGTAGCTTCTTTTTAATATCTGATGCGGCAACAAATGCTGCGTTTGGTATCGAAAGTATTCAAAAAAAATGCTCCCCTAAGCATTCTAAGTAGTTAAATAAACTTTATACAAGAACGTTCTCATTTGATTTTTGTAATTTCCGCAAGTACTAAATAAGGATTCATGAAAAAAAAAATTTTACTCTTTGGTTTTGCACTCTGTATTATTTCCTGTAATACAGAATTAGAAAAAAAAATATCTGAAGATCTTTCTTCAGAGCAGCGCAAAGATTCCTCCGCAATCAAAAAAATATTTAATAGTGTTCTAAAAGAAGGAAAATCCTACGAATGGCTCAGAGACCTGACTCAAAACATTGGTGGCCGCTTGTCTGGTTCTCCAGAAGCTGCAGAAGCCGTTGTTTGGGGAGAAAAATTAATGAATCAAATTGGTTTAGATTCTGTTTGGTTGCAACCGGTAATGGTTCCGCATTGGGTGCGGGGAGAAAAAGAGTCTGCAAGCTATACCTCTAACGGAATTCAAAAAAAAGTTCCTATCTGTGCTTTAGGTTTCTCTATTCCAACACCTGAAAAAGGTATTTCTGCGTCCGTTATTGAAGTGCAAACTTTGGAAGAAGCGGCGGCCCTTGGAAATAAAATGAAAGGAAAAATTGTGTTTTTCAACCGACCTTTTGACGATACCTTACTAAATACCTTTAGCGCATATGGCGGCTGTGTGGATCAACGCGTTCAAGGAGCTGCGATCTGTGGGAAATTTGGTGCAAAAGGGGTAATTGTAAGGTCGATGACTAATTCAATTGATGATTTTCCACATACCGGAACCATGACCTACAATGATTTACCCCGAGCACAATACATTCCTGCTGCGGCCATAAGTAGCAAAGCAGCAAATGCACTGAGTACCGATTTAAAGAAAAATCCGAATTTAAAATTTTTCTTTAAACAAAGTTGCCAAACACTTCCCGACGCCCCTTCTTATAACGTCGTAGGAGAAATTACAGGAACAGAGACTCCTGAAAATATATTTGTTGTTGGTGGTCATTTAGACTCTTGGGACCTCGGAGAAGGTGCTCATGACGACGGAACAGGAATCGTGCAATCCTTAGAAGTTGCTTATCTATTCAAAAAAAATAAAATTCGCCCAAAAAACACCATTCGTATTGTGTTTTTTATGAATGAGGAAAACGGTACAAGGGGTGCAAAAAAATATGCTGCACTTGCGAAAACAAATAACGAAAATCACATTGGAGGCATAGAGTCGGATGCAGGAGGTCATACCCCTCGCGGTTTTTCTATTCAAGCAAATACCGCGAATACAAAACTACTCCAAAGTTGGAAAAAACTACTCGGTCCCTATGGCTTGCACGATATAGATGCTGGTGGCTCGGGTGCCGACATTGCTCCATTGCAGGGGGAAAATGTAACCTTGGTTGGTTACAGACCAGACAGTCAGCGATATTTCGACTACCACCACACCAGCAGAGATACTTTTGATAAAGTAAATAAACGTGAGTTAGCATTGGGCAGTGCTTCCATAGCTAGTCTTGTTTATTTAATGGACAAATATCTATATAATAATACGTTGCTAAAGCCCTAAATAAATGGAACTAACACCCCTTGTTTTAAGAATTATATTTGGTGCTTTCTTTTGTTTTGCAGGCATCATGCACTTTATAAAACCTCAATTTTTTAAACATTTTATACCGGATTTTCTTCCAAAGTTAACCATCAATTATATATTTGGCAGTATAGAGTTCGTTTTAGGATTGGGCTTATTTTTCACACCCACCACAAAAAATTCAGCAATAGGGATTTTTATACTTCTGCTTATTTTCTTGCCTATTCACATTTGGGATGCCACTAAAAATAGACCAGCAATTGGTTCTAAAAAAATTGCTTTTATTAGAATTCCACTACAATTTTTACTGATGTACTGCGCATATATTATCTATAAAAACTCATAAATTAAAGCAGCAAAAAACAATGAAAAAAATACTTTTATTATTAGTAGTCCTGCTTTCCCTATTTTCGTGCAGTAAGGAAAAAGTAGATGTAATTGTTATCAATTCAAATACCTACACTGTAAATGCAACTTTTGATAAAGCAGCAGCTTTTGCCATAAAAAATGGTGTTTTTGTAGCTGTTGGAAACAACTTGGAAATAACGGGGAGGTATCAGTCTGAGATACTTATAGATGCTAAAAATCAAACCATTGTACCGGGTCTAATAGACGCACATTGTCACTTTTATAGGATGGGATTGCAACAACAGAAAATTTCTTTAGAAGGCACTAAAAGTTATGAGGAAGTTTTACAAAAACTAGTCGACTTTCAAAAAGCTAAAAACACCTCTTTTGTGACAGGGCGAGGCTGGGATCAAAATGATTGGGAGCTCAAAGAGTTTCCAACAAAAGAAAAATTAGATGCTTTATTTCCAACAATACCGGTCGCTGTAAGTAGGGTTGACGGGCATGCTTTATTAGTAAATCAAGCAGCAATTGATTTGGCTGGAATCACAAAAAAAACTAAAGTTTCGGGTGGAGAAATCCTTCTGAAAAATGGTAAAATGACCGGCGTTTTAATTGACGCTGCTATGGACTTTATCAAATTTCCAACAACCACACAAAAGGAAGCAATTCAGGGTTTATTAGATGCACAAAAAATAGCCTTTTCATATGGATTAACAACTGTAGATGATGCTGGATTGGATAGAAAAACCATTGAACTAATTGACAGTTTACAGCGGGTTGGAAATTTAAAAATGCGCATATATGCGATGGTTTCAGGAGACAAACAGTCGCAAATAGATTATTATATTAATAAAGGAAAAAGTAAAACAGACCGCTTGAATGTGCGTTCTTTTAAAATCTATGGAGATGGCGCCTTAGGTTCTAGAGGTGCCGCAATGCGCAGCTCTTATTCAGATAGAAAAAATCATTTTGGAGCCTTACTTTATACTCCAGAAAGGTATCGAGAAATTGCAAAACAAATTGCCGCTTCGGACTACCAAATGAATACCCATGCCATTGGAGATTCTGCCAATACATGGATGCTGAAAACCTATAAAGAAGTTTTAAAAAACACCAACAATAGACGTTGGAGAATTGAACATGCACAGATAATTTCTAAAGAAGATTTTGATCATTTTGATAATATTCTTCCTTCTATTCAACCAACACATGCCACTTCAGATATGTATTGGGCGGGAGAGAGAGTTGGAGCAGAAAGAATGAAAGGTGCATATGCCTTTAAAGATTTATTAAATACATATGGTAAAATTGCTTTGGGAACAGATTTTCCTGTGGAACAGGTAAATCCGTTTTTAACATTTTACGCCGCTGCTGTTCGAAAGGATCTCGACAACTATCCAGAAAATGGTTTTCAAATGGAAAATGTCTTGACGAGAGCGGAAACATTAAAAGGGATGACCATTTGGGCGGCATATTCAAATTTTGAAGAAACTGAAAAAGGCTCTATTGAGGTTGGTAAGTTCGCAGACTTTGTGATTTTAAATCAAGATATAATGACTGTTAAACCTGCAAATATTCCTAAAACAACTGCTATTGCAACTTATTTAAATGGAGAAAAGGTTTATTAAAATAATCAAAGTATCTTCGCATTAAAATAAAAAAACATTCAATGAAATCTTATTTATATCTATTTATTTCCATATTTATTTTCACCTCTTGCTCAAATGATTCAAATTTTGAACCACAGACAGAAGAAGATATTATTAAATATATAGAAGACAACAATTTGGAAGCCAATAGAACTAATTCTGGATTGTATTATGTAATTGAGAAGAGTGGATCTGGAACAAGACCTACAAGTACCAGTAACGTTACTGTTGCTTATAAAGGGTATTTTTTAGATGGCGAAACTTTTGATCAAAGCAATGCTAACGGAGCTACATTTCCATTGAACAGAGTAATTTCAGGCTGGACAGAAGGCATTCCGCTTTTTAAAGAAGGTGGAGAGGGAGTTTTAATAATTCCGTCTAATTTAGGTTATGGACCGAGTGGAAATAGCTCAATTCCTGGAGGAGCCGTTCTTGTTTTTGATATAAAATTAATTAGTGTCAACTAAACGTCTAAAAATTCATAAAAAAAGCGAAACTAGAAAAGTTTCGCTTTTTTTATTTTAAGCAATAATTGGTTTTATAAAATCATTAATTTTTTCCACTCCAGTGTCTCCGATATGCTTTATAAAGGCAGAGCCCACAATAGCTCCGTTTGAATACCTGCAAGCCGTATCAAAGGTTGCTTTGTCTGAAATACCAAAACCAATGACTAATTTACTTTTCAAGTTCATTCCCTTTATTCTTTCAAAGTACTCAATTTGACTGTTTGAAATTTCTCCTTTTGCCCCAGTAATAGATGCGGATGCTACCACATAAATAAAAGCCTTTGAGTAAGCGTCTATCTTTCTAATACGATCTTCTGAAGTATGGGGAGTGATTAAAAATACATTTGTAATTCCATATTTTTCAAATAGTTGTTGGTAATGATTTTCAAATTCTACCATGGGTAAATCAGGAAGAATTACGGTATCAATTCCACAAGCGACACAGGCTTCACAAAATTTATCTTCACCATATTTTAGTAACTGATTTAGATATCCCATAGCAACTAAAGGCGTTTTATTTATTCCTTTAATTGTTTTTAATTGCTCAAAAATAAGATCTAAATTAATTCCGTTTTCCAAGGCTTTATGACTGCTCTCCTGAATGGTTGGACCATCCGCTAGCGGATCAGAATACGGCAGCCCTACTTCAATAAAATCTACACCACTTTCTTCTAATGCCAATATAACGCTTGTTGTATCGTCTAACTTGGGGTATCCACAGGTAAAATAGATGGACAACAGATTTTTATCTTTTTCCTGAAATAATTCTTGAATTGAATTCATATCGATCCTTTTAGTTGTTATCTGTTATTTGTCGCTCAATACCAGTCCACAAATTAATTCTTAGCTGCAGTGCCTTTTTTCCAGTTTCTAGAACTTCTTTCCATTTTTGTGCATCGTTCCCACAGAGTTCTGTAACCATTTTTAAAGACAAAGGTCCATGTTCATCTCCGTCTAATTCAATATGTCTCTTTAAATAATAATTAAAACTATCGTAGGACTTATTATTTTCAAGTGTCGCCTTGTCAATAATACTGATAAACATGTCTGGTATTACATCTTCTCTCCCAAAGGTAAAAGAGGACGCTATTAAATGCGTTTTATTTGTTTTAATCGTATCGAAGGTAAAATTCAAAAACTCTTTTACCTCTTGCGGAACCGATAAGCTTTCCAATGCTGCTGCTACGGTATTATTAGATTGAATCATTTTCATGAATTCATTCATTTTACTTGGGTCTGCATTGACTTCATTCATCGCAGTCAAGTACATTTCAAAATGACTTTTAATGACTCCATGTGCATCATGATCACTTTCTTCTGCTACCACTATTTCGTTAATAAAACGCGCTAATTCGGCATTTTTAGCAGGAATCCAAGGAATTGAAACACAGGTTAAATTCATCTGTATCGCTTTTAAAAGAGACATGAAATCCCAAACTGCAAAAACATGCAACGACATAAACGTCTGCACATCCTCTATGGTATGCAGCTTTTTGTACAATGAATGATTTTTCAATTCATTTCGTAAACCTGCTAATTCTTTTTCAATATGTTCAATATTACTATTCATCTGTTCTATGCTTCTAAATATTGTGTATAAATTTCTAAATCTTTGTCTCCTCTCCCTGACAGATTCACCACAACAACTTGGTCTTTTTTAAAGGTAATTTTATCTAAAACCGCCAAGGCATGTGCTGTTTCTAAAGCAGGAATAATTCCTTCTATCTTTGTCAACTCAAAAGCAGCATCTAAAGCTTCTTTATCTGTTGCACTCATAAATTTTGCCCTACCACTTTCATATAAAAAAGCATGCAGGGGTCCAACTCCGGGATAATCTAAACCCGCAGATATAGAATATGGCTCCACAATCTGTCCATACTCGTCTTGCATTAAAATCGTTTTACTTCCATGGATGATTCCTACTTGTCCTAATTGAGAAGTTGCAGCGCTTTCTCCAGAATGTACGCCTAAACCTGCTGCTTCCACAGCAATAAGTTCCACGTCTTCGTCATCTAAATAATGGTAAAAAGCACCAGCTGCATTACTACCTCCTCCAACGCAGGCGATAATGGTATCTGGATTTTCTTTACCAGTTTTCTCTTTTAACTGCCATTTCATTTCTTCAGAAATAATAGCTTGCAAGCGCGCAACCATATCTGGGTGCGGTGCAGGGCCTACTACAGAACCAATTAAATAGAAAGTTTCCGGATGCTGTATCCAGTATCGGATGGCTTCATTTGTAGCGTCTTTTAGCGTTTTAGAACCGCTTGTTGCCGGCACTACTTTTGCTCCCAACATTTTCATTCTAGTCACATTTGGAGCTTGCCGAACAATATCCTTTTCGCCCATAAAAACGGTACACTCTAAGCCCATTAAAGCGCACACAGTTGCCGTGGCAACTCCGTGTTGCCCTGCTCCTGTTTCAGCAATAATCTTAGTTTTACCTAGTTTTTTTGCAATCAGTATTTGACCCACCGTATTGTTAATTTTGTGGGCTCCAGTATGACACAAGTCTTCCCGTTTTAAATAAATATGCGCACCGTGTTTGTCAGACAGTCGCTGTGCTAAATACAAAGGTGTTGGTCTACCAACATACTCTTTTAACAAGGCTTTGTATTCCGTTTGAAATTCTTCAGATTCTATAATTTGAATATAGTTATCTGCAAGTTCTTTTACATTTGGGTGTAATAATTCCGGAATAAATGCGCCGCCAAATTGTCCGAAATATCCGTTTTTGTCTGGGTGAAATTTTGATTTCATATCTTCTAATGTATAATCCTATATCTATTCTCTCGTTTCCTACTTAACTATTGACCGTCAAACTACTTTTAAACTTTTTTAATAGCTCTATTTTCTTTACTCCGGGGGTACTTTCAAACTTACTATTTACATCTACTGCATATATTGGCAAAACAGAACTCCTAAGCTCCTGTACCTCTGCAAGTTCCTCAATGCCGATACCTCCACTTAAAAAGAAGGGGGTATCAAAAGGATATTTTTTTAAAACTGTCCAATCAAATGTGGTTCCGTTTCCTCCTCTTTCTTTTCCTTTCGTATCAAACAAGAAGTAATCTACCACTGGCACATAAGGTAGTAAAACATCAAAATCAAAGGAATCTTTAATCCCGAAAACTTTGATAATTTCAATGTCCTCCGCTGCTACATATTGTTTGTTTTTCTTCTTTCTTTGTAGCTTATTTTCTTCAATAAACAAAACTTTTCTTTCTGCTAACATCGCTTTTAATGCTATAATATATTCCACAGACTCGTCTCCATGCAACTGTATTGCCGCAAGTCGATATTCCTCTATCATAGAGACCACAATTTCTGGCATTTCGTTTACAAAAACTCCCGTTTTTTTGATTGAATTTGGAAGTTCTGGAATAATACCTTCAAAATTCCGTTTGGATTTTTCATAGAAAATAAACCCGAGGTACTCCGGCTGCAGATCAGCTACCTGTTGGATATTATCTATATATTTCATTCCACAAACTTTCAGTTTCATCACTTCTTATTTTATCATTATCGGCATCCATTCCTTCCGCATCATACGCAAGAAAACACCACTATCTAATTTGACTAATAAACTCTTGACAGGCTTCCCCAGGGTTTTCTGTATTCATAAAACACTCTCCAATTAAAAAACCTTGGAAACCAAACTCTTTTAAACCCATAATAATTTTTGGATCAGAAATTCCACTTTCAGAAATCTTGATACAGGTATCGGGAATTTGATCTGCTAATTTTATAGAGTTTTCTATATCCACCTCAAAGGTATTTAGATTTCGGTTATTGATACCAATAATCTTATTATCCAAATCGTTAATTTTATCGAGGTCCTCCTGCGTATGTACCTCGTACAAAACTTCCAAACCTAAATCTATCGCTAACTGTCCATAATTTTTCAGTTCCGCTGCTTTCAGACAAGAAGCGATCAGTAAAATCGCATCTGCACCAATGGCCTTTGCTTCTACAATTTGAAAAGCATCCACAATAAAATCTTTTCTTAAGATTGGCTTTTGCTGATTGATGACTCTTGCTTCCATTAAATCTGCCATGCTACCTCCAAAAAAAGAAGTGTCTGTTAGAATGGACTGTGCAGCAACATTGGCATTTAAATACCCATTGGTAACGTCTACAATCGTAGACGTATCATTAATAATTCCCTTCGATGGTGATTGTCGTTTGAATTCTGCAATAATTCCTGTAGATCCTACTTCCAATAATGATTTTTTTAAAGACAAAACCGTTCTTGCAAAATTGGGGCTTTCTACTAACTTCTTAATAGCAACCTCTGCTTTTATCTTGGCAATCTCTGTCTTCTTAAATGCAATTATTTTATCTAGTATTGTCATGTTTTCTATTATTAATCATTGGTAAGAACAAAGCAATCTCTGCAACCTCTGTGAGATTCCTTCAGCTATACCTTCACCGAAATGATGTTTTATTTGTTTTATTTATTTATAATTTTATTTCTATAACTCAAAAAAAGGTAAATGAGAACCCCAACCACAAATCCAACTGCAGCATATTTTAAAATGGCGCCTACTTGAATTCCTATTGCTGTTCCCATTAACAGAAATGCAGGTATAATTGTTATCAAATTACGTTTCTTTTCAGCCATCTTAAATTCGTACTAGTTTTTCTAAGGTCTGCTTTGCCTTCAATCCAAAAAGAGACGCTTTTACTTCCTCAAATGCGGTTTCAAAAGGCTTGGTTTCGTCTACAATTGTAAGCGCAAACGCTGCATTTGTTAGCACGACATTGTTTTGAGCATCGCTTCCATTTCCATCGATAATCGTCTTAAAAATCTTGGCAGCATCTGCAACCGAGTTTCCTCCGAAAATAGCTGCTTGCTGAATCCTTTTTTGGCCTAAGTCTTCTGGACTTATAATTTGTTCTCCATGCTTCGTAAAAAATTTAAACGCACCTGTTAATGATATTTCATCATATCCATCCAATGCATGAATGATGCCATAGTTCACGTTTTCGGCTTGTAAAATATAGTTATACAACCGTGCAACTTCGAGGTTAAAGGTCCCTAACATATGATTTTGTGGAGCACTCGGATTTACCAGAGGTCCCAACATATTAAAAAACGTTTTTAATGCCAATGCTTTTCTTGTGGAACTCACCGCCTTCATTGCCGGGTGAAATTTAGGGGCATGTAAAAAACAAATATTTGCCTCTTCTAAATGTGCTCTTAAAACACGTTCTTCATTCGTAAAATTGTACCCAAAACTTTCCAACATGTCAGAAGAGCCAGACTGCGAAGAGACAGAATAATTTCCGTGCTTTGCAACTTTCTGTCCAGTGCCTGCAACAATAAAAGAAGTCAGCGTCGAAATATTAAAAGTATTTTTCCCGTCGCCACCAGTTCCCACAATATCAATCGTATTGTAATCTGACAAGTCTACTTTTATAGCCAATTCGTTTAAAGCATCTCTGAAACCAGAAAGCTCATCTGCTGTAATCGGACGCATCATGAAAACCGTCATAAATGACGCCAAATGGGCATCGTTGTATTTCTCTGCAGCAATGTCTTTTAAAACTTGCGTTGCTTCAGACTTAGACAATCTTTCGTGGCTATATAATTTATTTAAAATTGTTTTCATTTAAATTAAATTCTAATAATTTGAAAGGAATACAGAATGCTGCAAAGTTATTTCAAAACTTTATCAACTTCCCCCTTTATTACTTTTTAACACTATTTATAAAGTTTCTCAATAGCTGCTCTCCAACATCTGTTAAAATAGATTCTGGGTGAAACTGAACCGCTGAAATGGGAAGCAGTTTGTGCTGAATTGCTTGAATTAAACCATCTTCATCTCTCGCTGTTATTTGTATTTCTTCAGGAAAACCCTCATCTGTTGCCGCCCAAGAGTGATATCTTGCTGCTAAAAAACTTTCTGGAATGTCTTTAAAAAGAATCGCCTCTTTATCAGTTACCCTCATGGTTGTTGCGACACCGTGAAAAACATTTTCTAAATTGACAATGCTTCCTCCGAAAACCTCTGTAATTGCCTGCAAACCTAAGCAAACTCCAAAAATAGGTTTGCTTCCTGCGTAGGTGCTAATCACCTCTTTTAAAATACCTGCTTCGTCAGGAATCCCTGGTCCTGGAGACAGCATAATCACATCGTACTTTGCAACTTCTTCAATGTGTATCTCATCGTTTCTAAAAACTGCAGGAAAGTTTCCTGTAATTTTTTCTACCATGTGTACCAAATTGTAGGTAAATGAATCGTAATTGTCTAAAATTAATATTTTCATGCTAAAAACTTTTGGCTCCTTGTTCTTGGCTCTTAACGAACTGCTAAAAACAAAAAGCGATTTTTAAATCTCTTCTGCTAAAATCAATGCTTTCTTAAGCGCTGCTAGCTTATTATTTACTTCTTGTAATTCCTTTGCCTCGTCTGAATGGATCACGATTCCTGCACCTGCCTGCGAATACAATACATTATTTTTACTCACAAATGAACGAATGGCAATTGCCAAGTTCACAGAACCGTCTAAACCAATAATTCCTACAGCACCTCCATAAAACCCACGTGTCTGATTTTCGTACGTATTAATCAATTCCATCGCCTTGTATTTTGGCGCACCACTTAAGGTTCCTGCAGGAAAAGTATCTCCAACAATTTCAATTGGGTTTCCTTTAATTTTTCCTCTAACTGTAGAAACTAAATGAATTACATGACTAAAATATTGTACTTCTTTAAAGACCTCAACCGTAACATTATCTGCATGCTTGCTTAAATCATTCCGTGCCAAATCTACTAACATTACGTGTTCTGCCGTTTCCTTTGTATCTTCAGATAATTGCTTCCCTAATTTTCTATCTTCTGCCATATCACCAGTTCTTCGAAAGGTTCCAGCAATTGGATTGATGGTTGCTTTTCCTCCTGATATTTTAATCTGTGCTTCTGGTGAAGATCCCATTAACTTGAAACTTCCATAATCAAAATAGAACAAATATGGGGATGGATTTATAGAACGCAATGCTCTGTACACATTAAATTCATCTCCTTTAAATTTTTGCTGAAATTGACGAGACAATACCAATTGAAAAACATCTCCTCTCTTACAATGCGATTTTGCTTTCCGCACGTATTCCTTAAACTCTTCGCCCGTAACATTTGAAGTTTCATCGCCAACAGTTTCAAACTTCTGAGTATTGAAGGCTTGTGCATCTATAATTGTTTGCACTTCTTTAATACGAGATTCTGTTCCTTCCTCTATATTTTCTATCAAGGTCATTTCATCATTAAAATGATTGATGGCAATGATAAATCGATAGACACTGTACTGCATTTCTGGAATCGCAGAGGGCGCTTTTTGATTTGTAAACTGAATGTTTTCGAAATACTGAACAGCATCAAAAGTAGAATACCCGTACAATCCATTATAAGATTTTAATTCGGGTGGACACTCTAAATCAATTGAATTCGTGAAACTGTCAAATAATTGATAAAAGTTTTTATCAACTGGCACTGAAGCAACCTGCGTGCCCCTATGAGAAACCGTAAACTGACTGTCATCTACCTTCATTGTTAGCACTGGTTCAATCGCTATAAAAGAAAAACTTTCTTCCTTACTATGATAGTCTGAACTCTCTAAAAGAAGCGTATTCGCAAATGCATCTCTAAAACGCAGGTATAAGCCTACAGGCGTAATTGTGTCTGCTATTTTTGTCTTGTGAATCGTTTTAAATTGTATTTTTTTCATTTAGTTTCCTGAGTTATTAGCATAAAAAAAGGCTTATCGTGAGATAAGCCTTTTTTGTTATGTTATATACATATAGGTTTCTTCTCACTTATGAATTAAGAGAGTTCCACCACCACGTTGTATTTATTTTATTTTTCATTTGAATACAAAAGTAGGTTAGATTTTTAAATTAAACAACCTTTCTAAATGATTTTATTTTTCTAATATAGATTTCACAAAATCTCACTCTTAAAATATTTTATTTTATTAAAAGCGGCATTAAATTCATCAAATTCATGAATTACCTGTGCTTTTAATATCAATTTTATGGTCGTATAATTCTAACATTCATTTCTTCCACCTTTTTGTCTGATAAAACGGAGGGCGCGTTGAATAACAAATCTTCCGACGAACCTGTTTTTGGAAAAGCCATTACTTCTCTAATAGATGCTTTCTTTTCTAAAATCATCATTAAACGGTCTACACCCCAAGCAATTCCTCCATGCGGTGGCGCTCCATATTGAAATGCTTTGTGCATGGTCCCTACACTTTTCATCATTTCTTCTTGGGTATATCCCATGTTTTTGTAGGTAGCTTCTAAAATTTCCGATTTGTGTGCACGCACAGAACCGCCACCAATTTCATACCCATTTAAGATGAAATCATATTGTTGGGCGATGATGGTTCCAATCTCTTCGTCAAATCCATTCATATGCTTTTCTAAATCGTAAATAGCTGGCATCGAAAAAGGATTGTGCGTAAAAGTCCATCTTCCCTCCTCTGTTTTTTCAAACATCGGAAAGTCCACAACCCAAGCAGGCCTCAATTCTTTTGGATTGATGAGTTTTAGAATACGCCCCATTTCTTGTCGAACCGCATCCAACGCTTTATTTGCAGTTGCATAGTTTGCCGCTGAGAAAAATACAATATCTCCAACCTGAGCGTCGGTAACTTTAATAATATTTTCAGCAATGTCTTCTCCTAAAAATTTAATAATTGGAGATTGCAACTCATTTTCATTCACGATAATATAGGCCAAACCACCCAATCCGTTTTGCTGTGCAATTGCCGTTAAGTTTTCAATCTGACCTTTAGACATCCGCTTGTTTCCTTGTTCCTCCGCAGAAACTTTGATGCATTTTACAATTCCACCTGCATCAATTGGTTTACTGAAAATTTGGAAAGTCGTTTCTTTTACAATCTCCGTAATATCTTGCATTTGCAAACCGTATCGTAAATCTGGCCGATCACAACCATATTTGTCCATCGCGTTTTTGTAAGTGATTACTTCAAAAGGATGTAATATCCATTTTTTACCATAGATTTTCCGAACTACTTCATTAAACATTTTTGTGTTTAAATCGATGATCTGCTGCATGCTCGCATAGGCCATTTCTAAATCTAATTGCGTAAATTCTGGTTGTCGATCTCCACGAGAATCTTCATCTCTAAAACAACGTGCAATTTGAAAATACTTTTCAAATCCACCCACCATTAACATTTGTTTGAACTGCTGTGGCGCTTGTGGTAATGTATAAAAAGAGCCCGATTGTTTTCTTGTTGGTACAATAAATTCTCTTGCACCCTCATCCGTTCCTGCCGTTAAAATTGGCGTTTCTATTTCTAAAAACTCTGCTTCGTCTAAAATATCACGCAGTAACTTAATTACTTTGTGTCTGTTCACAATTGCACTGCGAACTTCAGTATTACGGTGGTCTAAAAACTTGTATTCAAAACGAACTTTTTCATTGCTTTTAAAAGCTCTTTTAATTTCAAAAGGCAGGGTTTTAGAAAGGTTTAATATTTCTAAATCTGTAGTTTCCAATTCTAACTTACCTGTTCTTAAACCCGCATTATAATCGTCTTCATTACGTTGCACGATCCTTCCGGTCACCGCGATTACAGATTCTGGCTTTAGCTTTACCAACTCATCTAAATTCGGAAACGACTCCCTACTTAGACGTACTTGAAAAATCTGATTGCTAGCGTCTCTTAAGTCAATAAATAACAATTCTCCGTGATCTCTAACACTTGCCACCCAACCAGACAATGTTACTTTTTCAGCAATTAGTTTTTCTGATAATTCAGAGATTTTATGTGTTCTGTATTCTTCTTTTATGATGATTGCCGTTCGCTGTTCATTATCTGCTATTGGCGCTTGACGATTTACCAGGGATTGCTGGCTTTTAGCTTCCACCCCTTGGTTATTACCTACTTGCTTATTTTCAGGCATTTCATTCCCAGACAATTGTTCTAAAATCCCAGTTCGAATCAATTTCCCAGAAGCACCTTTGCCTATAATTGCAATAACTTTACCTACAAGCATTCCAGCTTTTCCAGGGTTTCCTTCTTTAATTTCATTTACAATTGCTTTATTCTCTAAAACTACTTTTGCAATTGCAGCGGTAATTTTGTCTTTGGAAATCGTGTTTTCATCAAAATACTTTTTATAGTCAAAACTACTATCTTTTAAGTACGATGTGATTCCGTTTTGCACTAAAACAGAGGTGATTTTATCCGCTTTAAATAATTGAAATATTTCAATTAGATCCGCTATGTTATCGACCTGTTCATAAGCATCTGCATCCATATTATTCACCAATGTTTTTGCTACAAAGGATGCATCTTGGATTGCATTATTAATGGTCATAAATGTCTTAGAACGAACGGCATCTGCAGTAAAAAACTTTGCATCTTGTGGTAAAACACCACCCGTAATTAAAATAGTTTCTACTGCATACGGCATCGCACTTGCATCAATAGTAATTTCCGAAACCACCTTTTTTATAGCAACAAAAGGCAAATCTGGCTCAGAGATAAAGCGGTAATCCGCTTCAAATTCTTTTGTTCGCATGGTTTTAGTTTGCTTTAAATCAGCATCCCATAAAACCGTTGTTTGCTCTGGTCTAAACTCTTTATGCAGTGTAAAATAGTTGAATTGTTTTTCAATTTCCTCCTTTAAAGCCTCTACCATAAACTTAAAGGAATTCAAGTTTTTGATTTCTGTCCTTGGGTTTAAGTCTGTCTCTCCTATTTTTCTTAAGGAAACTGAAACATCTGATTTAAACTCTCCTTTTTCTAAATTGGCTTCTGAAATCCCTAAATTCTGAACAATTCTTTGGATGTATTGTGCATAGGTAGCTGCATCTTCAATATTCCGAATACAAGGATCTGTAACAATTTCAATTAACGGAACTCCCGCTTTGTTAAAATCAACCAAAGAAATTTTCTTCTCGTGTACTAATTTTGCGGCATCTTCTTCAATATGTGTTTGTGTTAAATACACTGTAAATTGAGAACCATCATTCCGATAGCAAGAGACTTCTCCGTCTGGAATTATAGGATTGTGAAATTGTGTTATTTGAATATTTTTTGGATTGTCTGGATATTCATAATGTTTGCGATCCCAAGAAGTTATTTCATTTGAAAAAGTGGATTGTACTGCTTTTCCGAAATAAATAGCTTTTACAATTGCTTCTTTATTCAAGGCTGGTAAAATACCCATTTGACCGGTACAAACCGAACAGATATTGTGATTTGGAATTTCAGTTTCTGTATTCGGACAAGCACAAAATAATTTGGTTTTAGTGTTTAGACGAACGTGTGTTTCCAAACCAATAATCAATTCTAAATCGTGGGCTTTTAAAGCCTCCTGTATTTGCGCTAATTCCATTATAAGCTATCGTTTAAGAAGTTTCCAAATTGTAAAACTTCCGCATCTTTTTTCTTGTCTGCTGTAATTTGTAATCCTGTTGAAGTACCCCTGGGAATGCTTAGCGTAGGCAAACCGCCTAAACTAAAACCAACCGTATATGCATCTGACAAATACATTGCCAAAGGATCTTTAAGACTCTCGCCAATTTTCGGAGGATTTTTTGGCGTAACTGGTGAAACGATCATGTCTACTGTCGTAAAATCCTTGCTAAATTGTTCTGAAATTTGTCTTCTTACACTTTGTGCTTTCAAATAAATTTCATCAGAAAAACCTTGAGATAAAACCTGATTTCCACCTACGATTCTTCTTTTTGTTTCCTCAGAAAATTTTTCTGAACGCGTAATTGAATAGGTGTCTTTTAAATTGCTTCCTTCTAATCTTGCCCCATAATTTGTGCCGTCTAAACGAGATAAATTCGAAGCAGTTTCTGCCATTGCCAAAGTATAGTAGGTAGAAACTAAAATATCTGCATCAAAAAAGTCCAAGGCTTTTATTGCAATTCCTTGGGCCTTTATCTTCGCTAAGGTTGCTAAAAAAGCTTCTTTTATTTCTTTATCAATTGCATCATTTTCGATAAAATTCTTATAATAACCGACAGTTTTTACTGGGGAACTGCTTATAGGTTCTTCCTTAGAGATTTCTTCAGAAACATAACTTGTTTGGTCTTTTACGTCCTTTCCACTCATTATATTTAAGACGATTCTAAGGTCTTCAATAGATTTTGTAATGGGCCCCACACAATCTGTAGAAGACGCGTATGCCATTAATCCATACCGAGAAATTCTACCATAAGTAGGTTTTAAACCAAATACTTTATTATATCCAGCTGGCTGGCGAATAGAACCACCGGTATCTCCACCAATAGAAAAAACAGTATACTCTTTTGCGACATTTACGGCAGAGCCTCCGCTAGACCCTCCTGCAACCAGCTTTGGATTGAGTGCATTTTTTACAGCTCCAAAAATGGTGTTTTCAGAAGAAGAGCCGTGTCCGAAAGAATCACAATTTTCTTTTACCAACGGAATTGCGCCAGCATCTAATAATTTCTGAATAGCTGTTGCCGTATAAGAAGCTTTGTACTCTTTTAATAAATCTGAGCTTGCAGTAGTGCGTGTTCCTTGCAACATATACACGTCTTTAATGCCAAACGGAATTCCTTCTAACAACCCAATTTCTTCCCCATTTTCAATTTTAGCATCTACTTTTTTAGCCAAAGCCAAAGCCGTTTCATCTAATAAAGAATTTACCGTATTGTGTGTGTTTTGCTTTAATAAAGCTAACTTTTCTTGCACTAAAGCAGCACAAGATATTTGTTTAGACAGCAATTGTTGATGTATCTTTTTTATCTGCGATTCCATATTAATCTTCTATCACTTTAGCAACCACTAAAAATCTGTTTTTTTCTCTCGGAAAGTTTTCTATGATGATTTCTTTTTCTAAAACCGAACTCTCCAGCACCACATCCTCTCTTAAAGCATCTAAAGACACGCTATTATTATTGACCGTATGTAAAGCGTTCTTATTCTGATCTGCATTTTTAATTACATCAAATAATGTATTCACCGATTCCGATGGCTTTGCTCCTTTAATACTAGACAAAATGTCTACTGTCATTATTTTACTCATGTCTTTTATTTTAAGTTCAAAAAAAAGCCTTCCAAATTTTGGAAGGCTTTATATATTTCTAAACAACAACCTTCCGTCCTATAAAATAGGATTATTAAAATTGCGATTGTTATTGTTTATACTCATTATCAGGTTGCTTGGTGACAAATATATGCAGAATAACTGGTACAAAAACTTCTTTTTCATCATTTTAAATAGCCGTTACAGTATTTGCAAAATATGGATACTAAATTACATATATGGCAATATATATATTGAAAGTCTCAGGTTCTTTAAAAATTTAATGACACTGTCGTTCAGCAGGGCCCATTCGTTTTCACAAAGTTCCGAGCACTATTGGTTAAAACCGACATGATTTCTTAAATAGACCGAATCCATAAAGATCAAAAATAAAAGATATAAGCTCTTTTAATTTTATTAGAATTGGAAACTGCACGAAAAGGAGGTGAGATTAAGATTAAGGGGGCTGTGCTGCCATTTAAAGCACTTTTAAGAAATTAACAAATGTTAATAATTTTTGACTAAATCGACTTAAAAGCTATTTAAACCCTTCTAAAAAGAGTAAATTTGAGTTCAACAAATCGGTCCTTGTGAAAAACTGAAGTACTAAATAATTAAAAAATTACTTCACGCTTTCTTACCTGTTTTAAGCAGGATCGCAAAGACATAACTTAACTTAGACAATGAGCGAAGAAAAAAAAACATACAGTTATGATGCTTCTAGTATCCAGGCATTAGAAGGAATGGAACACGTAAGAATGCGTCCTTCTATGTATATTGGAGATGTTGGTACACGTGGATTACACCACTTGGTGTATGAAGTTGTCGACAACTCTATTGATGAAGCAATGGGTGGTTATTGCGATACCATTAACGTAACTATCAACGAGGACAACTCTGTAACTACTAGAGATAATGGACGTGGAATTCCCGTAGGAATGCATGAAAAAGAAGGCGTCTCTGCACTGCAAGTAGTCATGACAAAAATTGGTGCTGGTGGTAAATTCGATAAAGACTCTTATAAGGTTTCTGGAGGTTTACACGGAGTTGGTGTAAGTTGTGTAAATGCACTTTCAGAGCTTTTAACGGCAACAGTTCATAAAGAGGGAAAAGTTTGGCAGCAAGAATATTCTGAAGGAAAAGCATTATATCCTGTAAAAACAATTGGAGAAAGTGATTTTACAGGTACTGTGGTTACTTTTTTACCTGACAAAACAATCTTCAAGCAAACTACAGAATTCAGCTACGATACATTAGCAACTCGTATGCGCGAACTTTCTTATTTAAATAAAGGAATCACAATTACGCTAACAGATAAGCGAAGTACAGATGATGAAGGGAATTTTATTTCTGAATTATTTTACAGTGATGAAGGCTTGCCTGAATTCATCAAATATTTAGATTCTACCCGTGAGCAACTAACCTCGAAAGTAATTTCTATGGAAGGTGAGAAAAACGGAATTCCCGTTGAAGTTGCCATGGTATACAATACGTCGTATGCAGAAAACTTGCATTCATATGTAAATAATATCAATACGCACGAAGGAGGAACCCATTTATCGGGATTTAGACGTGGATTGACAGGAACTTTAAAAAAGTATGCTGATGAATCCGGTTTATTAAAAAATGTGAAGTTCGAAATTGCTGGTGATGACTTCCGAGAGGGACTGACCGCAATTATCTCTGTGAAGGTTGCAGAACCTCAGTTTGAGGGACAGACAAAAACTAAATTAGGAAACAGAGAGGTCTCTGCGGCAGTATCTCAGTCTGTATCAGAAATGCTAACGAACTACTTAGAGGAAAATCCAAATGATGCTAAAATAATTGTTCAAAAAGTTATTCTAGCGGCAACTGCTAGACACGCAGCGCGAAAGGCCAGGGAAATGGTACAGCGTAAAACCGTAATGTCTATTGGTGGTTTGCCTGGTAAACTATCTGATTGTTCAGAAACAGATCCTGCACAATGTGAAATTTTCTTAGTTGAGGGAGATTCTGCAGGGGGAACAGCAAAACAAGGTAGAGATCGAAACTTTCAAGCAATTTTGCCATTACGTGGAAAAATATTGAATGTTGAAAAAGCAATGCAACACAAAGTTTTTGAAAACGAAGAGATCAAAAACATGTTTACTGCATTGGGCGTCTCCATTGGAACAGAAGAAGATCCAAGAGCATTAAACTTAAGTAAAGTAAGATACCATAAAGTAGTTATTATGTGTGATGCCGATGTGGATGGTTCGCATATTGCTACCTTAATATTAACGTTCTTCTTTAGGTACATGAAGGAAATGGTAGAGCAAGGGTATATTTACATTGCAACACCACCCCTATACTTAGTTAAAAAAGGTCAAAAACGGGAGTATGCATGGGATGATGACCAACGTGATTTCATTGCACAGCAAATGGGCGGAACCGTGAATATTCAACGTTATAAAGGTTTAGGTGAAATGAATGCAGATCAACTTTGGGACACTACAATGAATCCTGAATTTAGAACTTTGCGTCAAGTAGTAATTGACAGTCCTACGGAAGCTGACCGCGTATTCTCAATGCTTATGGGAGACGAAGTTCCACCTCGTAGAGAGTTTATTGAAAAAAATGCAAAGTATGCTAAAATCGATGTATAATAATTAGATTGCACAAAAAAAAAGAGAGGAATTAAAATTCCTCTCTTTTTTTTTGTGCAATCTTCAGTAAATTATCTGACACTAAATCCAGCAGTTATACTAAAAGTATTATATTCTTGTACTGCATAATCTGCACTTAAATTAAGAAATAATATCTTCATTGTCAAACCAAGATTTGCTCTCATAGACCCTCCTTTATAATTTAAACTTATCGGGTCTGGTGTCGCTACATTTTCATAATTCCCTAAAAGATTCACATCGGAAGTATAAGATGAGGCTCCAATACCGCCATATAATGTAAAAATAGAAAGTTTCTTTGAAGCTAAAATTTGAAACAAAAATGTATTGGTTGTAAACTCTAAAGCTTGCGTTGGATTGTCTTCTGCATCTAAGAAAGCTTTCGCCTTCACGTCATTCCATGCAACCAGCGCAGAAAGATCAAATGGCAATCTTTTAACAAAGGGAACCCACTGTTTCAAATCATGCTGAATTCCAAAACCAAATGAGGAAAATTCATATTCTGTAGCTGTTTGTTTTGGGACAAATCTAATTTTTAAATCTGTATTTTTAAAAAGCCCAACACCTACTTGAATTACTGCAGACGGCACCGCATTAAAACCAATTTCCTGACCTAAACCAGAACCAGGAAGAGCGGACGTAGATACTGAATTACCATCATTATCTGTAAAAGCAAGTAAAGGACGATCTCCTAATTCTTGAGACCCAAAAAACGTCGGCAATTCAGCCGAAGAAATAGTAGTGTCGTCTAATTGTAAATTTGGTGAATAATCTGAATTATTAAACGTAAAAGTTTCGGCACTACTCGGAACAATAGCAGCACTTGCAACTACCGCAACATCAAAACCAAAAAGTTTATGTGTTTTTGCAGTAGTAAACCAACCTCCATTAACGCTGTAGCCAAAACCTTCAGCTAGCGGGCGGACATATCCCTTTAATAAAATTTTAGCATCCTCTAAAGTACCTTCCAAAGCAGATCCTAATTCTACTTGTGAAAAAGAAGACGTGCTGCAAACCATAAAAAATAAAATTGTTATATACTTTTTCATATTATTTTTGAATTTTTAAATTTATGCTTACATCTCAACAACTCCCTTGATCTTCAACTTTAATTTCAGCGTGAAATTATCGTCAGCTAAAACACCTGAAGACACTCCTTTTACAGTCAACGGAATTGATGTTGATGAAAGAAAAAGCAACAGGTCTAATGTGTTTTTTAAATCAATGCTAGTTGCAATACCTGGGGTTAATTCAATAGCCTGATTATAATCGAAGGGCAAACCTAAAGCCGAAACCTCCAAATCGAGCGCTATTTTATCTCCTGAATAATCTTGTAAAGTAACTGTTAACTCCTCTACATACAATTCCACAAAACTACTAGCCTCCCCTAATAATTCAGAAATGTCAATTGAATTTTGTGTCGAACTCGTATAATCAAAAGAAACTTCATTTTGCGCACCAAGAATTGGCAATGCAATTTCATATTCATCCACTGCAATAAACTGAATGGGGCCGTTCTCTTCACATGCGCTGAAAGCGAAAACGGCAAAAAGCAAAACAAGGCTTTTTCTAAAATTTAAATTTGTCATAATTTCTAATTTTTAATTAACAATTTGTGATCACAAAGATACGAAATTTAATAATGGGCCTCAAAAAATCTAAAGGCGCTGATGCAAGAAGTTAGTACTTATTTACCTAACAAATATGGTGAACCTATAGCTTTCGTTTTGTTAGACATCTGAATCAAAATAAAAATATTTCGAGAAGAATTCAACCCTTCTCAAATCCGCTGTCAAAATTGAAAAGACGAATTGACTATTTTAAAAAAAACATTGCGTTTACACTTCTTTTTTTTACTTTAAATTAGCTCAAAAATTGAGTATAAATTTGTATTTTAGCAGCTTAGATTTTTAATATAATTAAAATACAAAAATATGAAAGTTACAGTTGTTGGTGCGGGTGCAGTAGGTGCTAGTTGTGCAGAATACATTGCTATTAAAGATTTCGCTTCTGAAGTAGTTATTTTAGACATTAAAGAAGGTTTTGCAGAAGGCAAAGCAATGGATTTAATGCAAACAGCTTCTTTAAATGGTTTTGACACTACAATTACTGGGAGCACAAACGATTATTCTAAAACTGCAGATTCAGACATTTGCGTGATTACTTCTGGGATTCCCAGAAAACCAGGAATGACGCGCGAAGAATTGATTGGGATTAATGCAGGTATTGTAAAGATGGTTTCTGCTAGCTTAATAAAGCATTCTCCAAATACAATCATAATTGTTGTCTCAAACCCCATGGACACCATGACCTATTTAGTGCACAAAACTACTGGAATCCCTAAAAATAGAATTATTGGAATGGGAGGAGCTTTAGATTCTGCTCGTTTTAAATACAGGTTAGCAGAAGCTTTAGGAGCACCTATTTCTGATGTTGACGGAATGGTTATTGGCGGGCATTCCGACAAAGGAATGGTTCCTTTAACCAGATTGGCTACAAGAAACTCTATTCCTGTTTCAGAATTTATTTCTGAAGACAGATTAGAACAAGTGTTACAAGATACCAAAGTTGGTGGTGCTACATTAACTGGCTTGTTAGGTACTTCCGCTTGGTATGCTCCCGGAGCTGCAGTTTCTGGCATGGTCCAGGCAATTGCCTGTGATACTAAAAAAATATTTCCCTGTTCTACATTATTAGAAGGTGAATATGGCTTGAATGATCTGTGTATTGGAGTTCCCGTTGTTCTGGGTAAAAACGGAATTGAAAGTATCGTAGAAATTAACCTTAGTGCTGCTGAAAAAGCACATATGGTGGCTTCCGCAACAGGTGTATCTAAAACAAATAGTTTATTAGAGTTATAAATTAACTTTTAAATAGAAGCTCTCAAACTTCAATAAAAATCCAGCTTAATTGCTGGATTTTTTAGTTCCAAATTTAATCTTAAACAAAGCTCGTTAAGACTCTTTAGGTGCATAAATAAAGCTGTTTTGTTTCTTTAATAATAACTAAAACAGCGGTAGTCTAGGAATAATACTTCGAAGTCTATAGTGCAGTAAACAAGAAAACAAAAGATCTACTTGAAGCACACGATTGTAATTTATCAGATATTATTTATTTATTTTATAAGTATATAGATACTCATTTTCAGCTGCTCACAATTTTTTATGTCTAAAATCCCAAAAAGAGCCATATAAATGTCCTAAAATAATTGTTTAGCCTATATTGAAATACTATATTTGCTCGTTTCAAAAAAAAGAAAGTCGACATAAAATAACGAAGATGCAAAACAAAGGACTTATTAAAGTATTCGCCATCCTGTTCGGATTGGTGAGTTTATATCAATTATCATTCACATTTTTAGCAAATGACGTAGAAGATGCTGCAAAAGCATATGCTGAAAGAAAGGTAACTGATAATGATGCAAGAAAGAAAGCTGTTTCAGAAAAAAAATATCTGGACAGTGTTGCAAACAAAGAAATTATTGATATCGGTGTTGCGCAATACACGTACAATGATGTTCGAGACAAAGAAATGAATCTTGGTCTTGACTTGAAGGGTGGTGTAAATGCAATTTTACAAGTTTCTGTAAAAGAAGTTTTAAAGAATTTGTCAAACGATTCTAAAAACGAAGCTTTTAATCAGGCTTTAGAAACGGCAGATGAAAATCAAAAAAGTAGTAATTCAAATTATTTAGACTTATTTTTTGAAGAATTTGAAACCATTGCTGGTGAGACAAAATTAAGCGATCCCTCTATCTTTGGAACAAAATCTTTAAGCGATAAAATTTCTTTTAACGAGGATAACATTTCAGTTAAAGAAACCTTACAAAAAGAAATTAATAGCTCCATTGGGACTGCTTTCGAAGTATTAAGAAGTAGGATTGATAAATTTGGAGTTGCTTCTCCAAATATTCAACGAATTGGAAACTCCGGTAGAATTCAAATTGAATTGCCAGGAGCAAAAGATATTGAGCGTGTAACGACTCTAATTACCAGTAAAGCAGAATTACAGTTCTGGGAAGTATACTCAAACGCAGAGGTAATACAATATTTATCTGATGCCAATTCAAAATCAATAGAGTTACTAAAGAATACTTCTGAAAAAGAAGTAGTTCAAGAAGCAGTGATCAAAGACGATATTGACGATTTACTAGGAGTTGCTGCAGATTCTACAGAGGTAGATCAAAAAATGCTGTTCTCTTATTTAAGCCCAATGCAAGCGCAATTAAGTTCTACAATCGGATATGCTAAAGTCTTAGATACGGCAACGATCAATAGCTTGTTAAGAAATAAAGAAATTAGAGATTTACTTCCGAATGAATTGAGATATGTGAAATTCCTTTGGGATTACAAATCTTTTGCTCCACAACAACCTGCAACTGCTGGTGATAATTTTCAGTCAGACGAATTAGTCGCTTTGTACGCTATAAAGTCTAACAGAAATGATGTTGCTCCCTTAGAAGGAGATGTTATCCTAGATGCCTCTCAAGTGTTTAGTCAATTAAACAAACCGGAAGTAAGTATGACCATGAATAGTGGTGCTTCAAAGGATTGGGCAAAACTAACATCTGACTTAGCTGCACAAAAAAATAAATTTATTGCGGTAGTATTAGACGATAATGTCTACACTGCGCCCACAGTAAACAATGCCATTACAGGGGGTACTACTTCCATTTCTGGTGGAAGCATGACCATAATAGAAGCAAAAGACATTGCTACTGTTTTAAAGGCAGGTAAATTACCTGCGGCAGCAAGGATTATTCAAATTGAAGTTGTAGGACCTTCTTTAGGTCAAGAATCTATAGACGCTTCGATACAGTCCTTTGGATTGGCAATTATTTTGGTTTTACTCTGGATGATTTTATACTATGGAAAGGCAGGATTATTTGCTGATATTGCGTTGGTAGTAAATATCTTATTTATTTTTGGTATTCTAGCATCCTTTAGTGCAGTGCTGACTTTACCTGGTATTGCTGGAATTATTTTAACCATCGGTATGTCGGTAGATGCAAACGTAATTATCTTTGAAAGGATTAAAGAAAGTTTGTATAGAAAGAAAGGCTTGAAACAATCTGTAGAAGAAGGTTTTTCTATAAAAGGAGCTTTATCTGCAATTATTGATGCCAATATCACCACTCTTTTAACAGGAATAATTTTATATGTTTTTGGATCAGGACCTATTAAAGGTTTTGCTTTAACGCTCATGATTGGTATTGCTACATCCCTATTTACGGCTGTATTTATTTCACGTTTGTTAATTGACAGCGCTGTGAATAAAAACTCTAAATTAACTTTTAATACTTCTTTTTCTAAAGGATGGTTCCAAAACATTAATGTGGAATTCTTGAAGAAACGTAAAATTGCGTATGCTATTTCTGGCGCAATTATTATTGCTGGTATTATTTCTATCTTCTCTATTGGATTAAAACAAGGAGTTGATTTTAAAGGAGGACGTTCTTTCGTTGTTCGTTTTGATCAGGACATGAACGCTACAAAGGTTGCAGAGTCTTTGAAAGATGCCTTTGTAACTGCTCCCGAAGTAAAAACATATGGTACACCAAATCAATTAAAAATAACCACTGTTTATAGAATTGATGACGAAGGTCAACAAGTGGATGAACAAGTTCAAAGTGCCCTATTTACAGGTTTAAAACCATATTTAGGAAACACAACTTACCAAGACTTCAAACCCGGATTTGAAAAAGAAGGTGCTGGTGTAATGAGTTACATTAAAGTAGAGCCGACTATTGCCGATGATATCAAAACATCTGCTTTGTATGCTGTATTTGGTTCTTTATTAGTTGTTTTCTTATACATCCTATTGCGTTTTAGAAAAATATCCTTTTCTATTGGTGCTGTAATCGCAGTATTTCATGACGTCCTAATTGTTTTAAGTGTCTTCTCTATCTGTTATAGCTTTATGCCTTTTGATATGGAAATCGGACAATCTTTTATTGCCGCAATTTTAACGGTAGTTGGATATTCCCTAAATGATACGGTAGTAATTTTTGATAGGATTAGAGAGTTCGCGGGAATTCATAAAACTTGGAAATATAACGAAGTAGTGGACAAAGCATTAAGCTCTACCCTAGGAAGAACCATCAATACTTCTTTAACAACATTATTAGTAATGTTAGCAATCTTTACTTTTGGTGGAGATTCTATTAAAGGATTTATGTTCGCCCTTATAATCGGTGTTGCTGTAGGTACTTATTCTTCATTGTTTGTGGCAACACCAATAATGTATGATACTTCTAAAAAAGAAGAAAAAAATAAGTAACCCTTATTTTACATAATAACAACCGTTTTCTTGTGCTGACTCATTTCAGTAAAACATAAGAGAACGGTTTTTTCATTTCACTAATACGTGTTATATTTGCACTCTTATGCCTATTATTAAACTTCAAGACTTATATTTTAAACCTTATATCAATAAGGATAAAATTGCGGCTATTGTTACACATTTAGCAAAAAGTGTAAAAGCAGATTTACCAAAAAATGAAATACCAATTTTCGTTGGTATTTTAAATGGTTGCTTTTTATTTGCAGCCGATTTTATTAGAGAATTTGCTGGAAACTGTGAGGTTTCCTTTGTTAAATTAGCTTCATACGACGGCACGTCTTCAAAAGGAGAAATCAAAAATTTAGTAGGCATCAATGAAGACTTAACCGGCAGGACTGTCATTATCTTAGAGGACATCATTGATACCGGTGCAACACTTCAAGAAATCTATAATATATTTCAAGACAAAAACGTAAAGCAACTTAAAGTCGCTACGCTTTTCTTTAAACCCGATGTCTTTAGAAAAGAATTACCGATCGATTATATTGGTCAAAGCATTACTGATGAATTCATTGTAGGTTACGGTTTAGATTACAATGGTTTGGGAAGAAATTATCCAGAAATATATCAACTATCAACAGCACCTAAAATGAAAAACATTGTATTATTTGGTCCTCCTGGAGCAGGAAAAGGGACACAAGCCGATTTTTTAAAAGACCTCTATAATTTAGTACATATATCTACCGGAGATGTATTCCGTTTCAATATTAAAAACAAAACCGATTTAGGCATCTTGGCAAAAAAATACATGGATGAAGGTAATTTAGTACCCGATGAAGTGACTATAAATATGCTAAAAGCAGAAATAGCAAAAAATAAAGATGCCAACGGGTTTATTTTTGATGGCTTTCCCAGAACACAGTCACAAGCAGAAGCTTTAGATAACTATTTAACTGAAAAAGGGGAACAAATAAATGGTATGGTTGCCTTAGAAGTACCAGAGGATGTGTTGGTAACTCGCTTATTAGAAAGAGGGAAAACGAGCGGAAGAACAGATGACACCGATGAAACAAAAATTCGGAATCGTTTCAATGAATACAACACAAAAACTGCAGTTCTAAAAGATTATTTTGAAGCTCAAAACAAATATTATGGAATAAATGGTGTGGGTTCTGTTGCGGAAATCACGCAGCGCATTTCAAACGTATTTGATACCCTTTAAAAGCGTAACTTTGTCCACGCCTGTGGCTAGGTATTCTGAATGCCCGCAAGCAGGAGCAGTTTACTTTAAAAAAAATAATAACTAAAGATTTAAGAGCAACTACCAGTAAAAAAAGATGCCGTTTTAAATCAACTATTTTAAAAAAATTTATAATGACAGAAGGAAACTTCGTTGACTACATAAAAGTGTACGCAACTTCTGGAAAAGGAGGACAAGGTTCTGTGCATTTGCACAGGGAAAAATACATTACAAAAGGAGGACCTGACGGAGGAGATGGCGGCCGTGGAGGTCATATTATTCTTCGTGGAGACAAAAATATGTGGACTCTTTTTCATCTAAAATTTAAACGTCATTTTAGAGCAGAAGGTGGTGGCGCAGGAAGTAAAAGTAGAAGTACGGGGCGGGATGCAGCAGACATTTTTGTGGATGTGCCATTAGGAACCATTATAAGAGATGCGGATACTGACGAGATATTACACGAAATTACAGAAAATGGAAAAGAAGTAATATTATTACCTGGAGGAAAAGGAGGCCTTGGGAACTGGAATTTTAAATCTTCTACAAACCAAACACCGCGATATGCACAACCCGGAATAGATGGCCAAGATGGTTGGTTTAGAATCGAATTAAAGTTATTAGCAGATGTAGGCTTAGTAGGTTTCCCGAATGCAGGGAAATCGACTTTATTATCTGTTTTAACCTCTGCAAAACCCAAAATTGCAGATTACGCTTTTACCACCTTAAAACCGAATTTAGGAATTGTTGAACATCGAAATCAACAAACCTTTGTAATAGCAGACATTCCTGGAATTATAGAAGGTGCTGCAGAAGGAAAAGGATTAGGACACCGCTTTTTACGACATATAGAAAGGAATTCAGCATTATTGTTTCTGATACCAGCAGACAGTGACGATATTAATAAAGAGTATGCTATTTTACTAAATGAACTAAAGCAGCACAACCCAGAATTGCTAGACAAAGATCGTTTGTTAGCCATCTCTAAAACGGACATGTTAGATGAGGAGTTAAAAGAAGAAATTAAAGCAGAGCTCCCGAAGGGTGTAGAAGCTTTATTTATTTCCTCTATCGAAGAAACTGGTTTACAAGAATTAAAAGACAAGCTTTGGAAAATGTTGAATTAAGCAAAGCTTTGCATTTATAGATTCCAAATACACCCCTTTTATATAAATTTGTTATTTTTTGTTCTAAACTTTAGAATATGAAATAACAAATTTACTGTTTTAACTCGATTTTTATAGGCAATCGATACTTGGTAGTCACAGGAATTCCTCTTTTAATAGCAGGATAAATACTAGGAATACTGTTTACAGAAGCCTTTAAAATAGCAGCAAGTTTTGGCAATTGAATTTTCATGTTCTCTGACGATTCAAATGTTTCCAGACTAATTTTTCCTTTTGAATTGATAAGCAAATCTACATACACAATTTCCGAAATTGGATTTTTGAGACTGAACTCGTGTTTATGCAATTCCATCCCTATTTTTTGATGAATTATAGTTCTAAAACAATCAGATTTTTTTTGCTTGTCTATAATGGAATCACACACTTTAAATGAAGGTGAGGTATCCACAGAGGAAAAATTAACAATTGTATCTAATACTTGATTTTTTTTCATTTTTGAGAAGGACAAATGATCACAAGAAGTGATAAAAAGAAGTATTAAAGAAAAAAAGAAAACACGCAAGATTGCTGGAATTATAAAAGTTAAATTTACTAAAATTTAATGAACTTCCTTTCCTAAATCATGCAGCATCCTAAAATTTTATGTTTTCATCACTCAGTAATTTCTCAAAATAAGTAATTTCAAAGATATACTGCATCCGCATCTTCATTAAAAAAGATCTATTCGTACGAAAATAAACAGTGCAATGTCATTAATTTAAATTGGTGTGTTTTTAACAAAGCTAGTTGTACTGTTAAATCAATTTTCCATTATCTTTGATAAATTATTAACAATATTTTTTTTACATGAAACAGTTCTTATTTATTTTAATCCTTAGCATCTCTTCCTTTAGTTTTTCACAAGTAATTAGTGAAAATAATCCATATACCAAGGAGTTTGCCTTAGATTTAAAAAAAAATGCATCCAAAAACACAGTGCTTAAAAATGGGAATACCAAACCCACTTTGAAAAGAATATCTTCTCAGTTTGATGCTTTTTGGAAACAAAAAGACTACTCTAAAAAAGGGAGTGGCTACAAACCTTTTAAACGTTGGGAGCAACATTGGTCCCATTATTTAATGGAAGATGGATCGATAGCACCTCCCTCTATTTTATGGGACGCATGGCGAGAAAAAAAGACTTTAGAAGGAACTAAAAATAAAACAATCCAAAGTCCTACTAGCAATTGGTCAAGTATTGGACCAGCGGTTGTTGATAATACCTCAACAAAGACTGCTGGACAAGGAAGAGTAAATGCTATTGCTTTAGACCCTAATAACCCAAACATCATATATGTTGGTGCCCCTGCCGGTGGGATTTGGAAATCTACAAACAATGGAATAGACTGGACTCCATTAGCTGATAACTTGCCCCAAATTGGAGTCTCTGGAATTGCGATAGACCCCAATAATTCAGATATTATATACATTTCAACTGGAGACGATGATGCAGGTGATAGTTATAGTATTGGTGTCTTAAAATCTTTGGATGGAGGTGCCACTTGGAATACTACTGGATTAACTTTTAATTTTATCTACAAAGGTTCCAATGAAATCTTTATAGACCCCACAAACTCTAGTATTGTTTGGGTAGCCACCAGTGTAGGATTATATAAAACAAATGATGCAGGAGATAATTGGGATGTAATGCTTGACGCAAACATCCGCGACTTTAGGCTAAAACCCGGAGATTCCCAAACCATTTATGCCGTTAGTGACTCCAACGGAAATCCATCAAAATTTTACAAATCAACAAATGGAGGATTAGACTTTGAAACCATAGGTTCTGCACTATCGTCTTCAATCTTTAAAATTAACGCTCCCTCTTCTCTTCAAAAAGAGTACATTCATACACTTACCACCGATTTTGGAGGCACCTTAACAACCCCAATTACCGGTGATATCGCACTTATCGATGACGCTACTGGAACTGACAATAATGATGCTTGCTCAACAATAATTAATAATAGCGCTATTAATGGTAAGATTGCGATCTTAAATAGAGGTGCATGCAACTTTGATGACAAGGTAAAACGAGCTCAAGATGCAGGTGCAATTGCTGTGATTATTATAAATTATCCAGATACCGACTTGTTTACTATGAGTGGAGATAATTTGGGTTTTGATTCAGATGGAGCACCCTTAAATATTATAATACCCTCTATAATGATGTCTCATACAGATGGAAACGCTATTATTTCGGCGCTAGGAAATGGAGTTAATGCATCACTTCAAAACAGAGATGATAGCGATACCTTGGTAGTACCAAGCGACTCTAGTAGGCTTGCTATTGAGGTTACAAAAGCAGATCCATCGATTGTGTATCTTCTAAGCAGTGGTCCTAGCAATAACTTTCAAGGACTCTACAAATCAACAGATAGTGGAAATAGTTTTATAAAAACAGCAGAAACTGAAGATATTTTTAATAGCACTCAATCTTGGTATGACATGGCTTTGACTGTTTCTGATACCGACTCAGATTTAGTATTCGTTGGAGTTTTAGATATTTGGAAGTCAACAAATGGAGGTGATAATTTCTCGCAATTAAACTCTTGGTATGACCATAATGCACAATTTACACATGCAGATATCCACTTTTTAAGATATTTCAACAATGTCCTATATGCCGGAACAGATGGGGGCATTTATCGCACTGAAAATGATGGAGGTAGTTTTAAGGATTTGAGTACAAATCTATCTATTAGTCAATTATATACAATATCCGTTTCTAAAACTACCTCACAAAAAATTGCAGGTGGTCTGCAAGATTGTGGTGGTTTTGCATATAGTGGTAACAATTGGAATAGTTATCATGGTGGAGATGGAATGGGCTCAGCAATCGACCCTGCTATCGATGATCATTATTACGGATTTACTCAATATGGTGGTAATTTATATTTAAACACTGCAGGAGGAAATACAAACTCAACTTTCATAACAGGATCTCCAGAACAAGGAGAATGGGTAACGCCATTGCAATTCAATAAAAATAGTGAACTATACGCGGGTTACTCCCAGTTATACAATTTAGAGAATGGTACTTGGAACCAATTATCTACTCATGAATTTAACGGTAATTTAGACCATATCGAAATTAGCCCTGTTCATAGTAATGTTATTTATGTAGCTCAGGAAAATGTTTTATTTAAAAGTATTGATAAGGGAGTTTCCTTTACTCAAATTCTAAACGCCAATGGTCGAATTATGTCCATTGAAGCCCACAACACAAGTCTTAACACCATCTGGGTAGTTACCAGTAGTGAGGTGCTAAAATCTGCGGATGGAGGCCTTGCGTTTAGTAACATCACAAACAACCTCCCGTCTGAAAGTAAAAGAGTTATCAAACACCAACCCTATAGCGAAAACAACTCTTTATATTTGGGCACCTCTTTGGGCGTATACTACCTTGACGATTTATCAGAGACCTGGAGCTCATTTTCAGGAAGTCTTCCAAATGTTGCCGTAACAGACTTAGAAATTAATACAGAAGACAGTATCATCACTGCATCTACCTATGGTCGTGGAGTTTGGCAGTCTCCTATTCCTGTGGCGAGTAAACCAGCTGCCGATATTGAACTGTATGGCGTTTTATCTACTTCACCAAATTATACCTGTGATCCTGAAAACACCATGCTACTTAAAGTTCATAACAATGGAACCAATACAGTCACCGCACTCGATATTGTCTATACACTCAACACTCAAAACCCTGAAACACGCCCATGGACAGGAACAATATTTCCTGGTGAATCCTCAGAGATTAGTTTAAGTAACTTAGGAACACTAGATGCTGGAGAAAACGCCTTAAATATTAATATCGTACTCCCCTCAGGATCTGACGAATATCCTGAAAACAATATAAATACCATAAATATTTCTGAAATAATCCCAGAAAATACAGCGAACGAAGCAAATGATCTAAAAACATTTGAAGTGAGCGGTGAAGATAACTGGGTTGTCAAGGGCGATCAAGATGTCTGGTCTATCGCCGTTCCTAATGGAATTGCTCTGAACTCAGCAGGATCAGGAAATAAGGCATACACTACAAATCCAAATGGAGACTACGCTGCCAACAAACAAGCAGAACTCGTATCTCCATGCTATGATCTCACCACCGTTTCTAGCCCAATACTTAAATTTAGTATGGCCTATGAAATTGAAGAAGGCTGGGATTATTTATATCTAGAATGTACGATTAATAAAGGGGCTACATGGAATAATTTAGCAACGTACACAGGGAATAATTCAACACTTTCAGACTATGAGTTTGATCTTGAAAGCTTTGCGAGTGCTTCCAGTATGATCTTTAGATACCGCTTTGTATCCGACGGATATGTAGAACAAGAAGGAGTTGTTTTAGATGATTTTATTATTGAAGGAGCAACTTTGAACCTTGAAGAGGATATTCAAAATAGTATCAACCTGTATCCTAACCCCTCAAATGGAAACCTAACCGTGACCTGGAAACCGACCTCCGAAGAATCAAATATAAAAATTTACAACGTTCTAGGGCGCCTAATTTTGAGCAAAAACATAAACGAAGGACAACAGCGGCTAGATCTTAATATGACAAAAGAAGCCTCTGGTATCTATTTTATAAAACTTAAAGTTGGTAATCGTTTAATGCGAAAGAAGTTAATCATAACTAATAATTAAAGTTTCTATTTTTATTTAAAGTACCTGAATAATAGGGTCCAAAAATCATATAAATCTTTAGATCGTCTTTCATAAGTAGAAGACACACTTATATTTAAAAGTCGGAGTTTGCGCCCCGACTTTTACTATTACAAATAACAATACAATTAAAACTCTCTTCTTAATCTTTAGTTACTTCAGCTACCATCATTTCAAACGGAATATTAAAGCGTACTGCAACGTTCTTACCTTCATGTTTTCCAGGAATCATTTTAGGCAAAGTATTCATAACTCTTAGCACTTCCTCTTTAATATCTAAATGTGGTGCCCTCGCCTGAACATCAGTAACATCTCCATTTACATCTACCTTAAAACCTATAAAAACTCTTTTCTTACCTGCACTTAACCCTAAATTATTTGGCAACTTTGCATCAAAATTTCTTGAAAAGTGTTTTTGAACCATTTTAGAAAAACAAGCTTTATCTCCAGAATCACACCCCGGGAAAGTTGGTGCTGTTTCTATGACCATAAAATTAACCGTATCTTCAAGAGAACTTGCATTTAATTTTTTCGTTTTAGGGGAAGTTACTCCCTCTATGAGAAGTGTAAACGGAATATTATAGCTTACCTCCGCATTCTTACCCTTATGTTGTCCAGGCAACATTTTTGGCAATGTTTTCATAACTCGTATCACTTCTGCTGTAAGCTTTGGATGTGGAGCTCTTACTTTAATCCCAACTACAGCGCCATTAACATCCACCTTAAAACCTATAAAAACTCTTTTCTTACCCGCACTTAAACCTAACTTATTAGGCATATCCGCATCAAAATTTACTGCAAAATGTTTTTGAACCATCAACGAGAAACAACCTTTGTCTCCAGCATCACAACCCGGAAAAGTGGGTGCTTTTTCTATTTTTGTGAACGAAATACTTTCAGCTTCGGAATCTTCCAAAACCTCTTGGACTTCTAAAGTTTTGATAATTTTTACTGTTTCCTTTACTTCTCTGCTACTAACACAGGAAGTATAAAATAGCATGATTAATAATACAGGAATCAGTACCAAATACTTCAACTGCTTCATTTTTTTTGATTGATTTTTCTTCATCATAATAATTCTTTTTTTAATTAAGGTTTGTTTGTAAAACTGATTGATAAACGCAATGTTTTCAACCTGAAAAAAGTTGGATAGCAATTGATTAATGTACTCACCTTTCGGTGCAGATTTTGTTGCTACGGCATCAGAAATATATTCATGCACCAAAGTGATTCTTTTTTGATAGCTATAAATCATTGGGTTAAACCACATCATAATTTTTAAAAGCTCGAAGAAGAGTAAATCTACAGAATGCTTCTGTTTGCTATGCACCAATTCATGTGCAATAATTTGTTCTTTTTGGGCATCAGGAATTTCTTTTCCTAAAAAAATATAATTAAAAAATGAAAATGCTTTGCTTTGCTTCGGAATCAAGACCAAAGTATACCCGTCTTTTTTACGCAATTTGTAAGCACGTGTTAACTTGATAATTTTTACCAATTTTGTTGCGAATAAAATGCTAAAAAGAACAACACCTCCTATGAACAACATATCTAAATAATTCACAGATTGATACCAAGACGCTTCTTGAATAACTCTTTCTGGTGATACAATTATTTCTGGTAGATACACAACATACTCTAACGGAACTGCTTTTTGAAACGATGGTATCTTTACCAAAGGCAATAAAAATGATAAAACTGGGGTACTTAATAAGTACCACCTATTTTTAACAAAGAAGGTTTCTTTGCTTAGAAAAAAATCATACATAGCCAAAAACAATACTTGAAATAAGACCACTTGAATTATATAATTTATCATAGATTTTTTATTTTTTGGATTGAAGTATTTTACTGCTTTTTCATAATATTTCTAACTGCCAACTGCCATTGCATACTGTCAAATAAAAACTACTCCTCTTTATTCACTTCCTTCAAAATACTCTCTAATTCTGAAACATCCATTTTGTTCTCTTTCACGAAAAAGGAGACCATACTTTTAAATGAACCGTCGAAATACCCGTTCATTAATTTATGTAAACTCTGGTTGCTATAGGTTTCTTTTTCAATTATTGGATGGTATACAAAACCTCTACCCATGGGTTTATGTCCCACAAATTCTTTATTTTCCAAGATTCTAATAATGGTAGAAACCGTATTGTATGCCGGTTTAGGTGCTGGTAATTTTGCGATTACTTCTTTTACAGAGGCTTCTTGCAAATCCCATAAAACTTGCATTATTTGCTCTTCTGCTTTTGTTAATTGCTTGCTCATAATTTCAACTAAGTTTTTAGTTTGATGTTACAAATATAACTAAATAATTAGTTCAAACTAATTATTTAGTTATAAGATTTAATTCTTGAAAAAAAACAAGGATGTTTGGTGCACTCACAACACTAAAACTTATTAATTCCTAAAAAACGTTCCTACCAGATGCTATTTTTTTTCAAAAGCTAAAACACCTAAAGGCAATGTGTTTTATTGACAAGTAAAAATTTAGGATTTAAAAAGTCTAAAAAAAACAGGAACACGAACCTATCCTAAGAGTGAAAGCACAATGACTAAAGACCTCCACGATCTCATTTTGAATACTTTAAAAGTAAAGCACAAAAAAAAAGCGTCCCATTTAAGGGAAGCTTTCCATTGGTTAACAAAACCACGACACTTTTTATAAAGTGCCAAACAACACAACTAAATGCTACTTCAACAAAAAGTAGCCCACAAATATACGAAGATTTATGATTTCTACATCGATTTATTATTATTTTTTCGAATTCTGTAATTGCCAAAATAGTGAAAGATTGTACATTTGCAGACATAAAAATTCATCAATAGATATAAGCAATGCAATTATCAGAACAAGAAGTTGTACGTAGAGAAAAACTAGCAAAATTGAGAGCTTTAGGAATCAACCCCTATCCCGCAGACTTATTTCCAGTAGATACAAGTTCTAAAGAAATAAAAGAAAATTTTGCAGAAGAGAAACACGTAGTCATTGCAGGCCGATTAATGGCAATAAATATTCAAGGAAAAGCTTCATTTGCGCAAATACAAGATGGCGAAGGAAGAATTCAAGTGTATTTCAATAGAGATGAAATTTGCACTGGGGAAGACAAGTATTTGTACAATGATGTCTTTAAAAAACTCTTAGACTTAGGAGATTTTATAGGAATTACGGGCACCCTATTTACCACACAAGTTGGTGAAAAAACGGTCATGGTAAAAGAATTTAAATTACTTTCTAAGGCCTTGAAACCTTTGCCAATGCCCAAAGTTAAAGACGGTGTTACGTATGATGCTTTTACAGATCCCGAGATGCGTTACAGACAACGGTATGCAGACTTAGTGGTAAATCCACATGTAAAAGAGGTTTTTATAAAAAGAACAAAACTATTCAATGCAATGCGTTCTTTCTTTAATGATGCTGGTTATTTTGAAGTTGAAACGCCCGTATTACAGCCCATTCCTGGAGGCGCAGCGGCAAGACCGTTTATCACGCATCACAATTCCTTAGACATTCCTTTGTATATGAGAATTGCCAATGAATTGTATCTGAAAAGACTTATTGTTGGAGGATTTGATGGCGTTTATGAATTTTCTAAAAACTTCAGAAATGAAGGAATGGACAGAACGCACAATCCGGAATTTACAGCAATGGAAATCTATGTTTCTTACAAAGATTACAATTGGATGATGGATTTCACAGAGCAACTACTAGAGCACTGTGCAATTGCAGTAAATGGCACTTCTGAAGCTACATTTGGAGCACATAAAATTGACTTTAAGGCGCCATATGCAAGAATAACGATGGCAGATTCTATAAAGCATTTTACAGGTTTTGATATTACTGGAAAAACAGAAGATGAAATCAGAGTAGCAGCCACCGCAATGAACATCGAAGTGAATGCAACGATGGGGAAAGGGAAATTAATTGATGAAATTTTTGGAGAAAAATGTGAAGGGAATTATATTCAGCCAACGTTCATTACGGACTACCCGAAAGAAATGTCGCCACTTTGCAAAGAGCACAGAGAAAATCCTGAATTGACAGAGCGTTTTGAATTAATGGTTTGTGGTAAAGAAATTGCGAACGCATACTCTGAACTCAACGATCCCATTGACCAACGAGAACGTTTTGAACAGCAATTAAAATTAGCTCAAAAAGGAGACGATGAAGCTACCGAATTTATAGATGAAGACTTTTTACGAGCATTGGAATACGGCATGCCACCAACCTCAGGAATGGGGATTGGAATGGACCGCCTGATTATGTTTTTAACTAATAATCAATCGATACAAGAAGTGTTGTTTTTTCCTCAAATGCGTCCTGAAAAAAAGACGAATACTATTGAGTTAAATACCGAAGAAAAGACAATACTCGCTCTAATTGTAAAAGCAGAAAAAATTGAGCTCAATGAATTAAAAGCATTAGCTAATTTATCCAATAAGAAATGGGATAAAACGATTAAAGGATTGACAAAAAAAGAGGCTGCTAAAGTTTCTAAAACTGATGAAGGCTTGTTTGTAGAGGCTTTATAAAAAGCTTAAATTTTACAATTTGTTTGAAATAAATTAAATAACAAAAGGAGTTACAGCAATGTAATTCCTTTTCTTTTGCCTCAAGCAATGTATTGTTAATTAAATAAAAATGAATACGTTTGTAACCCAAAAGAAAAGCGCCTAGCCATGGAGAATTATAAAAAAATCATAGCCGACGTTTACAAGGATGTGAAAAATGTTCAGGACCTGGGACAAACAGCTCGTTTTATTCCAGAACTCGCATTTGTAGGAACGGATAATTTTGGTGTTCACATCACCATGAAAAATAAAGAAAATTTTGGTATTGGTGACTTTCAAAAAAAGTTTTCAATTCAAAGTATTGCAAAGGTATTGTCCTTAACCTTGGCCTATAAGTTAGAAGGAGAAAAATTATGGGAACGGGTAGATGTTGAACCTTCTGGGAACCCTTTTAACTCCTTTCTGCAATTGGAGTCAGATTTAGGGAAACCAAGAAATCCGTTTATAAATTCTGGGGCAATTGTAATCTGTGATGTTTTGGTGCGTCACTTAAAAAATCCAAAAGAAGATTTCCTGAACTTTTGCAGAACGCTTTCCAATAATGAAAATTTAAACTACAATGAAAAAGTAGCAGCATCAGAAAAAAGTTGTGGTTCTCGAAATGTTGCACTCTGTAATTTCATTAAGTCTTTTGGCAACATAAAAAATGAAGTCGCCGAAGTACTCGATTTCTATTTCCTCATCTGTTCTTTAGAAATGAGCTGTGAAGAAATCTCTCAAATATTTCTATTTTTAGCGGATGAGCATTTCACCACAAAAAAGAAAATGAGTGTAATTACAGTATCACAAGCAAAAAGAATTAATGCAATCATGCTTACCTGCGGTTTTTATGACGAATCAGGAGAGTTTGCTTTTCGTGTTGGATTACCTGGTAAGAGTGGTGTTGGCGGAGGCATCGTAGCAGTTCATCCAGATAAATTTTGTATTACCGTTTGGAGTCCAAAACTTAACGAAAAAGGAAACTCATACAAGGGAATGTTGTTTTTAGAAAAATTTACAACTAAGACAGCCTCTTCTATTTTTTAAAAAAATCAGCCACCAGCAACAAAAAAGCATACGCCAACCTTAAATTTGCTCCAAAAAAAAACCTTTCGATTAAAAAAGGTATTGCACTCGGAATTGGAGTCCTTACTTTTAACAGTATCTAAAAACAAAACTCTTTATCGGAAAGATAAAATATGATTTTTAGATCTACTAAATCGCACTACGGCAGGTAACCTCATCAAGCTACGCAAACCAAAAGGCATGGGTAGCTCATGACAGAATACGCTTTAAAAGCTCTTTTATTTAAACCATGCGATACATTGCACACATTAAATACCTGCATTACTTCTGCCGAGGATAGTTCGCTTTTTTACTTTTCTTACTTGAGTCCATTATATTCCATATGGTTAAACCCATATATAACCCAAAGATGATACCTCCTACTATAAAAAATCCTATATTCATGTCGTTCTTCTTTGTCTAATTGCAATTGCAAATAATAATATTGTACCCGGCCAATGTGCCGAATATTGCGCTTCATCTGTCATTCCTAAGATTCCATATCCCACAGAATATAATAAGCATAGGAATGCTAAAATAATGGGGTACCATTTTAAAAAAACACTTTTCATAGTATACTGTTTTATGCTATTAGTAATAGCTATAAGGTATAAAACAAGATTATATTCTTCCTAAAAAGAGGGTACAATTTTTTGTTAAAAGTCAAAGTAACCGAGACGTACTAGCTGCATTTATTTTCTTAAGCTTTTCATGACCTCTAAAAGCTTAAGAAAATAGCCTCTATTTATGTGGTTCTTCTTTGTCTAATTGCGATTGCAAATAACAATATTGTGCCTGGCCAGTGCGCTGAATATTGCGCTTCAGCCGTCATCCCTAATATTCCATATCCAACAGAGTATAGCAAACATAAAAACGCTAGAATAACAGGATACCACTTTAAAATAATACTTTTCATCTCTTAATGCTTTAATATTTTATCTATATAATTATTTATCTAAGGTACGAAATATCCACATACGGATTTAAAAAAAAGAAACTGATTTCCCTGCAAGCGACTATTTAAATCAACTATTATTAAGAAGAATATATATTCACGATGCAGCGAGCAGGTGTTCTTCCATATTAAAAACTAAAACGCCCGGAATCTGCTATTCTCCATACAATTAACATAACTTTGCTCCCTAGCTAAAAATCCCGTTGAGAGAAAGAATAAAATACTTCGAATTATTTATAAAAAGCACCGATTTTGATCGCGGAGTTCGGCTTGGAGTTGCAATTTCAGTTCCGTTTATAACACTCTACTTTTTAGGGTATTTAGCGCATGCTCCCGCAGTAGTAATTGGTGCTGTTTTAAATACACCTGGTGATATTCCAGGAAGTACCAAACGCAAGGTGAACGCTATTTTAATCAGCATTGGATTGACCATGCTTATTACGGCCATCATTCTTTTTTCAAAAGCTTTTTTACCCCTTCTATTGTGCACACTTGCGGCCATCTCTTTTAGTGTCTCTTTGATTTCTGTATATGGCTTTAGAGCCTCTCTGGTTTCCTTCTCTGGACTACTGGCAATGGTTTTAGCCTTTGCTATTGAGAAAGAATCTCCACGTGAGATACTAACTCAGGTAGCTTTAATGGGCGTTGGAGGCCTATGGTACTTATTGTTATCTCTTATTTTTCAAAAAATAAGTCCTAAAAAAGATAAAAATCAACTCTTATCAGACAGCCTTTTACTGATAGGGTCCTATCTAAAGTTACGGGGAAAATTATTGACTCAAAAAAAGAAGCGAGATCAACTTCTAAGACAAACCTTTGTGCTTCAAAACCAAATAACAGAAAAGCATGAGACACTTCGAGAAACATTGCTAAGTGCTCGTAAACGTTCTGGTCGATCTCGATATGAAGAAAAGCAACTCCTAATTTTCGTTTCCTCTATCAAAATATTTGAATTGATAGAAGCAAAGTACTTAGATTATAAAGTGATGGACACCCTTTTTAGTCAACGAAAGGAGTTTCTAAAAGCTGCGAAAAAACTAAATAAAATAATGGGGAACCACCTTATCCATTTGTCTGAACTACTGATTCAAAACAATAAAATACCCCCTAAAAAAACACTGCTAAATGCCCTTGAAAATGCGAACGAAGCAATTACAAAATATATAGAAACCGTTAAGTTACCGGAAGCTCGCGAGGGTGCTTTGGTCTTAAAAAACCTATATGATTATCAGGAACTGCTGTTGCAAGAAATTCGCGCTATTCGGAGAGTAATGGCAAATGTTCAAAATGCCTCAAAAATCTCTTTAAAAAGAAAAGACTCAAAACAGTTTTTAACGCTACAGGAATACAGTTTGGATGTTCTTGTTCAGAACTTCAATCTAAATTCAACCATCTTTAGGCATTCTTTGCGACTTACCCTCGCAATTGTATTTGGATATTTACTGGGGGTTGTTTTTGACATTCAAAATACCTATTGGATTTTACTCACCATTATCGTAATCATGCGCCCAAGTTATGGATTAACCAAGGAACGCTCAAAAGATCGGATTATCGGAACACTTATTGGTGCTGTTATCGCAATTGGTATTGTGTTGATAACTCAAAATATAGTAGTCTATGGAGTATTGGCCTTTATTTCAATAATTTTAGCCTTTTCTCTAATCCAACAGAATTATAAGTCGGCAGCGGCATTGATCACTATTAGCATCATTTTTGTATATTCTTTAATGAATCCAAACACCTTTGAAGTCATTCAATACCGAGTTCTAGATACGTGTATTGGAGCTACCATTGCTATAGTTACCAATTATCTCATTTTCCCAAGATGGGAAGCAAGCAATCTTAAACAGATATTGCTGAACGCACTAGAAATGAATAAAAAATATCTTTTAGCAACACAAGAACTATATCAAGATCCAACAACGCAGAAAATTTCTTACAAACTAGCTAGAAAGGAAGCCTTTGTAGCCATTAGTAATTTAAATGCCTCTTTCCAGCGATTGACGCAAGATCCAAAATCAAAACAGCAGGAATTTCAACTCATTTATGAAATGGTGACGCTAAACCAAACCATGGTTTCTGCAATCGCTTCTATTGGTACTTTTGTCATCCACCATAAGACAACAGCTGCCTCTGAAGAATTTAATAGAGTCGCTCTTAAAATTTCGAATACATTAGAGATCTCTTGCGACCATCTAATGAACAAAAAAAATGAAAAAATAATAGCAGCACGGCATACTGAGGTACCAAACGACTCATTACTGAATACCTATCAAAAGCTATCAACGCAGCGGGATGAAAATATCCGAAAAGGAAATACTGAGTTGGATCTAACAACACTTCATGGACTGCAAGAGGCCTATTTAATTGCGAACCATATGAATTGGTTACAATCGCTTTCAGAAAACCTAAAAAAAACAACGGAAAGCTATCAGCAGTCTCTTAAAACAGCCCTCGAGCGTTCGTGAAATAAAAGACCGCTGTACCCCGTTTATAATGCTAAGATTCAATAAAAACGCATGAAAATAAGTGCCTCTATAAAAATAAAAGAGCTTTTAATTCCGCTTCTTAGGTTTTATGCTACCCTTTAAATTTCATTCCCAAATGCACCACTTTTTTTGTTTCGTAAAAATCTTCTTCAAAGTAATTGGGCAAGTCATATATTGTAGCAGAGGTATATAATTTTAATTCCTCTGAAAGATCCCCTCCTTTTAAATACAAAATTCCATTTTTTAACTCATGGTTTTGCTTTTTAGAAATCCGACCCCTTGTCCAACGTACAAAAGTTTCCATTTGCGCTACAGCCCTACTCACAATAAAGTCATAGGTATCTTTAAGTTCTTCCGCCCTTCCATTCGTAGTTTTTACATTTTCTAAAGCCAAACCTGCTACGACCTCATCTACTACTTTTATTTTTTTACCAATGGAGTCTACCAAATGGAATTGTGTTTCTGGAAATAATATTGCCAATGGTATACCTGGAAAACCGCCACCGGTTCCAACATCCAATACCCTAGCACCTGGTTTAAACTGGACTACTTTCGCAATCGCTAAAGAGTGCAGCACGTGGCGGAGATACAATTCATCAATATCTTTTCTAGAGACTACATTTATTTTTAGATTCCAGTCTTCGTATAATTCCTGTAATTTTTCAAATTGTTGAACTTGATTTGGTGATAAATTTTTAAAATATTTGTGAATAATATCCATCTAATAAGGTTTGAACCGCAAAAATAGTTATACTCGCCAAACAATTCACAACAAAATCCATCGTTTATTGTAAAAAGCAGTTTCAAAAGCATTATTTTTGTAAAACGATTTTAATATATTTAAATGAAAACAATAAATTTCTCAAGAGTAGATAAAGCTAAGTTCTTTAGAACTCTCAATAAAAGAGTAAATAATTATTTCAAAGACAACGAGATTAAGAGAACCGGAAACTGGAAACTGTATACCAAAGCAATTATAATGTTTTCTTTATTTCTAATTCCGTTTATAATAGTGCTAACCGTTAACATGCCGCAATGGGCAATGGGTTTACTAACGATTCTTACAGGTATCGGAATGGCTGGTGTTGGTATGAACGTAATGCATGATGCAAACCATGAATCATTTTCTAAAAGAAAGTGGGTAAATAAGTTGATGGGAAGTAGCATTTATATTTTAGCAGGAAATGTGTATAACTGGAAGGTACAGCACAATGTGCTACACCACACATTTACGAATATAAAAGATCATGACGAAGATATAGATGCCGGTAGAATTATTCGTTTTTCTTTGCATTCTCAATGGTTAAAAATTCACAAACTTCAAAAATACTATTCTGTTTTCTTGTACGGCTTGTTAACTATTAATTGGGCAATTACTACAGATGTAAAACAAATGCACCGCTATTTAAAGCGCAAATTATCCTATGGTAAATTTCCAAATCCTGCTGCAGAATGGACCAAGTTAGTCATCTCTAAGGTGGTATATTATGCCTTTTGGATTGCCTTACCTTTGTTGGTTTTAGACGTTGCTTGGTGGAAAATATTAATCGGATTTTTTGTAATGCATTACACTGCAGGTATGATTTTAAGTATTGTTTTTCAATTGGCACATATTGTACCAAACACAACCATGCCAATTCCAGACAAAGAAGGGAATTTAGAACACACTTGGGCAGTCCATCAATTATACACCACTTCTAACTTTGCACCTAGCAATTGGTTGGTAAACTTTTATACAGGTGGTTTAAACCATCAGGTTGAACATCATATTTTTCCTCATATCTCTCATGTACATTATAGCAAATTGGCTAAAATTGTGAAAGAAACCGCTAAAGAATTTAATTTGCCTTACAATGAATACAAAACAATGCGCAAAGCACTTGTAGAGCATTTCAGACATTTAGGTGTTTTAGGACAGAAACCAGAATTGGCATAACAACAGCAACACTCAACTAACAGTAAAATGACACATCCATTATCAGACAGAATTAACAGCCTGCCTGTTTCACAAACTTTAGCCATGGCGGCAAAAGCAAGAGAATTAAAAGCAGCTGGAAAAGACATTATCAGTTTAAGTTTGGGAGAACCAGACTTTAATACTCCAGAATTCATAAAAGATGCTGCAATTGAAGCCATCAACCAAAACTACAGCTCGTATTCTCCCGTAGATGGCTATGTAGAATTAAAAGAAGCAATTTGTACAAAATTTGAGCGTGACAATAATTTAAAATACGACGCAAATCAAATTGTAGTTTCTACAGGAGCTAAACAGTCGATTGCGAATGTAGCGCAAGTTTTACTAAACCCAGGTGACGAAGTTTTACTTCCCGCTCCATATTGGGTTAGTTATTCTGCCATTGCTATTTTAAGTGAGGCAAAATTTGTAGAAATCCCTTCTTCTATTGAGGACGATTTTAAAATAACTCCTGCACAACTCGCAGCAGCGATTACACCAAAAACAAAAATGGTCTTCTTCAACTCACCAAACAATCCCAGTGGATCGATGTACAGTGAAGAAGAATATAGAGCATTGGCAGCAGTTCTAGAAAAGCATCCTAGAATTTATGTTTTATCAGATGAAATCTATGAACATATAAACTACGGATCAAAAATATTCAGTTTTGCCGCTATTGAAAATATGTACGACAGAACCATTACTGTAAATGGCTTGGCAAAAGCATTTGCCATGACCGGTTGGAGAATTGGTTATATTGGAGCACCACAATGGATTGCCAAAGCCTGTACAAAAATGCAAGGTCAAGTGACTTCAGGTGCAAATTGTATTGCACAAAGAGCAGCAATTACAGCAGTTTTAGCGCCGGTCTCTAAAATCCAGTTTATGGTAGATGAGTTCAGAGCACGTAGAGATATTGTTGTTGGTTTGTTAAGAGAAATAGACGGATTTAAAGTCAATCTTCCGGAAGGAGCATTCTATGTATTTCCAGATATTTCTGCATTCTTTGGAAAAACAATAGCTGCTATGAAAATTGAAAATGCAAATGATTTTTCTTTATTTCTTTTAGAAAAAGCGAATGTTGCCACCGTTACCGGAGACGCTTTTGGTGCACCAAATTGCATTCGAATGTCCTATGCAGCCTCTGAAATACAATTGCGAGAAGCGATCAAAAGAATAAAAAAGGCCTTGAGTTAAAAGGAACTTTATTGCTACTAAAAAATCCATCTTACAAAGATGGATTTTTTTATTTATAGAATCTTAGTACTTTATACATCCCCTCAAAAAGGCAAGCTTTGCACTACTCCTTCTCTGCCATTTTCTTTACATAATCCGTAATAATTACAATTTGCGTAGGCCCCACTTTACCTTCTATAAACTTAGCATTTTCATGATCTAAAGAAATTCTTCTAACCGCAGTTCCTTGTTTGGCAACCAAACTAGATCCTTTTACTTTCAAATCTTTAATTAAAACTACAGAATCTCCAGCCTCTAAAATAGCTCCGTTTGCATCTCTGTGAATTATCTTTTCGCTCTCATCTAAATGGTCTCCGGACTCCTTTGCAAAGCGCAAGTCATCATCTTCAAGATACAGCATCTCTAATAAGTCTTTAGGCCAACCCTCATTTCTTAAACGAGAAAGGATTCTCCAAACAACCACTTTTACAGCTCTAAACTCGCTCCACATAGCATCATTCAAACAGCGCCAATGATTGACATCCATATCAGAAACACCATCTATTTGAGTTCGACAATTTTCGCAAGCCAACAAGCTGCCATCAACGCCACTGCCGCCAACAGTTGAAGTCGGTTTTACTTCATAAATTGATAAATCACTTTTTGAAGTACACAATTCACATTGGTTTCCACTTCTACTTTCTAAATCTTGTTGTAAACTCATGGTATTATTTTAGTTGAGCAAAAATACATTTTTTAATTAATGTGCTCATTTTTATGAGCATAAATTAAAAAAGAAGCACCATAACCTTGATTATAAAATTCTAAAATAGATATATTTACATTCAATTTTTTTATATAAGATATGAATCCAGAAAAAACTGTTTCTGAAGCGATCCTTTATAGGCGTTCAGTGAGAATTTATGATGCAGCGAAACCAATTGATAAGACTGTTGTCAAAAAATGCATTGCACAAGCTGCTTTAGCTCCAAACAGCAGCAATATGCAACTTTGGGAGTTCTACCACATTACTTCTAAAGATATTATTACTCAAATTGCTCCTTTTTGTTTCAATCAAAATGCAGCAAAAACAGCACAGCAATTGGTTGTTTTTATTACTAGAAAAGATTTATGGAAACAACGTGCCAAAGCAAACTTGCGTTTTATGGATTCAAATTTCGGAAAAAACACACCAAAAGAGGCACAATCAAGTAGAGAAAAAGTAGCCAGAAACTACTATGGGAAAATAATTCCTTTTGCTTATGCAGACTTCTTAGGTGTTTTTGGTTTCTTTAAATATCTAATGATGCAAACGATTGGACTTTTTAAACCAGTGTATCGACAAGTTAAAAATAATGATATGCGAATTGTAGCGCATAAAACTTGTGGTTTGGCTGCACAGAATTTTATGATTTCTATGGCTGCAAAAGGCTATGATACCTGCCCCATGGAAGGCTCTGATACCCTGCGCATAAAAAAACTACTAAAACTACCTTTGGGAGCTGAAATAAACATGATTGTTTCTTGCGGCATTAGAAGCGAAAAGGGCGTCTATGGCGAGCGGTTTAGAATTCCTTTTGAAGAAGTATACACTGAAATTTAATCAAGAAACACATGCCTTATATTCAAAAACAGAAAAAGGGATGCTTTACTTTTTTGACTTCAAAACTAAAATATTTTTACTTTTAAGAATCGCTGCTTGATTTAATTTCATAGGAACAAATTCTCCATTTAAATATTTCTGTGCTTGATCTTTATAATGCGGACTAAAAACACGTCCGGATTGCCCTGTGGGTATAATTGCCAAACTATTATCTACATCAGAAAAATCTACTACTCTTCTCGTTGAAGGACCTGCCAACACTTTATAGTACCCCGTAGCGTCGATATTATAAATTTGATTATTAATCACTTGATCTCCACCGGAAGTTACAAAAGGACCCACATTAAAGTATTTCCTCAGCAAGGCAGATTCGCCTAATGGGTGCTTGTACTCCACAGAAATTACGCGTTCCCAGCGCCAATCTTCCACATTTGCTCCCAGCTGATTTTCTAAAAAGGAGTATGCTTTTTTAAAAGATTTACTCACAATTTCTTGTTTCGTTTCTACTTTATCTTTTGTTGAAATATCGTCCCACCAAACCGATTCATCTCTTTTCACTTGCACAGGTAGCACCTTCTCTATCAGTGGAGTGTTTGCAAATTGATGAAAACCTTCTCCCATTTCATCAGCAAATGTATTTTTCTGAAACTCATAAATCCATCTATTATAAACAACAGGTGCAACTTCATTTTTGTCAAAATTTCCTTTCCAGTTTTCCAAATAGTGTACTGCTATTTTTTCGCTTGGAGAAAGCGCAGCTACCTCCAGCATTTTTAGTAACTCCTGAATAACCTCTGGTGCGGATGGTGCCGTTACATCTAGCATCATTTTCGCAACCTCAGATGACGTCCAATCGTTTTTTGGCGCAACCAAATCAACAATTCTTCTTGCTCTATCTTCAGACAAATAGTACCCAGGATAGAGCATATTCCTAACGGAATCTGGTTGATTATTTGCAGAGTACACGTAGTTCCTTTTTGGATTGATTGCCTGCGGATTTTCTTCAAAATCTAAATATTCTGCAATTTCATCTTTTCCAGAAGCCCCCTCCAAAAAGGTCTTTGTATACAAAGGACGCTCATGAGTATATAGTTTTCCCGATGCAAACCAAGCGATGTTATTTTTCGCATCTCCATACATCATATTCAAACCTGGGGCGTGCAATCTACTGGCGCCCTCTTTAAAAGCAGTCAGACTCTTCGCATGGGACATTGTATACGCTACATCTAATATCTGGTTCTCCAATTTCGTGTAAATCCATTGCATTGCAATTGGCTTTTCCGTTGCTAAAGGGGCAATGATTCCATTCATTAAAGGCCCGTGCTTACTTACTTTGATCGTATATATTGTGTCTTTTTCACCTTTTACTTTTAAGTGTTTATCAACAAAAGTATAGTTCAAGTATTCTTCTTTGAATGTATATTCATTCTCGTTTGCTGGATTATTCTCTTCAACATAAAAATCAATATCATCGTTCTCTAACATGGTTATACCGTATGCATACTCTTTATTATGTCCTAATAATGGAAAAGGAAGCAACGCCAAATGAAAACCGTACATTTCATAGTCCGGTGTTTTTATATGTGCCTGGTACCAAACCGAAGGCTGTGAATATCCAATATGAGGATCGTTTGCAAATATTACTTTTCCATTTTTAGTTTTATCAGCCCCAAGAACCCATGAGTTACTCCCTATAAATGGGGAGATTGGCAAAACATCCATTAAGCGATGCATCGCTTTTGAAAAGGCAGCGGTTATCTCTGGGTTTTTCTCATTCTTTATCAATGTTAAGTTTTCGTGCTCAGTAGCTGTCAATTCATTTAAATAAGCGCTGCCCAGCTTCTCTTTTACTTCATTTAACATTGGATCCGTCTTGTGTGCTACTGCAAAGCTAAAAGCCATATAGCCAAAAACATTGTATACGTCTTTTAACGTGTATTTTTCTTTTTCGAGACCAATTAAAGAAAATTCTATGGGTGTTTTTCCGTTTTCTATATACTGATTTATGCCATCTAAATACGCCATTGTCATTTTATATGAAGCAGCGTTTTTATCTAAATTTCGAATTGTAATTGCAGACCTTTCTTCAATTCCAAGACCCGAAAAAAGCTTGTCGGTTGCAATGAGCTCTTTCCCAAACATTTCTGACAACCTTCCTGCAGCAATCCTTCTAATCAGCTCCATTTGCCACAACCTATCCTGCGCATGCACATACCCTAAAGCAACATAGGCATCTTTCTGGTTTTCTGCATTGATATGTGGAACTCCAATCGCATCAAAAAAGATGGTTACATCTTCAGAGGTGTTTTTAATTTCAATTTCACCGTTATATGTAGGATGCAATGTTCTTGAATATAACCAACCAGCAACAAAGATTAGTAATACCATCACAATTAATAAAAAAAAGCTCTTTTTAATAATTTTCATGTAAATCTGTTTTAACAAAATCAAAGATAATAGATTAATGTCGTATTTTTGGTCTCTATAAAAATAGCCTTCATGAAAAAAATTCAAATGGTTGATTTAAAAAGTCAATATGAAAAAATTCAAACAGAAGTTGATGCTTCTGTATTAGATGTAATTCGCTCTACGCAATACATTAATGGTCCAGAAGTAAAAAGTTTTCAAAAGGAATTAGAGGAATATCTAGACGTAAAACACGTAATTCCTTGTGCTAATGGAACGGATGCTTTACAAATCGCGATGATGGCTTTAGACCTCAAGCCTGGAGATGAAGTAATCACATCAAACTTTACGTATGTAGCTACCGCAGAAGTAATAGCACTATTGCAATTAACGCCTGTTTTGGTTGATGTTTATGCAGATACTTTTGACATCGACATTGAGGCAATGGAAAAAGCGATTACACCAAAAACAAAAGCGATTGTTCCCGTGCATCTATTTGGACAAGCTACCAATATGGAAGCTTTAATGGAAATAGCAAAAAAACATAATTTGTTTGTGATTGAGGACAATGCACAAGCAATTGGCTGTGATTATCTTTTTAAAGATGGTTCAAAACAAAAGGTTGGAACTATTGGCACTGTTGGTTGCACTTCTTTTTTTCCGGCAAAAAACTTAGGTTGCTACGGAGATGGTGGTGCTATTTTTACAAATGATGATGAGCTGGCAGTAAAACTAAGACAAACAGCTAACCACGGTCAATCTAGGCAATATATTCATGATAGGGTTGGTGTAAATTCTCGCTTAGACTCCATACAAGCGGCTATTCTAAGAATTAAATTACGCCATCTAGACACGTATTCTGCGGAAAGGAATAAAGCTGCAAACTATTACGACAACGCTTTTGGAGCTCATGAAAAAGTGAAAATTCCAAAAAGAGTTTCATATTCAAATCATGTTTTTCATCAATATACATTGCAATTAAACAATGTTAATAGGGAAGAAATAATAGCTTTTCTTCGTGAAAAAGAGGTACCTGCAATGATTTATTATCCAATACCTTTGCATATGCAAGATGCATACACTGATGCTAGATACAAAAAAGAAGATTTTCCCGTGACAGAAAAGCTATGTGCTACCGTAATTTCTTTACCGATGCAAACAGAATTGTCCGAAGAACAATTAAAATACATCACAGATTCAGTTTTAGAATTCTTAAATAAATAGCATACTCAATTATTTATGAAAAAAATACTTGTAACAGGCGGTTTAGGTTTTATTGGTTCTCATACTGTTGTAGAATTACAAAACGAAGGTTTTGAGGTGGTTATTATTGACGACTTGTCAAATACTTCTCTTAGTGTTTTGGATAGTATTACAGAAATTACCGGAAAGAAACCTGCATATTACAAGGTAGATTTAAAAGTTAAAAAAGAGGTACATCACTTTTTTGAAGATAATGTAATAGATGGTATTATTCATTTTGCTGCTTTTAATGCGGTGGGGAAAAGCGTACAGAATCCTTTAGATTATTACGAAAACAACATTGGAAGTCTGGTCTATATTTTACAAGAAGTAAGAGATCGCAAGCTAGATCATATTATATTTTCCTCTTCCTGCACCGTTTACGGGCAAGCAGATGAATTGCCGATTACTGAAAATGCAGTTATTAAAAAAGCCGAGTCTACCTACGGAAACACAAAACAAATTGGAGAAGAAATTCTTGAAGAAAGTTGTAAGGCACACGAACTTAATGCAATTGCTTTGCGTTATTTCAACCCAGTTGGTGCGCACGAGAGTATAAAAATTGGCGAATTGCCTTTGGGGGTTCCTCAAAATTTAATTCCTTTCGTAACGCAAACTGCCGCTGGCATTAGAAAAGAACTATCGGTATTTGGGGATGACTACCCGACTCCAGATGGGACCGCAATAAGAGATTACATACACGTTGTAGATTTGGCAAAGGCACACATTGCCGCGTTACAAAGACTACTCCAGAAAAAAAATAAAAATAATTTCGAGGTTTTTAACGTAGGTTCTGGAACAGGAAGCTCTGTTTTAGAAGTTATAAAAGCTTTTGAAAAAGCCTCTGGGAAAAAATTAAACTATAAAATTGTTGGTAGAAGAGCCGGTGACATTACCTCTGCATATGCAGATACCACGATTGCGAACAGAGAATTAAACTGGAAAACAGAAAAATCTTTGGAAGAGGCTCTGGCAGCTGCCTGGAAATGGCAACTGCAGCAATAAATGTGGTACCAAACCGAAATAATAGTAAGCATGCCTGTTTTTTATAAATATAGTAGTTGTATCTAAAATCTAATTTTAGACATAAAAAAGGCTTTTTTTACTATTTTTTAGCTAATTATGCCATTTTTTTGATGTTTTACTCAATATTTCGTTCGTTTTAGGTTTTTATATGACAAGAAAACTTGTCTAAAATTGACATATCAACAATCTAAGCACCACATAATTTACAGATTTGTATTTCTAAGTCTATTTTTGGGGTTTTAACAGTTATAATTTCGGAGCAATCTAGATACCCGCTACCTTTGTAGTCTAACTAATGCTCCCGGAAACCAATGAAACTGATAAAAATTAGAAGAACAACGAGATTAGAAAAACGATATACCTCAAAAATGGGTAGGTTGCATACCAATGTTACGTATATTAAGAAAACCCTATTAAACATCATTCCACTTCAAACCATTCATAAATACAGAGAAACGTATTACGGTAAAATTAAAGATTGTGAAGAATGTGTTTTAGCTAAATAAATTAAAAAAATCCCAAACAGTTGTTTGGGATTTTTTTTGAATATTATTTAACACAAAACACGCTATTTTCTTCTTTTCATTGTAGTATTTTTACTTTTAAAAATATGTTCCTATGAAAAAAATAAGCATCACTATTTTAACAATTATTAGTTTTGTGGCCTGCGCCCCAAACTCTGACAGCACTTCGGATGAACTCAGCATCAACTATGAAAAAATTGAATTAGAGAATGGACTCAATGTTATTTTTCACGTAGACAAGTCAGATCCCGTTGTTGCTGTAGAATTAATGGTACATGTAGGTTCTGCCAGAGAAATTGAAGGAAGAACTGGATTTGCACATTTATTTGAACACTTATTATTTTTAGAATCTGAAAACTTAGGAAAAGGTGGCCTGGATAAAATGAGTGCAAGGATTGGAGGATCAGGTGCCAATGGCTCTACCTCTAGAGACCGCACGAACTACTTACAAACGGTACCAAAAGATGGCTTAGAGAAAATGATATGGGCGGAAGCAGATAAGTTGGGTTACTTTATAAATACCGTTACAGATCCTGTGCTCGCAAAAGAAAAACAAGTTGTTAAAAATGAAAAGAGACAAAGCTATGACAACAGACCGTATGGTTATAACCAATATGTAATTGGTAAAAATTTATATCCTAAAGACCATCCATACAATTGGCAAGTAATTGGTTCTTTAGAAGACTTACAGAACGCGACTTTGCAAGATGTAAAGAACTTTTATAAGAAATGGTATGTTCCTAACAATGCAACCTTGGTATTATCTGGAGATATAGATATTGAACAAGCCACAAAATGGGTGCATCGCTATTTTGATGAAATTCCAAAAGGTACAGAAGAAATTACTGCTTTAGCGAAAAGACCAGGGTTTGTGAAGGAAACAAAATTCATTTACTACGAAGATAATTTTGCGAGAGTCCCACAATTAACAATGGTTTGGCCAACAGTTGAATCTTACCATCCAGATGCCTATGCTTTAGATGTATTGTCCCAATACCTAACCGAAGGAAAGTCGGCACCATTAAACCAAGTTTTAATAGCGGATCTAAAACTCACCTCTTATGCGAGCATGTATAGTAGAAACTCTGAATTAGCTGGAGAAATACAAGTCTCCGTAAGAGCATTTAACGAAGGCCACCTCATGGAAATAAAAGCAGGAATTGAAAAAGCGTTCTTAAAATTCGAAAATGAGGGGATTTCAGTAAAAGATTTAAACCGAATAAAGGCAGGTCAAGAAACGAGCTTTTATCGGAGTCTTTCCAGCGTACTTGGAAAAGGAAATAATTTAGCCTCTTACAATACCTATCTTGGAAATCCTGGTTTTGCAACCGAAGACATCAAAAGAACTTTAGCAGTTACCCCCGCAGATGTGCAGCGTGTTTACGAGAAATATATAAAAAACAAGAATTATATTGCAACAAGCTTTGTCCCTAAAAACAGTGCAGAACTGGCATTAACAGGCTCTAAACTGGCCGAAATTATAGAAGAAAAAATTATAACGGGTGCAGAAGAAAGCTTTGATCCGAAAATCGCAGCTACTTATGAAAAAACGACCTCTTCTTTTGATAGAAGTATCGAACCAAAATACGGAAAAACACCTGCTTTAGCGGTTCCTGAAGTATATGAAAGTAGCCTAGAAAATGGCTTAAAAATCTATGGAATAGAAAATAATGAAGTGCCTCTTATCCGTTTTAACTTAATCGTTAATGGTGGACAGTTGTTAGAGTCTGTTGATAAATTGGGCGTTGCCAATTTAACCGCAGACTTATTAAACAAAGGCACCAAAAATAAAACAACACAAGCTTTAGAAAAAGCAATTCAAGAATTAGGTGCAACTATATATGTATATGCTGATAAAGAAAGTATCACTTTAAGTGGAACTACTTTAGCTAAAAACTATGCAAAAACCTTAGCGTTGGCTCAGGAAATATTATTAGCACCAAGATTTGATGCCCTTGAATTTGACTTACTTAAAAATGCGACTATTGCTCGCTTGCGACAGCAAGAAGCGAGTCCGAATGCTCTTGCCAATAGTGCTTACAAAAAACTTATTTACGGAGAAAAAAATATACGTTCTAAGAATACACTAGGAACATTAGCTTCTGTAGCCGAAATAACTTTAGATGATTTAAAAGCATATTACACCAATTACATTTCGCCTTCTGTAGCAAAAATATTAGTTGTAGGCGCAATTCCAAAGGAAAAAGTAATTGCATCGTTACAAAGTTTAAATACAAATTGGAAGGCCAAAGAAGTTGTAATTCCGGTATATAAAACTCCTGAAGCACCTGCAAAATCTGTCGTATATTTTTATGACATCCCAAATGCAAAACAAAGTGTTTTACAATTTGGTGCACCTGCCTTAGCGGCAACAGATTCTGATTACTATGCCGCTACGGTGATGAACTATATTCTTGGTGGGGGTGGTTTTGCTTCCAGATTGACGCAAGAATTAAGGGAAGGAAAAGGATATACCTACGGCATTCGCTCTGGTTTTTCTGGAACAAAAGCAAAAGGAACTTTTACAATTTCTAGTGGAGTTCGCTCTAATGTTACCTTGGAATCTGCCCAAGCAGTTCAAAAAATATTAGCAGCATATCCTACTACTTTTTCTGACAAAGATTTAGCGACAACAAAAAGTTTTTTAATAAAAAGTAACGCAAGGGCTTTTGAAACTGCTAATGCAAAATTAAGCATGCTTTCTACCATGAGTGCTTATGGCTTAAAAGCAGATTATATTAGAGACCGGGAACTTACGGTGCAAAATATGACAAAAGAAAGAATTGAAGAATTAGCAAATACCTATATCAATCCTAATAAAATGATTTGGCTAGTTGCAGGAGATGCAGAAACCCAATTAGAAAGAATGACAGCATTAGGTTATGGAGCACCCATTCTTTTAAATAAAAGACAAGGTAAAATTAAAAACTGATTCTTTTAATTCGAATACTAGACCGTTTCTTTTGTAGCGTTCACAAATGAGCTGTATTGTCCTTTTTTTAAAAGCCCCAATTTCAAATTTGAAATTGGGGCTTTTAATTTTATTTAAATTTTGTCTATACAGGTAAGGAAGCACTACTAGCAGCAACGCTTCTATCTATTTTACGCATTAAACCTTGTAATACTTTACCAGGTCCAACTTCTATAAACGCTGTTCCACCATCGGCTATCATTGCCTGTATCGATTGTGTCCATCTAACAGGAGCCGTCAACTGAAGCATTAAGTTTTTCTTAATCTCTGTAGGATCTGTAACCGCATTTGCTGGCACATTTTGATATACTGGACACGTAGGTTGGCCAAAGGTAGTTGCTTCAATTGCAGCCGCTAACTCTGCTCTTGCAGGTTCCATCATTGGAGAATGAAAGGCACCACCAACAGGCAACAACAATGCTCTTCTCGCTCCTTTTTCTGTTAAAACCTCACATGCTTTTTCAACTGCAGAAATTTCACCAGAAATCACCAATTGCCCAGGACAATTATAATTCGCAGCCACCACTATGCCTTCGATTTCTTTACACGTTTCTTCCACCACATGATCTTCCAAACCCAAAACTGCCGCCATTGTAGAGGGTGCAATTTCACATGCTTTTTGCATTGCCAAAGCACGTTTAGAGACTAATTTTAAGCCATCTTCAAAAGACAAAACACCGTTTGCAACCAAAGCTGATAATTCTCCTAAAGAGTGTCCTGCAACCATTTCTGGCTGAAAAGACGCTCCTAAGACCTTTGCTAAAATTACAGAATGTAAAAAAATTGCAGGCTGCGTAACTTTTGTTTCTTTCAATTGCGCTGCAGTTCCTTCGAACATAATGTCTGTGATTGAAAAGCCTAAAATATCATTTGCCTTTTCAAAATATTCTTGTGCCAATGGTGAATTTTCGTACAAGTCCAATCCCATTCCTGTGAATTGTGCTCCTTGCCCTGGAAAAATATATGCTTTCATAAATGTTTATTTGTATTCATTTGTTTGATCGTTCGCGAAAATACTCATTTTTATTGAAAGCGGTTTCCTGCATCCAATGAGATCTCTTTCCTTGCAGGTCCTACCTTATTTTCTGAGAACTAAAATACTTTCTAATACCTAAAAAAGTGGGAAACCTCCACCTTTTTTTAATTACGTACCGATATTTGAATTTACAAATTTCAATTCTAAAACTGCAAAGAATATTTAGTAAGTTTGTTACATGACAAAGAAAAACAAACAGCTAGCGGACACCGTGTATCTAATATTAGCTGCACTATTTATAGCGTCTCTAGTTGCTTCTAATTTAATCTTTCAAAAATTCTTCTATTGGGAACCTTTTGGATGGTATCGTTTTGAAATTTCAGTAGGAATTCTCCCCTATCCCATTACTTTTTTAATCACAGATATATTATCAGAAATTTATGGAAAGAAAAAGGCAAATCAAGTCGTGATTGCAGGAATTTTTGCTTCCTTTTTCTCGATGATAATTATTATAATTGCCGATTTCGCACCAGCAATAGAAAGTTCCCCCGTAAATGACGAAGTTTTTCATCAAGTTTTTGGAGTATCTCCTTTGGCTGTTTTTGCTTCTATGATCGCTTATTTATTTGCACAGTTTATTGACATCCGGATTTTTCATTTCTGGAAAAAGCAAACCAATGGAAAACATTTATGGCTGCGTAATAATTTTTCCACTTTCGCTTCCCAATTTATGGATACGTTTACCGTTCTTTTCTTATTGTGCTCCTTTCATATTTTACCTTGGACAATTTTCACAAGTTTACTTATCAGTGGCTTTCTTTTTAAAGTCCTTATTGCCGCATTAGACACTCCTGTCTTATATGGAATTGTTTTCCTTTTCAGAAGAAGGTTCCATTTAGGAGTAGGTCAAGAAATTTTAGACTAACTTTATGTAATGAACTCAAATAAATTGCGTCTATCACGGAAGAAAAGAATATCAGAATGAAAAAAATATGCATCGTAACGATTATGCTATGTCTAAGTTTTGCTAGTAGCTCACAGACAGCAATTTTTAACGATTTATTACAAAAACACGTCAGCACAGAAGGAATCGTAGATTACACAAAATTTAATGTTCAAAAACTAAAAGAATATATAACCTATTTAGAAAAGACAACGCCGGATACATCCTGGTCAGAAAATAAACAAAAAGCATTTTGGATCAATGCTTATAATGCTTATACCATCTACTTGGTGCTTCATGCGAAGCGTGCAGAAAAAATAGAAAGCATTCGAGACATTCACAAAAAAGGCAAAACCGCTTGGAAAATTCCCTTTGCTATGGTGGGTGGAAAAACATATACTTTAGACCACATAGAACATACAATGCTGCGTAAAAACCTGTTTGATCCGAGAATTCATGTGGGTGTAAACTGTGCTTCGGTCTCTTGTCCTAAGCTTTCTAACATCGCTTTTACTGAAAACAATATAGCTGGCGAATTAGAGCGATTAATGAAAGAGTTCATCAACGATGCCTCTAAAAATAAATTTACAAAAGAAAGCATTCAGATATCACCGATTTTTAATTGGTTTGAACAAGACTTTACTAAAAATGGCTCTATTATTACCTTTTTAAACAGCTATTTAGAAAGGAAAATAGCTCCAAAAGAAAAAATTAGTTATCTAAAATACAACTGGAATTTAAACGGAAAATAGTATCTTTAATTTTCATCAGAAATAAAATAAAAACAATGTCTAAAAACTATTATGATGCTGCTGATTTAAGAAAATTCAGCAAGATAACGGACTGGAGTCCAGAGCTTGGGAATAAGTTTTTTGACTACTATGGGAAGGTCTTTGAGGAAGGTGCTTTAACAGCACGTGAAAAATCTTTAATCGCTTTGGCCGTTGCACACACAGAGCAATGTCCTTATTGTATAGATGCCTACACAAAGGACGGATTGCAGCGCGGAATTACCAAAGAACAAATGATGGAAGCCATTCATGTAGGTGCTGCTATTAAAAGCGGAGCCACACTAGTACACGGAGTTCAGATGATGAATAAAGTTGATAAATTAGAGATGTAAGTGGCGACTAATTTTATGTAACAAAACTTCAGCAAGCACTCATTCCCAAAAAAGGAAGAGTCCAAAAAAAAATAATTTAAAAAACACTTCGACTGCACTCGAGAAGAAATGTATGAAGAAATCTTTAAAAGCAAGAAATAACGACATCGCAAATACAGCGCGTCAAATGGAAATTCTTTCTAATGGCGTTTTCGCTTCAGGAGAATTACCAACCTTCGCTGAAAAAATTAAAAAAACGCATCAATTTCCATTACGCCCTAATAAACTAGAAATTCTACAAATAAACTTAGGGTATATGTGCAATCAAGTTTGCGGACATTGCCATGTAGATGCCGGTCCAGACCGAAAGGAAATCATGACCATAGACACCATGCAACTCTGTTTAGACGTCATCAAGACAACGGAAGCACATACGCTAGATTTAACCGGTGGTGCACCGGAAATGAACCCTAATTTTAGATGGTTTGTAGAAGAAGCATCCAAAGCGGGAATCAAAGATTTTATCGTACGCTCTAACCTAACGATTATTCGGGCCAATAAAAAATATTATGATTTGCCAGAATTCTTTAAGAAACACAATGTGCATGTGGTTTCTTCGATGCCACATTGGACTCGTGGAAAAACAGACAAACAACGTGGAAATGGTGTTTTTGATAAATCAATAAAAGCTTTGCAAGAATTAAATGCAGTTGGATATGGTTTGGAAGGATCTGATTTAAAGTTGGATTTAGTTTATAATCCTTCGGGAGCATTTTTACCAGGAGATCAGCAAGCCTTAGAAAATGATTTTAAAAAAGCACTTAAAACTGAATTTCATATTGATTTTCACAGCCTTTTCGCCATCACTAATTTACCCATAAGTCGTTTTTTAGATTATTTAATAGCCTCCGAAAATTATGAAGAATATATGGTTTCTTTAGTAGAGGCCTACAATCCTGCAGCAGTCACCAATGTAATGTGCACCAACACCATCTCTGTTAGCTGGGACGGATGGCTGTATGACTGTGATTTTAATCAAATGTTAAATCTAAAAGTCGCAAGCACAGTAAAACACATTTCCGATTACAACGAGGCAAAATTACAAGACAGAAATATAATTACAAATCAGCATTGTTATGGCTGCACTGCCGGAGCAGGCAGCAGTTGCCAAGGTGTTGTTGCTTAAACCCTCCTAAAAGATTCAAAATCTCGCAGGAAAATAAAAAACAAAAAACATGAGTTATTTAGAAACTACGCACAATGTATATAAAGAAGCTGCTTTAACCCCCGATGTTGGCCTCTGTTGCACTACGAATCCTATCTGGGAATTACCGGGATTAAAAATCCCTAGAATCATGCAAGAAATGAACTACGGTTGCGGTTCTACCGTGCATGCAAGAGATTTAACAAACAATCCTAAAATGTTGTATGTCGGCGTAGGCGGTGGAATGGAGTTGTTACAATTTTCATATTTCAATAGAAGTAAAGGAGGTGTGATTGGACTAGATGTTGTGGACGAAATGCTAGAAGCATCACGTAAGAATTTTAAAATTGCAGAAGCACAAAACGATTGGTTTCAGAGTGATTTTGTGGATTTACGCAAAGGAGATGCAATGGCGCTGCCAGTAGCAGACAACTCTATAGATGTTGCCGCTCAAAATTGCTTGTTTAATATATTTAAATCTGACGATTTGAAAAAGGCAATTGCAGAAATGCATCGCGTATTAAAACCCCACGGACGTTTAGTAATGAGCGACCCCACTTGTGAACAACCAATGAATGACGAATTGCGAAATGATGCGCGTCTGCGTGCACTGTGTCTCAGTGGAAGTTTGTCAATTGCGGACTATGTAAAAGCGCTCACAGATGCCGGTTTTGGAACCATTGAAATTAGAGCTAGAAAACCATATCGTATTTTAGATCCTAAAAATTACCCCACAGATGAGTTGATCTATATAGAATCGATAGAGGTTGCAGCAATTAAAGACCCAATGCCTGCAGACGGACCTTGTATTTTTACAGGAAGAGCAGCCATTTATTTTGGTGACGAGGCATACTTTGACGATGGATTAGGACATACTTTACTAAAGAACCAACCTTTGGCAATTTGTGATAAAACAACAGCAGCCTTGCAAGCATTAAACAGAGATGACATCTTCTTTTCTGAACCTACCTTTCATTATGACGGTGGTGGTTGTTGTTAACTAAAAGAGAATACAAATAATAGATGCTAAAATATTTTTAATTGGAACATAAAGGACAAAAAGGACTGCATGAAAACTTGCTCTTAATTTTTACAAGAAATCCTGAATTAGGAAAAGTAAAAACACGTTTGGCTAAAACAGTGGGCAATGAAACTGCACTTTCAATCTATACTTTTTTACTCCATAAAACCAAAGATATCGCTGCTAAAGTTACTTCAGACAAAGCTATTTATTATTCTGTTCGCATCCGAGAAAATGATCTTTGGGATCCAGCTATTTTTCAAAAAAACCTGCAAATTGGCTCAGATTTAGGGAGTCGTATGTTGCATGCTTTTAAAAATGGATTTACAGCGGGTTACAAAAAAGTACTTATTATTGGGAGTGATTTATATGACTTGACTCCTGAAATTATAGAAAAAGCATTTAGTGAGTTAGCAGATAATGATTTAGTTGTCGGGCCTGCAGAAGATGGGGGATATTACTTATTAGGGATGAAGTCTCTGCATCCCAAAATTTTCAAAAACAAAGATTGGGGCACAGCTACCGTAAGAGAAAAAACCCTCGAAGATTTAAAAGATAAAAAAGTACTTTTGTTGCAAGAGTTAAATGATGTCGATATATTTGAAGACATTGAGCACCATCCAGCATTTCAACATTTTTTGAAATAACCGTTCTATTTAGTGCCAACAGATATCCGTTTGTATCGTGCAATAATAAAGGAAATAGTAGTCTATGAAAAAACAACAGTTACAAGAAACCATCGATTTTTTAAGGTTAAAAGGGATTACAACGCCAGAAGTTGGTATTGTTTTGGGAACCGGTCTTGGCAAGTTAGTGGCTGAAATTGAGATAGAGAAAGAAATAGCCTATTCAGATATTCCAAATTTTCCCGTGGCAACGGTTGAATTCCATTCAGGAAAACTAATCTATGGGATCTTATCAGGAAAAAAAGTAGTGGTTATGGCAGGTCGTTTCCATTTGTATGAAGGCTACAATCCGTGGGAAGTTACTTATGGTATCAGAACAATGCACGGTTTGGGAATTAAAAACTTATTAGTTTCAAATGCTGCAGGAGCGATTAACCTCAACTATAAAAAAGGTGATTTAATGTTGATTGATGACCATATCAATCTGCAGGGAAGTTCTCCTTTGGCTTTTCAAGGAGCCAGCGATTTTGGTACTATTTTCGCAGATATGTTGGCACCCTACTCTAAAGAAATCAATGCTAAAATCACAACCATCGCAAAAGCACATAACATCCCATTGCACCAAGGTGTGTATGCAAGTGTTCTAGGGCCTCAATTAGAAACAAGGGCTGAATACAGAATGTTACAAATTTTGGAAACAGATGCTGTTGGCATGAGCACTGTGCCAGAAGTAATTGTAGCAAAGCAATTGAACTTGCCCTGCGCAGCTATTTCTGTATTAACTGATGAATGTGATCCTAAAAATTTACAACCTGTAGATATTGCAGAAATTATTGCCATTGCCGGAACTGCAGAGCCTAAAATGATTGTATTATTTAAGGAGGTCCTTAAACAACTGTAAATCATACAGAGGCGAAAGTCAATAGATTCCTAAAAACTATTACAAATCTACAGTAGTCATCAAATAATTGTGCTGTTAAATCAATAACATACTTATCGCCATTAGTATCATAATTGCATTTTCTATAAAAGTAGCTTCCGTCATCGGAAGTTTTAAAGCAGTTCCCAAGCAAGCACAGCGAATAGACGTCTTGCTTAAAAGCGTTTTAGTGACTCCAATGGTAGTAATTCCCAAAATGAAAACCGTTAGCACCAAGGCAATTTTTATTTCAAAACGCAGCAAGAATAGCAAGCCTAAAACAGTTTCTATAAATGGATAAATCTTCCCGTAAATAGGTATTTTTTTTGCAACAGGATCATACATGCTAAAAGACACTGCAAAGCCTGTTATATCTAACATTTTAAAAAAGCCAAATACAATATAAAACAAGCCCATAAAATCGAGCATAAATGAACTCCCATCCCAAACTTTGTAATTTAATAATAGACTTGCCACTGTGATATAAAGAAGAATGATAAATAACGGTTTTAGCTGCTGAACTTTATTTTTCTCTGTTGCTGCCCCTACTTCTATATTTGTTATTTGCTGCGCCTGTTCTTTTGACTTTTCAGTAATCCTAAATTTTTCCGGGCAACACCTCTTGTAATTTGTCTAACACAATTGAAGTAGCCATTATAATCGTTGCCTCTCCTTTCTCTAAATTGACAGCAGCATGCGTTACCTTTTCCAATGCATTTAGATGCTTTTCCACAGCTGCTTGGCATCCACCGCAAGTCATACCCTCAATTTTGTAATGCTTTTTCATTATTTTATTTTAGTTACTAGTGATCCCAGAATTAAGACAGCTTCCAAAACTCTTAAAGAATTATCTACTGTTCAGAAACAGCTGTTTTCTTAACGCTTCCTTTCCCACAAATTGTTGTGTCACTCCTGCTATAAAAATAGGCTTAATTTAATCTATTGAAAAGAAATAAAACAGGAATCTAATTTTAAAGATACCCAACAAATGTCGCAAACAAAAAAAACCTTCATCGTTTCTGTAGAAAAAATCACTGTATAGAATGCTGAAAACCCTACTAGGTTTCTAAATAATCGTTGCAAAAAACCCCTCTTTTTACATTTTAGAGCAAACAACTGAAATGATTTTTTTAATAGCAAACAGCAGCGCTAGGGAACTCTATTTTGAGAACTTTTCAAAAATTAATATTCAAAATAGATAGCAAATAAAAAAAATAACACCAATCTCCGTAATTGCAGCACATTATACTTTTAATTGTTATAATTTTGAAATGACAAATCTATTTCGTGTTGCACTAAAAGTTTCACTCTTGAAAACAATTACTAACCCCCCAAAACCATTTGTTTATAAGCAATGTATGCGCAACCTGATAGCCGAATTTTAATTTTCAAGAAAGAGCAAAACTACAGTCTATGCAGACCTATTTGGAACTTATAAAAGCAGCTTATACCAATTATTGGCACTATCTAAAACAGAGTGTTTTAATGCAACTCGCTTGGGAGAATTACTTTTATGGACTTCTTATAATATCTGTATTCGTTTGGGGTTTAGAAGCTGTTTTTCCTTGGAGAAAGCAACAGTCCTTGTTTCGAAAAGATTTTTGGCTAGATATTTTTTATATGTTTTTTAATTTTTTTTTATTGAACTTATTGGTGCTCATCGCATTGTCAAATGCCACAGCGCTGCTTTTTGAAGACTTTCTTGGCCTTCTTGGCTTATCTACTTTTAGTTTTCAACTGATCGAAATAAATTCACTGCCCATTTTTGCAAGAATTTTTACCTTTTTCGTCGTGGTCGATTTTACACAATGGTGCACACATAGATTGATACACCGGGTTCCGTTTCTGTGGAACTTTCATAAAGTACACCACTCCGCCAAACAGATGGGATTTGCTGCTCATTTAAGATATCATTGGATGGAACCCGTACTTTATAATTCTTTAAGATACATTCCTCTCGCTATTATTGGAGGATTTTCTGCACAAGATGTAGCACTCGTTCATTTCTTTAATATTACGATTGGCCATCTAAATCATGCCAATATTCACGTGGATTACGGTTGGTTAAAGTATGTTTTAAACAACCCTAAAATGCATATTTGGCATCATTCTAAAGTGTTACCAACAGAAAGAAAAAATGGCGTAAACTTTGGATTGACGCTTAGCACTTGGGATTATCTTTTTAAAACAAACTATATCCCCTTTTCCGGTAGAGACATCGAAATTGGTTTTGAAGGGGATGAAAATTTCCCGAAAGGATTCATCCAACAAGAACTATATCCCTTTGCTAAAAAATAAAATTTTAATAATTTTTAGTTAAAGTAACACATCGCCTTATTTCTCTTAGTATCTTAGACAGCGAGATTTACTCCGAGAGACCAAAAACAAATTCAATACGATGAAAATTAAAAAAGTACTTGTTGCCAATAGAGGTGAAATAGCTATACGAATTTTTAGAGCTTGTACAGAAATAAATGTTAAAACCGTATGTGTCTATACTTTTGAAGATCGGTACTCGCTACATCGCTACAAAGCAGATGAATCTTATCAAATTGGTGAAGACACAGCGCCTTTAAAGCCCTATTTAGACATCGATGAAATCGTACGAGTTGCTTTAGAAAGTGGCGCAGATGCCATACACCCTGGCTACGGTTTTTTGTCAGAAAATGCAAATCTTGCTCAAAAATGTGAAGACAACGGAATTATTTTTGTAGGTCCTAAGGTCTCTGTTTTAAAAGCACTCGGAGATAAAATCACTGCTAAAGAGGTGGCGGTTGCCAATAATATTCCAGTGATTAGGAGTAATAAAAACCCTTTAATTAATATCGAAGTGGCCTTGGATGAAGCCTCCATAATTGGCTATCCAGTTATGCTAAAAGCGGCATCTGGAGGTGGCGGTAGAGGCATGCGTGTGATTCGAGAAGCTTCGGAATTAACAGGTGCTTTTAATGAGAGTAAACGAGAAGCATTGAATGCTTTTGGAGACGATACCGTATTTCTTGAGAAATATGTAGAAAACCCTAAACATATAGAAATTCAAATAGTTGCAGATAACTATGGAGATACGGTGCACCTTTTTGAACGCGATTGCTCCGTGCAGCGGCGCTATCAAAAGGTTATTGAATTTGCGCCTTCTTTTGACTTAAAACAAGAAATAAAAGATGCGCTGTATACCTATGCAATAAATATTTGTAAAGCAGTTGCCTATAATAATATTGGAACTGTTGAGTTTTTAGTAGATGATGATGCGATCTATTTTATCGAAGTAAATCCCCGCATACAAGTAGAGCACACCGTTACCGAGGTGGTTACAAATATCGACTTGGTAAAAACACAATTATTCATTGCTGGAGGATACCGATTGGCAGACCAACAAATAAAGATTACCAATCAAGCTGCCATAAAAATAACTGGGTACGCACTGCAGTGCCGAATTACTACCGAAGACCCTCAAAATGATTTCAAACCGGATTACGGTGAAATCACTACCTATAGAAGTGCTTCTGGTTTTGGGATTCGTTTAGATGCTGGTAGTGTATATCAAGGGGCAATTATCTCACCCTTTTTTGATTCTATGCTTGTCAAAGTCACCGCAAATAGTAGAACTTTAGACGGTGCTTGTAGAAAAGTACGCCGTGCTCTAGCAGAGTTCAGAATTAGAGGTGTAAAAACAAACATGCCCTTCTTAGACAATATATTAAAACATGACACTTTTAGGAAAGGCGCTGTTACTGTAAACTTTATCAACCAAAATCCTGATTTATTTATTTTTAAAGCCCCTAGAAACAGAGCGACTAAATTAGTTACCTATTTAGGAGATGTAATCGTAAACGGAAACCCCGATGTTAAGAAAATAGACCGAACAAAAACATTTATAAAGCCGAGCGTCCCTAAATTTGACGCACACGCAGCGTTCCCAAAAGGAACCAAGGACTTACTAACAAAACTAGGGCCTGCTAAATTTTCTGAATGGTTGAAAAATGAAAAGAAAGTTCATTTTACAGACACCACTATGCGAGATGCCCATCAAAGCTTGTTGGCGACTCGAATGCGAACCTATGACATGTTGCAAGTTGCGGAAGGCTATGCTAAAAACAACGCGGCCATCTTTAGTATGGAAGTTTGGGGTGGTGCAACTTTTGACGTGTGTATGCGTTTCTTGCAAGAAAATCCATGGGAACGTTTGAGGTTGTTGCGTAAAGCGATGCCAAACGTATTGCTTCAGATGCTTATCAGAGGTTCAAATGGTGTCGGTTATACGGCATATCCAGACAATCTTATCGAAAAATTTGTAGAACAATCCTGGGAAAATGGTGTAGATATTTTTAGAATCTTCGATTCTTTGAATTGGATGCAATCCATTGCTCCCTGCATTGAACATGTGCGTAAAAGGACAAATGGTTTGGCGGAAGGTGCCATCTGCTATACGGGTGATATTTTAAATCCTAAAAACACAAAATACACTCTTAAATATTATACCACCTTAGCCAAAGACATCGAAAATGCAGGAGCACATATTCTTGCGATTAAAGACATGGCTGGCTTATTAAAACCATATGCAGCTTTCGAATTGGTTTCGGCTTTAAAACAAACTGTAAACATTCCAATTCATCTCCATACCCACGATACCTCTTCCATACAATCTGCTACGTATCTCAAAGCAATTGAAGCTGGCGTGGATGTAGTAGATGTTGCCCTAGGTGGACTGTCTGGTTTAACATCACAACCAAATTTTAATTCAGTGGTAGAGATGCTGAAATTTAATGAGCGGGAGAGCCATTTGAATATTGAGTCTCTAAACGCATATTCAAATTATTGGGAGACTGTTCGAGAGTACTACTATCCGTTTGAGTCTGGTTTAAAATCTGGCTCTGGCGAGGTATTTAAACATGAAATTCCAGGAGGTCAATATTCAAATTTAAAACCACAAGCACAAGCCTTAGGTTTGGAAGACCGCTTTCACGAAATCACCAAAATGTATAGAGATGTGAACTTACTTTTTGGAGACATTGTAAAAGTAACACCCAGCTCTAAAGTAGTGGGCGATATGGCCCAATATTTAGTAAGTAATAATTTAACGGTACAAGACGTATTAGAACGTGGAGACAGTATTTCATTTCCACAATCAGTCGTCAGTTTCTTTAAAGGAGACTTAGGGCAACCCGTTGGTGGTTTTCCAAAAGACCTACAGAAGTTAATTCTAAAAGATGAGAAAGCCTACACGGACAGACCAAATGCTCATATTGCACCTTTAGACATTGAAGAGGAATATAAGAAATTTAGAAAAATATTTGAAAATGATTTGAGCAGACCCATTGATTTTACAGACTTTCTATCCTATAAGTTATATCCCAAAGTATTTACAGAGGCCTATAATCAGCACTTAAAATATGACAGCCTGCTCCATTTACCCACTAAAAATTTCTTTTATGGAATGGAAAGGGGTGAAGAAATTATTATTTCATTAGCGAAAGGAAAAAACATGCTTATTTCTTTAGATTCTGTGGGGAGGCCTGACCTTGACGGAATGGTAACGGTATACTTCAAGGTAAACGGTCAGGGAAGAGCTGTTCAAATAAAAAATAATTCAATTCAAATTGACAAGGTTGCAAATGCGAAAGCAGACAAAAATAATGTGAAAGAAATTGGCGCTCCTTTGCAAGGATTATTGTCGACTATTTTAGTGAAAAAAGGCGAACAAGTGACGAAAAACCAACCGCTTTTTATTATTGAAGCCATGAAAATGGAAACAACCATTACTGCAACACAAGCTGCCAAAATTCAACACTTATCACTAAAATCGGGTACCATGGTAAGCTCTGAAGATTTAATTTTAACGCTGGCGTAATCCTGAAGAGTTTTAAAAGCAAGGAAATTCAAAAAACATCTAACGGTTGCGTCCTTTTTCGTTTGGGTATAAGCTAGGCAATGTATCGCTTTGAACAAACGCTTTTGTTTCAATATTTATACCGGTTACCCTTCCTTTAAAAGCGGCACCCGTATCAATATTCCAGACATTCATTGCGTGCATTGGAACTGTCTCCTCCAGATTCGTGGTGGGAGTATGACCAATATAAATCTCATAATACGCTCCTAATCTTTTGGGATATCTTTTGTGCTTTACGCCGATGCTCTTATCTGCAACCAAAGCCATCTCCCATAAAGTTCTATCCAAATAAAAAGTTGCTGTGTGTCTTTCGTTAGCGACTCCTTGTGTAGCTGTAAAACCTGCGTGTAAAAACAACCTGTTTTTAGCATCTATATGATACACCGGCATCTTTTTTAAAAAATCAAGATGTACTTGTTTTTCTTCTATGGAAAAACCCTCATAACTGTCCATAGTTTCTTTTCCGCCGTGCAGATACCACAGCGGCTTTACCACTGAGGTCTCCAACCAGTTTTGACACCAAACGTCATGATTTCCTTTGATACAAATACAGTTTATTTTTTCCGATAAAGTAATTAATAACTCAATTACCTGTGCGGATTCACTCCACCCATCTACATAATCTCCCATAAAAATTAAAGTATCTTCATCCCTAACTTGCAACTTATTTAAAACTTGTAATACCGCTTTTAAGCCACCGTGAATATCACCAATAGCGAATGTTCTTTTCGTCATCATTTTCTATTAAATAATTGAAACCCCTATAAGCACCTTTTTTTCAAGCCAAAACAATCTGTGGAAAAGCCTAATAGCACTGTATTTTTCTGAAATACACTAGCCGTGAACACACCAAAGACGTGAAATTTACTGTGCTATAAATATATTTTGAATGACCATGTTGATCCAATTATCCGAACTAAGTCCAAATAAAAAGAATTTGTAGTCTTCATCCAGCACCAACTCTTCAGGAGTACCCGTGTGAATTTTCCCGATTATATTGGATTCATTATAATACTGAAAAGTATTTTCTACCGTAAAGGTTCCCGATAACAAAGAGGCATCTTTCTTCGTGAAAACTTGAAAATAAGTTTCACTTTCTGCATAGCTAGTATCCAACCAGGTAAAAACTGGTTTTAGAGTTGTTGTATTGTCAATAGCTACTGTTGTTTTCCATTCCGTTTGTCTGGTTTGATTTTTAGTCCGAATAGGCGCGGAAATATGCAGTTTCCCTTCTGATATATAGGTCACTAAACACCAAACCTCAGCAGCAGAACTATGAGAAAATCTTCTAAATTCGCCATTAAACTGGGATATATCTGTCAGACTTCTTCTCTTATAATTTGAAAAATCTGATGGAGATACCGTCGTGTCTTCTGTTTCATAATATCGAAAATCAAAAGCAGCACCTATGGGCTCAAAGTAAATATAGGTTTCTCCCTTATTGCCATTTGCAGTGCCTGCAAAAGCTCGTGTAGATGTTATTTCCTTGTCTGCATTGATAGTGATATATTCTTCTAAATTTCTTGGAATAAATTGTTCTTCTACAATCATGTTCACCCAATTATCGGGTCCAATACCCATCATCATAAAATTATAAATCTCGTCTGCCACCAATGCTTTTGGCGCTTCTGTATTCAAGTTCGGGGATACTAAGACATTGGAAGTGTCATAATATTGAAAAAAAGTATCTCGTGTAAAAGTTCCTGAAAGCAACGTGTTTGACGCGTCGGAAATTGTTTGAAAATAAAATACATTGTCATCTATCGCCGCATCCTCCCAAGTAAAATTAGGTTCTATTGTAGTTTTATAAGCGACGCTCACGGCATTGGAATAGACCGTAGTTTTCGTTTTATTATTTAATTTTATGGGTGCCGAAATTTGTAAGCCTCCCGCTCTCTTATAGGTAACTAAACACCAATTTTCTGAGGATCCTGATCTCGAAAATCGGTTTAATTTCGCATCAAAAACAACACTATTTTCTAAACTTTTTCTTTCATAGTTTAAAAAAACATCCATGGCTAAGCTCGCGTCCTTTAATTCGTAATATCGAAAGTCTGAGGCACCTATCTCTGGAGAATAATAAATATACGTTAAATCTGTATTTTCCTTTTTGTTTGCAGCCCAAGCCAGCACTGTTCCTTCTGCAACTGTTGTGTTTTCCGAAATATATTCTTGTAGGTTTCGTGCAATCGTAAGATCCGTATCTTGAGAACATGCACCCATTAGCAAGCAAGTAAAAAGAAATATTATTTTTTTAAAGACCATATAATTTTTTAATTAATTCTTCTGCTGGCTTTTTTTGTGGTGTAAATCTATTGTTTTTTTTGCCACCAACCGAACTATGGTTGTGAAACCATTTCCAAATAAACCCGCCAGCGAACCATGTTTCTTTCCAAAACTGATTGTGAATTGCCTGCAAAGCATTTGCCTGTGCTTCCAGATTTACAGCACCTTTAATAATTGTTGAATCCCAAGGTTTCTCTCCATTAAAGTCTACACTTCGATATCCATATTCTGCAAAGATAACAGGTTTTTTAAATTGTTCTTGCACTTTTATAATTTGTTGTTTGTGGCGAAACCAACCCAATTCGTAATCGGCGATTGTTGGTGTTTTTTTATCACTTAAAGGAAAGTAGGCATCGATGCCTATAAAATCTAAGTCGCTCCAAAAAGAAACCTCAGCAAACTCATCCCAGTTTGCTGCGTAGGTTAATTTACCTTTGTAAAGAACTCTTATTTCTTGAATTAATTGCTGCCAGTATTCGGGTCTATTTTTAACAAATTTCGCAAGTTCTGTTCCAATACAAAAGATTTCTGCCTGCAGTTCGGCGGCTGCT
>FUWD013232409.1_pt1 | contig 80730 bp, 91 predicted proteins | sample 1063281 | NCBI WGS metagenome assembly FUWD01 (sample SAMEA79048168, study PRJEB19326) | metagenome | biome: marine | reverse complement strand
CGGAGGACTTGATTGCTCTTCGCACCCGCGTCGAGGGTGACGAGAAGGCTCAAGCCAATACCGCAGCGCGGGAATGGTTGGAAGGAAAAGGCCTTCTCAACTAGTTGATTGTGGGGCGCTGCCGGCAAGGTGGCGCCCCATTCAACAGCTTTCGGGGGCAGGTTTTCTCAGGCCCAGGCCTTGGGAGAGGCGCCAACCATAGGAGAGGTCCTCAGACAGCTCACTCTCGACCCAACACGCGATTACCAACCCCAAGAACCAGCAAACTTCCAAACCCCTGAGGGTTCAGAAGTTTCCTATGTCTTGAGACATCACATGGCGGTACCGGTGGGATTTGAACCCACGGTGGACTTGCGCCCACACAACTTTTCGAGAGTTGCACCTTCGGCCGCTCGGACACGGTACCGAACGTAAGTTTACACATCTAGGTGAACCCCAGTTAGGTGTCCCAGGCAAGCCTTAGGCTCAAGGCATGGCAAAAACCGCAGCGCCCTATCACTGTGCCGAATGTGGTTGGACGACACTGAAATGGGTTGGTCGCTGTGGGGAGTGCCAAACGTGGGGAACCGTGGTCGAAGCAGCTGCCCCGACCGCTCGCTCAAAGCAGGTCAAAGCGGTTGTCCCCCTGGGTGCAGGAATGGCAAAACCCATCACCGAATTCTCTGGTGAAGACAGCGGGCATCAACCCACCGGCGTGGGCGAATTTGATCGAGTTTTGGGCGGCGGGATTGTCCCAGGGGCCGTTATTCTCCTCTCGGGGGAACCCGGTGTGGGTAAGTCCACCCTGTTGCTTGATGTTGCGGCGAAGGTCGCGGCCCGTGAGAAAACAGTCCTCTACGTCAGTGCCGAAGAGTCGGCCGGGCAAGTTCACCTCCGGGCTGCACGAACCGGGGGTCTGCATCCGCGCCTCCTTCTCGCCAATGACATGGATTTAGGTGTCGTGTTAGGCCACATTGAGGCCAACAAACCCGAACTGGTCGTCATTGACTCGGTTCAAACCCTGTCCTCAGGTCTCATTGATGGGTCCGCCGGTGGCGTTGCACAGGTCCGGGAAGTGGCCGCCACACTCATCCGGGTCGCAAAAGAAACAGGGGTGCCCATCATCCTTGTCGGGCACGTCACCAAGGACGGCCAAGTTGCGGGCCCGAGAACCCTTGAGCACCTCGTCGATGTGGTGTGCCAGTTTGAGGGAGACCGGCAAACAGCTCTCCGTTTTGTTCGGGCCTTAAAGAACCGTTTTGGGCCGACCGATGAGGTGGGTTGTTTTGAAATGAGTGGAGATGGCATTCTCGAGGTGCCAGATCCGAGCGGACTCTTTCGATCGGCCTCAGGCGAACCGGTGAGCGGAACCTGCACCACCGTCGCACTAGAAGGCCGACGGGCTTTGCCTGTTGAGGTTCAGGCTCTCGTTGTCCCCAGCGGTGCCCCTCAACCCCGCAGGGTCGTGAACGGGGTCGAATCCTCGCGCGTGGCGATGCTGCTTGCAGTTCTCGAACGTCGTGCAGGAATCCCCCTATCCTCCGCCGACGTCTACGTCTCCACCGTTGGTGGTATTCGCCTGCACGAACCCGGAGCAGACCTTGCCATCGCCCTCGCGGTAGCGAGTGCCGCCAAAGATATCCCGTTGTCGAACACAACTGCCGCGATTGGTGAAATTAGCCTTGCCGGAGAGATTCGCACCGTTTCACAATCGGCCCAGCGCCTCAACGAAGCCAAACGTCTAGGGTTCGACACGATTATCGATCAAACACAATCGAGCATCCGAAAGGCAATAGCTGAGGCTTTTGCCCGCAGTCCCAAAGGTCAGAAAACGCCAGATTTCTAGTTCAGTAGGAACTGCTTCGTTTCTTGCGAGCTCACCTCACCGAGTGACACCCTGAGGTGATAGCTGGAACCGCCGCCTGGCATCGTGGGTCTTTCACCATCACACGTATCTGGCGTTGAGCGTGTCCGATCCCACGGGATTGACCCGGTTTCCTGGGATTCCCCCGGACCCAGCACAATCTCCAAGGGTGCTGAAACTTCTTGACAGTCATCAGAGGCCCAAATTTGGTCCTCCCCTGATGTGATGACATACCGCTGCCGTTCTGTGCCCACAGCAACACTGCACTCCAAGCTCGAAGTGTTGGTCACCGCCAACCAGACCTGTGGCTGGACCCCGGAGTCATAGGAACTTTGGTCTGTCTTTGCCACAAGCTCAAGTTGGGTCGGTAAACAATCAGGTGGGGCCACAACCTCGAGCATGATGTCCTCTGACGGGTCGGGCTCTGCAGTTTGCGGGCCACCAAAACCTGGGCGAACAATGATCAGCACAATAACGACAATCACCGCGAGAAGGCCACCTAAGACGGCAAGCCTGCGGCGCCGATACACAGTGACGGGAACCTGTTGGCGAGGTGAAGACATAGCCCTAGGGTACGACTGGGGCGCCTAAAAACCGGGTTTCCCAGCCGGCGAGCCTGAAGACTCCCGGCTTATTCAAAGAATCTTGACCATCCGAGTATTTCCCAGGGTGTTCGGCTTTACCCTCGCTAAATCTAAAAACTCCGCCAGTCCCTCATCGGGGGAGCGCACCATCTCAGCATAAATTTCCGGCGCAACATCCACCTGAGGTTGGGGGCTAAATCCACGGGAGGTAAAGAAATCCACCTCAAAGGTGAGGCAAAAAAGCTTCGTCAGCCCTAACGCTTTCGCCTGATCCTGCAACGCCGTCAACACCGCATGCCCGACACCCTTATTTTTGTGGTCAGGGTCGACGCTGAGCGTGCGAATCTCGCCAAGATCTTCCCAAAACACATGTAGCGCGCCGCAGCCCACAACCCGGTCGTTGAAATCCACCGCAACACTGAATTCCTGGACCGACTCAAATAACACGACTAAGTCTTTCCCCAGCAAAACCCTGGCCTCCACAAGAGGTTGGATGAGCTCAGAAATCGGCCTAATATCAGCTGTCGTTGCCGGGCGAACCCGGTATCCGTCGTCTAAGGTCACGACGCCAGCGTAGTCGCTAGGACTCGAGGGCGCCCGCTGGTTCTGGTTCCACTTCACGTTTGGTGGACGTGAAGATGAACTCAGCCCCATCGTAATCAACATCGACGTTGTCGCCGGGTGAAAGCTCACCCTGCAGGATTCGTTCGCTCAACGCATCCTCAACATTTTGCTGAACTGCCCGACGGAGAGGTCTCGCCCCCATCGCAGGGTCCCAACCCACCGTGATGAGATGTTTCCGCGCCGCCTCGGTCACCGTAATCGTGATGTCGCGATCAAGCAAACGATCACCAAGACGCTTGATGAAGAGCTGCACAATTTGTAACAGCTCTTCTTCGACAAGCTGGGGGAAGACGATGGTTTCGTCAACACGATTGAGGAACTCTGGCTTGAAGTTCTTCTTCAGCTCTTCTACGACCTTGGACCGCATCGCCTGGTAGCTTGCATCCGCGTTGCCATCCAAGGTGAAGCCCACAGGACCACCGGTAATACCTTTGGTTCCCAGGTTCGTGGTCATGATAATTACGGTGTTCTTGAAGTCCACCACTCGACCTTGACCATCCGTGAGGCGTCCCTCTTCAAGGACCTGCAACAAAGAGTTAAAGATGTCCGGGTGGGCTTTTTCGATCTCATCAAACAGCACCACGCTGAAAGGCTTGCGACGGACTTTTTCTGTCAGCTGCCCGCCCTCTTCGAACCCAACGAATCCTGGAGGGGCACCAAACAACCGAGAAACTGTGTGCTTCTCGCCGTACTCTGACATGTCCAAAGCAATCAGGGCGTCTTCGTCATCAAAGAGGAACTCCGCCAAAGCTTTCGCCAGCTCTGTCTTTCCCACGCCAGTGGGGCCGGCAAAAATGAACGAACCGCTGGGACGCTTGGGGTCTTTCAGCCCAGCTCTCGTCCGACGGATTGTTTTAGCCAAAGTGGAAATTGCTTGCTCTTGCCCGATTACTCGCTGGTGAAGAGCTTTCTCCATGAACATCAAGCGCGCAGTTTCTTCTTCTGTCAACTTGAAAACGGGGATTCCTGTGGCGGCAGCAAGGACCTCGGCGATCACGCCTTCGTCCACGACGCCGACACCACCGGCTTCACCACTTCTCCACTTCTTTTCCAACTGGAGACGTTCACCCAACAAAGTTTTCTCTTCATCGCGCAACGAGGCAGCCTTCTCGAAGTCTTGGCCTTCGATGGCGGCTTCTTTGCGAGACCGAACTTCGGCAATCTTTTCATCGAATTCCCGAAGCTCGGGAGGGCTCGACAGAATCGACAGGCGGAGCCGTGCGCCAGCCTCATCGATGAGGTCGATGGCCTTATCGGGCAGGAAGCGGTCCTGCACGTAACGGTCTGCCATGTTGACCGCAGCATCGATCGCGCCATCGGTAATCGAAACACGGTGGAAGGCTTCGTACTTATCCCGCAGGCCTTTCAAGATATTGATGGTGTGAGCGGGGGAAGGTTCATTCACCTGGACGGACTGGAACCTACGCTCCAACGCCGCATCTTTCTCAAAGTGCTTGCGGTACTCATCCAGTGTGGTCGCACCAATGGTCTGTAGCTCACCGCGGGCGAGTAGTGGCTTGAGGATGCTGGCTGCATCAATCGCGCCTTCCGCCGCTCCAGCACCCACCAGGGTGTGGATTTCGTCAATAAAGACAATGATGTCTCCGCGGGTGCGGATTTCTTTGGTGACTTTCTTCAAACGCTCTTCAAAGTCACCGCGGTATCGAGACCCCGCAATCAGCGAACCCAAATCGAGAGAGTAAAGCTGCTTACCTTTCAACGTCTCTGGCACATCACCCTTGACGATGGCTTGAGCTAAACCTTCGACAACGGCGGTTTTTCCGACGCCGGGTTCGCCGACCAGCACAGGGTTGTTCTTGGAGCGACGCGAGAGAATCTGCATCACTCGTTCCATTTCACGCTCACGGCCGATCACGGGGTCAAGCTTTCCCTCCCGCGCTGCATGGGTGAGGTTTGACCCAAACTGGTCCAAAACTTGAGAGCCTTTGTCGCTGGAGGTTTCTGAGCCACCCACCGAGACAGGGTCTTTGCCCTGATAACCCGACAACAGCTGAATGACCTGCTGGCGGACACGATTAAGGTCAGCGCCAAGCTTCACGAGCACTTGAGCCGCAACACCCTCGCCTTCGCGGATGAGGCCCAAAAGAATGTGTTCGGTGCCGATGTAGTTGTGACCCAACTGAAGTGCTTCGCGGAGACTCAGTTCGAGCACTTTTTTCGCACGTGGGGTAAACGGAATGTGCCCGGTGGGGGCTTGCTGGCCCTGGCCGATGATTTCCTGAACTTGCTCGCGGACGGCTTCCAAAGAAATCTCGAGAGACTCGAGAGCTTTTGCCGCAACGCCCTCGCCCTCATGAATCAGGCCCAGCAGGATGTGCTCCGTGCCAATGTAATTGTGGTTGAGCATTTTGGCCTCTTCTTGGGCCAATACGACGACTCGGCGTGCTCGGTCGGTAAACCGCTCAAACATGTGTGCCACTCCTTAGCTCGGGGTATTGGTGAGACTCCTCACCACCACTCGTGTTACGAGAGTAATTGCCAACAGCCCTTCATGGGCGGGTGTTCGCCCCCAGCGTGAGCAGATACTGTGACCTCATGAGTCGATGAGACACCGAAACAACCGCGCCCCCACCCCGCCAAATGTTCGACTGAAAGCCCGGAACCCGCATTAACAGCAGTTCTCGAACCAGCCCCCATAGAATCGTGGGGCAATGAACTCTGGGCAGAAAAAATCACCGTGGCCTCCTGCCAGAGTGGCTCTGGCAGTGATCCTGGTGGGATTTCTTCTCTACGGCCTCACCACACTAATCGGATAGGGACGTCATGATCGAGAATTTTTGGCTCAACGCCTTATTTTCGGTGACCCCGACCGCGATGATGGGCGTACTGTTCTGGTTCGTCATCCGCTCTATCCTTCGCGCTGACCGGAGCGAACGATCCATCTATAAAAAAATGGAGAACGAAGAGCGCCTCAAACGTGGGCTCCCCGCGGAGGACTAGCTCACTTCACCAGAGGGAACAGAACAGTTTCCCTGATGCCGAGCCCCGTGAGGGCCATCAGCAACCGGTCAATTCCCATTCCCATACCTCCGGTGGGGGGCATTCCGTGTTCTAGGGCACGGAGGAAGTCTTCATCAACTTTCATGGCCTCTTCATCCCCGGTTGCCCCCAGGCGAGCTTGCTCCACAAATCTTTCCCGCTGAATTACCGGGTCAATCAATTCGGAATAGCCGGTTGCCAACTCAAAGCCGCGAACGTAAAGGTCCCACTTTTCCACCACTCCAGGAATCTCACGGTGCTCCCGCACCAGGGGGGACGTGTCCACCGGGTAGTCCATGACAAAAGTGGGAGTGGTCAGGGAGTCGATGACAAAGTGCTCCCACAGTTCTTCCACAAGCTTTCCATGGGTGGGTTGTGCCAGCTCAATACCGACAGCCTGAGCCATTTTCTTTAGTGTCGAAATGTCAGTCTGCGGGGTAACAGTGGTGCCCGAGGCATCGGACAAGCTTTCATATAGAGACAACCGATCCCACTGGCCGCCCAAATCATGTTGCGTGCCATCTGCCCAGGTAACCGTGTGGCTTCCCGAGAGTGCTGCTGCAGATTTTTGAATCAGCTCCTGAGTGAGGTCCGCCATTTGGTGGTAATCCCCGTATGCCTGATAGGCCTCGAGCATCGAAAACTCAGGGCTATGCGTGGAGTCAGCGCCCTCGTTGCGGAAATTACGGTTAATTTCAAACACCCGTTCGAGCCCACCCACGACGGCGCGCTTCAAAAAAAGTTCGGGCGCAATCCTCAGGAAAAGTTCCGTGCTGAAAGCGTTTGAGTGGGTCACAAAAGGTCGTGCGGTGGCACCACCGTGTTGGATTTGCAACATCGGGGTTTCCACCTCGAGGTAGTGGTGTTCAGCAAACGTCGCGCGAAGCGATTCGTTAACGCGGGCGCGCTGAACGACGGTTTCTCGAGCTTGCTCGCGAACAATCAAATCGAGGTACCGCTGACGGACCCTGGTTTCCTCATTGAGGTCGGAGTGAAGATTAGGAAGCGGCATCAACGCTTTCGACGCAATATCCCACTGGGTCGCCATAATCGACAGCTCGCCACGTTTGGACGCCATAACTTCGCCCTGAACACACACGTGGTCCCCCAAATCAACCAAGTCTTTGAGGGCCGCATAAGACTCTTCGCCCACCTGGCCAAAAGAAATCATGGCTTGCAAGCGTTCACCAGATCCAGACTGGAGCGACAAGAATGCAAGCTTGCCCGTCACCCTCATGTGTACTACTCGTCCTGCGACACCCACAATGTCGCCCGTTGTGGCCTCCGGTTCAAGGTCGGGATAGCGGGTGCGAATTGCCGAAATCGTCGTGGTGACCGCCACCGAAACGGGATAGGGGGCGATTCCTTCCTCCAGCATCCGTGCGCGCTTCTGAAGCCGAACCTCATACTGCTCGGCATTATCGACCGCCTCGTCAGGGGCGTCGGGGGTATCGGTCATCGGCTTCTTTCAACCAGGGGAATGTCTCCGCTAGCCTACTGACCAAATGTCAGGCGGGTATTGTCGATGAGCCGAGTGCCCCCCACTATCGCCGCAACAATCATCACACCGTCCTTTAACGTGGTGTGTGGTTCCTGTTCTTCGAAAGTTTCGGGGTCAACAATCGAGAGGTAATCCACCCTCACGCCGGACTCCTGGTCCAGAATTTCTCTTGCAGCCGCAAGCGCAGCATCCCCGCCGTCTGTGGCAGCTGCGGCACGCAGCGCCTGAGATAACGCACGGGCACTGTGCCTTTCCGAGGGGCTCAGATAAGCATTCCTGCTGGAGAGTGCCACCCCGTCGGTGTCACGGAGCGTTGCGACAGGAAGAACTGTGGTGTCGAACCCCTCACGGGTCACCATGTCCTGGACCAGCCAGAGCTGCTGGGCATCCTTTTCTCCCATCACCAGGTAATCCGGGGCCACCAGTGTGAGGAGCCGGCTCACCACGGTGAGCACGCCATCAAAATGTCCTGGGCGGGCTTCGCCCTCAAAATGCTCGCCCACCTTTCCTGCGGAAAGGTGGGGGACGGCCTGAGCGCCTTCGGGGTAAATGTCTGATTCTTGGGGCGCCCACAGCACATCGGCGCCCGCATCAGAGAGGGCATCAGCATCAGCGCGGAGATTCCGCGGATAGGTGTCAAAATCTTCCCCCTCACCGAACTGAAGAGGGTTGACATAGACGCTCACCACCACGCGATCGGCTTTCGTAGCGGCCGTGGCGACAAGCTTTTTGTGGCCTTCGTGCAGGGAACCCATCGTGGGTACGAAAGCAATGGTCTCCCCCGCTGTCCGCCATTGGTTCAGCACAAGAGCTAACTCTTTGGCCGTTGTCAACACTGCTAACCGCGTCATTGAGTGCCTCTTTCGAGATCATTTCCTGACACCTTACGAAGCGCATTATCGATACTGGACCCGACCAGCGCCGACAGCACAACCCCCGGATTAGCGACGCCTGCCAGGCGAAGCCGGGAGGCAGCTTCCTCAATGGTGGTGTGGAAAAAACTTGTCGCCAACGCCACTGCCGAGGCGACATGACTGCGGTGTTCTTCTGCCACAACGAGCGGCTCCAACCCCATCTCCACTGCCAACGCGTGAGCGATCGGGGAGGCCACCGGGGGCGCAGAAACCACACACCATGCACCCACCATTTTTGTGAGATCCATACTCCAACCGCTAAATTCCATCAGCGGGTAAAGCCCGATCGGGATGACACCCTGCGCCACCGCGGGCTGCAGCACCTCCAGCCCATGAACGATGGAGGTGTGAGCAACAATTTGACCCGACATCCAGCCGTTCGCCGCCGAAAAGCCCTCAACAAAACCGGGTAGTTCCGAATCGGGAAGGGCCAGCACGACAAGTTCACTGCGTTCGCAGATTTGTTGCGGCGAGAGAAAGGGGACACCGGGCAACATGGCTTCGACGCGCTCGCTGTCGTCACTCGGGTGGGTAATCCCCACAATGGTGTGTCCCGCTCCGGCAAGCGCCGAGGCGAGAACGGGACCAATTTTTCCGGCACCGATGACACCAACGCCAAGGCGGGTGGGGTCCATCATGAGGCCACCTCCCTCAGCGATGGGGTCCCTGGCGAGTCGATTGCTTTCTGTGTTGCTTCATTCAGCAACCCCCACCAGCCCCTGGCTTCAGCATCGTCCATCCCGACAACGGAGAGCGACACAGGGCCGGACACGCTGTGGAGGTCAACCTGAGCCAGTCCTAATGCGCGGTGCCACGGCCCAATACTCAGGCTTGAGCTTTGAACGCGGGTCAAAGGGGTGACACTAATTCGTGCCACCCACACACCACGTCTCATCAACACGATTCCGGACTGAAGAACGGCGGCGTTCACGTGGGCCGAGAAGGGTATTCGCCACCGTGCTCGTGGGGGACACAGAAGGGCGTGCAGCGGCGCCCACTGCGAGCGGGGCTTTAGGAGCATCCCCTGAAGGAGTTCGGTGGTCGCGGAATCGGTAGTCCACGGGATACCTAACTGCACAATCCGGAGAACCTCATCGATGGTGGCGACAGGCAAAATAACCGTGTGTTCGGGGGCTTTGTTGGTTGCAGCACCCGGCTGGGACGCAAGGTTGGCGTTCAGGCGCCACCACCCCAAAAGTTTCCACGGCCACGGTTGGCTGAGCTCCAGAGTGTGAATACGTTGGGGTGGAATGGTTTCCACACTGGTGGAGAGTAGGCCAACAGACACCCTGAGGTCCCCGGATAAAGAATCCACCGCAAAGTTTCCCGATCGGATCATTCGCTCGATGAGGTAGATGAGGTACACCGAGAGCGCAAAGACAATCCCCAACCAGACCGCGGTCTCCCCCACCACTACAGCGGTGATGATGACGCTGCTGAGCACAACCAGCAGGAAGAGAGTCTCCACACTCACCAACAGCGAGGCAAGGTAGCGCACGAGAGGAACCTCGACCTCCCTGTGGCTCACCTCCTCCGCGTGCTCCTCGCCCTCCTCATCAAAACCTTCCAGGATAAGCCGGCGGAGATCCTGTGCAACCCGAATGGGGAGATAGGCAAGAACGAGGCTTGCGTCGTTCCCGGCGGCCTGGATGTCTAACTTGGCGAGGCCCAGGAGCCGTGGAATCAGAGGGCGGCGCACGCCAATCGTGTTAACCCGGTCTAGTCGTGCACGTCTCGAGGACTTTGCGACCAGACCCTTTTTTACCTCGATAACGTCACCATCCATCCTGACCACGTGGACCCGCCATTGGAGCCAAAAAACCAGGACAATGATGACGACAAAAGCGAGAGCGGCAAGCGCGATGAGGCCAAGGGATTGTTGAACCAACCCCCACAACCGCGAATTTGGCACCGTGTCTTCGACACCAAAAAAAACCAATACCGCGGGAAGAATGATGGCCTCCCACAGTGACGCTAGGGCAGCCGTCACGAGTGCGGCAACGACGACCCCGCCCTGTAAGACGGGGGTTAGCGGGTGAAGTCGGTACCACTGCCCGGTGCCGACCTCTGCCGCGGCTAAAAGAGTATGTCTGACCACTAGAGTCCTGCTCGGCGCGTTTCTGCCACCGCAATCAGGTGGTCTCTGAGCTTTTCTGCCACGTCTTGTGGCAACCCGGGGATAGAGACTCCGCTACTCGCGGAGGCGGTTACCAGGCTCAATTTTGAGAGCCCCAAAAGTCGCGAAATGGGCCCACGCGAAACATCCACAAGTTGAAGACGGCCATAGGGGACAGCGACACTACGCTGAAAAAAGATGCCTTTGCGGAAGACCAGATCGTCGCTCCGCAGGGAATACTGCATTGCTCTCACGCGTCGGGGGACAAACCCCACCGCGAACAGCCCCACCAGTGCCAGAAGTGCTATCGCCACCCACGACCACGGGATGAAGTCTTGCTCCCCCACCCAGAGCGGAATTCCCACCATCGCCAGCGGAGGAACAAAAACGAGAGCTGTGCCCAGCATCATCTCCACCCGGTATCGCGGGCTGAGCGAATTCCAGGAAGAAGCATTGTCACTCACGATGGCTCTCCTTCAGGTTGTTGCTGACCAGGGGTGTCTTTGCCCTCCGGGGGATAGGAACACCAGCGCTCGGCGACAAGGCCACCGACCGTTAAGACCACAGCGCCGAGCATCGCCACCCCCACCCACCACAGCGCCGGTATCGACACCACCGGGCGTGAAAGAAAAAAGAGACCCAGGCCGAGCGCGGCGCCCACAAGTCCAGCCCCAGTAACAGCACTGGCTTTTGCCAACAGCACAACCCGGGTCGCATACTGCGAATCAACGGCTCCACTGGCCGGGTGGTGCACACTTTTCCTCACCGGCCATGCAAGCCCCACCACAATGGCACCCAAGAAAAAAAGGGTTGCTCCCCAGGTGGGCGGGGGAATCAGCGCCGCTTCGCCCAACCGGGTAGCGGCCCATTGCACAATGGCCGCCAGGGTTGCGCCCGAGAGCACAAAAACGAGAAGTGTCGACGCTTTGGTGAAAGTCATCAGGTGTCCTCAGGAATCCGCTCGAGCAACGTCGATACTCGACCAAAACCCGGAAGCTCCGCACCCTCCTCTATTTCGAGCCAGGGGGCAAGAACAAAGCGTCGTTCGTGGGCCCGCGGGTGTGGAAGGGTGAGATTTTCGGACACCAGGACAAGATCCCCATACTTAATTAAGTCCAAGTCGAGTGTGCGGGGCGCGTAACGCTCTGCGCCGCGCACCCTGCCATGCCGGTGCTCAACCTCAAAAAGTTTGGAGAGGGTTTTTTCGGGTGACCACGCCGAATCCATAAGAATGACCTGGTTGACGTAGGGCGGAGCAAGAGGGTCAAAACCTTCCTTCGTGAGCGCCACCGTTTCGTGGAGAGAGGAATCTGCGACCACCGCAAACCCTTCGATCGCGCGAATATCTGCGAGCGCATGAAAGGCAATGTCTTCACGCTCCCCCATATTCGTACCCAGAGCAACCACACATCGCGTCCAACCCTCACTGGTCATGCGTCACCTCGTTCTCGGCGCAGGGAAACGGAGGCGTCCGCCACCCTCACCGGCATTGGAGCCCCTGGCTTGTGGATGGTGACCCTGACCGCGGAGGCTTTCTCGAACCGAAAACCAACCCGAATGAGTCGCAAACACAGTGTTTCCAGAAGATTGACCGGTTCCGATGCCGCATCCTCCGCTATCGCCTGGGCTAAAGCGCCGTAATCGATGGCGTCTGCCACATCGTCGGATAGGGCCGCTGATGCCATGTCGTACTCAACCTCGACGTCGATGACAAAGATCTGGCCGTCACGACGCTCTTCTGGAAAAACACCGTGGTGAGCAAAAACTTCGATACCTGTGACACGAATTACGTCAGTCATCGGAACCTCCCTGGTGAAAAGCCTGCCAGAGAGCGAGGGCCTCCGATTGACGCACAACATTATGAACCCTCAGTGCCCACACACCCTGGTCTGCGAGAAGCGCTCCCAGCTGAGCGGAGGGACCATCCCGGTCCGTGACAGCGTGGTCTTTAGCCAACACACTCCCCACAAACCGTTTTCTGGACGCCCCCACCAAAACCCGAAAACCCGGGGGAACCGCATTCTTGAGGTTGGCGGTGAGTTCCCAATTCTGAGCAACATCTTTGGCAAAACCAAGTCCTGGATCAAGAATGATGCGCTCCGGCGCAATTCCCGCCCCCACCGCCGCTTCCACGCGGTCGTTCAACTCCGATCGGACCTCCGTGACGAGATTGCCGTAGCTGGCCCGAGAATCCATATCCAAGCTGTGTCCTCGCCAATGCATTAGCACGACGTCACACCCAACCTCGGCCATCACGCCGAACATTTTGGGGTCTGCCATTCCGCCAGAAACATCATTGATGATGGCGGCTCCTGCCTCCACCGCTTTTCGCGCCGTATCCGCGCGCATCGTGTCGACACTGACAACAATGCCCTCTGTGGCCAGTTGCGTGATGACCGGGAGAATGCGGGACTGTTCCTCTAGAGCGGCAACACGGGTGGCACCCGGTCGGGTCGATTCCCCTCCCACATCGATGACGCTGGCTCCTTCTGACATCATCTGCACCGCGTGTGTCACTGCGGAACGGGAATCAAAAAATTCCCCACCATCACTGAAAGAGTCTGGGGTGATGTTCACAACCCCCCAGATGTCTGGCCGGCGGCGGCTCACACCCAGTCTTCTCCACCGACGAGCATCAAGGCCTCATGGCGGGATTCGCCGTGGGACAGGCTCCCCTCGGTCGCAACGGTCACGGTAGTCAAAGCTTGTTTGGGGCCGCGGAAACGAACGCAACCATGGGAGGCGGAAATTACTACAAGCGCCCCCGAGGCAACCCCCGATTCGACAAGCGCGTGGGCCACCATTTCTCCTAAGCGCTCTTGGAGCTGCAGTCGTGCAGAACATACTTCAACGAGCTTCGCCAAAGTTCCGAGCCCCACAATTGCGCCCGAGGGCGCGTACACCACACTGGCAACCCCTTCAAAGGGGAGCAGGTGGTGCTCACACAACGAATGAAAAGCGATATCGCGAAGAGCTACCAGCTCACCGCGTTCTTTCTCCGAACTTGCCACCGGATTGGAGTCGCGAATCACGCTGACCGGGTCAATCCCCACCCCGGAATATAGTTCGCCATAAAGTTCAGCAACCCGATCGGGTGTGCTGGCTAGGCCCTCGCGAGCAGGGTCCTCTCCCACCGCCACCAGGATGTTCGTGACAGCGCGCTTAATCGCCTCGCTATCCACCAGCACCCTTTGCGGGGGAAGCTTTACCGGCAGGCTTTTTCGCGGGAGCGCTTTTTGCTGCCGGTTTTGTTGCGGGCTTCTTTGTGGTTTTCTTTGCCGGGGTCGGCTTCTTTGCAGGGACCGCTACCGGACCGGACTGTGAGACCGGGCGGGCAACGCTCGAAAGCCACTGTGGGCGCTCGGGAAGCTTTGTGACTTTCTCAAAAATCTCTGCCAGCTGGTGGTGATCCAGTGTTTCTTTCTCCAGTAGCTCGCTGGCCAGTCGATCCAAAATGGCACGGTTCTGGTTGAGGACTTTCCAGGCTTCAGTGTGGGCCTGATCAATGAGTTCCCGCACCTGAGTGTCGACAAGTTGAGCAACGGAGTCGGAGTAATCACGTTGGTGGCCCATATCGCGGCCCAAAAACACTTCGCCACTGGCTTGCCCCAGTTTCACTGCTCCGAGCGTGGTGCTCATGCCGTACTCGGTCACCATTCGTCGCGCAATAGACGTCGCCTTTTCAATGTCGTTCGAGGCTCCCGTAGTGGGGTCGTGGAAGACCAGTTCTTCGGCCACCCGACCCCCCATGGCATAGGTCAGCTGATCTAAGAGCTCATTCCGAGTAATCGAATACTTGTCATCGAGGGGCATCACCATGGTGTACCCGAGCGCGCGACCTCTCGGCAAAATGGTGACCTTGGTCACCGGGTCAGAGTTCCTCATCGCGGCTGCTGCCAGGGCGTGTCCACCCTCGTGATAGGCCGTGATCTGTCGTTCCTTATCGCTCATCACCCGGGTGCGGCGCTGGGGGCCTGCCATGACCCGGTCGACCGCTTCATCCAGGTTTGCATCCGTAATTTTCTTTTCGTTGACGCGCGCGGTCAGCAAGGCTGCCTCGTTCAACACGTTGGCAAGATCAGCGCCGGTAAACCCGGGGGTTTTCCTCGCCAGGACCGCTAAGTCGACGCCTTTTGCCATGGGCTTGCCCTTGGCATGGACTTCCAAAATCTTCTGGCGGCCCTTCATATCGGGGGCATCCACCTGGATCTGTCGATCAAATCGTCCCGGGCGCAACAGCGCTGGGTCAAGAATGTCTGGCCGGTTTGTTGCGGCGATCAGAATCACGTTGGTCTTTGGGTCAAAACCATCCATCTCCACCAGGAGCTGGTTAAGGGTTTGTTCCCGCTCGTCGTGCCCACCCCCCATTCCCGCACCGCGGTGTCGCCCTACGGCATCAATTTCGTCGACAAAAATAATGGCGGGAGCATTTTCCTTAGCCTCTTTGAACAAGTCGCGCACTCTGGAGGCGCCCACCCCGACAAACATTTCCACAAAATCAGAACCCGAAATCGAATAGAACGGGACGTCGGCCTCCCCCGCAACAGCTCTCGCGAGCAAAGTTTTTCCTGTCCCCGGAGGGCCATACAGCAGGACACCCTTCGGGATTCTTGCGCCAACGGATAAGAATTTTTCGGAATCCCGGAGAAACTCTTTGATTTCGTGTAACTCTTCGATTGCCTCATCAGCGCCGGCAACGTCATCAAACGTGACTTTGGGCGTTTCTTTGGAGACCAGTTTTGCCTTGGACTTACCAAATTGCATGACCCGGGAGCCGCCGCCCTGCATTCGGGTGAGCAGGAACCAGAAAATGATTCCGATCAGCAGGAAAGGGATGATGAAGCCAAAGAGTGACACAAACCAGTTGGTCTGTGGAACTTCGTCCGTGAACTCCCCAACATCAGAATTGTCGACTGCGGCAACAATGTCAGCTCCGCGAGGGGTGACGTAATAAAACTGAACCTGCGTGCCCTCACCTTGAAAGCTTTGACGAAGCTCTAAATCCACGCGTTGCTCACCATCGATGATGGTGACTTTTTCGACCTGGTTCTCCCGAAGAAGCGTGAGGCCCTCCTGCGTGGAGATCGACCTGAATCCGCCGGCGGTCAACAAAGAAAGCCCCAGCACCACCACAATCGCACCAATCACGATGTAGGGAAGTGGGCCTTTGAGGAGAGACTTCAGCGTGGGTCGTTTCGTGGCCATAGCGGCTCAAGGGACCTTTCCAAGACAGGTGTGCACAGAAGAAACAAGGCTAGCGCGTGTTCCCTCACCCTGCCGAGCTGTTCGCCTCTGGCAGAGAATCAGTCCTGGGGGGAATAGACGGCGGGGTTGAGAACTCCCACACCTTTCAGGTTTCGGTAACTCTCCGCAAAATCTAGGCCGTAACCCACAACAAACTCGTTTTGAATATCAAAACCTAAATAGTCAATGTGCACATCAACCGACATGGCCTCTGGCTTGCGCAGCAAACTCGCTACCCGAATTGAGGCGGCACCACGAGATTCAAAATTCTCCAACAACCATGCCAAAGTAAGGCCAGAGTCGACGATGTCTTCCACAATCACAACATGGCGGCCCTCCAGCGACGCATCAAGGTCCTTGAGAATCCTCACAACTCCGCTGGATTTGGTGGAGCGGCCATAACTGGAAACTGCCATCCAGTCCATCTCTATCGGAATACGGAGCTCGCGGGCCAAATCTGCCATCACCATCACGGCACCTTTGAGGACACCCACGAGCAAGGGTTTCTGACCCTCCAAGTCTCGTTCGATGTCGCGGGCCATTCGAGCGAGCCCTTCCGAGATCTGTTCCGCACTTACGACAACCGAAACAATGTCGGAATGTACATCCTCAAAGTCCACGGCGCAGTCCTCTCTTAACGTTTTCCGCCCGGGCTTTCACCACAATGCGCCCGTCCACTCGCTCCAGAGTAGCGCCGGAAACATCAATCACTAATTGGCCCCTCCACGCACCGATCAAGCCTTGAATCTGTTCCATCTGGGCAAAACTTGGCGGGCCTCCCCCCACCCCCATCACCATCATCCGGAGAGCTCGCGAGGAGACTGCCGGCTTCTGCTCCGATAAACTCGCCACGCTGATGCTCTGGGTGTGGGGGGTGGATGACTCAACATTGTGCGCCACAAACTCGCGGGCAAACGAATCCAGGGCGTCGGAATCTTGGCGGAACAGGGCGGCCGTCCTCGCGAGGGAATCCACCACTCCCGGGCCGAGCTGATTCTCTAACACCGGCAGAACCTGTCGGCGGACTCGGGAACGGGTGAAACGATCGTCCTCGTTGTGGGGGTCCTCCCACCAGGTGACCCCAGCATCTGTCAGAGCTTGACGCAATGTCGCGCGCGAAAGGTTAAGAAGTGGTCGATGGAGGGAACCGTCCCGCACCGCCATTCCCTTCAACCCTGAGGGGCCGCTGCCTCGGGCCAGACCTAACAGCACCGTTTCGGCCTGGTCATCTTTGGTGTGCGCGAGGAGGACTCCTCTCGCCCCCGTTTCTTTCAATGCTTCAGAGAAAGCCTGATACCGGGCGTTCCGCGCCGCCTCTTCAGGTCCACCGGTGGTGCCCACATCGACCTGTTTGATAATTACCGGAGCTAGCCCAAACCCGGTCGCCACGTCGGCCGCAATGTGAGCGCGTTCGGTGGAGCCCTGTTGCAGTTGATGGTCCACCACAACCGCCCCCATCGGAAGGTTTAAGCCCGGTGCCTCCTGGGAGAGCGCCCACGCCAAAGCTAAGGAATCCCCTCCCCCGCTCAAGGCCACGAGGTAGCTTCCCGCACCAGCAGGTTGTCCCCCGCCCACTCGCGAACAGCGCGACGAACATCCGCCATCGCGGGGCTTAAGCGAGGGCGCCTGCCCACTGAATCCTGCTTCTGTGCCACCCGGTAAGGTTACTTCACGAAGCTTTCCCCAGAAGGAGTACCTCTATGGCTGAATACGCCGCCGTCATTGAAATCCCTCGCGGGAGCCGCAACAAGTACGAAATTGACCATGAAACGGGGCGGATTTTCCTCGATCGTGTGCTGTACACGAATTTTGTGTATCCCGCAGATTACGGGTTTTTTGAACACACGCTCGGACTTGATGGCGACCCTGTTGATGTCCTTGTCCTCACGGAGTACCCCCTCTTCCCCGGTGTGGGGCTGAAAGCCCGCCCCGTGGGAGTCTTTAACATGACGGACGATGGTGGGAGCGACGCGAAAGTTATCGCGGTACCTGCCGGTGACCCTCGATGGGACCACATCCAGGACGTCACGGACATTCCGGAGTACACCCGCAAAGCCATTGAGCATTTCTTTGAGCACTACAAAGACCTCGAACCCGGGAAATGGGTTAAGACCGAGGGTTGGGGTTCGTGCGCCGATGCTGAAGCCGTCATCGAAGCGGGAATTGCCGCGTTCCCTGGCCACTAGATAGGGCTTTTAGCCCAAACGAATACCCCGGTTGATGAAGAAGGGGTAGGGGTCCTGGGAGACCATGTTTTTCCTGGTCTCTAAGTGCAAATGGCACCCCGTGGATCCGCCAGTGTTTCCAATCCTGGCAATAAGTTGGCCGGTCACCACAGACTCGCCCAATCTCACATAGAGCGAGCCGCTTTGGAGGTGGGCGTAACCGGTGGTGTACCCATCACTATGGGTTACCCGGATGAAGTTGCCAGACGTACCCAACCACCCGGAGTAACTGATTCGTCCGGAGTTTGCTGCGTACACAGGGTTTCCACACGGTGTCGCTAAATCAATCCCCGCGTGAAGCCTCGCAATGCCATAAATGGGGTGAATTCGTGGACCGTAGTGGCTGGAAACATACCCACCAGAGGGCCTTGCCCAGCCCGAGGCACTAATCTGACCGGGGTCAATCATTCCACGAATTGCCGACTGGGCCCGAGCAATTACGCCTTTTTGATAGTCCGCTTCGGTGGCCTCGCGCTGTTCAACAAGCACTTCGAGTTGTGCTTCCAACCGGGCACTATTTTCGTATTGAGCCTCGAGAGCGTCATAGGCGCGAAGGGCAGCACTGTTGGCAGCTTCAAACGCCGACTCGGCCACCAGCTGCAATTCTTCACGGATTTCGGTCGCAACTTCTGCCTGGTCCGTGAGAGATTGCGCTGCGTTCATATCCGCTAAAGCACGGGCATAAATGCCGTCCGTTTGTTCCGCAATCTTTGCCGCATACCCAATGCGTGACAACAGCTCTGTGGCGTCATCCCCGCTAATGAAAAGGGTGGCAGTCAGGTCTGCCCCTCCCACCCGCGCAAGCTCAGCGACAAACTGGCCTGCCTGCATGCGGGATGTCTCCGCTGTTGTCGAAGCCTCGTCTGCTTGGGCTTGGAGCTGGGCTTGTTTATAGGTGGCCTCGTCAAGCTCAAAGAGTGCTTCGTAGTAAATCTCACCCAGTCGGGCGGCTTCTTGTTCTGCCTCGGCGGCGGCGCTTTCGAGCCCCGCCAGCAGTTCTTGAATCTCTTTTACTTTGGCTTCGGCAGCCGCCACATCTTTGCGCGCCTCTTGGACTTCTTCCCAGGTAGGGAACTCATCGGCGAAGGCGGGGCTCGCAGGCGCGATGGCGATACCCGTCACCAGCACAAGAGCGGCTAGTGTCGCGGCACAAAAGTACGCTACGCGCTGGGATAGAGACCTCACGGTACGCAACGATAGCTACTCCCCGGCCACACGCCGGTGTTTGTTGCGGTGTGGCGGGGTGGAGCGTTTGCATTCCCGGGTGGCCAACCATAGACTCAATCCCTGTTGCTATGCTTTGGCTGTAGCTTCGGCCCCATCGTTTAGTGGCCTAGGACGCCGCCCTTTCACGGCGGTAGCACGGGTTCGAATCCCGTTGGGGTCACAATATAATTTAATAGCAAGGCCCTGTAGCGCAGTTGGTTAGCGTGCCGCCCTGTCACGGCGGAGGTCGCGGGTTCAAGTCCCGTCAGGGTCGCGGTGTAAAGAGCCTCTCGAAAGAGAGGCTCTTTCACAGCATGGCTCTGTAGCTCAGTTGGTAGAGCGTTCGACTGAAAATCGAAAGGTCACCGGATCGATGCCGGTCGGAGCCACTCTCATCCCCCAGCGCGGGATTACCTCTTCTAGTCTGCGAGGGCGGACAGCATCCTGCGGGTGGAAATAAGAACTCCCCCCAGTACAGCGGGAATCCCACCACCAGGGTGAACACTCGAGCCAACCCGCCACAACCACGGCGTCGCCTTGCTGTTGTACGCGGGTGAATGGAAGGGGCCGCTGCGCCACCACGGCGCTGGGGCGCCATACAGTGCGCCACCCACGGCTCCAAAGCCTGCAAAGTACTCGGGGTCAAGAATGGTGTATTCCGTCATCATCTCGGTGATCGGCTTCTCTAAGCCCAGGAGGTCAGAAAACCTGCGTGACTCGCGTTGGACGAAATCATCCTCGAATTTACACGCGTTACCGTCCGGGGGTGCAGTCAGCAGGAGTGCTGCTACCGGTTTGTCGTTGGGATAAATTTCTCCCGCCCGGTAATAGTTAAGAAAGGCCATGGTTTCCTGGGGCCTGGTCCGCTGGGCCAACGACTTAAAGAGTTGGTCGGGGTTTTCCGGCATCATGACAGAGTGCGTGACAATATTGTCCGGTAGCTCCTGATCCAAAACTCCAAAAATTGCGACGCCCGAGCAGGAAAGTTTTCGGGGTGGCGTGGTCTTCTTGCCCATGAGCTTTTCGAGTATTCCGCCATCGACAGCGCTGATGACATAGTCCGAGGTGTACACGGCGGCTGTCGTAGTTACCTTGTTTTTTTCTACCGATAACACCGGCTCTCCACTGCGGAGGTCAACACCGGCAGCTCGGGCCAAGTTTTCGAGCCCCACCGCGATTTCATACACCCCTCCGCGGGGGACGAAAACGCCGTCTTCAGCCATCACGGCGGCCATCGTCGCATACAACGCCAATGTCTGGTCGGGTGAGACACCGGCATTCAGCGTATGAATCGCGATTACCTCTTTGAGTTCTTGAGGCATCCATTCCAGACCCTTGAGGTAGCTCTCTGTCGTCAGCCGTGACCCGTAACGTTTCAGGAGCTCTTTTCCGGCCCCCAGAATCCTCGGGTCCCAAGGGTCTTTGGTAAGGAGAGTAGTAATCGCTTCACCCAACCCGCCATGTTCCCCTTGGAAGCGTTGCCACGCATCGTGCCACGGGTGGCCCGCCTCTACCGGAAGGTTCGCCTGTTGACCCCGAAAGTAGTATCGTCCGACCTCCGGGAGACGCTCGAGGGTGACCCCCGCGATTTCTTCGGCGGGGGGGCCCTCACCTAAGGAATCCCATGTTTCAAGAATCTGCTGCCACACCCCGGGGAACGTCACCAAAGAGGGGCCCGTATCAATTCTTTGGCCGGCGACGTGGATCCTCCGACTCTTGCCCCCGAGCCATTCGTTTCCCTCAATCAGTGTCACCTGATGTCCGGCACGAGCCATAATGGCGGCCGTCGATAAGCCGCCTAAGCCGCCTCCTACCACCGTGATCCGCCGCGACCTCATTCTGGATACACCCCTAACACGAGACCTGTCACAAGCTGGACTCCCGCAACAGCACCTGCCACGTAGGGGAAGGCTACGGAATACCGATAAAGCCTGCGCGCCGTCTCGATAGTCGGATTTCTCCACTGAGCAAATACCAACCAGCCCGCAAGTGCGGCATTAACAATCGCGACGGGAAGGTTTACCAGGGCAAACAATACGGTGGATACGATCCACCACCCGCCCGACCACAAAAGTGAGCCTTTGATTCCAAACTTTACGGCGGTCGTGATGATGCCAGCCGAAGCATCCTCGTCAATATCTTGAATGGCGTCATAAACATGTTTGGCAAGAGACCACGCCATTAGGCCCAGTGCCGCCGCCCACACCGGTGAAACCCCTAGGGCAAAGGGCACAAAGACCAGTGGGAACGCGTAGTCAGAGTTGGAGACCGAATCCAAAATGGGTCGCCCTTTGAAACGCAACGGAGTGGCCGAATATTGCCAGAAAGAGAAAGCGTAGGCAGCCATCCAGGCGACGGCCTCCCACGGGAGCGTCACGGCAAAGTACACAAAGAAGGGAACGTTGGTGAGGATGACTCCCCACCCGATCATGGTGGTTTCATGCGGCTTTATTTTTGCCCCGCCATAACCACCTTTGCGGTCGTTATCAGAATCTGTGTCTTGGTCATAGATGTCGTTAATGCCATAAATCAGAAGATTAAAGGGAAAACTCACCCACAACAAAATGGGAACAATCGACCAGGTCCAGAGCTCCCCGGCAAGCCACATTCCAATGACGGTGGTGCCGATCGTGTTAACCCACAGCACGGGCCGGGAAACTTCAACGAGGCGCCTAATCACCTGACAACTCTAGCGCTGAGACTCTGGGGTGCTTCAGAGCTTGGGGGTAAGCGGGCCGCGGTGGAGTTTATGTTGTGCGGCCTGAGCAACCGGTCGCATTTGGATGACATCAAGATTGACGTGAGCGGGACTCTGCAGGGCATACGCCACAACATCGGCAACATCTTCAGCGGTCAGGGGTGCTTCAACCCCTGCGTATAGTGCTTCGGTTTTAGCTTCATCGCCGGCAAAGCGATTCAGCGCGAACTCTTCCGTCTTCACCATCCCCGGCGCAATTTCCACAACCCGGACCGGTTCACCGGCTAACTCAAGACGAAGCGCCATTAACGCCGCGTGGAGTCCCGCCTTCGCAGCGTTATACCCGCCACCGCCTTCATAGCTGACAAACGCCGCGGTGGAAGATATCGACACAATGTCAGCAACTCCCCGAGCCTGGCTGGTGCGCCGGAGGGAGGGCAGGAGGGCACGAATCATGCGCTGAACACTCACCACGTTAAGCTCCAACATTGCGGCCCAATCTGAGGGATCCGCCTCGCCCACAGGGTCTGCACCAATCGCGCCGCCGGCAACATTAACAAGAGCGCCAATTCCCCCGGAGGCCTCCACATGCGCGGCAAGTGCGTCAACATCCGCTGTCTTTGTGACATCGGCAACAAAGACCTCGCAGCCCGTTTCCTTGGCAAGAGCCTCGAGCTTGTCTTTGCGTCGTGCCACCGCCAGCACCTCCCATGACGCTTCCCGCAAAGCCTTCACCGTGGCAGCACCAATCCCAGAACTTGCCCCGCTGACGAGCGCGCGACCGGGAGGGGTACTAGTTTTCACTACTAACACCAATCGACCCTGCCACTACCGGCCAGAGAGCAATCTCCCGACCGATGATCAATCCGCGTTCCCAAAAGGGATCTAAATTGAGCAGCGCTTCGACACTCACCTCATCGGCTCGATCACAAATCAACAATGCTCCAGGACCCTCCGACGTTGTCATAGGGCCACTCGCAACAATCCCCTGCCCGACCAAGGAACGAATGTATTCCCGGTGAGCAGGACGATGTTCGTCTAAAGACGCAGCATCTTCGCTGTAGCGATAGAGGACTGCGTAAATCGCCACCTCAAGCCCTACAGCGCTTTGACGGCACTGAGCACCTTAGAAAGGCTGTCTTTTGCGTCACCGAAAAGAAGTGTTGTGTTCGGTTCGTACAACAGCTCGTTCTCAATACCGGCGAATCCTGGGCGCATGGAGCGCTTGAGGAACACCACCTGCTTGGCGTCTCCGGCATCAAGGATTGGCATCCCATAGATTGGCGAACCCGGCGTTGTTTTGGCCGCAGGGTTCACGACGTCATTAGCTCCTACGACAAGACAGACATCTGCTGTCTTGAACTGGGAGTTCACTTCATCCATTTCCTGCAGTACCTCGTAGGGCACATTGGCTTCAGCGAGCAAAACGTTCATGTGTCCTGGCATCCGACCGGCAACCGGGTGGATACCAAACACGACATCGATGCCTTTTGATTCGAGCTCTTTCGCCAGTTCATACATGGTGTGTTGCGCCTGAGCAACCGCCAACCCGTAACCGGGAACCACAATGACGCGCTGTGCATAGCCGAGCAAGATTGCCACATCTTCGGCAGATCCAGACTTCACGGGTCGGTCAGATACCTCTGTGGAGCCCGCCGTCGAGCCGCCCTTGAAGGCACCAAAGATGGTGTTGCTCACGCTTCGGCCCATGGCACTCGCCATCGCCCGGGTGAGGATTGTTCCCGAGGCGCCCACGAGGGTTCCCGCCACCAGCAGCAGCGTGTTACCCAGCACCAGACCGGAAGCGGCAACCGCGAGGCCCGTCATGGCGTTAAGCAAGGAGATCACGATGGGCACATCAGCGCCGCCCACAGGGAGCACAAGCAGGACACCCATGATGAGGCCCAGCGCCATAAGCCCAGCACCCAACAGGAAGCTCCCCTGAACCACCACGAGCACAGACCCGGCAAGCGCTGCGACAGTCAGAATGACCATGACAATTTGCTGGCCTTTGAAGAACACGGGGCGAGTGGTCATCAGCTCCTGCAACTTTGCAAAAGTAATGACCGAACCGGAGAAGGACACGCTTCCCACAAAAATGGTGAAGGCGACAGCGATCAGGAACCCGAGAGTGTCCGCGGCGCTGAGCTCGAGGTACGCAACAACCGCTGCTGCCCCGCCACCGACACCGTTGAATAGTGCGACAAGTTGAGGCATCTGGGTCATCTTGACCAGGCGGGAAGCAGGAACGGAAACTGCGCTACCGACCGCGATTACGAGCAGGATCCACCCGATGTTGGTGAGCTCTTCCGCAAGGAAAACCGTCGCCACACCCACGACGGCACCAAGAGCACCGATGAGGTTTCCGCGCCTGGCGGACTTAGGGGAGGACAGGCCACGAAGGGCCAAAATGAAACAGACAGCGGCGAACAGGTAGAGAAGTGCTTCGACTTCTTGGCTGAGGATACTCATGAGGCAGCCCCTTCCGAGCTCTTCTTCTTGCCACCAAACATTTCCAGCATGCGGTCTGTCACAACGAAGCCGCCCACAAGGTTCACGGTGGCCATCAAAACAGCAAGCAATGCCAGGGCGAGCTTCCATGCTGAGTCAGCGTGACCAGCCACCACAATCGCACCCACAAGGATGATGCCGTGGATAGCGTTTGCGCCCGACATCAGGGGGGTGTGGAGTGTGCTCGACACTTTCGAGACCACCTCAAACCCGACGAAGACCGCCAGGACAAAGTAGGTCAACAGTTCAATGGATTCCATTACTTTGTACCTTTCTTAGAGGAAGCAGGAGCCGCTAACGCTTCCGCAGTAGGTTCGTGGCGAACTTCGCCGTCATGAGTGAGACACGCTCCCGCCACCACTTCGTCGTCGAAGTCAGGGCTGACCTTCTTATCTTTCGTCATCAAGGACAACAGGTTGGATACGTTCTTGGCATACAGCCTGGACGCATCAAAAGCCATCGCCGAGGGAACATCTTTCATACCCGCCAGGGTGACAGTTCCCCCCGATTTGCCCACCGGAACCGCTACATCCACGCCGGGCTTAGAGCCTTCGACGTTTCCGCCGGTTTCTGCCGCAAGATCGATGATGACAGATCCTGGTTTCATGTCTTTCATCATGGCGGCGGTAATCAACCGGGGAGCTGGGCGCCCCGGGATTGCCGCGGTGGTGATAATGACATCGGCTGCGCTGACATAGGGGGTGAGGAGTTCTTGCTGACGCTGGACCCGATCGGCGGCAAGCTCCTTGGCGTAACCTCCCGCACCATCAGCGGAAACATCAAGTTCGAGCTCGATGAATTTTCCCCCCATCGAGCGAACCTCATCGGCTGAGGCCGACCGAACGTCGTAGGCATTCACTTTTGCTCCGAGGCGCTTTGCGGTGGCGATGGCCTGGAGGCCCGCCACTCCTGCACCCAGGACGAGCACTGTTGAGGGCGGGACGGTGCCGGCAGCTGTCATGTAGAGGGGGAAAAACCGCGGCAACCGAATCGAGGCTTCGATAACGCACCGATAGCCAGCCACCAGGGCCTGAGAGGTGAGCGCGTCCATCGACTGGGCCCGAGAGATGCGGGGCACCAATTCAAGGGCGAAAGCTGTGACTTTTTGATCACGCAATGCTGCGACCGCTACCAGCTCTGACGCGGGTGAAGCGAGCCCCATCGTGATGGCACCTTTTTTAAGCTTTTTGATGACGGCCGGTGCGAGTGGTCGAACGTGAGCTAGCACGTCAACTTTTGCCGGGTCAACCGTGGCTGCCACGGTGGCGCCGGCAGCTGTGTAATCGTCGTCGGGATACCCGGCGGCAACACCAGCACCCTTTTGGATGGTGACCTTCAAGCCTTCACCGATGAGCTGTTTCACCGAATCAGGCGTTGCGGCAACGCGATTTTCGCCAGAAATTGGCTCTTTAAGAACTCCAACAATCATAAATTCACCCTCGAAAAGTAAGTGACGTCCCTTAAACCTTGGTCAAGGGTGAGCGAGATAACCGTAGCAGAACCAACCGATTTGATGATGAAAGGGCGGAGTGTTTTTTACGCCCGTGCCTACTATTTCTCTGTGCGCTCAGGACGTCTCAGGGGTGGGAAAAAACGGCCCGTGCGTTGCTTATATTTTCCGTACTCAGGATATTTTTCACTCAACAGCATTTCCTCAAAACTCACTTTTGCGGAGAGAACTGCCAGAAGAAACAGCCAGGCCACCAGGTGGGCTAGCGATGCCCCCCACACCAGCACACCTGCGGCAGCGACTAACACACCGGTATACATCGGATGGCGCACAAAACGATAAATGCCCTCCTGGGCGAGGGCTCCGTCTTCTTTGGGAATCGGCAACGGTGTCAGGGTTGACCCCAGTCGGAGGCCTGCCGCAATGGCGACAAGTGCCCCCAGTGCCACCAAAAAGCCGGCCACTATTCCCGAAACCCAATCTCTCTCCCACCACGCACCCGCAGGAAAAATGATGAGCGCCGTCAACGCTCCAAACTGCAGGCCCACAAGGGCCCACCCGACCGAGGGTTGCGTCACCCTACTGAGCTGACTGGGCTTCGTGGGCGCGGGCCACTTCTTGCCGTTGGTGTTCTTCGCCGAGCGCGATGGGTGCCCTCACGTGGGCGTCGGAGAGACCTAAACCAGAGACTAGGTCCGCGAGGTGCGGGCGCAAACGGGGCAACAACCTGTTGTTGATGTAATCCGTAATGGCTTCCGCCCGGTGAACGCTGAGGCGACCATTCATGAGATACCAGTCGCGATGTTTCTCGATCAGCACAAATCCGTGGAGATCTCGCAACCACCGCATGATTTGTTTTGTGTCCGAATCCTCCATCGCATCCACAGCCCTGGTGAACGCCTCCCAGACCACAAGCTCAGCATGTGCCCATGCCGCGTCAATAAGCGCGCTCTGGTGGTGGTTCATCAGTTGGCCGGCTTCTTTCGGTGCCATCTTTGACGCTGGACGCAGCTCGTCCGCCAAAGCCCCCACCATGGTTTCCACCCGGTCAGTCAGCAGTTGCCGTTGGGACTCCGTCGTTCTCACGTATCCAATCGACCGCGCTGTGGAGCCAAAGTCGGAGACATTTTGTGCCAGACGTCGCAACCCTGAACGATTAATGGCCGCTTCGCCGACGTGGTCGGCGACATAGCTGGCCATACTTCCCAGGCCACCCTCTTTGAAGGCTTTTGCGTAGTCACCCAGCAGTCGCTTGGCAACGAGCTGAAGTAAAATCGTGTTGTCACCTTCGAACGTGGCATACACATCGAGGTCGGCTCGCATACTGGCGAGACGGTTCTCGGCCAAGAAACCTTGACCACCGCACGCTTCGCGGCCCGCTTGGAGGGAATCGAGGGCGGACCATGTTGCATAGGGCTTCAGGGCTGCTGCGAGAGTTTCGAGGTCTTGCCTCTCCTCTTCCGTATCTTTTGCCCCGCGAAAGACATCGTGGAACAAGTCCAAAAGCTCGTCCTGGGCAAAACCCATCGCATAGGTATTTGCAAGGTGGGGCACCAAGCGACGCTGATGGGTTTGATAATCCATCAGAACCTGTTCTTCGGTTGACCCATGAATCGGGAATTGACGTCTCACCAATCCGTACCGAATGGCGATGGTGGACGCAAGTTGGGACGCAACCACGGAAGCCCCCACGAGGGAAACCCTGCCCTGAACCAGCGTGCCAAGCATGGTGAAGAAGCGTCGTCCCCGACTTTCGATGGGGGAAGAGTAGATGCCCTCTTCGCTGACGCTGCCGTATCGGTCTAGGAGGTTTTCTCGGGGCACGTGCACGTTGGTGAAGTGCAGGCGACCATTGTCAATGCCATTCAGGCCACCCTTGGGGCCATCATCCTCCCCGCCAATCCCGGGCAAGAAACCGGCATCATCACGAAGCTCGACATAGAGCGCATGCACGCCATGGTTTTCGCCCGAGACAATCAGCTGAGCAAACACCACGGCGGCTTTGCCGTGGAGTGCAGCATTTCCGATGTAGTCCTTCCAGGCTCCCCGGTGTGGGGTGTGAAGAATGAAATCGCCAGACTTGTGGTCGAAAGTCGCCGTCGTCGCGATCGAGGCAACGTCAGAGCCATGACCAGTTTCGGTCATGGCGAAACAACCCGGGATTTCGAGCGACATAATTCCTGGCAGCCACTGTTGGTGGTGGTACTCGGTTCCCAAGTGCGTCACTGCTGCCCCAAAGAGACCCCATTGAACTCCCGACTTGATTTGTAAGGAGGGGTCAGCGAGGACGAGTTGTTCGAAGTTGGCAATATTGCCACCAGGGTTATCTTTTCCTCCAACGGACTCGGGGAAAGACAGAAGAACACCGCCAGCGTTAACGAGGGCGCCGAGCTGGCTCAGGACTCGCTCCCGGTGTTCGGCCATAGGCTGACCTTCAATTTTCCACAGCGCGGGGTCTTCACACAGCTTTCTCGCTTTGGATCTGATGTCTGCCCACTGCCCTAATACCTGGGCTCCCAGCAGAGCAACGTCAACCGAAAGGTCTTCGCTGGCTAGTTTCTGTGATGACTTTTGCGCTGCTTCCGTCTGAACACTCATGACGACGCTCTCCCTTATGTGCACGTTGTGGCTCACTCCAGAGTAAAACAACGGGTCTCTGAGTGTTCCCCCGTGGTTTTGCACCACGAAGGAACTCGAAAGTTGGGCCCACATTTTGTTGCTTTCCTACTACACCTCGCCGCAGGCCTTAGCGGACAGCGAACACAGTGGCCAGTTATACCCCATGGGGTATACTGACAATAACGAAAGGACGACACCATGCCCACCATTGAACTCACACAGGACGTATTCGAAACGACCGTATCCTCTGACGGAATCACGCTCGTCGATTTTTGGGCCGAATGGTGCGGGCCCTGCAAAGCTTTCGGCCCCGTCTACGAAGAGGCCAGCAACAAGCACTCTGATGTCACCTTTGGCAAAGTGGACACCGAAGCAGAGCAAGCACTCGCTCAAGCTGCCAATATTCGCTCCATCCCCACCCTGATGGCGTTCCGGGACGGAATATTAGTCTTCTCGCAACCCGGAGCCTTGCCCGCTTCCTCGCTCGAAGAGGTCATCACCGCCGTCAAGGGACTCAACATGGACGACGTCCGCAAGCAGGTCGAAGAAGCCCAAGAAGAGGGTAAAGAGAACTAAAGGCGGTTTCTGCCCAACAGTCCGCGACGAACCCGCTCGGCAATATTCTTTGCCGGCGGTTCGTTGTAGCCCTCGGCACGGACCTGCCCAGACAGCGCAGCAATCGCCTCCATCACTTCATCGGTTGCATGGCGTCTGGCTCTCCCCGAATCGGCTTTACCGTGGCGAGAAAGATCCAAAGGGGCACCAAACTCAATCCTGACCTTGGCTAGGCGAATGCCGCTGGTACCGGCGGGTTGAACTTTGTCAGTGCCTTTAAGTCCCACCGGGACGACCAGAACCCCAGCGTTCAGTGCCAACCACGCAACCCCGGTTTTACCCCGGTAGAGTCTCCCGTCCCGGGACCGGGTGCCCTCGGGATATACGGCAAAAGCTTCGCCCTCGTGCAACAGGGACAAACCCGAATCGAGCGCGTCCTGAGCCGCTTGACCTACCCCCCGCGCCACCGGAATCGCTCCAATTCCCTGGAAAAAAGACGAGAGAGGGTGCCTTTAAGGCCCGGGGTGGTGAAATAACTTTCTTTTGCCAGGAAACTCACGCTCCGTGGCGCAAACAAGGTAATGATCACGCTGTCGATAAAAGAAAGATGATTGCTGGCAAGAATTACGGGGCCCTCTCGAGGAACATTCTTGCGCCCCACAATTTTCGCTCGAAACAGCCCCCGCGCGAGCGGGCTGAGGAAGAACCTACTGACCTGCTTCAACATTGCGACCTACTTGGATTTGGCGGACTTCTTGACCTTAGCGGGAATGCCCACGGCAAGAGCTCCCGCAGGAATATCATCCAGCACCACGGAAAGAGCTGCCACCCGCGCCCCGTCGCCAATGACGATCGGGCCGAGAATCGCAGCGTTTGCTCCGACAAGGACGCCATTGCCCAAGGTCGGGTGGCGTTTCCCCGGCGCCTTTTCACGCGAGACCTGAGTTTTACCCCCCAAAGTCACGCCGTGATAGAGGAGACAGTCATCGCCGACCACCGCGGTCTCGCCAATCACTACGCCCATTCCATGGTCAATCACGACACGTCTGCCCAAGGTTGCACCCGGGTGGATCTCTATTCCCGTGAACCAGCGCGAAAGCGACGACACAATTCGCGCAATCAGGAACCATTCCCAGCGCCACAGCCAATGCGCAACCCGATGCCACGCCAAGGCAAACACTCCCGGCGAAGTGAGGAAGACCTCTAAGGAGGTTCGGGCTGCCGGGTCCCTCTCGCGCACTGCTCGAATATCTTCGCCAAGGCGCGAGAGTGAACTCATCTAGGTGCCTAATCCTTCATACAACACGGTGGAGAGGTAACGCTCTCCAAAACTGGCCAAGATGACAACAATAGTCGCCCCCGCTAACTCTGGTCTATGGGCTAACTCAACCGCAGCATGTGCGGTAGCACCCGAGGAAATTCCGCCAAGAATCCCCTCCTCGGCTCCGAGGCGTCGGGCCATGGAGACCGCCTGCTCTGCAGATACGTCAAAGACTTCGTCATAAATGTCTCGGTCCAAAATTTCTGGAATAAAGTTTGCACCGATGCCCTGAATTTTGTGGGGACCGGCTGCGCCACCCGTCAACAGTGGTGATTCAAGCGGCTCAACACCCACCACTTTAATCGTTGGCTTATGGGCTTTGAGGGCCTGACCTGTCCCGGTCAGCGTGCCACCCGTTCCCACGCCGGCAACAAAAACATCCACCGCACCATCAGTGTCGCGCCAAATTTCCTCCGCGGTGGTGCGACGGTGGATTTCAGGATTTGCGGGGTTAGCAAACTGTTGAGCCAACACCGCCCCTGGAATATCAGCGGCAATCTCCTCCGCCCTCGACAATGCACCGCTCATGCCCTCACCGGCGGGAGTCAAAATAAGTTCAGCACCATAGGCACGAAGGAGCATCCGGCGCTCCATACTCATGCTTTCCGGCATCGCCAAAATGGCTTTGTAGCCCCGTGCTGCCGCGACCATTGCTATCGCGATCCCGGTATTTCCACTCGTGGCTTCCACGATTGTGCCACCAGGTTTCAGCTCACCTGAAGCTTCAGCGGCGTCGACGATCGCGATCGCTAGACGATCTTTCACCGAGGACGAAGGGTTATAAAACTCAAGTTTTGTCAACACTGTCGCCCCCGCACCCTCAGTGATGCGATTCAACCGAACGAGGGGAGTGTTCCCGAAAGCTTCCGTGATGTTTCCGTAAACTAAAGCCACAGTGGTCCTTCTTTCCCTCGCAAGATGCGTGCCCTAAGCGTATTAGTCACACGGACAATCGCCAAGGGATGCGTCATACTGTTACGGCTGAGACTGGAGCTTACCTAACGTGTTGACTGTCCTACTGGGCCTTGCTGGGGCCCTCACCTACGGTGCTGCCGATTTCTTTGGAGGCTTAGCCTCGAGACGGTCCTCCACCCTGCTGACAACCGCAGGCGTTGCGGTCGTCGGATTAGCGGGGCTTTTAGTCGCCTCTGCTGTTGTTCCTGCCACCTCCAGCCTCGATGCCTGGTTACTAGGGGGCGCCTCTGGTCTTGCTGGGGCTTTAGCAATCGGCCTGCTGTATGGCAGTTTGGCGATTGGGCCGATGAGTATTCTGTCCCCCACCACCGCATTCATTTCCGCAATTGTGCCCGTTTCCATTGGGTTGGGTTTGGGGGAGGGCAGTGGGGCAAGCTTCTTTGTTGCTCTCGGCGTTGCCCTCTTAGCCGTAATTTTTGTGGGCTTCGTCCCCGAAAAGGGAGCTATCCGCCCTCGCGCAATCGGCCTCTTCATGGCCGTAGCCTCCGGGGCCCTCATCGGGCTCACCATCGTTCTCATTGATGCCACACCTGATGACTCAGGCCTGCTGCCCTTGGTTGCCAATAGAACTGTGTCTACCGTGGCGCTCACCCTGACAGTAGCCCTCGTCCTGGGGTATCGAAGGGCCAAAGGAGCACAACCCCGGCTCCCCGGGTTGGCAGAAATCCCCGGGGTGTGGGCGATGATCGTGGTGGCAGGAATTCTCGATGTGCTCGCCAACGTTGTTGTGCTCTACGGATTGCGCGTAGGTGCCCTCAGCGTCATGGCCGTCCTTGTAGCCCTTTACCCCGCCGGCACTATTGTGCTGGCGGGGATCTGGCTCAAAGAGAGGGTGGCGCCCATCCAATGGGTTGGCTTAGCTCTCGCACTGATTGCGAGCGCCCTCTTAGCTCTCTAAACGAGAGCTGGGTCAGCAAGCTTCGAAGGCTTCATGTCTTCCGGAGTGACCGAAATGCCAGCCTGCTTGAGCAGGTCAACAACCCGGCGGGTTCGAGGCTTCGTTGTCAGCGTGATGACAACGCCCTCTTTCCCCGCACGACCGGTGCGTCCCGAGCGGTGCACGTAAGACTTGAAATCATCAGGAGCATCCACCTGAATCACGGTCTCAATGTCATCTACGTGAATTCCGCGTGCGGCAACATCGGTTGCCACCAAAACGTTCACTCGTCCCGACGTCAACTTATCCAGGTTACGTTGGCGCCTGGCCTGGTTTAGGTCACCGTGAAGGCTGACCGCAGGAATACCGTAATCATCAAGATGATCCGCTAATTCTTCCGCAAAGGCGCGAGTCCTGGTGAACATCAGCGTTTTACCGCTAATGCGCGCAAGCGCCACCACCATGTCGCGCTTGTCACGCTGGTCAACCACGTAGACGCGGTGGTCAATGCTCGAATTTTCCTGGTTCTCGCCCGCAACCTCAAACACTGCGGGATTGGGAAGAAATTCGCTCACAATAGAGCTCACACCACGGTCCAACGTCGCCGAGAACAACAGGCGTTGTCCATCATGGGCGGTGGAGGACAAAATGCGTTGCAAAGGTTCAATGAACCCAAGCTCCGACATGTGGTCTGCCTCGTCAACCACCGAAATGACAACTTGGGAAACATCCAGCTTCCCTCGCGCCATCAAGTCTTCAATACGACCGGGTGTCCCGATCACAATGTCCACTCCACGCTCGAGAGCGCCAATCTGACGACCCAGGGGGACACCACCATAAATCTGGGTGGTGAAAAGCCCCACACTGCGGGCAATCGGCTGAACGGTGCGGTCAATCTGCAATGCCAGCTCGCGCGTTGGCGCAAGAATCAGCGCACGGGGTGCACGACCCACGGCTCGCTTGACTCCTTTGCTGCTCAATCGCAGCAAACGCTCCACGGTGGGGGCGGCAAACGCAATAGTTTTTCCGGAACCGGTGCGACCGCGTCCCAAAACGTGGCGGCCTTCCAAAGCAATCGGAATTGTGGCCGCTTGAAGGGCGAAAGGAGTGGTTGCTCCTTGCTCCCTAATGGCGTCCACGATGCGCTCACCCAAGCCAAGGTCGCCAAACCCTAGGCCTTCGGCCGAATCTGCCGTGACAGAAATTGCCTCTAAAGCCTCGTGGGTAATTTGCGGACGCTGGCCACGGGGCTGCTGTGATGGGTAATCGCCGCGCGACTGGGTCGGGCGAGAAGAAGAAGAGCGCTGTGAATCTCGCGAATCAAAACGTTCCTTCGACCCGTAAGACTTTGAACGATCACTCGAGCCGTGGCGCGGTGCGCGGTCGGGTCGGGCAGAGCGTTCGTCCGAGTTATGGCGCGGTGCGCGGTCATAACCACCCTCACGAGCAGGACGGTCAGTGCGCGGTGCGCGGTCATAACCACCCTCACGAGCAGGACGATCCTGACGGGTTGAACGGTCATAGCCACCCTCGCGGGCAGGACGGTCAGTGCGCGGTGCGCGGTCATAACCACCCTCGCGGGCAGGACGATCTGACTTTTCATTCCGGTCAAAACGCTCGGGGCGTTCCGCACGAGCGGGGCGGTTATCGCCTCGCGCACGGTCTTGCCGGGGCGCGTAATCCTTGCGGGGTGCGCGGTCAGACCGCTCGGTCCGCTCCGAACGATCGCCACGCTCAGAGCGCTCACCACGTTCAGTTACTGGTTTGGGGCCTTGTCGTTTCTTAGAATCTTGGAACGAGGTGCGCTTGCTGGGTGGGCGCCACGAAGGAGCCTGTTTTTTTTCGGGCATGACAGGGAGAATCTTTCTGTTGATCTATGGGGAGATGAGATGTCGATATGACACCAACCCAAATCACCAGTTGCCAGACAAGGGCTGTTTCAACTACACATGTGGCCGCTCTCACGATTGTGAAGCGATGGACCACTGGCTTCGCCCACAATGGCAAGCCCTTGTTCCGTAATCGAGAGTAACAGGTAATACGAGAAAAAAATAGAGTGACCCTCCCGGCGTTAGAGTGAGCTGTGCTCCGCTCCCTTCACTACACGCGTCGTTTGGTTCAGCTGTTCTCTGGCCTATTTCTCTTTGGCTTCGCTGCGGCCATGATGCTCAAGGCAGGTTTGGGTGTTGACCCGTGGACCGTATTTGCCGAAGGGCTCCACCTGACGTGGGGGTGGGGGTTTGGATGGATTGTCGTCCTTTCCAGCGGTGTTGTTTTGCTCCTGTGGATTCCCCTTCGTCAACGCCCCGGGCTCGGAACAATTTTCAACGCCCTGTTGGTGGGCCCCAGCATGGAGGTCGGTTTAGCGCTGGTGGATGTTCCAGAACTTTTGGTGCACAAGATTGTCCTTTTTGCGGCCGGTTTACTGATGATGGGCATTGCGAGTGGTTTTTATATTGGCGCGGGATTTGGTCCCGGACCCCGTGATGGGTTGATGGTGGGAATTAACGCCCGTTTTGGGTGGCCGCTATGGGTTGCAAGAACCACCGTAGAAATTGTTGTTCTCGCCATCGGGTGGTCACTTGGCGGAAGTGTCGGCGTGGGAACAGTCCTGTTCGCTCTGATGATCGGGCCTCTAGCCCAACGAGCAATCAAGGTCTACCGGGTTGCGCCCTATCCACCAAAAGCAATCGGGATATAAAGATCCTGAACCCGGTCCGCCAGTGCGGTGTGATCGTTTCGGGTGTAAAGCCCACAAGGGTCAGCGCGGCAGTCGACACCCTCCTCCGCGGGCTCTGGGACTTCGATGAAGGCAGTAAAAGTTCCCTGGGCAGCATCATCAAAGCTACGGGCACCAAATAACCGCCACGCCCAGACGTCATTAACCCAGTTAGAAGCCCCGTACTCGATGGCACCCGGAACCGCCTCGCCCACTTCCTCCATCGAGCCCACACCGCCAAGACAGGGGCCCGGTTTGACCCCTAGGGAATCGGGAATTTTGCAGATTGCCACATAAACACCCGTGCTGGAGTCATAACCACTTCCCCGCACGGTGATTCGATCCCCTGCCACCAATGCGTCGAGTGACGTAGAGGTGCCCTCCAGTTCGGCAGAAAGCTCGCGCTTCCTCCCATCAGCACCCAGTGCGGTTACGGAGGTGGGGAACCCTTCAACCACTAAGGGTTGGCCTGATTCACCCTGGGGTGTGCTGGTCAGAATGGGCGCGACCACCCACGCGACGATAGCGACGACGACCACAAATACTCCGGCCACAATCCAGCCTGTAGTGCGCCAAGGAAAGGTTCGGGAAGAGGCCATCCCGTCATTCTAGGAGCCGAGCGAGTAACGTCACAGTTGTGAAAATCAGGGAGCTCTCCGTGGTAGCGCTGGGCGGTGCGATGGGAACTCTTGCGCGCATCGGCATCGAACTTTCCCTGGGAACACCGGCCCTCGGGTGGGGGCTCGCAACCCTCCTCGTGAACATCGTGGGAGCTTTTGCCCTTGGGGTCGTGCTGAGTCACGGGCTGCCTACCCTCTCACCAGTGCTTCGCTCCGGTATCACTGTGGGGTTTCTTGGTTCGTTCACCACCTTTTCCGCGGTTGCGCTTTTTGTTGCGACCAACGCCGTCAGCGTTGGTATCGGGTATCTCGTTGTTCACGGTGCCCTCGGGGTGGGGGCAGCGTGGATGGGATCAAAACTCGGTTCTCGGCTCATCTCTCGCAAAGGATCACTCGCGTGACCTCAGAAATCTTGTGGCTCAGCGTCGCGTTGGGGACCGTAGGCGCCGTGTTGCGGTGGCTCCTACTTCAAGGTTTACCGGGCAAAGCTTGGGTTGCCACACTCATCGTGAATATTGCAGGATCCGCGCTTGCCGGCGGAATCATCGCTTTTCCTGCGGTGGCAAGTTCCGCTCCATTGGTGGCGGGTTTGTGCGGCGGACTCACCACGTTTTCAACGCTGGCTCTCCAGTTACTTCCCGGCACAACGTTTTCTTCCCCTTCCCGATTGGTGGGCCTCGCTCTTGCTCACGGGGTCGGTGGGGTGGGCGCGTGCCTCGGCATGTTTTTCCTTGTTTCCACAGCACTGTCCTAGCCATCAAGCGGTAAGTAGTGCGTGATAAACTGCGGGGACTTCTGTTGCAGCTTTGGGCTAGCAACAGGCTCTCTCGCAGTGGTCAACGTTAACGAAGGAGTGACCTATGGGTCGCGGCCGGCAAAAAGCTAAGCACACGAAGGTGGCACGCGAACTAAAGTACTCGAGCCCCGACATGGACCTGAGTCAGCTCCAGCGCGAGCTTTCCAAGCCTTCCGATTCCGAGGACCAGTCTTCCTCTGACGACCACGAAGACGACTCGAAGGATTAGCCCTGGTAGTCGCCGACTAGGGCGACTGCTCCACCGCGTACGCCTTTTGCGTCCGTAGTGGGAGAAAACCTTGCCACCTCGGTGGCATCCGTCATAACCCCTACTTGCCATACCCGATGGTTGTGGCTCTCCAAGGTCGCCGTGACCTCTGAAACATGGTGAGGGTCGACCACAGCAATCATGCCGATGCCCATGTTCCAGGTTTCTTCGAGCGCCTCAATCGGGTATCCACCAGCGGCAGCAAGAACCCGCATCATGGCCGGCGGCGACCAGCTCTCACGATCCAGGGTCACCCCCAAATTTTGCGGCAAAACGCGGGAAAGATTCTGGGCGATACCGCCACCCGTGACATGACTCAGCATGTGTATCACCCCAGGGTTAGCCTGAAAAGCGTCCACTAACGCACCCGTGTAGAGCCTGGTGGGCTCCAGTAACTCGATCCCCAGTTCCCGAGAAAAATCTGGGATGTGCTGGTCATAGGACCACAAATTATCGGCCACAATTTTTCGTACCAACGAATACCCGTTGCTGTGCAAGCCACTGGAAGCAAGAGCCAGGACAACATCCCCCTTTTTCACCCGGTCTGGACTCAGGAGGGAATCGGCTTCGACTACCCCGGTGGCTGCTCCGGCAACGTCATATTCGTCTTCCCCCAGAAGACCGGGGTGCTCCGCTGTTTCTCCACCCACCAGAGAAACATCAGCCTCGGTGCAAGCCCGGGCTATGCCCTCCACGATGGCGCCAATTCTGGTGGGGATTACTTTCCCACAGGCGATGTAGTCCGTCATGAAAAGTGGAGTTGCGCCCACCACCACGATGTCGTCCACGACCATTCCCACGAGATCAAACCCGATGGTGTCATGTTTGTCGATAGCGCTAGCAATCGCGACCTTGTGCCCACCCCATCTGTTGAGGTGGCCAGGAGAGGGTGGCGATAGTGAGTAAGGAACGATGCGTCGTAGACTCCCGCAAAACCGCCGAAACCCCCCACAACCCGGGATGAATGGCTGGCTGTGACCGCTTTCTTCATCAGTTCAACGGCGCGATCCCCAGCACTCGTGTCAACACCGCTATCGGAATAAGGCGAAGACTGCGTCACTCTCTCAGTCTACCGGGGGTGTGAATAACTCCTGCGGTCCTCCCACACTTCTTCCTAGCCTTCAGGCATGACACCTCCCCCCACCGCCCCCGTAATTTTCTCCCGCTGGGTGTCGTGGGTTGGCATCCTGATCTTGGGTGCCGGGGTTTCGACCACTGCCGCCGGTGCCAGCTCCGCTTCAGCACCCGCCCTGGCTACCGCTTCGCTCCAATTCTCGGCCCTGTCGCTGAGCGACGGGACCCTCACCGGAGGAATGCCGGTGTCCTACGACACCGGCATTCTGGGGTGGACGCAACCCGCCTTCACCTCCCTTGGGCCTTTAGGTATCGAGTGGCATGCCGAGGGTGAACCCCAAGCACGGCGGCCATACCTGGGGAGCACTGAATCTTCATCCTTTACTCCGGGGGGCAGCTCCTCTTGGGTTACCGCAGGAAACGTCGCCTCGAGCCCCCGAGAAACTATTTTTGTTCGCCAGAGTGTGAGCATCAGCGACAATTCGACCCGTTTCACCATGGCGCTTGAGCCCATTGACGGAGATGTGATGGAGGGCAAGCGTTTGTACTTTTCCGCCGGTCTCGCACCTGGGTACCAGAGCGAATTTAGTGGCGCAGGAACTCCGACTCTTGTGGTGAGTGATGCCTCCCACCGCCACCCCACCCTCGTCATGCAGGCCACGGCTGGGGTGGGAACCCTCAGCTGGGGCGGACCAGAGAGCTACCGCGACCCGCTGGTGAATGGCGAGACTACCCCCACGCTCTATCTGCATTCGACCAGCGAAGACGAGTTTGTCCTCACCCTCACCGTCGGGTTCGTGGATCACGACCCCTGTTCCACCAGCGCGGCAGCTACTTTTGCTGCTTCTCAGGCTGGGTCTTTTGGGGGCTCAACGGCAGCCCACACTTCCTGCCTGCAAGCGCCAACCTGGGACATGGTTGCAGACGGTGAAACCTCGGCGGCACGCCTCGAAACAGGTCTCGCGATGACCGATTTTCCCAGTGGCGAAGAGGTCGTAGTGGAGGTCACGGGATTACCAGAAGGGGTCACTCTTGCTCGCGGTAGCGATGAGGGAACAATCGCCGCCTTCGACGTCACGGTGGGGAGGTCGGTAGCGGCGGGACCTTACACGCCGACTTTTAGTCGCAGCACCCGAGTGACCACCAACGGTGTGGTCACAGTGTCCCGACAAGACTCAGTCACCGGCTCTCTCACCATTACCTCCGCGCCTCCCGTCCCTGACCCACCCGAGGCAGCAGACGATGATGGTGTGGAGGCGGCAGAGGCACAACCCGCTGGGGGTAACACTTCCCGCGCTGCCCGAAAAGCACCAGGCCGTGCCATCACACCTGAGCCCCTCCCAGAATCAGCCCCAATCCTTGCTCCCACGAGACCTGAGCCTCTCGTCATTGACGCCCTTCCCGAACCCAAGGCCCCCGTCCCCGCAGCACCTGTTGCAGAGCAGGAATGGCACTACCCCGACCCCTCACACCTGCTGGCACAGGATTCTCAGATTCCCGAACCGTTCACTGCGCAGGTGTGGCTCGGGGCAGGTCTGGCAGCCTCGATGCTGATCGGTGCGATTGCCCGATACCGTGGTCGCCGCAACCGACACTACCGAAGGGCAGATGTCGACGCTGCCTGAGGGACACCCCTCTCGCCAGGGCACTAGGCTGGCGATAGACGCAGGCTCAAGCGAGGAGAAAAGCCCCCGAAATGTGTGGCATTGTCGGCATCGTTTCCTCAAGCCCCGTCAATCAGCAGGTGTATGACGCATTAGCGCTGTTGCAACACCGCGGGCAAGATTCCACGGGTATCGCCACCTCGGACGACCAAACCTTGCATGTCTATAAGACCAAAGGGCAGGTCCGGGAAGGCTACCGAACCAGAGATATGCGGGCTCTCCCCGGAACGATAGGGCTGGGGCATGTACGTTATGCGACGCGCGGAACGGCAAAGAAGGAGCAAGAAGCTCAACCTTTTTATGTGAACTCCCCCTGGGGCATCGTCTTGGTGCACAACGGGAACCTCACCAATACCCGGGAGCTCACCTCAGAAATTCAACACACCGATCGCCGCCACCTCAACACCACTTCGGACACCGAGCTCCTGGTGAATGTCCTGGCGAGCGAATTGCAAAAAGCCGGTGCGACAGATTCCTTCAGCCCCGATGTCGTGTTCGAAGCAGTCTCACGACTACAGGAGAGGGTAGAGGGCTCCTACGCCGCACTCGCCGTCATCGCAGGCCAAGGGTTACTAGCGATTCGGGACCCTTTCGGCATTCGACCCCTGATTTTGGGCAAGCGGCCCGCCGGTTTAGTGGGGGATGAATGGATTGTGGCGAGCGAATCGTTAGTCCTGGAGGCCGGTGGTTACGAAACAGTGAGAGATGTTGAACCGGGGGAGGCAATATTTATTGCCCGCGATGGAACGATGACGTCACGGCAGTGCGCAAAGAATCCCCGCCTAGCTCCCTGCTCGTTTGAATACGTCTACCTAGCTCGGCCCGATTCGACCATGAATGGGATCTCGGTATACGAAGCGCGGTTGCGTTTGGGGGAGAAGCTGGCGGACACGATTGCCCGTTATGCGCCAACCGACAACATCGACGTCGTGATGCCGATTCCTGATTCTGCTCGCCCAGCAGCGATGCAGGTTGCCAGAAAACTTGGCATCGAATACCGCGAAGGCTTCTACAAGAATAAATATGTGGGGCGAACCTTCATCATGCCCGGCCAAGCGCAACGAACTAAGAGTGTGCGGGAGAAGCTCAATGCCCTGCCGAGCGAGTTTGCTGGCAAGAACGTGTTGATTGTGGATGATTCGATTGTTCGCGGCACCACGTCACGGGAAATTGTTGATATGGCCCGGGAAGCGGGCGCACTATCCGTCACGTTCACCTCCGCCGCCCCTCCGGTTCGCTTCCCCCACGTCTATGGAATTAATATGCCGAGCAAGAGCGAGCTGGTCGCAGCGGGGCGAACCATCCCCGAAATTGGCCGAGAAATCGGAGCGGACCACCTGATTTATCAGGAGGTCGAGGACCTGCGATCCGCAATCATCGAAGGTTCAGACGTGACGGAACTCGATATGTCGTGTTTCACCGGAGAATATGTGACCGGGACCGTGAGCGAAGAATACCTGCAATGGGTAGAAAACAACCAGGCTAGTTAGAGTTCTTTTCCCGGCCCATTTCGAGCTCACGGGCTCTGCGTCGTGACCGAGCATCCAACGCCAGCCACACCAAAACACCGAGCGCGATCGAACCGGTCATTCCGTATAACGCAAAATACGCAAACAGCGCCACGAAACCAACAGCGGGGTCAGAAGGAAAAAGCCCAGTAACTACCAATGTCCCAAAAAATCCGATAGCCGCAAACATTCCCACAAAGGCGGAAAGCTTGGGGGACCGCCGCACACGAACTTTTTGGCGGTCGGGGGAGGATGGGGTGGTCATAGCGTTTAGGGTAGCCGGGAAAGCGGAAGCCACTCTGTGAGGTCTGCTCTTTCCCCCGAGGCCGACAGCGAACCAGCCCGCTGCGCTTCGACAAAGGTTTGCTGACCCGTGGCAATCATCAGCCACGTATCGGGGGACATCTCAATGACGGCCGGCGGTGTCCCTCGGGTATGGCGGGGGCCTTCGATGATTTGCGCGGCACCATAGGGTGGCACCCTCACCTCCACGCTTTTACCCGGCGCAGCGTTACGGAGAAGTTGCAAGCAGTATCGGGTGGCAATGGCCAACTGCTCAGTCCCGGCACTCCCATCATTCCAGGCCTTCAGAGCAGCGACACCGTCGGGTTCTGAGATTCTCTTGAGGGCCACCTGCCACACGCTAGCAAGCTCGCGCGAGTAAGGTAATCGCGTGAGGATTTTGGTCGTAGGTTCCGGTGCCAGAGAGCACACCATCATTCAAGCTCTTGGTCGGGATCCAGAAGGCCACCAGTTGTGGGCGGCACCGGGCAACGCAGGAATAGCTCGTGAAGCGGAAGTTGTGGGTCTTGACGCCACAAACCCCAAAGTGGTGACCGAATTTGCGGTGAGCACCGATATCGAGCTCGTCATTATTGGCCCGGAGGCGCCACTCGTCGCGGGGGTTGCGGACCGGTTAAGGAAAGCGGGTGTCGCCGTTTTTGGCCCCAACGCCGACGCGGCAGCGCTGGAAGGCTCCAAATCTTTTGCCAAAGAGGTGATGGCCAGTGCCGGGGTTCCGACGGGAAAGGCATGGAACGTCTCCACCCGCGAAGAATTGCTCGAAGCTCTCGATCGCTCCGGAGCTCCCTATGTTGTGAAAGCTGATGGCTTAGCTTCGGGGAAGGGCGTGCTTGTTACCGAAGACAAAGAAAAAGCCATCGAACATGCCGAGTTCTATCTCCAGCACGGGGACGTCCTGGTCGAAGAGTTTCTCGGTGGCCCAGAAGTTTCCCTGTTTTTCTTGAGCGACGGGCACACCGTGGTGCCTCTCACCCCTGCGCAAGACTATAAGCGCGCGTTCGACGGTGACCGCGGCCCGAACACAGGGGGTATGGGAGCGTATTCACCCTTGAACTGGCTCCCCAAGGGTTTTGTAAAAACCGTTCAAAATACTGTGGCCGAACCCACAATCCGTGAAATGGCTCAGAGAGGCAGTCCCTTCATCGGTCTCCTGTATTGCGGTTTGGTTGTGACCGAGGAGGGAATCAAAGTCATCGAATTCAACGCGCGCTTCGGTGACCCGGAGACACAAGTAGTGCTGGCCAGGCTCTCCTCGCCCCTCGCCCCTCTCCTGTATGCGGCGGCGACCGAAATGTTGCAAAGTGTTGAAGCGCCAAAGTTTTCGCGAGATGCGGCCATCACTGTGGTGTTAGCGAGCGAGGGGTACCCGGAGAACCCTCTGTCCGGTCGCACTCTCCACGGTCTTGACGAAGCCGCGCAAGGTAAGGGAATTCACATCGCACACGCCGCAACCGCGTGGGATGGAAAAGAGTTGTTGGCTACCGGTGGCCGAGTGGTCAGTGTGGTGGCCCGCGGTAGTTCTTTCACTGTGGCGCGCGAGCGGGCCTATGCCGCCATCGGAAAAATCGAACTCGAAGGCTCTCACTACCGTTCAGATATTGCCCAGGGAATGGAATGACCACCCTCTCCGACTGGAAGCAGGTCTATTCCGGAAAGGTGAGGGAGCTATATATTCCATTATCGGCATCTAGCATTGCTGAGGCTGAATCGCTCCTGATGGTAGCGACAGACCGGGTTAGTGCATTTGACCATATCTTGACTCCCGACATCCCTGGAAAAGGGGAGGTGCTGACGTCTCTGAGTCGATGGTGGTTCACACAGTTCCCCACTATTACCAATCACCTGCTCACCCAGGAGCCACCTTCTGCGCTAGAAAAACGCTCGATGGTGGTCGAACCCTTGGCAATGTTTCCGATCGAATGTGTTGTCCGGGGCTATCTGTCCGGGAGCGGTTGGAAGGAATACGAAGCCTCCGGGATGATCTGCGGCATCAAACTGCCATCGGGCCTCCACGAGGGTGACCGGCTTCCCGAGCCGATTTACACCCCCGCAACAAAGGCGGCACTGGGGGACCACGACGAAAACATTACTTTTGCAGAGACCGCCAAGATTCTCGGGGTTGAGGATGCGGAGGCGCTCCGGGCGCTGAGCATAGATCTCTACCTCCGCGCGGCGGAACTCTGTGAACACCGCGGACTAATCCTTGCGGATACAAAGTTCGAATGGGGTCGGTCCCCCTCCACGGGAGACATCACACTGGGGGATGAAGTCTTGACCTCGGATAGCTCACGCTACTGGGATGGCGAGATATATTCCAAAGGCGGTATAAATCGTTTGGACAGCTTCGATAAGCAGCTCGTTCGAAGCTGGCTCGCGGCAAACTGGGATTTTCAGGGGGAGCCTCCCAGGCTCCCCGATAGCCTGGTCGCTCATACTCGTGACCGCTATCGCGAGCTTTTCACCAGGCTCACCGGCGCGAAGGGCTAGAGGAGGAAACCTATGGTTTCGACCCCGTCGTCTGGCTTTCACGCTTCTCCCACTCTCGCGCAGAGGCTCGCCCGGCCGGCAGCCATTGCGCTCAGTCCCCTCTTGATTGCCCAAGGCCGCAAAGTCCGCGGTTTGCATCCAAAAATGCCCCCCGCCCCTCAGCCTTGGAATGGCGTGATCGAGGGCCCAGAACCGCTTCACGTCCTGGGTGTTGGCGATTCCACCATTGCCGGGGTCGGCGTGGAAGATGCTGCCCTCGGTCTGGTACCCCAGTTTTCCCGCGCGCTGCACGAGTTCTGTGGAAGGGGAGTCTCCTGGCGCTCCATCGGGGAGTCCGGGGCAACCTCGAAAGAAATTCTTCGCCAGTTCCTTGCCCACGCCACGGGCGAGCCAGCCGATGTTGTCCTGGTGTCCTTAGGGGCCAATGACGCCAAAGATCTCAAACCGCTCCGCGCTACCATCGCGCGGTTTGAACGATTAACCGACGCGCTTCACACCGCCCACCCCAACGCCACCCTCTTGTTCTCCTCCTTGCCCGCGTTTAACCAGTTCCCCACGCTTCCACAACCGCTCAGAGCCGTGCTTTATGCACACTCCCAAGCGATCGAACGCTCTCTTCGCGGACTAATCGAAGCCCGAGCCTTTGCCTTTATGTCCCCACCTCCCCCCAAATACAGTGAAGGTTTTTTTGCCCCCGACGGGTTTCACCCGAGCGTTAGCGGGTATCGAGATTGGGCAAACTTTGCGTTTGTGGACGCCCTGGAGCGTGGCGCGCTTGAGCATCTCACCCCGCGGTAGAATGGAGCTCCCACCACCAGTGCGAGCTCTTGGAGTGTGACCTATGGCCACCATCGTTATTGAGGTGATGCCCAAAAAAGAACTTCTTGACCCAGCAGGAAAAGCTGTCTTAGGGGCTTTTCGGCGGCAAAGTGTGGACGATTTTCACGAAGTTCGCATTGGAAAGCGCTTTGAGCTCCATGTCGAAGGCGAAGTGACCGCCGTTCATTTAGAAAAGGCCCGCGCTCTCGCAGACGAAATGTTGTCAAACGGTGTCATTGAAGATGTCGTGGATATTAGGGTGGAGGACTCCCCGGCATGAAAGTCGGGGTTGTCACTTTTCCCGGGTCCCTTGATGACCGTGATGCGCTCCGCGCTATCCGCCTCGCTGGCGGCGAACCGGTCGCACTGTGGCACGGTGACCATGACCTCAAAGGGGTAGAAGCCCTCGTTCTTCCCGGTGGGTTTAGCTACGGAGACTATCTCCGTGCCGGAGCGATCGCGGCACACTCACCCATCATGTCGGAAGTGGTGGATGCTGCCCACAAAGGAATGCCGGTGCTGGGAATCTGTAACGGTTTTCAAATGTTGGTGGAAAGCGGCCTGCTTCCCGGCGGGCTTATTCGTAACGACCACGGGAATTTTATCTGTCGCGATCAAAAGCTTCGGGTGGAAAATGCTGACACTCCTTGGACCAGCGGTTACCAAGAAGGGCAAGAAATCACCATCCCGTTGAAAAACGGTGAAGGTGGCTTTATTGCAGACGCGGAAACGTTGATTCGAATCGAGGCGGAGAACCTTGTGACGTTCCGATACAGCGAGGTTAATCCCAACGGTTCGCTCCACGACATCGCCGGGCTTCGCAACGAAACAGGAAAGATTGTCGGGCTAATGCCACACCCCGAGCACGCTATCGAGTCCGGATTTGGGCCAGACACCTCGGTTGCCATGAAATCGGGAACCGACGGTCTCCTGCTGTTTCAGTCACTCGTTGGTCAGGTTTTGGCGGCATGACAAAGACACCCGCCGCGCTCTATACGGTCCTTGCGAGTGCAGAAATGGTGACGTGGGCGGGTCTCATAACCGCCATGATTGCTCGCTACGGTTTTAGATACGACGGTGATTTGTTCTTTGTTGCTGGTCTGTCCCACGGAATTGTGTTCCTGGCCTACGGCCTCACCGCACTCGTGATCGGAATTAATTTGCGCTGGGGATTCTGGCCCACTGCGCTCGCTGTCGTCATGGCGATTATTCCCTTTGCCACGCTCCCCTTCGATCGGTGGCTCGTGAAGAGGAACAAGCTTGAGGGTTCATGGCGAACCCTCGCCACCACCGATCCGGCACCGGCTGGGTTCCTCGACAATCTGGTGAGATTTTGGGTGGGTCACCCTGTCGGGTTCTTTGTGCTGATTGTGGTCGGCATGGCGGCCACGATCACCCTGTTACTGAGCGTGGGCCCGCCCACTGAATGGGGCAACGCATGATTGTCGACAGTGTTACACAAGCAGCAGCGTCGCCCGACAAAGACCAGCCCTACGAGGCCTTGGGGCTCAAAGATAATGAGTACGCCCTGATTAAAGAAATATTGGGGCGCCGGCCCACCTCCGGCGAGCTCGCCATGTATTCGGTCATGTGGAGCGAGCACTGCTCCTACAAGTCTTCGAAAATCCACCTGCGCCAGTTTGGGCAGAAAGTCACCCCGGCGATGACGAAAAACCTGTTGGTGGGAATGGGAGAAAACGCCGGGGTTGTCGACGTCGGTGAAGGTTGGGCTGTCACCTTCAAAATTGAGAGTCATAATCACCCCAGCTTCATCGAACCCTTCCAAGGTGCCGCCACCGGTGTGGGAGGAATTGTCCGCGACATCATCTCGATGGGCGCACGACCCGTGGCGGTCATGGATGCTCTGCGCTTTGGTGACCTGCATCACCCCGACACAGCGCGCGTTGCACCCGGCGTTGTGAGCGGAATTAGCTTCTATGGAAACTGTCTGGGGCTACCCAACATTGGTGGGGAAACCTGGTTCGACCCGATCTACCAGAACAACCCCCTCGTGAACGCACTCGCGGTGGGCGTCTTGCGCCATGAGGACTTGCACCTGGCCAGCGCAAAAGGTGCCGGTAACGCGGTCGTTCTGTTTGGCGCAAGAACCGGTGGCGATGGGATTGGCGGCGCCTCCATCCTCGCCAGTGAAACTTTTGACGAGGGTGGTCCAACGAAGCGCCCCGCAGTCCAAGTTGGCGACCCTTTCGCCGAAAAAGTCCTGATCGAATGTTGTCTCGAGCTTTTTGCGGAAAAGGTCGTCGAAGGAATCCAAGACCTGGGAGCTGCCGGAATTAGTTGCGCCACCTCGGAGCTCGCTGCAAACGGCGGTTCAGGGATGGAAATTTCCTTGGATGAGGTTCTCCTTCGCGATGACACCTTGACCGCGGAAGAAATTTTGATGTCGGAAAGCCAAGAGCGCATGATGGCCATCGTTGCTCCAGAAAAATTGGATCGTTTCTTAGAGATCACCGGTAAATGGGAAGTCGAGGCCAGCGTGCTGGGCACGGTGACCGACACCGGGCGCCTCATCATTCATTGGCAAGGCGAAACCGTTGTCGATGTGGACCCCGCGACGGTGGCCCTGGATTCCCCGGTGTACGAACGACCCTACGAACGGCCCGAATGGATGGATAGCCTCCAGGCAAACACTGCCGCAAACCTCCCGCGGCCGGAGGATGCTGGCGAGATTCGTGCCGAGATTTTGCGAGTTCTCGCTTCCCCCTCCCTGGCAAACACGGAATGGATTACGAACCAGTACGACCGATACGTGATGGGGAACACAGCGCTGTCGTTCCCCGATGATGCCGGAATGATTCGGGTGGATGAAACCACCGGTCTCGGTGTTGCGCTGGCAACAGACGCCAACGCTCGTTTTAGCTACCTTGACCCTTACCGGGGTGCGCAACTTGCCCTGTCGGAGGCGTATCGAAATGTTGCCGCCACCGGTGCCCAACCGGTAGCGGTCAGTGATTGTCTCAACTTTGGAAGCCCCGAAGATCCTGACGTGATGTGGCAGTTCGTGGAATCTGTCACCGGTCTTGCCGATGGATGCCTGGAACTTGAGGTGCCTGTCACCGGGGGAAACGTCAGCCTCTACAACCAGACAGGAACAACGCCTATTTATCCCACACCGGTGGTGGCCGTAATGGGTGTCATTGACACCGTAGAGCGGAGATTGCCCAGTGGTTGGCAGGATGACGGCGAAAATCTATACCTTTTAGGCGATACCAAAGCCGAACTAGATGGTTCACTCTGGGCCCAGGTCGTTCATGATCACCTGGGCGGGATCCCACCCCTTCCCGACATGGCTGCCGAAAAAGCACTAGCCGGTGTCATGGTGGCTGCGGCCCACGATGGTCTTGTCACCAGCGCCCACGACCTCTCCACAGGAGGGTTGCTTGCCACTCTTGCCGAAGGCGTATTGAGGCGCGGAGTGGGCGCACGGGTCTGGCTTGGAGACCTGATGGACACCACCGGATTTGATGTGACAACCGTTCTCTTTTCAGAAAGTGTGGCGCGCATGGTGGTGTCGGTGGCGCGCGAGGATGATGTTAAATTCCAGGGACTTTGCCGGGGAAGAGGTGTTCCTGTGACACGAATCGGGGTCACCGATCTTCCGTCCGCGGCTCTGGATATCGCGGATGTCGCTATATTCCCGCTGTCTGAATTGGAGCGCATCACTCGCGCAACTCTGCCGGATGCTCTCGGCCCGGTGGTGGGCTACCACCCTGCTAGTTAACGTTTCTGCTCTCCGTCACCGGGTCGCAGTACGGTGGTTACGACCATGATTGATATTGCCCGCTTTCTCGTTCCCTCTTCCGACTACCAAAAATGGCTACAAGTTCGAGCGACCGGAGTAACGGCCACTGCGGTCTCCAAAGCTGTGACGCCCGCGGGTTTCCGAGAAATTGCCCACCAGATGAAGCACCCCCGGTCAATACCGGACAACGATTACATGCGTTTTGGGCGGGAACAAGAGCAGTCACTCATGGAAAAACTGGGTACTCAGTTTGATCTCAAAGAAAATGATTGGCTCATTGCCAGGGATGACGCAGACTGCAGATGGCAGATGGCAACGCCCGACGGGCTTTCCAGCACCCACGAAATGATTGCCGAAGTAAAAACCACCGGCAAAGACTGGGGTGAATGGCGTTTCGTGCCCGGTCACTACCAGCGCCAAGTCCAGTGGCAACTTTATGTCACGGGAGCAACCGCCTGCGTTTTCGGTTGGATGTTGCGCGAAAACCGGGCTGGCACAATGGTGCCCGCATGGCCAGGTCCCAAATTTGTGGTGGTGGAAAGAGATGAAGGCCTGATTGAGCGCCTCGTCGAGGTCGCCCACAACTTGTATCGGGAATTACCCCTCGCCAGCGGCTAGCTCCTCGTGGTGCTGAATCACTTCCGCAAGGATGAAGCTAAGGAATTTCTCCGCAAACGCGGGATCTAAATCTGCACCTTGTGCTAACTCGCGCAAGCGCTCCAGCTGCGAGGCCTCCCGCACCGGGTCTGAGGGTGGCATGGACAACTTTGCCTTCAACCGCCCCACCTGCTGAGTCGTCTTGAATCTCTCGGCCAGCAAGTGAACCAGTGCGGCGTCGATATTGTCGATGCTTTTGCGCAGGGTAATCAGTTCACCAGGAATCGAAGACGTCATGACATGACCCTATCGATGCCGGAGCGGTGCTGACTAGTCCAGCAACACATGGCGGGTGACGATGGCATCACGTCCTGGTCCGACCCCAATTGCGGAAATCCGCGCCCCGCTCATCCCTTCGAGGGCTAACACGTACTCTTGAGCGTTCTGCGGAAGGTCTTCAAATTCCCTCACACCGGTGATGTCCTCGCTCCACCCCGGGAAGTATTCATAAATGGGTTGTGCGTGGTGAAAATCAGACTGGGACCAGGGAATATCTTCGGCACGCTCGCCATCGATGTCATAGGCAACGCAGACTGGTATTTTTTCTAGCCCCGTCAGCACATCCAGTTTAGTCAGCACAAAGTCAGTGACACCGTTAATACGGGCCGAATAACGGGCAATCGGAGCGTCATACCATCCCGTTCTGCGGGGGCGTCCAGTAGTGGTCCCGAATTCGTGCCCGTTATTACGCAAAAACTCACCAAACTCGTCTTCCAGTTCCGTGGGAAAAGGCCCTGACCCGACTCGGGTTGTGTAAGCCTTCACAATGCCAATAATCTTGTCCAACCGCCACGGCGCAATACCTGTCCCCGTGCTGGCACCACCAGAGGTTGCGCTCGAGGAGGTAACAAATGGGTATGTCCCGTGATCCACATCGAGCATGGTGGCCTGACCGCCCTCGCACAACACGGTCTTCCCCTCTTCGAGGGCACGATGAAGTAACAAAGCGGTGTCCTGAACCATGGGCCGAAGGCGTTCTGCGTAGGACAGCAGCTCCTCAACGACCTCATCAACGCTAATCGCGCGCCGGTTATAAATCTTGACCAACATGTGGTTCTTCGCATCCAAAGCACCCTCGACTTTTTGGCGAAGGATACCTTCATCAAAAAGATCCTGGACCCGAATCCCGACCCGGTTAATCTTGTCGGCATAGGTGGGGCCGATTCCTCGACCGGTCGTACCAATCTGACGTTTACCCAGGAAGCGTTCCGTGACTCGGTCCAAAGTTCGGTGATACGCCGTAATGATGTGGGCGTGGGAACTCACTACAAGTTTTGATACATCGATTCCTCGAGCACTGAGCCCGTCAAGTTCCTCCATGAGAACTTCTGGATCGATCACCACCCCATTTGATATGACAGGCACAACACCGGGGGTGAGAATTCCGGAGGGAAGCAAATGCAAAGCGTACTTCTCGTCACCAATAACGACGGTGTGTCCAGCATTATTGCCGCCGTTGAACTTGACGACATAGTCGATTCGGTCAGAGATGAGGTCGGTGGCTTTGCCTTTGCCTTCGTCGCCCCACTGAGCTCCAACAATTACAACGGCGGGCATGAGAAGTCCTTTGTTTAGCCGTCCCTACCGCCAAAGTCTACCGATATTCGATGCCGTTCCCGCTGGAATAGTCCAGAGCGCCAAAAAAGGGGATACTTTTCTGTATGGACGCACTTCGAGTCGTGGTGGCCGATGACCACGCCCTCACGTTATCGGGTGTTTCTGACTCGTTGGAATCGTCCGGCATCACCGTAGTAGGCCGAGCCAAGTCCGCCCCCGAAGCAACGGCTTTGGTGAGTTCTGAAAAGCCTGACGCCCTGATTACTGACCTTAATATGGGTCCCGGACCAACGGGCCTCGACATTGCCCATGCTTTGAGAACAGTTCAACCCGAGCTGGGGATTGTGGTTCTCAGTTCCTATGGCGACCCCAGGCTCTTCAGCGAAGGGCTCTCGGTTCCGCCTCGCGGACTGATTTACCTGATCAAGCAACAGGTAACCTCCACCGACGCTTTGAGCGCTGCGATTCGCACCTCCATAGATCGCGCCCACGCCGAAAAGGCCGGCGTTTTGCCCCGAATAAACCTCACCGATAGCCAAATAATTGTGCTGCGGCTGCTCGCCCAGGGCCTCTCGAACCAGGCAATCTCTGTGAAGCTCTCCATTGCCGAAAACTCTGTGTCGAAAACTATCAACCGAATGCTGCGGCGCATGTCGATCGAAAGCGACCCTGAAAAGAACCCTCGAGCTCAGTTACTTCAGAGCTACTTCGACTTGGTCGGGTCGCAACGATGAAATTTAGCTGGTCGCTAATTCAGCAGCGCCTGGGCGGACGATGGCCGCTGTCCTGGAGGCTCTTTGCGATCGGCACCCCAGCATTAGTCCTCGGCTTTGTCCTCAATGAGCCAGCGGCCTATCTGAGTGTTTCCAACGCCGGCAAGGTCCTCCTTCTCGCACTAATCGGGCAAGCCACGACTGGGCTTTTCTTTCTCGCAGGAACCCTCGCACGGGGTGGGAGCAAGAGGAAAAGCCTTATTCCCCTGTGGTTCCTTCTTCCCCTATGGGGGGTGGCAGCTCTAGCACGACTAGCGGTGCTGCTAGCAGGGCTTCGCTACCTTGGATTTGAAAACCCCCTGCCCTTGTCAATTCGCGTGGCGTCATCGCTCGTCATCATCATCGCGGGATTTGGGGTGGCCACATATGCTCTGGATACCCTTGATGAATTCCGGCAAAAGCGCGCGGAAGCGCTTGCCCACCTATTGATGGACGAAAGCCAGCTTTCGGCTCACCGGACTACCGTGCAAGGAATGCAAGATGCTCTGATCGCACAGATCGATGATGAAATCACAGAGTCCCATGACTCGGCCATGAAAGCTCTTGACGATTTGGATTCCTCCCTGGAAGAGCCATCGTTGGGCCCTCCCAATCTTGACGAGCTGAGGAAACTCTCTGACACAACCTGGCGGAACATTAGTGGAAAAATCTGGCAGGGCACTCCTCCTGAGCCGCCGCGGATTAGAACAAAAGAGTTTGCCACCATCTATCTCAAGTCCTCTCCTTTCAATATCTGGTTCCTCTTCGTCTCAGCCGTGGTTCTCTTCGTCCTGGTCTACATTCGCAGCTACGGGGTGCTCGAAGGTTCAATTCTGGTAGCACTCTGGTTCGTCGTGACCCTCACCATGGCATGGTTAGTGGACCAAATTTCTGCACGAACATCTCTGAGTCGTGAATGGGTGATGGCGCCCGCAGTAGTCCTGTACTCCCTGTCTGGGTTTACTCTCGTTGTCGCCGGCAGCCTGCTCGCGTTTACACCAACAAACCCCGTCGCAGTGATTATCGTTCACTCACTGACGGTTCTGGTGACCTTGGTCATCACTATGCCAACGTCAATGAGCCTCGCCCAAGATGAGGTGTTGAGTAACTTGAAAAAGAATCTGAACGATTCCACTATCGAAAAGTTGCACGTGGAAAGTCAGCTCGCCATTGTTTCCCAGAAAATTGCCAATCGTCTTCACGGTGACGTTCGCGGCAACTTTCTTGCCGCCACTCTTTCCTTACAGCAGCACCTTGACGCCGGAGACATTGAGAAAGCACGGACAGTCATTAGCAAGCTTCGTGCGGTCCTCGCCGACGGGTCAGCAGCTCTGCCCGCAAGCGGTAGCTCTCGCACAGAACTGGAAGAGTTCATCGGAAACTGGTCGGCCCTAGTTGACATCCACATCGAGCGGCCTCTATCCGAGCTTCCCCCCGCATATGAAGAGGCCGCCCACGTCATCATCGTTGACGCCATTAATGACGCTGTCCGTCATGGCAAGGCGGACTGGATTCGAATCTCTTACGTTCTTGAGCGCGCGGCTGTGGTGTTCACGATTTCTAACAACGGCCTTTCCTTGGCCAAGGGGCAAAGTGGTTTGGGCACAGCCCACCTCAACGACTTGGCTCCAGAAAATTGGCACAAATTCACTAACGACGAGGGAATAACTCAACTCATCGTGCGACTCAACGAATCGCGGGTAGCTTCCGTTCCGCACCGCGCCTAGCCGGCGTTGTGGACAACCCACTGATGCATGATGATGGCCGCCGCGGCACTTGCATTCAATGACCGTGTAGACCCGTACTGGGTGATCTCAACCACCTGGGAGGCAGCCTCTAAGGCTTCCTGCGAAAGTCCCGGGCCCTCTTGGCCAAAAAGCAAAATGCACTGACCTGGCAGCACGGTTTTTTCTATCGGTACCGACCGCTCAACATTATCAATTGCGATCAGAGGAAGATTATTTCCCTTTGCATATTCGAGCAAATCTTCGACAGTGTCGTGATGGAGTATGTGTTGATAGCGGTCCGTAACCATCGCTCCACGACGATTCCAACGACGCCGACCAACGATGTGAACAGTGTCTGCAAGAAAGGCGTTTGCGGTCCGCACGATAGATCCGATGTTGAGATCGTGTTGCCAATTCTCAATTGCCACGTGGAAGCCGTGCCGGTGGAGGTCTAAATCCTGGACGATAGCCTCCATCGTCCAGTAGCGATATTTATCGACAACATTGCGTGAATCACCCGTCGCCAGCAAGTCTTCGTCAAAATGTTTCTCACTGGGCCACGGCCCCACCCACGGTCCCACGCCATGTGTGGATTTCTCGGGGTGCTCATTCGCTTCACTCACCTGCCTAGCCTAGGCACCAACGGGTAACCTGTGGGAGTGATGGAAGAGCCGTGGTCCCCCCAGGGGCGGAACCAAATTCTTGCCGGTGATAATCTGCCCCTTCTCCAGGCTCTCCCCGATGAATCTTTCACCCTGTGTTACATGGACCCACCCTTCAACACAGGACGGACCCAAACGAGAACCACGACCACGGTGAGCCGAGCCAGCGACGGTCAGCGAGGCGGTTTCGGGGGTCGACGCTATGACGTCACCGTGGAAAAACTCATGAGCTATGACGACGCTTTTGGGGATTACTGGTCTTTCTTAGGGCCGCGGCTCGAAGAGGCATGGAGAATTCTCGCGCGTGAGGGGACCTTGTACGTCCATTTGGACTGGCGTGAAGTCCATTACGCCAAAGTGGCACTCGATTTAATTTTCGGTCGAGAACACTTCTTAAACGAAATTATCTGGGCCTACGACTACGGGGGAAAATCAAAGACCCGATGGCCCACCAAACACGACACCATCCTCGTCTATGTGAAAGACCCCCGCCACTACGTTTTTAATTCTGAGGCCATTGATCGGGAACCCTATATGGCGCCGGGGCTTGTTGGGCCCGAAAAAGCGGCGCGCGGTAAGCTCCCCACTGACGTGTGGTGGCACACCATTGTCAGTCCCACGGGCAAAGAAAAAACCGGGTACGCGACTCAAAAACCGCTGGGAATTTTACGCCGGATTATTCAGGCCTCCAGCAACCCCGGGGATTGGGTACTCGATCCTTTCGGTGGGAGCGGTTCGACCGCTCATGCAGCGGCAGAGCTGGGGCGGAAGTTTCTGGTGATGGATTCCCACCCACCGGCGTTGCAGATCATGAAAGACCGTCTCAAAACCTACTTATAACAACACGGTGGCATCAAATTTTGTGCCTCCAGAGCTCCGCATAAAGCAGTACACCACTCGCTGGCCCTCATCCCACTGTGTGCTATCCACGGGATAGGAGGCCTCGACCACCAGATCCGTGAATTCCTTGACGTAGTCGGTGTCAATCAGGTCTACAACATCACAAATTTCTTTCACAGCAACCAGGATTTGCGCTTCCCCGGGAAACGTCTCTGTCCGATCTCTTGACATCAACTGTGCCTTCACAAGCTGCGCTTCGTGCGGGTTCGAACATTCGATAACGTCGAAAACTTCGGCAAAAGCGCCGTCGTCGAAAGAGGCCAGACACTCTCCCCCGCGCAACTCGTCCCAGTCCCTCGATCCAGGGCTCTGAGGGCCGCCAGTGAGGGAAGGGAAAATAATCTCAGGTGGCTCAAATTCCAACGCTACCTCTGGCTCACTTGTCACAGGAGCATCGGCGAGGGATTGGCCAATAAAGAACGCTGCCACGATGGCACCAAAAAACACCGCCGTGGCAAGGACTGCGGCACCCACAATGATGTTCTGGCCGCGCTGTGTTTCCCGAAGCCGAGCTTTAGGTGGTGAGTCCTCTGACACTACAAACCTAGATCGGCCAGATGAAGCGCAGCCCGATAGGGATACCCCGCTTCTTCAATAACAGCATCAGCTCCAGTATCGCGATCCACCACAACACACACTGCGAGAACGGTAGCGCCAGCCGCCTCGACAACGCGGGCGGCGGTGAGGGGAGAGCCTCCCGTCGTCGAGGTGTCTTCCACAATTACTACACGCTTTCCCGCAAGATCTGGCCCTTCAATCTGGCGGCCGCGGCCGTGGTCCTTTGGCTCTTTTCGCACCACGAAGGAATCCAGATTTACTCCCTGAAGAAGCCCACGGTGCATGATTGCTGAGGCGATGGGGTCTGCACCCATCGTCAGACCGCCGACAGCGTCAACGGGACCAAACTCCGCAATCAGCGGCAACATTACGTCCCCAATAAGCGGAGCCACTCGGTGGTCAAGGCTCACCTGGCGTAAATCGATATAAAAAGTGGCGCTTTGGCCACTGGTCAGCGTAAATTCTCCGTGGTGAACGGCATCACGTGTGATGTGATCAATGAGTTCTTGCTTCGCCTTGGACACACCCCCAGTCTATCTCGGCGCCTTAAACTGGTCTCGTGAAGATTGCGACCTGGAACGTTAACTCCATCCGCACCCGGTTCCCACTGGTGGTGGACTTTCTCCACCGCAAAGACATCGACGTCTTACTCATGCAGGAAACGAAATGTCGGGATGACCAGTTCCCGATGGAAGCATTCTCTGAAGCAGGATATGACGTTGCCCACTACGGCCTCAACCAGTGGAATGGTGTGGGAATTGCGTCCCGGTTACCTCTTTCCGCCATCGAACCCGGGTTTTCAGGAATGCCGGGGTTCGCTAAGGACCCAGAAGCAGAGCAAGTTGGCGAAGCTCGGGCCATCTCGGCCACCGTTGAGGGCATCCGGTTGTGCTCGGTTTATGTGCCAAATGGCCGGAGCGTGGAGGACCCCCACATGGCCTACAAACTTCAGTGGCTCCGATCCCTGGGTAACGCGTATGGAGAATATAGCCGCAGCGCGGGAGCCCTTCCGTTCGTCATTGGCGGTGACTTCAACGTCGCACCGTTTGATTCCGACGTGGGAGACCCGATATTCCTGGAACCTGGCACCACCCACACCTCTGCTCCAGAGCGCGAAGCGCTCGAACTTTTTCGCTCCAGCGCAAAAGTTCACGATGTCGTCCGACCCCTCATTCCCGAGGGTTTTACCTTCTGGGACTACAAACAGGGGAAATTTTCTAAAGACCACGGCTTGCGAATCGATTTTCTTTACGGTTCCAAAGAATTCAGTGACCAGGTGGTGGAAGTCGCGATTCATCGTGACGAGCGAACCCTGGAGAGTCCGAGCGACCACGTCCCCGTGTCGGTGGAGATTGAGTCCCCAGAGGGTGACGACGATCGTCCGATGGTGTTTTAGGCGGGGGCTAGCAGCAGGGCAATCAGCATCATGACCGGCAACGAGAGGACTGTCGTGATGACGACAGAATCTCGCGCCAGCGGAATTGCCACCACATAGCGCTGGGCATAGTTGTAAACATTTTGTGCGCTAGGAAGCGCCGCGAGAATCACGACCGTGAACAATGCGGTTGCGCTGAGTTGAAAGACAAAAGCACCAAGAACCCAGGCGATCAGCGGCATAACGACGAGTTTCAAACCTGTCGCCAAAGCGATATCGGGGCGTTGATCTTTTGCGTCCCATAGCCGCTGGGTCGCAAGAGATAAGCCAAGAGCAAACAACAAAGTTGGGACCGCTGCTGCACCCAGCAACTCCAGGGGTTCATGCACGAGATCGGGAAGGCTCAGATCGAATGCTGACACCAGAACCCCCAGTGCGGAGGCAATAATCAGGGGGTTTCTGACGGGCTGCGAGATGATGCGACGCAGTGACAGGGTGCCGCTCGTAGTGGCATCAAGGATGGTGAGCGCGAGCGGGGTCATGACGATGAGTTGAAGTAACAGAACCGGTGCGGCAGCCGCTGGGTCCCCCAAAATATATACCGCCAAAGGGAGCCCAATGTTGTTGGCATTCACGTAGGAAGACGCCAAACCACCGACAGTCAGTTGAGAGACGTTCCGTTTCCACAGTGTTTTCGCGAGGACCACATAGAGGACTAATGTTCCCGCGGCCGCGAGAGCGGAGACGGGAAGTAGGTCGGAAAAAAGCTGCCCGATATCCGCGTCCCCTAAGACGATGAACAGCAAGGCCGGCGAAAAAACAAAGAACGCAACCTTGGTAAGAACCTCCAAGGCACCCTCGCCCAGGATTTTTATTCTCCCCACGAGATAGCCCGAAGCGACCACTACAGCGATGATTGCAAACCCAAGGATGACGTTACTCACAACACCACAGTCTGGCCTATCCAGCGCGTCTTAGCTGGCGGTGGGAAGATGGAGAAATGAGCCTTCATGATGCAACGTGGCGGGGATTTGCCAGCGATAACTATTCGGGAGTTCTTCCCGAAGTGATGGCAGCTGTGGAAAGGGCAAACGGGGGCCACCAAGTGTCCTACGGGGGTGACGACTACACGGCTGCACTCGGGGTGAAAATCCGGGAGCTCTTTGGTGAAAAATCAGAGATTTTCCCGCTCTTCAACGGCACTGGCGCCAACGTCGTTGCGCTGACGTCGATGATGCCCCGCTGGGGTGCCGTAATTTGCAGTTCTTCAGGTCACATCCACACCGATGAGGGTGGTGCACCAGAGCGCGTAAGCGGACTGAAGCTTTATCCGGTGACACCAGTGGGCGGGAAACTCACGCCTGACCTCGTTGCCACCCAGGCTTATGGTTTCGGTGACGAACACCGCGCTCAACCTTTGGTGGTGTCCATCACCCAGAGCACTGAAGTGGGCACGGTCTACACACCCGAAGAAGTTTCCGCGCTAGCGGACTACACCCACAGCAAAGGGATGCTCCTCCACATGGATGGTGCCCGCCTTTTTAATGCTGCTGCCAGCCTCAACATCCCCTTTGCGGACTTCACCCGGTCTGCTGGTGTCGACGTTCTCACCCTGGGGGCAACCAAAAACGGGGCTTTGGGCGCCGAAGCGATTGTCGTCCTCAATCCCGATGCTGTGGAGGGCATCCTCTACTTGCGAAAAATGAGCATGCAGCTACCGAGCAAAATGCGCTTTGTGAGTGCCCAAATACTGGCCCTCTTGCAGGATTCGCTGGGTGTGAAGACCGCCGCCATCTCAAACGCGATGGCGACACTTTTGCGCTCCACGTTGCAGGAGCGTATTGATCAGGGACGAATCTCTGGGCTCGCCTTCAGCCATCCCACTCAGTCCAACGGTGTTTTCGCCATGATTGACCTCGCTGTCGCAGAACGCCTGCGTCAGAAGGTTCGCTTTTACGACTGGGACCAATCCCGCGGTGAAGTTCGTTGGATGTGTTCTTTCGACACCACCGCAGAGGACATTCTTTACTTTGCAGACCTCATTGAGGCGGAGCTTCAGTAACGAGCGCCGTGGGTCACCACTTCGGAGAGCGGTTTACGCACTCTGGGGAGAGCTTCTCTCTGCTGAAGCTTCTCGGAAAGCTCACTCGCATCTCCCAAAACTCCAACAGTCATCACCGTGATGACCCGCTGAGTATCTGGCAGGGCAAGGGAAGTGGCAAGCTGACCCGCATCAAAGCCCCCCATTTGATGGACTACGAATCCTTCCGCAGTGGCTTGAACGCTGAAATGTGCCACAGCTTGGCCCACGTCATACACCGCGTGGGACTGATCTTTTCCCTCGTCGTTTCTGATGGTTGCGATATTGGCGACCAAGGCACTGGCGTGCTTGGCCCATATGGCGTTCCCCTCCACAAGAGAGGAAAGAATGTCGGTGAAGGTGGAGTCGCCGCGGAAACCAACAGCAAAACGCCACGGCTGACTGTTCCCCGATGATGCTGACCATCGGGCGGCCTCAAAACAAGGACCCAAATCTTCAGCGCCCAAAACATGCGAATGTGAATAGGCCCGGGGGCTCCATCGCTCGTGGAGTAGGGGGTGAAGCGCGAAAGTTGGTTCCAGGCTCTGTTCGATTGTCAACGGTGGTGCCTTTCTTCGATGTTCTCTATAGTCTCAGTCAAGGCTGAAGGGTTCCACAACTAACCCAGAATTGTCGTCCAGGAGATCTACCCGAACGGTATCCCCGTCATGAATTTTTCCGGCGAGCAGAGCTTGCGCCAACTTGTCGTCGATTTCTTTTTGCATCAGGCGTCGCAGTGGTCTGGCCCCATAGATCGGGTCATAACCTTTCTCGGCGAGCCACAACCTGGCTGCTGGAGTCACCGCAAGCTCGAGGCGACGCTCAGCGAGCCTCCTCTGCAAACGGTCCACCGTGATTTCCACAATCTGACCCAGATCCTCGCTGGTGAGGGTCGAAAACACGACAATGTCATCAAGGCGATTAACAAATTCCGGCTTGAACGCTTTGCGCACTTCCGCCTGGACCGCAGCCACTTTGTCACTCCAGGCTAATGATTCGTCCGTGAGATAGCTCGAGCCCAGGTTGGAGGTCAACACCAAGATGGTATTTCGGAAATCCACAGTTCGACCTTGACCATCGGTGAGGCGGCCATCATCAAGCACCTGAAGCAAAAGGTCAAAAACTTCGGGGTGTGCTTTTTCCACCTCATCCAACAGAATCACGGAATAGGGCCTGCGACGGACCGCTTCGGTCAACTGTCCCCCTTGTTCGTATCCCACGTATCCGGGAGGGGCACCGATGAGTCGGGACACCGAGAATTTCTCCCCGTATTCGCTCATATCAATCCGAACGAGGGCTTTTTCGTCGTCAAAGAGGTAATCTGCAAGCGCTTTTGCCAGTTCCGTCTTACCCACACCGGTGGGCCCTAAGAAAAGAAATGAGCCCGTCGGACGCCCGGGGTCACTCAACCCCGCGCGAGTGCGACGCACCGCATCACTCACCGCAGCGACAGCGTCTTTTTGTCCCACTAAGCGTCTCGCCAACTCTGACTCGAGATGGAGCAGGCGCTCAGTTTCACCCTGCGTGAGTTTGTCGACCGGGATCCCCGTCCAGACTGCAACCACGGCAGCGATGTCTTCGTCTGTGACCTGGTCATTGACCATCCGATCATCACTTCTTTCCACCGACTCCGCAGCTGCGATGGACTCTTCGATCCCCGGAATTACTTCGTAATTGAGCTTGGATGCTTCCTGGTACTGCCCCTCTCGCATCGCACGGTCGAGGTCAATTCGCGCTTCACTAAGTTTGGTTTTTAGCTCCCCAACATCCTGAAGAGACGCTTTCTCTTTGGCCCATCTCGCCTGGAGTGCGGCTAATTCTTTTTCTTTTTCTCCCAGGTCTTCGCGGAGCTTTACTAAACGCTCTTTCGAGGCATCATCTTTTTCTTTCTTCAGAGCAAGTTCCTCGATTTTCAATCGATCCACGCTTCGTCTGAGCTGGTCAATCTCGACAGGGGAGGACTCAATTTCCATTTTGAGACGGCTGGCTGCCTCATCAATAAGATCGATGGCCTTATCCGGGAGTTGCCGCGAAGTGATGTATCGGTTGGAGAGGGTAGCGGCAGCTACCAGAGCGCTATCGGCAATCACCACTTTGTGGTGGGCCTCATAACGCTCCTTGAGGCCTCTCAAAATTGCGACAGTGTCTTCCACTGTTGGCTCACCGACGAAGACCTGTTGGAAGCGGCGTTCTAGCGCCGCATCTTTTTCGATGTATTCCCGGTATTCGTTTAACGTCGTGGCACCAATGAGGCGAAGCTCGCCACGGGCAAGCATCGGCTTCAACATATTGGCTGCTGCCACAGACCCTTCCCCGCCACCTGCACCCATCAACGTGTGCAACTCATCAACAAAGGTGATGACTCCCCCCTCCGCGTCGTTGATTTCTTTCAACACCGCTTTGAGGCGTTCTTCGAATTCACCCCGATACTTAGCTCCGGCAACCAGTGCTGACATGTCCAGGGAGATGAGCTGTTTTCCTTTCAAGGAGTCTGCAACATCCCCTGCGACGATGCGCTGAGCAAGACCTTCGACCACTGCGGTCTTTCCCACTCCTGGTTCACCAATGAGAACCGGGTTGTTTTTGGTTCTCCTGGTTAACACTTGGGAGACCCGACGAATCTCTGCGTCGCGACCAATGACAGGGTCAAGCTTTCCTTCACGCGCGATATCGGTGAGGTTCATCCCGTACAGCTCGAGGGCACTTTTGCTTTCTTCTTGAGAGGGAGCACCGTTTGGCATATTTTCTCCTTTATTAATCCTGGGGCGGTGAAGGTGGAAGGATTCCGCGCAATGGCCTCCACAGAACAACCTGAGTTGCTCGCTTTGCTCTTTCGCCCGCGCGGAGCGGAATGACATCACCCTCAGTGCCAGCGGCAAAGACGCGGCGTCCTGATCGGGCCAGCATTTCGTCAGCCAGTGTGGATTCTAAATCCCGCACTCGCTTCGTCAGGGTGGTGACCTGAGCCTCTAGTTCCACAATGCGTTTGATTCCTTCAAGATTGAGCCCTTCAGCGCTGAGTCTTTGAACCTCGCGCAACTGGACAACATCTTTCATGGAGTACCGTCGTGTCCGACCCGCGGTTCGGGTGGGCGAAACCAATCCCAATCTGTCGTACTGACGCAGGGTCTGTGGGTGCATCCCCGCGAGGTCAGCGGCAGCAGTGATCGAGAAGAGCGGTGTTAGCTCGTCCATCACTCACCTAACCTTTCGCTCGTTTGAGCAAATCCTCACGCGGATTTTCGTTCGGCAAGGCCGCCATCAGCTTCTCCAGGTGCCCTTTGGCGGGGCCGGAGAGGTGGGCGGGAACCGCGACCTGCAGTTCCACAAGAAGGTCTCCCAGCGCAGCTCCAGCTCTCACACCACGGCCTTTGACCCGCAAGACTTTGCCGCTGGGGGTCCCAGCAGGAATTTTGACTTTGACCACGTCGCCCTCGATGGTGGGTACTTCCACGGTAGCGCCGAGCGTCGCTTCCCCAAAGGTGATGGGGACTTCCAACCGGAGGTGGTCGCCTTCTCGGGCAAAAATCTGATGTTTGGGCACGCCCACGGTGATGATGACATCGCCGGCTTTTCCACCGTCAGGACTGGGGTGACCTTTACCGCGAAGGCGAACCTTCTGGCTGTCTTTTACTCCTGCCGGAACCCGGACCGTCAATTTTTTGCCGCCAGGGCCATCCAGACTCACATCTGTGCCCGCCAGAGCCGTCTTCAGGTCAAGTGTCACACGGGACACGATGTCGCGACCCTTTGTGGGTTCGCGGTAACCACTGAAGCCCCCACCCCCGCCAAAAAGCCCAGAAAAGAGGTCGCCATATTCACCCGAGGGAGCCGTCCGAGGCATACCGCCACCAAACATTCCCCCAAAAACATCTTCGAACCCGCCCTGCGAGCCACCAGCACTAAAGCGTGGGCCACCGGATTGCATGGTGCGAATCTGGTCATACTCGGAGCGCGCTTCACGATCCGAGAGGACCGAATACGCCTCGGAGACCTCTTTGAAGCGGGCCTCAGCACCGGGGTCGTCGCGGTTCACGTCCGGGTGATACTTTCTCGAAAGTGAGCGATAAGACTTCTTGATTTCCGCATCAGTAGCGTCTTTCGAAACACCGAGAATCTTGTAAAAATCTTTCTCTAACCAGTCCTGGCTAGCCATCGCACACCTCCTTCGTCGTTACTCGTCGGCCGGAACTTTGACGGCCACTTTGGCTGGGCGCACCAGTTTGTCACCCAAAATGTATCCACCTTCGATGACATCTGCCACGGTTTCGCCCACAGCGCCAACTTCCGGAAGACGAACCATTGCCTCGTGTTTGGCTGGGTCAAAAACTTCGCCCACTCACCGACTGCGGTGAGCCCATAACGCTCAAAGCTACTTCTCAGTTTCTTTGCCACCATCTCCAGTGGCCCACCGGCAAGATCACCGTGTGCATCGGCACGATCCAGATCATCCATCACCGGCAAGAGCGCCCTAATGACCTCAGCGACGACCGCTTCGCGGTTTGCCTGCCGGTCACGTTCAACCCTCATGCGGAAGTTTTGAAGCTCCGCTTCGGCACGTGCTGCTCGGTCGCGATATTCGAAGACTAGGTCGCGTTCGGTTTCGGCAAGAAGCTCTAGGTCCTCCTCCGTGATCTGCTCACCTGAGGCAGCGGGCGCTGCCTCAGGTCGAACATCTCCCGTTTCAGGGTCAACCCGCCGCTTGTCCGTGAAGAGTGGTTGTTCCGGCTCTTCTTCGTCCCGCTTGGGTTTGTCAGACTTTGCCATGATGGCTACTTCTTTTCGGCAGTGTCGTCGGTTTCGTCATCCACAACTTCGGCGTCAACGATGTCTTCTTCGTCTTCCGCCGGGGTGTCGGTTGAGTCTGCTCCAGCGTCGCTTTCTTCCTTGTAGAGTGCCTCACCGATCTTGCTCTGGCTTTGACTCAAGGTTTCCATGGCGCTCTTTACCGCGTCATTGTCGTCGCCGGCAAGCGCTGTCTTCAGCGCGTCAAGGTCTGCCTGCACTTCGGACTTCACGTCTTCTGGCAGTTTCTCATCATTCTCTTTGAGAAGTTTCTCGACGGAGTAGGCCAACTGTTCTGCACTGTTGCGCTCTTCGGCTGATTCGCGGCGCTTCTTGTCTTCCGCAGCGTGTTCTTCCGCTTCCTGAACCATCCGTTCGATGTCTTCCTTGGGAAGCGAAGATCCACCGGTAATCGTCATCGACTGTTCTTTGTTCGTCCCTTTATCTTTTGCCGATACGTGGACGATGCCGTTGGCATCAATGTCGAAGGTGACCTCGACCTGAGGTATTCCTCGGGGCGCGGGCGCGATGTCTGTCAGCTCGAAGTTACCGAGTGCTTTGTTGTCCTTGGTGAAGTCTCGCTCACCCTGGAAGACCTGGATGGACACCGAAGGCTGATTGTCATCAGCGGTGGTGAAGGTCTCGCTTCGCTTGGTGGGAATGGCCGTGTTGCGCTCAATGAGTTTCGTCATGATGCCACCTTTGGTTTCAATTCCCAGGCTCAGTGGTGTCACGTCAATAAGGAGGACGTCTTTGCGCTCTCCCATCAGCACACCCGCTTGCAAAGCGGCACCCACGGCGACAACCTCATCGGGGTTCACACCCTTGTTTGGTTCGCGTCCACCGGTGAGCTCGGTGACCAAAGTGGTCACTGCGGGCATCCTGGTGGAACCACCCACCATGACGACGTGAGAAATATCTGCAAGCTTCACGCCAGCTTCCTTAATCACGTCGTTGAAGGGCTTTCTGGTGCGCTCGAGAAGGTCTTTGGTGAGCTCCTCAAACTTGGCGCGCGACAGGGTTTCGTCAAGGTTTGCGGGTCCACTGTCCGTGAGCGAAAGGTAGGGCAGTTGAATCTGTGTGCTGCTGGACGTGGATAGTTCCTTCTTCGCCTGCTCAGCGGCTTCTTTCAGACGCTGCTTGGCGATCTTGTCTTTGGATACATCCACTCCTGTGGTTTCTTTGAACCGCCCGGCGAGGTATTCGACAACGCGGGAATCCCAGTCGTCTCCACCGAGTCGGTTGTCACCAGCGGTTGAGCGAACCTGAATGGTGGAGAACTCATCGTCCTTACCTACCTCCAGCAGTGAAACGTCGAAGGTTCCACCACCAAGGTCAAAGACCAGAATCAGTTCGTCTTCTTTGCCTTTGTCTAAGCCGTAGGCGAGCGCAGCCGCGGTGGGCTCGTTGATAATCCGCAACACATTGAGACCCGAAATTTCTCCTGCCTCTTTGGTTGCTTGTCGCTCGGCATCGTTGAAGTAGGCGGGGACGGTAATGACAGCATCCGTGACTGTTTCTCCCAGGTACTGTTCGGCGTCGCGTTTCAGTTTCGCCAAGATGCGGGAAGAAATTTCTTGGGGGGTGTATTTCTTGTCGTCAACTTCTTGCTTCCAGTCGGTACCCATGTGTCGCTTGACGGACGAAATCGTCCGGTCAACGTTGGTCACGGCTTGACGTTTTGCGGTTTCTCCCACGAGAATTTCGCCGTCTTTGGTGTACGCCACGACAGAGGGAGTGGTCCTCAAACCTTCTGCGTTGGCAATCACGGTGGGTTCTCCACCTTCGAGTACGGCCACCACCGAGTTGGTGGTTCCGAGGTCAATTCCTACTGCGCGTGCCATCTGGCCTGCTCCTTACGTCGATTCGGTGCTCAGATATGAGCCGAGTTGACTCAAGTTTGCAACATCGGTGAACGATTGTCAAGCGGTGAGCACAAAATATGAGTCTAAGGCGCTCATATCTATCGTGAGCCGTTCCGCACACGGCTACGCGCCGTTAACCTTTTGTTCCTTCCCCGACCCTGTCTCCCCCGCTACGGTTAGGGCATGACCCATGACGGTTCCACACCCAAAGCCGCTTTTGTTGATACGGACGCTCTGCCGATTGTGGGTTTGACGCTCAACGAAAACCACACAATTCCGAAACGCCGAGTGTGGTCGTGGGCTTTATGGGACTGGGCAACTCAACCCTTCGCCAGTGTCATCACCACGTTTGTCTTCACCGTATACGTCACAAGCTCCCTGTTCCTGCCGGAGGAAATCCGGGCGCTCGGCGCCGGCGACGCTCTTTACGATCGAGGATTAGCGGAACTTTCCAGCAACCTGGGTTATGCCATTGCTGCCGCAGGGGTTCTGGTCGCGCTGCTTGCTCCCGTTTTTGGGCAACGCTCTGACCGCGCAGGGCGTCGCAAACTCTGGCTTGCCATCAACACGCTTCTTGTTGTGCTGGCTCAAGCGATCATGTTTTTTGTTGAAGCCACGCCAAGCTTCTTCTGGCTTGGCATCACCCTTGTTGCCGCCGGCAACGTTTTTGCCGACATTGCCAACGTCAACTACAACGCGATGCTGGTGCAGGTGGCAAAACCTTCCACCGTCGGCCGCGTGAGCGGCCTCGGCTGGGGTTTCGGATATCTCGGTGGCATCGTCGCCCTGCTGGTTTCTTACTTCGGTTTCATTGAGGGTGACATTTTTGGCCTCGGCAACGAGAACGGGATCGATATTCGCTCCATCGCGCTGTTCTGCGCGGCATGGACGCTGGTGTTTTCTCTCCCCATCCTGTTTTTTGTGCCCGAAGTTCCCCGAAAGCCAGGCCAGGCAAACGTCAACTTCTTTGCCAGCTACGCCGTTCTGGCCAAAGATGTTGTGGCCCTTTTTCGCACCTCCCGCACCACCTTCTGGTTCCTCGCTGCAAGCGCTGTTTTCCGCGATGGGCTCGCGGGCGTCTTCACTTTCGGGGGAGTGTTAGCAGCGATCACCTATGGCTTCAGCGCATCCGAGGTCCTCATCTTCGGAATCGCCGCAAACCTCGGCGCTGGACTCAGCACAATTCTGTCCGGTCGCCTCGATGATGTCTTTGGGCCACGACGCATCATCCTCTTCTCCCTGAGTGGGTTGCTGGTTGCCGGCCTGTCGCTGTTCTTTTTCCGCGATGCTGGCGCAACAGCATTCTGGGTAGGTGGAATGGTGTTGTCACTTTTTGTGGGACCGGCGCAGGCCGCCTCACGCTCCTTCCTTGCTCGGGTGACACCCGCAGGACAGGAAGGTCAGATTTTTGGTCTTTATGCCACCACCGGGAGAGCTGTGAGCTTCCTCACCCCCGCACTGTGGGGGCTCTTCATCTCGATTGGTGGCGCGCAGTACTGGGGCATCCTTGGCATCATGACCGTCTTAGCAGCAGGTCTCATCCTGATGCTTTTTGTCAAGATGCCAAGGAGCTAAATTCCGCTTAGGCGTCGAGAACTTCTTCGAGCACCCCGGTAGCAACGTTGAAGACAAAGCCCCGGACGAGGTCCGTGTGGGGAATGTAAGGCGATGCCTTAACACGCTTTAACGACTGAGCGACGTCGTCGTACTCGTTGGCGAAAGCCTCCGGCGCCCAGGAGGGGCGAAGCCCCGTCTCCGCGGTGATGGCTGCCTTGAACTCGTCATCCGTGAACGTCAGCATTCCGCAATCAGTGTGGTGAATGAGGATGATTTCTTTGGTCCCCAAAAGGCGCTGGCTAATAGCCAATGAACGAATCTCGTCCTCCGTGATAACGCCGCCGGCATTTCTGATCACGTGGGCGTCACCTTCGTCAAGCCCGAGGGCTCCATAAACATTGAGGCGTGCATCCATGCAGGCCACAATGGCAATGTGCTTTGCGGGTGGCAGTGGAAGCGGGCCGCTAAAGCTTGCGGCATAGGTCGCATTGTTTGCTAAAAGTTCGTCAGTAACCGTCATGATTTTCCTTCTGTTGTGGGGATGAAGGCGAGCTTACGGACCTCTGGGGCACCGTGCCCCCGTGTTACCTTGTGCTACGCAAAACCGCTCTACGCGGTGAGTTCCCACCATTCAAAGAGGACCAGAAAAACGACGGCACCGGTGAGGAAGTTGAGGAATAAGAACCACTTCCAGCCTTTGTTCGCCGACTCGGCCTGGGCATCCGGGACCCGCCACCACGGTGCCACAACAGCGATATAGGGCAGTATTGCCGCCGCAATGATGGGCAACGGCCACGGCGTGGTGAGCATCACGAGGCCCGACAAAACGTAGAGGGCGAGAGCGAACCGCACCGCGCCTTTGGCGCCAATCGCTGTGGCGATAGACCCCACGCCTGCGTCACGATCTGCCACGACATCCTGCACAGCGCCAAAAGCGTGCGAGCCCATCCCCCAGAGAAAAAAGGCACCCAGGATGGTGGCCGAAAGAACTGAAAAAGAGCCGCCGGCAAGCACAAGCCCATACGCGGCGGGCATCACAAAATGAAGGGCCGAGCTGAAAGAGTCAACGAACGGCTTTTCTTTGAACCGCAGCCCCTTTGTGGAATAGGCCACCACAAAAAAAACGGTGATCGCCAACACCAGGTTGGCGCTCCAGGATCCCAGCACCGCAAGGGTGACGACAAACGGTGCCGCTAGCAGTGCGCTCCCCCACAAAGTAGTGCGGTGCAGATGCGGGGGCAATAAAGCACCCTCCACACCCCCTTTTCGGGGATTTCTGAGATCGGACTCGTAATCAAAAACATCGTTGATTCCGTACATCAGAAAGTTGTAGGGAATAAGAAAAAATACAATGCCCACCAGCATAGGAGCAGTGAATTCCTCCGCCACCACAAAATAGGCCAGGCCAAAAGGAATCGCCGTGTTTACCCAGTTGAGCGGTCGCGAACTCACCACCAACGTCCGGAGTGACGTCACAGGGTGTCTTTTTCCCGGGGCTCGAAAAGGTGCCACAGGGAGGGAATAATCATCACGGCCGCCAGCGTGTAAGCAAAATCTTCCAGTGGGGCAAAGCCCACACGAATTCCGCTGATCAGTGCATCGTCATAATCCACAAGGCCAAACCCAATGATGGCGTTATCGAAAATTGCGGTGAGCACCATCATCACGACCACTGCAACAAGCCACGGTGCAGCCTGAACTTTTCGGCCCCGTCCCCATGCCAACCCGGCTACCACCGCGGCGAGGGCAAGGAAGGGGAGATTTATCAGCCAATACGTCATGCGGTGCTCCCGCGGCGAAAAGCCTTGTGGGCGAGAAGATAGGCAACGAGTGTGGAGTAACTCAACAGGATAAGGAAGAAAACTTCCTCCAGAGGTAATTCTGGGGCCAGCAACACCCCGGTCATCCATGGTCCACTGCCTCGGAAAAATACTCCCATCGCGATGCCCACCACATCCCACGCCAGAAAAAAGGCAACCGATACCGTCACGATGATGACAGTGCGCGACGCTGCTCCACCAAAAAGCGCAAGTCGATGGCGAAAGTCCAGCAAACCCGTGCCGAGAACAGCGAAAAGCAACGCTGCCAGGTACAGGAAGGACATCAGATGTTAGGCCACCGGCATCAGTGGCTCGGGGAGTGGCCCCGTAGAAACATCGCCCCGCACTCTTTTCACCAGCACCTCAGCACTAATCAGGCACATCGGCAAACCAATTCCAGGGATTGTGGAAGAGCCTGCATAAAACAGCCCTTCTACTTTTTTACTGACGTTTCCTGCTCTAAAGAGTGCACTCTGAGTCAAGGTGTGAGCGGGCCCGAGAGCGGTGCCCTTCCAGGCATTCAGGTCACCCGCAAAATCGGCGGGTCCCACACTTCGACGGACAACAATGCGTTCGGCCAAATCGGTTGCCCCGCTCCACCGCATGATTTGTTCGATCGCTCGATCGGCAATACCTTCCACCGCCGCGTCCCCAGTGCCGTCCATCCCGCCGTGGCCAAGTGTGACATCTGCCGGCATGGGTACCAACACAAAAAGGTTGGTGTGTCCCTTGGGCGCAACACTGTCGTCGGTGGCACTGGGTTTACAGACATAGAGCGATGCTGGCGAAGGAACGGTCGGCTTATCCGCAAAGATTTGGGAGAAGTTCAAATCCCAATCTTCGGTAAAGAAGAGGCTGTGGTGCAACAGCTCTGGGACCTCGCCCTTAACCCCAAGGTATAACAACACAGCACTGGGGCCAGCGACCTTTTTGTCCCAATAGCTTTGCGGGTATGTCCGAAGTTCCGGGGGCAACAAGGCCGTCTCGCTGTGGTGGAGATCTGTGGTTGACACCACAATGTCGGCCGCCACAGTGTGGGTGCTGCCGTGGGCATCCTGGTAAGTGATTCCGGTGGCTCTTGCCTTGCCTCGGACGCGCTCTGTCGCAATGGCGCTGACTTTGGTGCTGGTCATAATGGTCACTCCATGTGCTTCGATCACTTCGCGCATGGAGTCAATGACTCGGGTGAAGCCACCTTCGGCATACAACACACCATCTTGAAGGTCGAGGTGGGACATCAGGTGGAACATGCTGGGCGCGAGGTAAGGGCTTGAGCCTAAAAAGACAGCTGGGTATCCCAAAACCTTCTGGATTCGCGGATTCGAGGTGTATTTCTTCGCAAAACTCATGATGGGTGTTGTGAGAAGCCGAACCAAGGTTCCGGTGCGCTGGAGAACCTCTTTGACCAACAGGGGACGAAGATCCTGGAACGAGGTGTAGAGAAAATGTTTTTTGGCAATCTCATACGTTTCCTGAGCGGAGTCAAGATACTTTTCCATACTCGCCCGCGAGCCTGGTTCCATTTCTTCCAACAGTGCCAAATTGTCTTCGCGGGTGGCGCGAATGTCGACAAACTCGGCCGTCTCACCCTCAGCGGGCTCAAAGTAGACACGATAACCCGGGTCAAGCTTCGTCAAGTTCAAATGCTCTGCGGCAGATGTGCCCATCAATCGGTACCAGTGGTCAAAAACTTCGGGCATCAGATACCACGAGGGCCCCGTGTCGAAACGGAATCCATCTTTCACCCACAGGCCGGCTCGTCCTCCGAGTCGAGGGTGCGCCTCCACCAGGGTGACGTCATAGCCATCCCGTGCCATCAAACCAGCGGTCGCAATCCCGCCAATCCCGCCTCCCACAACAACGACGGACTTAGCCATGATGATCCTCTCTCCGGCCACGAGGAGCTTTGGGCACAAAACCCAAGATGACTCGCGATGCCAACAACAACTTACTCACCGTGGGAACACTAATACGGGTGGTCTGCAAAACTCCTGCAGGGGTGGCCCTAATGCGTTGCGCTAACGACTCAAAAAGAGCATGGGCCAGACTTACTGCGCGGCGGGGACCCGGCGGAAGCAGCGGAAGGGCCGCGGCAGAAAGAGCCAAATCAGAATCAATGTCCGCCAGCAATCGGTGCTTCGTGGCCTCATCGAATTTGTCGACAACAACGTCAGGAAAATAGCTCCGACCCAAGGCTTGCGCATCAGCGCCAAGATCACGGAGGAAGTTCACTTTCTGAAACGCTGCCCCCAACGCTCTCGCACCGGACACCATGGTGTCTCTCTGCCCATCGGGGACGACCCGGTCCTCGAGAAAAGCACTCAGGCACATCAGCCCCACCACTTCTGCCGAGCCGTAAACGTATTCGGCAAAAGAATCAGTGGTGTGGGTGGTTTCACTCAAATCCATCCGCATGGAATGAAAAAAGGGCGCGGTCAGTTCGGCCCCCACGCCCACTTTACGGGCGGAATGGGCAAAAGCATGAACAATCAAGTTGGTGCTGTATCCGACCTTGAGTGCACGGTGCGTGTCTGCTTCAAGAGCATCAAGCATCACCCTGGCCTCGGCGGCATCAACCCCTGCTTCGTTTGCCACACCATCAACAACTTCGTCCGCGAGTCTCACCAGGGCGTAAAAGTTCCCGATATGGGTGCGCATGCGCGAGTCAAGCAACATCGAGGCCAAACCGAAAGAGCTCGAATAGCGCTTGATGACCCCGGCCGATGTCTCCTCGGCAACCCGGGTGTAAAGATCGATGCGGGTATCTAACTCAACCGCCATGGTTGTTTCCTTCCCCGCTGAACTGTAGCCCCATTGACTACACTGTTGACGACTGGTTCACAGCCGGCCAAACCCCTATTTTACCCTTGCAGAGTAGCGCGAGAAACCCATGACAACCTCCGAACTTGTGGTCCTACTGGGCTCTAATGGCGAACCCATCGGCACCGCTGACAAAGCAACGGTGCACACCACCACCACACCGTTGCATCTTGCATTCTCGTGTCACGTGTTCAATTCCCAGGGCCAAGTCCTCATCACCCGGCGCGCACTCACCAAAAAAACCTGGCCGGGGGTCTGGACCAACTCTGCCTGCGGGCATCCGGCTCCCGGCGAATCTATGGAGGACGCAATTAGGCGGCGAGCACACGAAGAACTCCGTCTATCGATCGACACGATCACCGAAGCTCTGCCCGATTTTCGCTACCACGCCGTTGATGCCTCCGGAATCGTAGAAAACGAAGTATGCCCGGTGTTCGTTGCGACAACCTCCCACGACCCCGACCCCACTTCCAGCGAAGTGTGTGAATGGAAGTGGGCTAATCCCTCAGCACTCCGAATCAGTGTTGCGGCCACCCCGTTTGTTTTTAGCCCCTGGCTTGTCGACCAAATGGCCGAATGGGTCGGGCCTTACGACTCGGAAATGTCCGTCCGGTGAAAATTCTGAAAAGACCGGGAAGCAGTCGGGCCTCGTTGGCCCTGATATCTGCTTCCATACTTGTCTGACCCGTAAGGGTGTTCCGCAGGGGAGCTCAACCGAAAGAAGCACAGTTGACCAATTTTCATCCCCGGCCATAACGTAATCGGAAGCGTCGCGACATTGCTGAGCTCCAGCGTGACGTGGCCCGAAAACCCGGGATCAATGAAGCCGGCGGTCGAGTGGGTGAGGAGCCCCAGGCGGCCCAAAGAACTTTTCCCTTCAAGCCGAGCGGCAACATCATCTGGAAGGGTTACCACTTCGAAGGTGGCCCCCAGAACAAACTCACCCGGGTGGAGCACAAAAGCTTCGGAAGCGTCAACCTCGACCAAGCGGGTCATATCCGGCTGGTCCGCAGCGGGATCGATGTGTTGATATTTGTGATTATCAAAAAGGCGGAAAAACCGGTCTAAGCGAACATCAACACTGGAGGGCTGAACCATCGAAAGGTCAAGGGGATTAAGTCCAACTCGACCTGATTCAAGTTCTTTTTTGATATCTCCATCGGAAAGCAGCACCCCCCCAGACTAGTAGACTCGGGTTTTATCAACCGGGCACACAGTGTCCTCGCGAGTGTAGTTCAGTGGCAGAACTTCAGCTTCCCAAGCTGATAGCGCGGGTTCGATTCCCGTCACTCGCTCTCGGGAAGGCCCTAAATAAGGCGGTTGCTCCCGCGCTCTTGGTTCATGAAACGAACCACATCTTGGTCAACAATGATGTCCGAGGGTGACAGCGGTCTTTTGAGGTAAAGCCCCTCCAGAGAGGTCAAGCGGCTAAAGGCGACATACGTTTGCCCCGGCGCAAAAGCGCGGGGACCCAAATCGATAACCGCGGCGTCTAAGGTCTTTCCTTGTGCCTTGTGGATGGTGACGGCCCAGGCGAGGCGCAACGGGAACTGAGTAAATTCAGCAACAACTTCCTGGCTCAGCGTCTTTGTGGCAGGGGAATAGTCGTATTTCACTTTCTCCCACGTCACCGGTTCGACCACCACACCCTCCCCATCAACATCTACGAGAACCGTGTCGGTGATTTTTTCGACCACACCCAAAGTGCCATTCACATAGCGAGGACCATCGGGCCCCGAAAGGTCATTACGCAAAAACATCACCTGCGCTCCAGGCTTTAGCACAAGCTGTTCGTCCGCAGGATAGGCGGCAGTCGAGCCAAAGTCCCCCTCAATGTCCGCATGAGCGATCTTGCTTTTGCCAGCCAGCCTTTCCAGGGCAGATTGATTAATCCGTGACACCGCCGCATTCGTTGTGGCCAGCGTTATGAGGTCCGGGTCTCCTGGTGTTCGCATGCCGTGCTCATTCAGCATCCGACCCATCTCAGGCTCCATTTGCCCCTCCCGGAGGGCGTTCAACACCGCTCTAAATTCAGCGTCCGCCTGACGATGAATGGTGTCAAGCTCCTCGAGATTCATCTCTGTTTCATTCCAGACTTTGGCGTGAAAAAACCATGCCGATACGTAGTGGTCGCGGTAATACGCCTTCTCCGCCTGGCCCGACACAACGGGAGAGAGTTGATAAGGGTCCCCAAACATGATGAGTTGAACACCGCCAAACGGGGTGTTCCGTCTCCTTTTGGCTTGACGAAGGCGGCGGTCGATGCCATCCAACACATCCGCGGAAACCATCGACACCTCGTCGATGACCAAGGCATCTAACGCTGCTAAAACGGCCAGGGATTCTTTGGGAATGAAACCAAGCTCACGCTTACCAATAATGCCAATGGGTAAGCGAAGCAAAGAATGAATCGTCTGGCCCCCTGCGGCAAGCGCAGCCACTCCTGTGGGGGCGCACACGGCCACCCTCTTTGCCGTATTTTCGACAAACGACTGCAAGAGAGTCGTTTTTCCTGTCCCAGCGCGGCCGGTGATAAAAATGTGGTCGAGCGAGTTTTCCATTTGGTCCAGGACGCTGTTTTGCTGATCGGTCATCGCGATTTCCGTCATAGCGTCCTTTGGTGTTGGGGCTGTGGGCCTCTCATTGGTGGAGGCAACCAACCTAGGATGTCAGCTATGTGGTCAATTGTCCGGAGGTTTGGGGTAATTGCCCTTGCGGTGGTCGCGGCGTGGCTTCTCACGGTCATTGTGCTGAACCTGACGGTGTATTCTCCTGCCCGCACCGTCCAGCTTTACCTCAATGCTCTCGAGGCGGGTAACTTCGGCGTGGCGGCAACCGCAGCCGGTTTAGCTTCAGTCCCCGCGGTGGTTCCCGAACCTTCGGGTTCTGTGACGGAACCCCGGGTAATCGGTACCCGAACCATCTCTACCGGTGGGGTCATCGTCTTAGCGGAATACGAAATTGGGGGCGAAACCTCTACCTCTTTCTTCACGTTGGAGCCTCGTGAACCCACGCTATGGCTGTTCAACGATTGGCGCTTTAGTGAATCGCCCACGGCGACCCTGAGCTACGCGGTTGTGGGGGATGAGCGTGTGGATGTTAATGGTGTCCGCTTGGACATCACGAGGCTGGGGGTTCCCCCCACCAGCAGGGTATTTGTGCCAGGGGCATACCAAGCGTCCCTCACAACACCGTGGGTTGTCGCCCCCGTTGACGAGGTACGGGCAACACAGCTGGGGGATCGGTACCCGCTTCGTCTGCGCGTTGAAGCGACAAACGAGTTGAAGGACTCTGCCTCGACAGCGGTGGAAAGTTACCTTGAGGGTTGCGTTTCCCAGGTAATTCTTCAACCCGTGGGGTGTCCTTTTGGGGTCACCATCAGCGACCGTGTTGTGGGAACCCCCGAGTGGGTTGTGCTGGACTATCCGGTGGTGTCGCTCACGCTCGGCGGTGATCGGTCTTCCTGGAACGTGTTAGCCATTGGTGGTGTTGTGGAGGTGACGGTATCTGTTCAGTCGCTCTTTGACGGTTCGGTCAGCGAATACAGTGAGATTGTGTCCTTCCTCATGGAAGGGGCCATCCGGGGTACCCCCGTTGATGAACCGGTTCTCAATCTCTGAGGGACCGAGGTTGGGCTCTGGCAAGACCTTCAAGCATCTCGTTGTAGGCCTCTAGTTCCTTATCCCCCTCGCGTTCTGCGAGACGATCACGACGTTTGTTGATGCGCTCATCACTCTTGCTCCACGCCCAGGTCACCAGTATGGCCAGCGCCAAGGTGGGGAACTCTCCCAGACCCCAGGCGAGCTCGCCACCGTTTTGTTGGTCAATCAGCGGCGAATCCCCCCAGGTTCTCCCCATTGCCCCGTACCAGTCGGGGACCAAAAGGCTGGTGCCCAAAATAATGCTGAGCCCAAAAAATGCGTGGAACGCCATGGTCGCCAACACAATGATGAGGCGCAGAGGGTAGGGGGGGTTGTGGGGGCTTGGGTCAATACCAATCAGGGATTGGGCAAAGAGGTAACCCGAGAAAACAAAATGTGCCGTCATCCACAGATGTCCTAGGTGATCTTTGAGCGCCCACTCAAAGAGGGGGGAGTAGTAAAAAACAATCAACGACAGACCAAAAATTGATGCCGCCACTACCGGGTGCCCAATAATCGCCAGATATTTCGAATGCACTGCCACCAGAATCCATTCGCGGGCACCGCGCGAACCATCTTTTCTTGCGACAATGGCCCGCGACGCCAGCGTGATCGGTGCGCCCAGCACTAACAGCAGGGGAACGGCCATACTCAACAACATGTGCCCCAGCATGTGGATGCTAAACAAATACGTGCCGTATACGACAAGGCCCGAGTTGGTGGCGAATATCAACAACACCATCCCCGAAACCCACAAGATAGTCCGGGAAATAGGCCAGTGGTCGCCCCGTTGGGCCAAGCGAAGGTGCCCCCAGACGTAATAGACAATCCCAAAAATGGCAATCAGTGCCCACAAGAGATCGAGCTGCCACAGCGTGAAAAGTTTTGACCACGTGAATTCTGGTGGCAACGGCTTCCCCGTGAGAATTTCCGCCGGGGTGGCCTGAGCAAAGTTGCCGGCGGGGATCTCTGGCACCGGTGTTGGGGTGCGTGCTAGTGCGCTCGCCAAACCCGAGGCAACACCCATTAGGGCGAGTTCCGCACCCACCACCAGCGAGGTCACCCTCACTATCCCGTGGCGAGCGCTACGAAGGTTTCCCAAGAGCTTCCTCCGATAAGCGACTCCCATCAGGCCAAGAATTACTAACGCCGCGCTCTTTGACACAACCAGCGCACCATATCCGGTGGCAAGACCTTCGATGCTCCCCATTCGAAGCCAAGCGTTCGTGACCCCCGAAATTGCGACCACAATGAAACTCACCAGGGCAATCGTGGAATACCGCTGGAGAATAGTGTGGAACCTTTGAGCGCTGGGTTTTTCACTCCACGCGATGATGGCCATCATCGCGAGCCCCCCCACCCACATTGCAGCAAAAACACTATGGGCAAACAACGCGCTCACGGCAGCTTCGTGGTTGGCGGTGCCTGCCGCATGTCCCTGCTCTGCTAGGGGCCACAAGGCAGCAACTGACAGCACACCCGCGACAAGAACACCAGCAAAGTTTCTGACCAGCAAAGCAAGAACGGTCACCACAGCGCCGAGACCCATCGTGATCAACCACGACCGACCAATCTCGGTCGTGGTCAGATAACCCCACAACAGGTCGCCAAATTGCTGATCGACACTGACGGGCTCGATGTAGATCGCCATAAATGTCAGGAACGCAGAAATACCCGCGGCAACCGTCAACATCCCTGCGCCAATCGAAGCCACGAGGAGCGCTGAGGTAAAAGATTTTTCTTGCTTCGTCACGACAAAAGCCGCCACCATGAGGGAACCCACGGACAACGCAACGCCCAGATGGACAAAAGCTTTCGCAGCAGGGATTCCCCACCGAACAACAGGACCCGGATCAACGATCAACAGCGGGGCGGCGCCACCACCAACAAGCAGTCCCACAACAAGCGCAACGCCCAGCCCTGACAAGAAAAGGCCGCCCACCGTCACGGTGGCGGTAGAGAGTCGAGGGGTCACGCTGAAAGTTTAGGCGAGCCACCCGAACAGAAGGCGTGAAGGCTTAAATGGCGAAGGGGCAACCAAACCTGGTTGCCCCTTCGCGGTAAGTCTTCTGACTACTTGACAGCAGCCTTCAGCTTGGAACCAGCGGAAACCTTGACGCCTTTAGATGCGGCGATCTGGATGGTGGCGCCGGTCTGGGGGTTGCGGCCCTGACGGGCTGCGCGGTTGGTGCGGTCGAAGGAAACCCATCCTGGGATGGTGACCTTGTTGCCTTTGGCAACCTCTTTCGAGACGACAGTGAAGATGGCGTCAACGACACCGTTAACGGCGGTCTGAGTGTGACCAGTGTGCTCTGCTACTGCTGCAACAAGTTCTGAGCGATTCATTATGTGTCCTCCTCGGACTTTGGTAGTTGTTCTGGCTCGGCCCAGAATCAATCCCGAGCCATAAAAAAGTTACCAGCTGGACTTCGTAATGCCCGGCAATTCGCCCCGGTGTGCCATATCGCGGAATCTCACACGAGAAACTCCATATTTGCTCAGGAATCCACGGGGACGACCATCAATGGAATCGCGACCACGAACACGGACGGGGGAAGCGTTGCGAGGAAGCTTCTGCAGACCCAGACGGGCCGCTTCACGCGACTCATCGGTGCCGGCAGGGTCTACGAGCGCCTTCTTCAGTTCCAGACGCTTGGCGGCGTACCGCTCAACGATAACTTTGCGTTGTTCGTTCTTGGCAATCATGCTTTTTTTGGCCATGCTCTATCGCTCCTCGCGAAACTCAACGTGCTTGCGCACTACGGGGTCATACTTTTTCAAGACCAAACGGTCAGGATCGTTACGACGGTTTTTCCGCGTCACGTAGGTGTAGCCGGTTCCGGCAGTGGAGCGCATCTTGATAATGGGTCGGACGTCCTGGGCTTTAGCCATTAGATCTTCACCCCTTTACGCAACAGCTCTGCAACAACGGATTCAATGCCACGGGCATCGATGGTTTTGATTCCCTTAACCGAAAGAGTCAACGTGATGCTGCGCTTCAACGACGGCACGAAATACGACTTCCTTTGAATGTTGGGATCAAAGCGGCGCTTGGTGCGCCGGTGTGAGTGTGAAATGTTGTGTCCGAAGCCGGGGACGGCTCCGGTTACTTGGCAGACTGCTGCCATGATTCCTCCTGTTGTGGTTACCGTAGGACGAAAGCCCTACCCAAGGTCACTTGTCGGCACACAATCACCGGCAGCGAGTCCAGTGAACTCACGCTGATGTGTGTACACGGTGTGGAATGGTTCCCACACCAAGCGCTAAGACTACGCCCTGGCTCCTAGCCTAGCAACCCCTGGCTGCACTTTTGGCAGGTCCCATAGATGTCAACAATGTGTTGGGGATTGTGGAAACCGTGTTCGAAAGCCACATCATGCGCCCACGCTTCGACAGCCTTCGCCTCAATTTCGATGGTGACACCACAGCCGCGGCAAATGAGATGGTGATGGTGGCCCGGGGAGCAGGCCCGAAAAAGGTTTTCGCCCTCGAGGGTCAGCGCATCAGCGCTGCCGTCCTCCGCTAAAGAATTCAGTGTGCGATAGACCGTCGCTAGTCCAATACTGGAGCCTTCTCCCCGAAGAGTTTGATGAAGCTCCTGTGCGCTGACGAAGCTCGGGGTCCGCTCCAGAGCGCTCCAGACCTCTTCGCGCTGTTTTGTGTTTCGCTTCATCCGCCACCGTCCTTATGAAGATGCGAGGTGTCGTGGGCATCATCAATGATTCCGTGACCCTCGACGCTTCCTGGGTGCAAAAGGCCCAAACCATACGCCGTTGCAAGGTTAGCTGCGGACAACGCAATTTCTGGCGGACCACTGGCCACGACATAGCCGCTGACCAGAATGACATGATCTGCTGCCCGCGCTTCCTCCAGATCGTGGGTGGTAAACACCACAGAACATCCGCGGGCTGGCTCCTCATGAATGATCTGATCAATCGTTTGGGCGGAATGTATATCTAGACCCGTCAGGGGTTCATCCATGAGGAGCACGCTGTGCTCTTGGGCTATTGCTTGGGCAACAAAGACGCGTTGGCGTTGGCCACCAGAAAGTCGAAACACTTGACGGTCTGCTAAATCATCAATCCGCAAAAGCTCCATAGCGTCCCGCACCGCCTGCTTATCGGCCGCCGTCGCTCGACGAAAGGCCCCCAACGTGGAATACCTCCCCATCGACACCACCTCGTGGACGGTCATGGGTGTGCCGGGGGAGACATTCATGTGTTGCAAAACGTAGGCGATATCTTTTCTCGCCGCCTCCGGTGATTTCCCCACAACATCGAGTGTCCCCTCGCGGAGGGGAAGTAATCCCGTCATAGCATGCAACAGCGTCGACTTTCCGCTACCGTTTGGCCCAATTACTGCCGTAATGGCTGCTTCTGGAACCGTAAAATCTGACGCCCGCAATGCCACGCGGTCATCACGTTCGATGACGACCCCTGTGCCCGTCATCACATTCTTCATGCGGTGACCTTTCGGCGAAGCGCCTTGAAAAGGCTTTGGGAGGCAAGAACAGCGAAGAAACTCACGATAGGGACCAACGCCATCGTGGCGGACGCTGCCGTTCCTAGGTAATAACTCAGAGTGAGCCCAACCCATACCGCCAGGATGCCGATAATCCCCGCCACGAGCATCATGGACCGAATTGTTTTCGTCAACAGACTGGCGGTCGCGGGAGGCCCAACCAGCAGCCCAAAAACCAGCAGGGTTCCCACAGACTGGTAAGAACCAATTACCGCCAGTGCTATCAAGACGAGCAATGCTGCGTGCGCAATGCGCGGCTTCATTCCCAACAGCTCAGCCTTGTCCCGGCTGAGGCTGAGAGCGACCAAAGGTCGGTACAACACCAGCGATACAACCAGCACAATTGCCAAGACGACGACTTGGGCTGCGATATCACCGAGGGTGACCCCGAGTGCGTCACCAAAGAGAATGCCGGTGAGTGAACCTGAGTAGGAATCCATCCGGGAAATAATCACAACCCCCAGCGCCAGCATTCCCACAAAAAGCAGACCGATAGAGGTGTCTTCGCCAAGAACAGTTTTCCTCTGCACCAGTTCAATGGCCGCAACCATCACAGCGGCCGCGACAGCAGCGCCCAACAACGGATTGATATCGAGCACCACCGCGGCAGCAACGCCGGGAATTACACCGTGAACGAAGGCGTCACCAAAGAAGCTCATGCCCCGAAGAACGAGCCAGGTGCCCACCGTGGAAGCCATCAGGGCAGCCAAAACACCACCGACTAGGGCACGTTGCTGAAACCCCAGCTCAAAAGGCGCTAACCACCAGTCCACCAACTTATTGTGTCAGTGCTTCGGTGATCCGGGTGGCGTTAGTGGTCATCATCTCGATGTAGTTGGTGGCCCCAGACCCGGGTCCCCCTAAGCTGCCAATGAATAACGACACGACCTGAACATCTCTATCCGCCTCATTCGCGAGTGTGGTCAAAATCGCCTCGGACAGCGTTGCGTCTCCAAAAATGGCAGGAACGTCACGGTCGCGAATAACGTCGACAAGAGCCGCCAACTCGCGGGAGTTTGGCTCACCCAGTGTGGAACCGCCAGGAATAACAACTCCCACCACGGTGTACCCAAAACTTTCGGCAAAGTAGGCGAGGGCATCATGGTCGGTGACCAGAACTCGACGATCTTCAGGAACCGTCTCCAGGCTCGTTCGAAGGGTCACTTCGG
>FUWD013429459.1_pt5 | contig 84104 bp, 77 predicted proteins | sample 1063281 | NCBI WGS metagenome assembly FUWD01 (sample SAMEA79048168, study PRJEB19326) | metagenome | biome: marine | reverse complement strand
CCGTGCTTCTTTGCGGTCATTGCTCACCAACGGCCTGCGCAATTCAGCTTCACGGTCTCGCCGGCGGGGAGTGGGACGGCCTTTACCTACGTCGGCATCGCTCTCTGGCATAGGGGAGTCGCTCTTACTCACGGGCATAATCCTTCTTTTGGGTGTCTCTAGAGTACCGGGAGCGCTCACAGGAGAAAATCACGGCGTGGATGCTCAGCTTCAATTCACCAAAGCGCCCTACAATTAGACCAGGAGGAACACCATGACAGATACTCTTTCCACCACCCACAACGTCTCTTTGACGGACACCGCCGCTTCCAAGGTAAAAAACCTCCTGGAGCAAGAAGGACGGGACGACCTGCGCCTTCGCGTTGCCGTGCAGCCTGGTGGATGCTCAGGGCTGATTTACCAGCTTTTCTTTGACGAGCGATTGACGGAAGACGACCTCGTGCGCGACTTTGATGGTGTTGAGGTAGTGGTCGACAAAATGAGTTCGCCCTACATCGATGGGGCCTCCGTGGATTTTGAAGACACCATCCAGAAACAAGGTTTCACAATTGACAATCCCAATGCTCAGGGCTCCTGTGCATGCGGGGACAGTTTCAGCTAACTTCCGCGATGATGCTGAGACAAGGACGCGTTAGTGCGTAACGTAGAATTGTTAGGCCCGTTCGAGGAAAACAACGGTGAAAGGTACGCAGTGCGCCAGAGATTCACACGCGGGTTAAAAGGCGCGTCAGTCCTTACCCTGGTAGCCCTTGTCTTAGCGGGCTGCACTCAGCAGTCAATGTTGGGGTGGATGCCCACACAGCGCGGTCTGACAAACCAGGTGGATCGGGTCATTGACCTGTGGGTTGTGTCGTGGATTGTGTTGCTAATTGTCGGTGTTATCACCTGGATTTTGATTATTTGGGCCGCTGTTGTGTATCGCCGCCGTAAGGGCCAGACCGGATTGCCCGCCCAATTGCGCTACAACATGCCAATCGAGACGTTCTACACCGTGGTTCCGTTGATTCTGGTGTTGGGACTTTTCGCTTTCACAGCGCGCGACCAAATCGAAATTGAGAGCCCACTGCCGGACCCCGATGTGTCGATCGAGGTTTACGGCAAGCGTTGGGCGTGGGATTTCAACTACCTGAACGAGAATGTTTACTACGCGGGAATTCAAGCGCAAGAGCTTCCTGGGGGAAGTGTTGACACTGAGGTGTTGCCAAAGATATACCTGCCGGTAGATCAAAAAGTCGAAATCAAGATTGAGTCCCGCGACGTCATTCACTCCTTCTGGATCATTGATTTCTTGTACAAGAAGGACATGATTCCCGCTCGCACCAATTATTGGTACTTCATCCCGCAGGAAGAAGGCATATTCCGGGGTAAGTGTGCGGAGCTGTGTGGGGAGTACCACTCGCTGATGTTGTTTGAAGTCCACGTGGTATCGCAGGCGGAGTACAACCGTCAAATGTCGATGTTGCGCGCGGATGGCAATGTCGGACGTTTGGGTCCTGAGTTGAACACATTACAAAATTTGCCCGGAACGACCCCCGCAAGTGAAAGGGAAGAGTAGAAATGACCCAGACTGCACCCCGACCTACTGTTACGGAAGTTGCCCCGGGGCTTTCCAATCCCAGTGTTGCCCGCAAAGGAAACGTCTTTGTTGACTGGCTGACGACCACTGATCACAAAAAAATTGGGTACCTGTACCTGATTACCTCCTTCGCCTACTTCCTCATCGGTGGCGTGATGGCCTTGGTCATCCGTGCACAGCTGTTCGCCCCGGGTCTCGAAGTTGTCGCCACAAAAGAGCAGTACAACCAGCTTTTCACCATGCACGGCACCATCATGCTGCTGATGTTTGCCACGCCCCTTTTCGCGGGTTTCGCCAACGTTTTGATGCCTCTGCAAATTGGTGCACCCGATGTTGCGTTCCCTCGTCTCAACGCCCTCGCCTACTGGTTCTTTAGTTTTGGCTCACTGATCGCGGTAGCCGGGTTCTTGACCCCACAGGGTGCGGCGTCGTTCGGTTGGTTTGCGTACACACCACTCTCCAGTCAAACGTTCTCACCGGGTCTTGGTGGAAATATGTGGGTCTTTGGTCTGGCCTTGAGCGGTTTTGGAACGATTTTGGGTGGAGTGAACTTCATTACCACCATCATCACCATGCGTGTTCCTGGTATGACCATGTGGCGGATGCCGATTTTCACCTGGAACACACTCGTTACGTCGATCCTGGTCTTGCTGGCGTTCCCCGTGCTCGCGGCTGCCATGTTTGCACTCGGTAGCGACCGGGTGTTTGGGTCCCACGTTTATGATGCCGCGAATGGTGGCGCCATTCTTTGGCAACACCTTTTCTGGTTCTTTGGGCACCCCGAGGTGTACATCATCGCGTTGCCGTTCTTTGGAATTGTGTCCGAGATCTTCCCCGTGTTTAGCCGGAAACCGATTTTTGGTTACAAAACCCTCGTGTACGCGACCATCGCGATCGGGGCGTTGTCGATGACGGTGTGGGCTCACCATATGTATGTCACAGGGTCCGTGTTGCTGCCGTTCTTTGCCTTGATGACAATGTTGATTGCGGTCCCCACCGGTGTGAAGATATTCAACTGGATCGGAACACTATGGCGGGGTTCGGTCACGTTCGAAACCCCCGTCGTTTTTGCTCTCGGATTCCTCATCTCCTTCGTGTTTGGCGGTTTGACCGGGGTAATCCTTGCGTCACCACCGCTGGACTTCCACGTTTCTGATTCCTACTTTGTGGTGGCTCACTTCCACTATGTGGTGTTTGGCACGGTGGTGTTCGCCATGTTTGCTGGCTTCTACTTCTGGTGGCCCAAGTTCACCGGGAAAATGTTGAATGAATCGCTTGGTCACATCCACTTCTGGATATTGTTCGTAGGTTTCCACATGACCTTCCTCATTCAGCACTGGCTTGGGGTTATGGGAATGCCGCGTCGTTACGCGACCTACCTGCCAGAGGATGGCTTTACCTGGATGAATCAGCTCTCGACTGTCGGATCTATTTTCTTGGCGCTCTCGATGATTCCGTTCTTGTTGAACGTTTATGTAACCGCGCGCAGTGGTCAAAAGGTGACCGTGAATGACCCGTGGGGTTATGGTCGTTCCTTGGAGTGGGCTACCAGCTGTCCTCCTCCGCGACACAACTTCACGTCGATTCCTCGGATCCGGTCCGAGTCGCCAGCGTTCGACCTCAATCACCCTGAGATTGATTTGCCAGCAATCGAAAGAGAAAAAGTGACGTCATCTGCGAGGAAATCGTAGTTCATGAAGACCAATATTGTTCTTCTGTGGGTTTTGACCGCGTACTTTGCTGTGTTGGCAGCGGTGTACACGGTCTGGTCTCTGATTGACTCGCAGGCGGTGGAGTGGATTGGCACTCTGGCGATAGGCCTCAGTGGTGTCTTGACTGTCTTTATTGCGTTTTTCTTGCAAGTCCAGCTCAAAAACCAGGGCGGGGTCCTCCCCGAGGACCGTCTTGACGGGGAAATCGACGAAGGTGACCCTGAGTTGGGTTTCTATAGTCCGTGGAGCTGGTGGCCGGTGATGTTGGCGGCGGGTGCGGGAATCGCGATACTCGGTTTTGCTGTGGGGACCTGGGTAGCGTTCTATGCCATTCCGTTTGTGGTGATTGCGATTATCGGCTGGACGTACGAGTATTATCGGGGATATTTTGCCCGCTGACACCCTTGTGGTGCGAGAGGCGACACTCGATGATGCTCATCGGGTGAGTGTCTTGGCGACAAAACTGAGCCATCGGGAAAAACTTGACCAGGAGGCTTTTGCGGTTGCCTTTGCCGAAGCTCTCGCAGATTCACCGCGCACTTTGCTGCACATTGCGGAGATCGATGGTGACATTGTCGGGTATGCGTTGACGACCATCAACACACTGCTGTACACCAATGGTCCCTCTGCGCAATTGCAGGAAATTGTGGTGGATGACAGTCAAGTGACCACCGGCGTAGGAACAGCCCTGGTTCGGGCCGTAGAGGATGCCTGCACCTCATCGGGAGTAGTTCAACTCACTGTTGCTTCACGCCGTGCTGGAGGCTTCTATGACCGCCTCGGGTACACGCAACAGGCGGAGTACATGCGTAGGGTCTTTTAGCACCCCTCACACCCGCAGTACCCACCTGCGATCACAGTCGCACCAGGCTCACCAGTTGCTCACGTTTGTCCTTTCTTATTGGCCCCTGGACAGCTCTGAAGCAGTCCGCACCCCAGCGTGTGGCAGGGGAGAGGTACGAAACCGGTGGGCAGAGTACACCGAGTGGTGCGGACAACGCAGAGGCAGTACGACACGCTTCCGCCGGGAGAAATTGCTCGTGTTAACCCAGTGATGGCGACCCCCTCAGGAGCCGCCATCACAGGATAAGTGTTGCCTAGTGGCGTGAGTCTTCGAGCTCTTTTGCACCAATAGGCTCAACGCGGTCTTCGAAGAACCACCGTGACATGCTGGCACGGAGCCTGGTTCCCACCGTGATTTTGCCCTGATTGTTGGGGCGCACGGTGAGGGGCTGGTACTCGGTGTAATCCAGAAGCTTCCATCGTTCGTAGTCGGAAAGCTGCTCGTGGACTTCGATGTACTCGCCACCGGGCAACCGAACGATGCGTCCGCTTTCATAGCCGTGGAGCGCAATTTCTCTGTCTTTTCTTTGCAGAGCCAGACAGGTGCGCTTGGTGATGATGTAAGCGGCAACGGGGGAGACAAAGAACAGCACTTGGAGGGTGGTAATCACTCCCTCGATGCTCAGCCCGAAGTGGGTGGCAATGAGGTCCGAGCTCGCGGCAGCCCACAGGACGGCGTAGAAAGTTACACCAGCAGCACCAATTCCCGTGCGGGTGGGGGCGTTGCGGGGACGGTCGGCGATGTGGTGCTCACGCTTGTCGCCGGTAACCCATGCTTCAAAGAAGGGATACAACGCCACGGATACCAACAACACGATCAACACGACGGTCGGAACCAGGATGTTCATCGGCCAGGTGTACCCGAAGGCCACAAATTCCCAGCCTGGCGGTATCAGCCTCAACGCGCCGTCAGCAAAGCCGATATACCAGTCCGGTTGTGTCCCCGCCGAAACAGGGGACGGATCGTAGGGTCCGTAGTTCCATATCGGGTTGATGGTGAAGAGGGAAGCAATCAGCATGATCACACCGAAGACCAGGAAGAAGAAACCCCCAGCTTTCGCCGCAAACACGGGAAGCACCGGCGAGCCCACAACATTGTCATTGGTTCTTCCGGGACCCGCGAACTGGGTGTGCTTGTTCACGATGAGCAACACCATGTGAATGGCAAGTGTGGCAATTAAAATGGCCGGTAACAACATGATGTGCAACACGTAGAGCCGCTGGATTACATCGACCCCCGGGAACTCATCCCCAAAGAACAGGTAGGACATCCAGACGCCAACAACCGGGAAAGCTTTGATCATTCCATCAATGATGCGCAAACCGTTACCGGAGAGCAGGTCATCGGGGAGGCTGTAGCCGGTGAAGCCAAGAGCCATTGCAAGAACAAAAAGCAGGAACCCTACGATCCAGTTGAGCTCACGAGGCTTGCGGAAGGCGCCGGTGAAGAACACCCGCAACATGTGAAGCCCAATGGCGGCCACAAACAGCAGAGCAGACCAGTGGTGAACTTGGCGCATGAGCAAACCGCCCCGCACATCAAAGGAGATGTCGAGTGCCGTGTGGTAAGCCACCGACATTTCGATGCCCTTCAACGGCAGATAGGAACCGTCGTATTCGACCTCTGTCATGGACGGGTCATAGAAGAAGGTCAAGAATGTGCCAGAGATCAGCAGAACAACAAAGCTATAAAGCGCAACCTCGCCGAGCATGAAAGACCAGTGGTCGGGGAAAATTTTCCGACCCAGAGTCTTTACCGCTGTGGACGCGCTGGTGCGCTCATCGACATAGTTTGCGGCCCACCCGGTGAACCGCATTCCGCGTCCAGGCTCTGTCGCAGTGTTATCGAGTGTGTTGGTCATAGTTCACGCTCCCAGAAACTTGGCCCCACCGGTTCGGTGAAGTCGCTTTGTGCTACTAGGTATCCTTCCGCATCAATGGTGATAGGAAGCTGTGGAAGAGGCCTGGCGGCGGGTCCGAAGATTACTTCGCACTCGTTAGCCACGTCGAACTCCGATTGGTGACACGGGCAGAGAAGGTGGTGGGTCTGTTGTTCATACAGTGCTACAGGGCATCCCACGTGGGTACAAATCTTGGAATAGGCCACAATTCCCTGGTAGGACCAGGAGGCCCGCTCAGCACTTTCGTTCAATTCGTCCACAGGGAGCCGCATCAATAACACCGCTGCTTTTGCTTTTTCTTCCAGCCGGTGCTTTTCAAGCTCCATGAGCCCTTCGGGAACAACATGGAAAGCGGACCCGATAGTGACCTCGGAGGCCTTGATCGGAACACCGGAGGGGTCTTTCGCCAGGCGGACACCTTCGGCCCACATGGTCTGTTTCATCAGGGCAATGGGGTCCTTGGCAGGTGCAAGGTCCCGAAAGAGGACGACCGCGGGAATAGGGGTCGCAATAAGGGCTCCGACAAGGGTGTTACGCACCAAAGAGCGCCTTGTAAAGCCTGATTCCTTGTTGGCCTGAGAAAACATCTCTACGGCAGTTTTCCGGGTCTCTTCATCCCCTCTGGTGGGGTGACGCTCTTCCACCAGTTCGTGACCGTGCATGAGGGATTTGGCCCAGTTGACAGCACCAATACCGACCCCGAGCAGCCCAACAGCAAGCCCCAACCCTACGAACATGTTGTTGAGACGAACAGACCGCATGTCGCCGGGAATGATGGGGAACACCACGTAGGCCACCGCAGCAATCAGTGAACCCACGATCGAGAGGGTGAAGAACAGGGCAATCCTGCGCTCAGCCTTTTTTTCTTCCCGAGGGTCAAGGTCGGTGACACGTTGGTGTTCAGGCTCCAAGCCTGGGTTGCTCACAGAGTTGGAGGTAACGACAGCGGTGCCGGGGTCATTTTCTTCCGGCATTTCGCTGGTGACGAGATCAGAGCTGGGGGGCCTCTGCGCCATGTCGAGTGTCCTTCCGACCTAGTTGGAACGTGCGGTGAGCCAGATGGCAACAGCGATTAGGCCACCGAGACCAATGAGCCAAATAAACAGACCCTCGGACACGGGTCCCAGACTACCGAGCGAAAAACCTCCGACGGAGGGGTTTTCATCCATGTAGTTCAAGTAGGAGATGACATCGTTCTTTTCCTCGGGGGAGAGGTTCATGTCATTGAAAACTGGCATGTTTTGCGGACCGGTCACCATGGCGGCGTAAACATGGATGGGCTGCAAGTCCCGCAGATGGGGTGCGTACTTGCCTTCCGTGAGCGCGCCACCGGCGCCGGCAACGTTGTGACACATCGCACAGTTGACACGGAAAAGTTCCGCACCGTTTGCAACGTCACCTTCGGCGTCGTAGTACTGGGGATCGGGCAATCCGGGGCCAGGGGCCAACGACGCAACCCAGGCGGCCATGGCGTCCGTCTGTGGCTGAGTGAACTGAACAGGTTTGACGGCTGCTTGTGGACCAGAGGCAGCCATCGGCATGCGGCCGGTACCAACCTGGAAGTCCACAGAAAGGGCGCCAACACCGATCACTGAGGGCCCAGCTTCACTGCCCTCACCACTCATTCCATGGCAGCTTGCGCAGTTCGCCATGAAAAGCTTTTCCCCTTCGTTGACGAGCGCCTCGGCCGCTAGGGGTGTGGTCTCCGCATGGGCAATACCCGCACTCGTTGCCGCATAAGCACCGCCGGTAGCGAAAAGACCAACGACCAACAACAAAACGCCCATCAGGGGATGGCGGCGACCGGTGTGACGAGAGGGCTTAGACATTGCGCTTTTCGTATCCTTTTCGACTATTGAAGAACGTAAATTACGAGGAACAGACCAATCCACACCACGTCAACGAAGTGCCAGTAATAGGAAACCACAATTGCACTGGTCGCCTCGCGGTGTGTGAACGTTTTCACGGCATATGCACGGCCAATTACCAGCAAGAAGGCAATTAATCCGCCAGTAACGTGAAGACCGTGGAAACCGGTAGTGAGGTAAAACGCTGACCCGTAGGCATCAGAGGCAAGCGTGACCCCTTCGGAAACCAATACGGCGTACTCATACACCTGACCGGCGACGAAAATTGCCCCCATTACGTAGGTCAAAAAGAACCATTCGATCATTCCCCACTGGGTGGGCTTCCAACCGGTGGCACGGGGCTGCAGACGCTCTGCCGCAAAAACCCCAAACTGCGCAGTCACGCTGGAGAGCACCAAAATGGTGGTGTTTACGAGGGCAAAAGGAACATCGAGCAGGCCGGTGTTGAATTCCCACAGCTCTGGAGAGGTTGACCGGAGGGTGAAGTAAATCGCGAACAAACCTGCGAAAAACATCACCTCACTGCCCAACCACACGACCGTGCCCACAGCAACAGTGTTGGGTCGGTTAACGGCAGGCACAGACAAACCTTGGGTTAGAGATGCGCTAGTCACCCCTCTATTATGCCTGATGCCTACCTGGGGCTTTGCTCCACGACATGCTGGGAATTTGCCCCGTATTATGGTTTTTATGCCTTCTGACTTTTCGTGGCCCCGTGTTTTGGCACAGCTCCTTGAGGGCAAAGACCTGACTGTTTCTGGTGCCAGCGAGGCAATGCACGCTGTCATGTCCGGAAGTGTTACGGATGCGCAGTTGGCAGCGTTCTTGATCGCGTTGCGTGCCAAAGGCGAATCGGTGGAGGAAATTGTGGGGTTTCGCGACGCTATCGTGAACAGCGCTGTCCCTCTGTCCCTCGACCCGATGGTTCTTGACATTGTGGGGACCGGGGGAGACCCCTACGGCGCAGTGGTGAACGTCTCCTCCATCGCCTCGATTGTCGCAGCAGCAGCGGGAATACCGGTTGTGAAGCACGGTAATAGGGCTGCAAGCTCCGCCTCTGGGGCGAGTGACGTACTGAGTGAGCTCGGGCTCAACCTAGATTTGGACGCTCAGGGTGTGGCGCGTGTTTTTGCCGAAGTGGGAATCACGTTCGTGTTTGCCCAAAAATTCCACCCAGGATTCAAAAATGCGGCGACCGCGCGCAAAGAGATCGGCATTCCCACGGTGTTCAACATCCTGGGCCCACTGTGTAATCCCGTCAGGCCAGAAGCCTCTGCGGTGGGGGTGAGCGACGCTGCTCGCCTTCCCCAGGTTGCTGGCGTTTTCCAGATTCGCGGCGCAACAGCCCTGGTGTATCGCGGTGACGATGGGATAGATAAGTTGACGACAACGGGGCATTCGAAAGTCTTAGAGGTCTCTCGGGGTCGGCTCCACGAACACAGCATAAATTCTGTGGAATTGGGGCTCGCGAAGGCGAAACCCGAGGACATTCTGGGCGAGGGACCTGCGCATAATGCAGCGCTCGCTCGCGCGGTGCTGGCGGGGGAGCCAGGACCGGTGAGAGACATTGTGGTCCTCAATGCCGCCGCGGGACTGGTGGCGTTTGCTTTGGCAGAGGATCACGCCCAGCAGGAACGCCCGCTACTTGAGCGCCTAGCGGAGAAAGTGTCGGTGGCTCAGGAAACTATCGACTCGGGTGCTGCTGCCACCAAGCTCACAGAGTGGGCGACGTCGACTCGGCAGTCCTAAACGATGGGGGTTTTTCACCCTATTGCGTTTCAGCAGCTCGTGACCAGCGTGCTGACACGACGATGATGCTGACAAGCAAGATGATTTCTACAATGCTGGCCACAACGTAATAGGCCCATTCACCCACGGCACCACCAGCGACGGTGATTGCAAAAAGACTGGCCACCGTGATGTTGAGAATTCGATTAGGGGAGCGGGGCAGAATTACCGACAGGGGAATCATCAGCGTGGGAATCAGCACATAAATAATCACCCCGAGCAGAAAAGACGGTCCAATTTCGAATACGAAAATCGTCCCACTCTCGATTTGTTCCCGCACATCAGAGCGATACAGGCTGAAGAGGTCGACGAACGCGACGGCGATAATCGTGGCAACCCACAGAGAGGCAAGAAGACACGAAGGAAAGTGTGCGCTATGCGGCGGGATCATGGGGAGCTCCTTTGTTACGGTGTAGAGATACACTAGCCTTACAGGTGTAAAAACGCAATAATGTCGCGTATGAGCAAAAAATCACGATTGACGAGGGAACGGATTGTGGAGGCCGCAATCGCGGTTGCTGATCGTGGGGGGATTTCCGCTGTGAGCATGCGCAACGTTGGTTCGGAGCTGGGCGTTGAAGCTATGTCCCTCTATCACTATGTGGCAAACAAGGAGGGGCTGCTTGACACGTTGTCCGAACATGTCTTTTCTCAGATTGTCATGCCCGACGAGGGGACACCCTGGCGGGAAGCGCTGGAAACTCGAGCGTTCTCTGCAAGATCTGTGTTGTCGGCTCATCCCTGGGCGGTGGGAATGATCGAATCCCGCCCTATACCTGGACCAGCTTTACTCGAACATCATGATCGGGTCATCGGCTGTCTGATGGGTGCTGGATTCGAACCCGTGGTCGCTTCGCAGGCGTTTGCGGTCGTTGATGCCTTTATTTATGGATTTGTCCTGTCCGAAACGACGATGCCGTTTGACATGAGGGAGGGTGCCGAGATGGAGTATGCGGCGGAGATAGCCCCGGACGCAGAAAAATATCCTCACCTGGCAGCGAACCTGGCAGCACTGCAGGCCACCGGGAACTTTGCATTTTCTGACGGTTTTCGCGTGGGAATAGATCTCATACTGGACTCGCTAGAGGTGAAGTTAGGGGAGAGGGGCTAGCGCAATGCTTGCGGAGACCTTGTGACATTTCCCTCCACCAAACTGACATAATATAGATTATCGGACACTACAGATATCTCTGGGACTCCCGAATCAGGGCGGGCAAGTGTGCTGGCTCGTAAGGGTCTGCCCCTGATTCGACCTCTTCTGCTGTGAACCAGCCCCAGCCGGTGACATCAATATGTTCTTCTGGCGTCCAAAAAGTGGACGTTGGTTCAAAGCGTGGCGTGGCGACAAAGAAATATTCTGCATAGCCGCGGTTGTGGTCAGCTTCGTCCCAGGCGACATCAAATTCATAGGTCCAAATCGGTGTGGAAACCACCGAAAGCTTCTGTCCGGTTTCTTCAAAAATTTCGCGATGGGCTGCCTCGAGGTGACTCTCTCCCGGATCGACACCACGCCAGGGGTAATCCACCGGGTAAAGCGACTGGTGTCTGGTGCTGTTGTGTTGAACAGCAAACAGAGCCGTGGGGGTCCATTACGAGCACCCGGCTTGTGAGCCGGAGACGGTTTGCCGCAGTCACCGGAGGTTACGTTCTAAAACTTGAGGTGTCGCCTACCAAACGAGTGTGGTCATCGGGAATGTCCTCGACACAGGCAAGGGCAACCTCGGCAGCGAATTCCTCGACGTTGTAGAGCTTCCCCACCTGTTCCTTGCGCTGCTCGATTACGCCAGGGTTTGCTCGGTTCAGCAGGGTGGCCGTCACGGTGCCCTCAATCATGTCCCCGGAGACCACGACAAACCCGATACCGCGCTGGGTGAGGTCATCAATCATTCCCCTGAGTGCGTCCTCACCAGCCCTCTTGGAGAGTGCGACAGGGACATATTCGGCCATAGTGTCGGCTTCGCGAATGAAATGGGCTTGGTGGCTCGTGACGAACACCACTCGTGAGCCGGATTCCATCATCGGTAGCACGCTCGTGAGAATTCCGACCTGAGCGTCACGGTTCAGCTTCATGGCGTAATCCTTGCCCATATCGGCTTCCATACCGCCCGAAGCGTTCAGCACCAGAAGGTCCAAACCGCCCCATTCTTCTTTAATTTTCACGACCATTCGTGCGACATCCAGCGGGTCTGTGAGATCTGCCCCGATGGCGAGCGCTTTCTGACCGGTGGAAGTCAAATCAGCAACAAGTTTTTCTGCTCGTTGTGCTTTGTTGCGGTAGTTAATGACCACATCAGCGCCGCCGGCAGACAAATATTCGGCGGTCTTCGCTCCAATCCCCCGTGAAGAACCAGTAATGAGAACGCGGGCACCGGTGAGTTGGCCCGGGGAAAGAGGAGTTGTCATGCCAAAACCCTACCGAGAACGCAACGGTTGCCTGCTTATACTTGCCGAAACAGTCAAAAAGGGGTGGGATGTCATTTTTAGAAGGCTCTCCCCCTCGAGTCATTGCGCACCGTGGCCTCGCCCTGGAGCATGCCGAGAATACTCTGGGCGCTTTCGGGGCGGCGTTAGCCGCCGGTGCCGACATTCTAGAAACCGACGTGTACCTCAGTAAAGATGGCCAGGTCATCATCGCTCACGACGCCGATTTAGCTCGGGTGGCGGGCCGGCCACACTTGGTGTCCGAACTGAGCGCACGAGAGCTTTCACGGATTGACCTGGGTTTTGGCGAAGGTTTTTCCACGCTCAGCGAAGTGCTGGAGGAATTTCCTACCGCCCGGTTTAACATCGACCTAAAAACCCCCACTGTGGTCGATGCTTTTGTTGACACCGTCAAAAAAACCGCCAGCACCCCTCGGGTGTTAGTCGCCTCTTTCGATGAAAACACCAGGGCGCGCGCTGTCCTGGCACTGTCACCGGTCGCCTCCAGCGCCACTTCTGCTCATGTCATGAGGGGTCGTGCCATTAGCGCCTTGGGGCTGCCGATAGGTTTCTGGAACATTCCCCCAGAGATTGTTGCGCTTCAGGTGCCCCCGAGCCATCGGGGACTTGCACTGGTGACACCGAGCTTAATTGGGTTGGCTCGCCGCAAAGGTCTCGAAGTTCATGTGTGGACTATTAACGAACCGCGCCAGATGGCACGGTTCTGGCAGATGGGTGTGAGCGGAATTGTCACAGATCGCACCGATCTTGCCGTGACCGTGCGAAACGAGCTGACTTAGAGAACCGCAGGGTGTTCGCGACGGGAAACCCGCCCGCGGTGAGAAGCGACGGCCACAAAAACACCGGCAAAAGTCAACGCCACGAGAAACGACTCCAAATTTCTGCCCACAACAGTTGCTGGAGTGACCGTGCGGGAGAGAGGGACATCCTCAATCATGTATCCCTCCGTGTAAACCGGCAAACGGTCTAAAGTCTGACCCCTGGGGTCCATGATGGCGCTGGTGCCGACAGTAGAAATGTTCACCACACTGCGCGCTGTTTCGATAGCCCGCAGGCGAGCAATGGCGAGTTGTTGAACACTCTGATCTGTCCGACCAAAATCAGCATTGTTTGTCGGCGCAAAAATGATGTCTGCCCCCTCCCCCATCATCGACCACAGAATTTCGTCATCGACAATGTCAAAGCAGATCGCAATCCCCGCCACCGCCCCGTCCACAGAAAAGACGGTGTCTCGTGTGCCAAACGAGTAATCCCGGGGAATCATCGAAAATAGTGCCGGTGCGAGCGGGTAGAAAAATTCCCGCTCCGGGAGGTACTCGGCAAAAGGTACGGGATGAATTTTGTCGTACTGATCGCGTGACACTCCCCTACCGAGCTCTTGATCCCATTCCCACAACAACATGCTGTTGAACGTTTCATCCCCATCTTTGGTAATTGCCCCGACCACAACGGGCACGTTCATCTCGCGGGACACCTCAGACACCACAGCAGCGGCTTCCGCAGAGCGGAGAGGGTCGATATCGGAGGCGTTTTCTGGCCAGATAACGACATCAACTTTCTCGTCGTACAGCTCACGGTTAACCAGGTAGTGATCCCGCAGGTTATCTCCGCGGTCATATTCTGCATACAGCCCGGCGTCCGCGTTACCCTGTACCGCTAAGACCCGGAGGGACCCAGATTCTTCAACGGGCCAAGCAGGCCACACCAGCAACACCAGAAGCCCGGTGACACCCACCGTGAGAGCGGCATCGCGTGCGAGGCGTTTCTCGGTCGCCAGGGCGATAACAAACGCCACGAACCAGACCAGCAGAAAACTCATTCCGCTGGTCCCAACCCAGGCGACAAGAGGCGCTAAGGGGCTCTCGGACTGGCTTTGAGAAATTCGCGCCCAGGCAAAACCGCCCCACGGGAAAACACTGCTGAGGGCCTCTCTCGTCATCCACGCCGCCCCCACGAGAGCGGGAACACCGAGGAGTCGGGCAGGGAGTGATGTCCACTGCGCAGAGCCGTAGCGCCACACCAGCGAGATAAGCCCCAAGCCTAAAGAAAAAAAGAAAACTTGCGACAACACGAGGGCAATCCAGGGAATCAAACCTAAATAGACCGTGAGCCACCAGATGTGGATGCCATAAAAACTCAGCGCGCCAATGACTCCCACAAGAACAGCTTTCGGGAAACTGATTCCACGAACAGAGAGGATCATCAGCCCCGCCCCGAGGAGAGCGAGCGGCCACCAGTCGCGGTCGGGAAAGCCCATATCCATCACCCAGCCGGCGAGCGCGGCCAAGGGTATTGCGACGGGCAGTGGCACGCGAGCATGAATGTCGCGCGGGGTTGCCAAAAGAGGGGTTGGGAAACTCATGGTGTTAGGCCACGCTACTCATCGCCACAACACCCCGGAAAATCCGAGCTCTGGCGTCCAAAGCCACCTCGTGAATGGGCCCCACACCCACGGTAATAATTTGGTCCAAGACGTCAATAATCTGTTTACACCAGCGCACAAAATCACCAGCCTGAACATCGTGACCGTCAAGGACGCTTTCCAGCCGACGACCTGAAGCCCAACGGTAGACCGCCAGCGAGAGATGCGCAGCGAGGTCGCTGGAACCGGCAACGTGATGTTCCGCCTCAATGTTGCGCAGTTTTTCGTGAAGAGAGATGGTGGACCGTAACGCTTCAGGAAAATTCCCGGGCGGCATATCTCTCGGGTGCAGGGGTGCATCATCGCGGCGTGGCTCGTACACAATGGCGGCCACCATGGCGGCCAAAGAGGGAGCATCGAGTGAGTTCCACACTTGGCGCCGAAGACACTCGGCCACCAGAAGGTCGCGTTCGCCATAAATCCTTCTCAGCGTTGACCCGTGCGGTGTGAGCTCGAGTTCACCCCCAGAGTCCCGAAGGTAACCGACGTCCGTGAGGACACCCATCACCCGCTCAAATACGACGGAGATGGCACCGGTGCGCTTGCGGATTTGGCGTCGCACCCGCTCAGTCTCCCTCTCCAGTTTCCACCACCTTGTGGCCCAGCGGGCATGGGCTTCCCGGTCAGTGCAGCCGTGACAGGGGTGCGTTCGAAGCACTTTGCGTAACAGCTCAAGTTCGAGAAGGTCACCGTCCTTGTCGCCGCGCCGTTGCGAATGATGGCCACCTTCGCGTTCTTTATCGCTGAGTTCTCTGCGAATCGCGGCATACCCCGCAAAATCACCCAAATGGCATTCGAAGGCTGAGGCGTAACCTTCGAGAGATTCCTCGTTCTTGCGGACACTTCGAGCAAGCTCCACGACGTGTCGGTCGGCCTGGAATTGGGCAAACGATGATTCCAAAATGCTGCGAGTCCGCTCAACACCAAACATGGCGATGAGGTTGACCGCCATGTTGTAGGTCGGGGAAAAACTTGACTTCAGAGGGTAGGACCGGCGTGAGGCGAGAGCGGCAACCGCTTCGGGGTTGATTCCTGGCTGCCAAATCACCACCGAATGCCCTTCAGAATCGATGCCCCGTCGCCCCGCTCGACCCGTCAGTTGGGTGTACTCCCCCGCCGTGATGGGAACCCGAGATTCGCCATTGAATTTATCCAGTTTTTCTAACACCACCGTTCGGGCTGGCATGTTGATACCCAGTGCCAGTGTTTCGGTGGCAAACACCACTTTCAAAAGTTTTCTGCGAAAAAGCTCCTCGACGACCTCTTTGAACATGGGCAACATTCCCGCATGGTGGGCGGCAACTCCTCGGAGTAACCCATCCAGCCATTCGTGATAGCCCAGAACGGAACGATCGTCATCGTCCAGGCGTTCGCAACGCTCTTCCACAAAGTCAAGAATTTGGTCCCGTTCATAATCCTCGGTGAGAGTCACTCCTCGTCGAAGCACCTGGGTGACAGCCTGATCGCATCCTTTGCGGGAAAAAATAAAGAAAATAGCCGGTAACAAATTTTCGTCACCCAATTGTTCGACGACGTCCGAGCGATAGACCTTATGCCGTTGATCTTCGTATCGCTGATAGCGAGGCGCCCCGCGCGAGCGGGACCGGTGCCCTCCCCCACGGCCGAGGAGTTGGGCTGTTTGGACCACTTCGGGGTTCACGGTCCGAGCGTCGCCTTTGGCCGCAAATAACGGCAAAAACTTGTGGGAAAACATCATGTGTTGGTGCAGGGGAACAGGGCGTTCCTCGCTCACAATCACATCGGTGTGACCACGAACAGTGTGCAGCCAATCGCCAAATTCTTCGGCGTTGGAGACGGTGGCGCTGAGCGAAATGACCTGAACGGTGGAGGGCAAATGAATGATCACTTCTTCCCACACGGCGCCCCGGAAACGGTCTGCAAGGTAATGGACTTCATCCATCACGACATAACTCAAGTTTTGCAGGAGCTCACTATCCGCATAGAGCATGTTTCGCAACACTTCGGTTGTCATGATGACCACCTGTGCCCGGGGGTTGATACTGGTGTCGCCGGTGAGCAAGCCCACCCGATCAGGCCCGTACGCTTCCACCAGCTCTTGGAATTTTTGGTTGGAAAGAGCTTTCATCGGTGTGGTGTAAAAAACTTTGACGTCGGGCTGTGCCATCGCCACGTGGATGGCAAACTCGGCGACGATGGTTTTACCTGCCCCAGTGGGTGCCGCCACCAGGACCCCACGACCTGCTTCCACGGATTCGCAGGCTTGGATTTGAAAAGGGTCGAGATCAAAAGGTTGAATCTCGCGAAAGCGGGTGAGCAACGGGTTTTGACTGCGAGCTTTTGAGACTCGGTAGCGTTCAGCGGGCGAAATATCGGTCATCAGGAAGCCTTAGCCATCGTTTGCGCCCACTTTTGGGCTTTTCTCTCGAGACGCCGGTCGTGTAACCAGGCGATACCCGCCGCCACAAAATAAAGCCCGATCATGGGTAGTGCAAGGATCACCATGGACACAACGTCTGCTGCCGGTGTTGCGAGCGCGGTGAAGAGCGCAATGATCACAATGGCCCACCGCCAGCCTTGGATGATGGTGTTCGCATTGAGCGCCCCGATGAAGTTCAACAGCACCAGAAACACCGGGAGCACAAAGCCGACACCAATAGCCAACACAAATTTGAGCGCAAAATCGAGATACACCTTCGCTGTCAGCAGGGTCGCGGTTTCTTCCGGGGCGAAGCTCGTGAGTAACACCACGACGTTGGGCAAAATCCACCATCCCATGGCCACGCCGGAAAAGAACAGAGGGAGAGCCGCTGCTAAGAAACCCAGAGCGTAACGACGCTCTTTCCGCAACAGGGCTGGCACAAAGAACGCCCAAATTTGATAGAGCCAAACCGGCGCCGCCATCACAATTCCCAGCACGAGCGCGATCGCAATTTTGGTGTCAAAAGCTTCGGTTACGGAGGTGTAGTTGATTTCAGCGTTTCGATTACGCTCGCTCGCAATTTCTAACACTGGTTCGCTGAGCGACGCCCAGACAGGGTCAGCAAGGAACCAACCACCCACACCCGCAATAAGGACAGAAAGCCCAATTACTGCCAGCCTTTTCCGCAATTCGACGAGATGCTGCCCGAGGGACATCCGCCCCTCCGGCGAGCGGTGGCGACGCTCCGCCACGACTACTTCTTAGAAGATTCAGTGCCTTCGGAGCTAGCGGATGCGTCCGACTCCCCTGAATCAGATCCGGGTCGCACTTCGCTCTTGAAAATTTTGAGGGACTGGCCCAGGCTTTTTGCCAACGCGGGAAGCTTGGGTGCGCCAAACAACAGCAAGACGACGACGATGAGTACAAGACCCGTCCAACCACCGAGATTTCCTGACATGGTCCACCCTTCCCAACTTGATGCCTGAGTGTATCAGGGGCCCCTGAATTTATGCGTCGTAGGCTGCTAAGGCCTTCTGGCCAAAACTCGTGACCGCGTGAACCGCAGAACTAGGGCTTAGCAGCCTCACCAGGTGAGAAAACGCCCCCACAAAGTGGGTGAGAGATCCGTAATGCGCGAAGGGCACCTCGAGGGTAAGGGTGTGACCGCTGGCCGGTGTCTTCAGGCCCCGAGGTAAATAGTCGGCAATCAGTGGCAGGGCTGCCACAGAACATTCGAGGGTCACGATGATGTCCTCAGAGCTGGGTTCAAACAAACTTTCTGATAACCCTTGGGTAAGAGCGCTGTGGTCCCCCTGGGGATTTTCTGTTGCGGTCACGGAGTCCATGTGGTCTACCCGGAACGTGCGGAGCGCTTGCCGGGTGTGACAGTACGCCCGCACGTACCAGAGCGCGTCACGGGATTCCAGGACAAGCGGGTCAATTGTCCTGGGTCCTGATTCACCTTTTTTGTTGTGGTACACCAGGTCCACCGCCACAGCAGACTCAATAGCGTCACTGAGAACCCTGAGGCGGTCTTCCGTGGCAATGCTGGTGATGATGATGCGGTCCGAGCGCCCCTCACCACTGCCGCGCCGAAGTTTCGTGGTCAGCTCTTTGACATCATCTCGGTCGGCATAGGCAGGGTGGCTGGACAGATATTGCAGACCGGCGAGCAACGCGGACGCTTCTCTCGCGGAAAATCGGGGTTTATGGTCAATGGCAACGGTGTTCCAAAAGGTGATGCGGCGCTCTGTTTCAAACAGATCCCAGTCGATGTCAAACAGGTCGAGATGCGAGTACGACTGGCTGTCTCCGGGAATACCGGAGCACGCGATCATTTCGATGGCTCGAATGATGGCCGATTCTTCGCGTTGAAAATGAAGAGCCGCCTCCGAAACGGACACTTCCTGACGGTCCAGCACATAGGGAACGAGGGATAACAGCAACATCAGGTTGTCGCTCGCCGGAGTGATTTTGTTAACCCCCATGGTGGGCCACCAGTGCCGTCAAATTTGCCGTAACCAGCGCCCGAAGTTCCGGTGGCGATTCCACAACGACGTCATCCCCGTAGGAGGTGATTTCATCGGCAAAAATTGCCCTATCCGTGAAATGAACCACAACGTGGTTTCCGGATACTGTGCTGCCCCGTCTTGTGGATAGCACGCTCCACGCGTCAGAGTGTGGGGCAACACTCAGCGTGGCCACTTGCTGTTGAAAGATATCTTCCAGGGCCTGCACTGCCTCTTCGGTGACGGATTGTGGGGCTTCCGCTGCGGGTTCTTTGGTGAAGACCACCGGCGACACGATTCGGCGCAACAAAAAAGTTTTGGCAATTCCGCTGGAATGCTCCAGAGCGTAGAGATGCCAACGCCCTTCGTGACTGACCAGGGCCCACGGGGACACAACTCTCGAGGTCGATTCGGCATCACCGGGCTTGAGGTAGTCAAAACGGATGGTGATGCCCTCGTCGATAGCGTCGCGGACTTTGTTGAGGGCTGGGTCCCTGGTCGAGATGACGGGTGCTGACACCATCAGTGACTCGGATACGCTCACCCCAAAAGAGGCAAGTTTCATTTGAGCTACCCGAGACTCGGTGGAAAGAGTTCCTTCTCGCCACAGGGCGGCAGAGAGGTTCAACAGCGCCACATCGGTAGCGGTGAATTCAAGGTCTTCGGGCAAATCGTAGGCACCTTTAGGAATTCGATAGGTGGTGAACCGGTTATTGACATCCTCAGAGGCTGGTATCGACACTTCGAGGGGGATTCCCAAATCACGCAGGGCATCTTTGTCTCGTTCAAACCGGCGACCCAGTGAATCCCCACTTGTGCCAGCGTCAGCACTGTCCACGTAACCGCGCACACTTCCCAAAATCTGATCTTTTGTCAAACCGTAGGAGCTCGACATTAACGCCAAAATCAGGTGGAAAAGCCTGTCTTCCGGTTGGACTCCACTTTTACTCACGCTCACGCGGTCATCCTAATAGGACTGAGCAGCGGGTGGGTCAGTTATTCACGCCCACAATGTCAAACACGTACACCAGGGTTGCTCCGGGAGGCACACCCGGGGGCAGGGATTCCTGCGCGTAACCCAGTGCTGGTGGGATTGACACCAGAACCTGGGAACCTACGGTTTGGCCGATGAGGGCTTCTGCAATACCAGGAATGACGCCTTGGCCGGTTGTTGACGTGGTGATATCACTGGCCACCAGCGACAGCGGGACGCCCTGGTCAAAGGAGGAAATGAAAACGCTGCGGGTGTTCCAGACAAAACCGGTGAAGGTTGCTGTCACAAAGTTGCCTTCGGCAATAGCTTCACCCTCCCCCTGTTTCAAGACAGAAATACGCAAATCATCCGGGATTGGTGCGTTCGGGAAGGTGAGCCCGTGCTCCCCCGTGGGTGCTTGGACCAGGGTGGGAAGACCGGATTGGGGTAAACGTGGATCCCCTGTGGCTAGCGCTTCATAAGTGTTGCGAACATTAATCACCACCGCCAGCGTGGAGTCGGCTTGGAGGTAGTCGTCTTCTTGAATGGGCCCAAACACCTCGGCAACGGTGGAGGTTACGACGATTGTTGCTCCGGGCTTTTGACATTCCAGAACGCCACCAAAGAACTCGGGAACTTCTCCACCGACCGGTCTGCGCACAGGATTTCCACTGTCATAGCTCGATGCCGTCAGAAGGGCCTGGTCTGATCCCACAAACACGCTGACATCAAAGTCAATAAAGTCACCCGCCCGCGCCGGATTGCCTGACCCCTCGGCCAAGACTGTCAATTGGGTTCCCTCAGTGAGCAGCGGGGTGGGGAAAGAAGCGTCGGGGAGCCCCTCCAGGGTGGGCGTGACCTGCACCAAATTTGAAGCAGAACCGGCAGCTAAAGGCGAGAGGCACTCTTCGGGGGAATTCACCGCCACCACGACAGCAGTGCCAAGACCTGCTCCCACCAGGGCCACAACTGTGGCAAGACCAAGGACATTTGGCAGGGAAAACTGGGGCATAGCGTGAAGTCTACTTGGTGTGTTTAGTCGGAAGCTTTGCGTGATCGATCAGCCCGCGCCTGGGCCTGGCGAAGGGTTTGGCGCACCTTTTTATCGCTCCCGTGCCGCTGTCCGGTTGCTCCGGGAGTCCACTTTTCAACATCCGCGTCCGAGTATTCGGGCTTCGCTTGACGTCTTTTGGTTTCGGGTAGCACTGCTCCCGGTGCAAGCAGGCGTGCGGTCATCACAAACCCGGTGTGTCCAATCATGCGGTGTTCAGGACGCACCGCTAAACCTTCAACATGCCAGGGCCTTATCAAAACCTCTTCTGAGTGGGGCTCGGTGTATCTACCAGAGGCTCTAAAAGCTTCCACCACCCGGGACAGCTGTGTCACGGTGGCGACATAGACGGTAATCACACCTCCGGGTATCAAGACGTGGGACACCGCGGGCACGCACTCCCAGGGAGCCAGCATGTCGAGCACTACCCGGTCAACACTTCCGGCGTCCTGTTCTAGGGCGCGGTCCTCAAAATCACCGATCACACAATCCCACTGGACAGGGGTTTCGCCCAGGAACGTGGCTACGTTCGCTTGGGCGATCTCGGCAAATTCTTCCCTACGCTCAATCGAAATAAGTCGCCCGCGCTCCCCCACAGCCCGGAGAAGCGACAATGTCAGGGAACCCGAACCAACACCCGCCTCCATCACGGTGTGGCCCGGAGCCACATCGGCGATGGCCACAATATGGGCGGCATCTTTAGGGTAAATAATGGCGGCACCGCGCGCCATGGATAAGACAAAGTCACCCAGTAGCGGGCGAAGTGCCAGGTACGCCACACCAGCGTCCGTGGTGACAACGGAACCCTCGGGTTGACCCACAAGAAGATCGTGAAAAATAACGCCCTTATGGGTGTGAAATTGTCCGCCCACTTCTAACGTAATTGTGTGGAGCGTGCCTTTGGGTCCGCGTAATTGAACGTGGTCGCCAGGAACAAACTCCCCCCGTGCCGGGGTCACGCCACTCTCCGGTGTTTCTGAAACGCTGCGATGAGGTCTTCTAGGGATTTACCCGCCATGGTTTCCCATTCCTCGTGGATGCAGCTCGACGGGATTTCAACGTGGCAGGGGATGCCAATAGTGACGGCGCCTGCAGAAAAGGCGCTGGCTGCCCCGAAGCTCGAATCCTCAAACGCGAGAGTGTCCGTAACATCAAGCCCCAGTGCTGCAGCACCCGCCAAATACGCTTCAGGGTCTGGTTTGGACCTTTCGACATCATCGGCGGAAATAATGGCATCAAATACTTTTCGACCTAATTCCCGATCCAATGCTTCCGAAAGAGCCCGGGCATTCAATCCAATAGACATGGTCACTAACGCGATAGGAATCTGTGACTCCAGCAGTTCAGCCAACATTTCTCTCACGCCAGGCCGCCAGGGAACAGCCACATTAATCTGCTCCCGCACTTTGGCGGAGAGCTGAGAAATGATGTCTTCATGGGGCATGTCGACACCCTCTGCGCGCAAAAGGCTGGCGGAGTTCCACAAGCCAGATCCGACCAGAGCGTAGCCCTGCTCATCGCTCCAGGTTCCGCCAAATCGTTCCACAAGCTCGCGTTCGGCCACCATCCAATACGGCTCAGAGTCGATGATGGTGCCATCCATGTCAAAAAGGACACCGCCGAGTAGTGGTCTGCTCACAACTCCTGAGTCTACTAGCGGGCTCGAAAGAGTAGAGTAAAGGTGTAAAGACCGGAGGTTGCATGACTGGTGTTCCCCTGAGTGATCCCAGCACACTGCTGATTGTCGCGTTTGAAGGTTGGAATGATGCGGGAGATTCCGCCACCACCGCAGCCCAAATGATTGTGGACCAACGCGGTCACGAACCTGTGCTGGATATTGACCCTGAAGAATTTTTTGATTTCCATATCGCCAGACCCGAAGTCGAACATGACACGGATGGATCCCGGTATTTGGTGTGGCCCACGGTCACCCTTTTTGCCCCTCTCAAGGGCGATGAGGACTCACCGATGGTGATGCTCGGGCATGAACCCTCACGGTTATGGAAATCGTTTGCGTCCCAAATGGTGGATCATGCCCTCACCCACGGTGTAGAAGCCATCGTGTTTCTTGGCGCCATGCTCGCCGATGTTCCGCATTCACGTCCGGTGAAAGTCACCTCAACCAGTGATGACCCAGCGATTCGGGAACACTTTGACATTGAGAAATCCAGCTATGAAGGACCCGTCGGCGTCCTCACTGTTCTGTCACTCGCCGCCCAGGAAGCCGGCATCCCCTCACTCCACTTATGGGCACATGTCCCCCACTACGTCCACACCTCCCCCTCCCCCAAAGTCACCTTGGCCCTGTTAGAGGAACTTGAAACCACAGTGGGGATTGTCACCGACCGGAGTGACCTGGAAGAGGAAGCCAAACGCTGGGAGGAAGGCATTGATGCTTTGGCCTCGGATGATGACGACATGACCGCCTACATCGAAGGCCTGGAAAAAGCGAGGGACACAGCAGAAGCCCCCGAAGCTAAAGGCGAAGCGATCGCGGAAGAATTTGAGAAATACCTCCAAAGCCGTCCTGACCGCCCAGGATCTGGAGAAAACTAACTACAGCGGTTGAAGAACACCGGTTCCGAGCAACACCAGCAACACTGTTCCCAAACCCACGCGGTAAATCACAAACGGCAGGAAGCTCCTCGTGCTGATGTAGCGCATGAGCCACGCAATCACAGCTAAACCGACACCAAAGGCTATGACCGTGGCCACAGCGGTCTCCAGGAGGCTAAATGGCCCAGCCTGCGCGCTATCCCCGAGCGCTGTGGTCAGTTCGTATAACCCACTCCCCATGACGGCAGGAATGGCCAAAAGAAACGAATACCGGGCCGCAGACACTCGGTCATATCCCAAACCTCGACCCATGGCGATGGTCGCACCCGAACGAGAAACACCAGGAACCAACGCCAAAGTTTGGGCAAAACCGTACAGTAAGCCGTGCGGAACGGTCAGCGCTTGCAGGTTGCGATATTTTTTGCCCCACAGATCAGCGACCGCTAACACCAGGCCAAACACAATGAGGACGGTGGCGACAAGCCACAGCGATCGAAAAGCACCACGGATGTATTCCTGTGCCGTGTAGCCCACCACAACAATTGGCAGGGTCCCAATAATAATGAGCCACCCGATGCGAGCGTCACTGCGGGCGCCGGCTTCCGCGGCGCTCCACCAGGAACGACCGGAAAGGGAGCGGAACCAGGTGCCAATGATGCGACCAATGTCTTTGGCGAAGTAGACCAGCACGGCGATTTCGGTACCGATCTGCGTGATAGCCGTGAAGGTGGCACCCGGATCGGTGGCGCTCGGTAAAAACTCTCCCACGATGCGCACGTGCGCACTGGATGAAATGGGGAGGAACTCGGTAAGACCTTGGACGATTCCGAGCAATATCGCCTCAAGAAGACCCATACCTCAACGCTAGTGCCAAGGACCTAATGTGGAGGCGACTTTAGTGGTAATGTCGTCATCTGGTCGGGTCGTGTTTTTCATCGATGGACTGCGCGCGGATGGCGGAATTGGTAGACGCGCTAGCTTGAGGTGCTAGTGCCCGTATTAGGGCGTGGGGGTTCAAGTCCCCCTTCGCGCACAAAATGCAACACCGAGGCCCAGGCCTCACAAACCCCTGGGGGCAGAGCTCCCAGGGGTTTTATCTTTTCTGCCCCCCTTGCGCCGTTATTGAGCTCGGCAACCTCAGGCTTCCCAGAGGTACAGTATGAATATGAAGAGAAAAAACCTAGGAGTGCTTGTCCTTGGCTCCCTTGTTTTTGTCTCAGGTTGTTCCCCTCAAGCTGTGGCCGAGCGTCTTTCTACCGCTCAGGTGTGCACTGAATCGGTATCAATTCTTGGTGATATGCGAGAAATCGTGTTGCTTGCTACGACCAATCCCGCGGGGTATGCGACTTACGCTGAGGAACTCAGTGTCTTGGTAGCAGAGTTCTCAGCCCTGGAGCCACTCAATGCTGAGTTGAACGCTTCCCACGAACAAATTGTCACGGGTATCGAAACAATTGTGGCGACATTGAGGGACCCATCAGCCGCTTCGCTTGGCAAACTTCCCACCAACATTGCGGATACTCAGATCGGTTTGTTGGATTTCGCTGAGGCTTGTCGAGGGTAAAAAAAGCCTGTTTCCTGTCCACTGTCAGTGGGTGTTGACAGAATCGAACAAATGTTCGAATATGGTCATATGTCCCCTGCTCTCACTCTTGAGGGGGCGCCACCAAGGCGTCCCGATGTTCTTGCTTTGCAGCAGCGCATCCACTCTATGGAGGCGGTGAGCGCTGATCATCAGCTGTTTCCTGTGGGGCCTGGTTTGGAAAGCTTATTCCCCGAAGGGGGTCTTCAGCGGGGGTCGATTTACCAAGTTGATTCCTCTGCTTCATTGCTGTGGAGCTTGATTGCTGAGGCAACCACTAAGGGAACCTGGTGTGCCCTGGTGGGGATACCCGACGCAGGGCTTGCCGCTGCTGCGGAGTTGGGGGTGAACGTGGATCGCCTCGTTCTGGTTCCTTACCCTGATACACAGTGGCTCTCCGTTGTTGGGGCGCTAATTGATGTGGTGGGGATTGTCGCATTGGGTTCCGTGGCGGCCCCCTCGGATCGCATGCTCTCCACCTTGAGTGGACGTTTGCGTGAGCGAGAAGCAACTCTGCTGGTGCGTCAGGCCTGGCCTCGCTGTGAGTCCAGTATTCACGTGCGCCACCAATGGAGTGGCGTGAAAGAAGGCGGTGGCCTTCTTCACGAACATCTGGTGCACATTGAGGCAACACCCCGGCATGGCCAACCTGTTCGACGCGCCGATTTGATGATTGATGCCTGGGGTGCCCACGATGTTGGCCGCCATGCCCCCGTCATTGACATCGCCACTCAGCGTCAGGTGGGTTAGCGATGCGGCGCACTGTTGTCCTGTGGTGTCCGGGGTGGTCACTGATTAGCGCTTATGGCGATGATTCCCTCCCCGAGGTTGTCCCTGGAGTACCCGCAGCTACCCTGCATAAGGGCCTGGTGGATGAATGTTCACCAGAAGCTGTTGTCGCCGGTGTGCGCCGGGGTATGCGTCGTCGCGATGCCCACCTCATGTGCCCAAGCCTTGTGTTGACCCCCCGCAGTGATGACCGAGACCGTCACGCTTTTGATCGTGTCCTGGTTGATTTGGCGCAGTGCGTTTCTGATCATTCTTTACTTGCCCCAGGGCTTGTTGCTTTTCATGCCCGAGGGTTAGAGCGTTTTTATGGCAGCGAAGACGCTGCGGCACGGATGTTGATGGATGCTCTGGTGGCGAGTGAAGCACTCGCCACCGCACGGGTGGGGATTGCTGATGATCTTTTCAGCGCGGTGATTGCGGCCCGCCACACCAGTGCTGACTACCCTCTGCGCAGTGTTGAACCTGAGGCTTCGGAAGAGTTTTTGGCTGATGTGTCCATTGAGGCATTAGAAGATGATGCCACGGTGTCGTTGTTGTTGCGATTGGGGGTCACCACCCTGGGTGGTTTTGTTGCTTTGGGCAGTGACGCCATCCGCGATCGTTTAGGTCGTGATGGTGAGCGGCTGTATCGCCTAGCGCGTGGCTTGGGCGACACCTTTTTGGACATGTCGACGGCGCCAGTGGATCCCCTCACCCGGATAGAACTACCGGATGCGATGGTCTCAGTAGATCAGGTGAGTTTTGCCCTGCGAGTGCCCTTGGAAGAGTATTCCGCCAGACTTCGGGGTGCTGGCGTGGTGTGTACGCAAGCCACAATAACGGTGGGGTTTGACGATGGCACTACCCACGATCGGGTGTGGCAACACCCCCGATATTTTGAGGCCTCAGACCTCCTTGATCGTGTGCGCTGGCAGTTGGAACAATGCTTCACGCAACACCGTCAGGAGGAAGCTGAGTACCCCTTAGCGGTGTCTTTTGTGGAATGCGAAGCAGTATCGCCCGAAGATGTTTCCGCTCACGAGCCAGGCTTGTGGGGCCAAGGGCCTGACGCCCGTGTTCACCACGTGCTTTCTCGGGTGCAGAGCATGGTGGGTGCTGATGGTGTCCTCACGGCAAGTCCCAGGGTTGCCAGGGTGGCATCAGAAACCCAGGTACTGACTCCCTGGGGCGACAGCTCTGACCAGCGCGAAGCTCCCGGGCCATTACCGGGGGCCCTCCCAAGCCCTTTGCCGGGAACAGTGTTTTCCAGTCCACGGGAGGTGACCCTGCTGGGGTTAGATGAAAACCCTGTTGTTGTGGATGAAACTGCCCAGCTTTCTAGTCCCCCACAGGCCATGGTCTTAGGCCCCAAACGGGTATCGGTTGCCTCGTGGGCGGGTCCCTGGCCGGTGTGGGAAAAATGGTGGGACCCCGCACACAGTCGTTTTTTGCATCGTGTGCAACTGGTCGATGACCAGGGCATGGGGTGGCTCCTGAGCGCCCAAGATCAGAACCGCTGGTTTGTGGAAGCCCGGTATGACTAATGGGGTGGCACAATCCACCCATCTCCTGGTCTGAACACGAAAAACTCCTCAGTGACGCTTCGCGACCCGGCAGTACCGTCCCTGCCGGTGGGGACGGTGGCGACTCCCCCGCCTGGTCCGCCCACCGTCACCCCTACCAGGCGCCTGTTGTAGGAGAAGCAGAGGAAAACCGTATCCCTTACGCAGAGTTACACCTCCACAGCAGCTTCAGTTTCCTTGATGGTGTCTCAGCACCCGAAAAACTGGTGGAACGCGCTGCAGTATTGGGTTTGAATGCTCTGGGACTCAGCGACCACAACGGTTTTTATGGTGCTGTGCGGTTTGCTGAAGCTGCGGCTGCGCATCAAATGCCCACCGTGTTGGGGGCAGAAATAACTCTGGGGACGGCCTCTTCCCGATCAGAGGTGTCTGACCCGGAAGGGACACACTTACTCGTGTTGGCGCGTGGTGTAGAGGGCTACCATCGGCTCTCCAGTGCGCTCACCGAGGCGCATTTAGCGACAGAAGATAAAGGCACGATGAAGGCTGACCTGGGGTCATTAGCTGATCACTCACAGGGCTCTTGGGTGGTGTTGACGGGGTGCCGCAAAGGAGCGGTGAGGAGACCTCTTGCCGAGCATCGCATGCCCACCACACGGGAACAGCAACAGTCAGAGCAGGCCCTCCTGGAGCTGGTGGATTATTTTGGTTCCGACGCTGTTGTTGTGGAACTTTTTGACCACCAACACCCATTGGATAGTGCCCACAACGAATTTTTAGCCACCCTTGCCGCCCGCCACCACTTGCCCACCGTGGTGACGGGCTTGGTGCACTACGCCACGGCAGCAGAAGCCGATATGGCGCAAGCGATGGCGGCAATTCGGGCCAGAACCAGTATGGATGCTTTGCATTCCTGGTTGCCCTCATCACCGGCGGGCTATTTACGTTCTGGTCGGGAGCAGTATGTTCGGTTTCCTCGTTACCGCGATGCGGTGACGAGGAGCGCTGAGATTGCTGCGGAACTTAGTTTTTCTTTAAAGAAGGTGTCCCCTGGGTTACCTCGCTCTGTGTGTCCGGCGGGCCACACCCCCATCAGTTATCTTCGCGAGCTCATCGATGAAGCCGTGCCGAGGCGTTATCCGAATGCTTCCACTGCTGTGTGGGAACGGATCACTAAAGAACTGGCGCTGATTGAGCGCAAAAACTTTGCGGGATATTTTTTGATTGTTCACGACATTGTTCGCTTTGCTAGGTCTCGCGGCATTTTGTGCCAAGGCCGGGGTTCTGCGGCCAACTCTGCGGTGTGTTTTCTGTTGGACATCACCGCGGTTGATTCGATTTACTACAACCTTCCTTTTGAAAGGTTTCTTTCTGCTCTTCGGGATGAAGAACCCGACATTGATGTGGATTTTGAATCCCGCAGACGCGAAGAAGTTATCCAATACGTGTATCAACGCTATGGCAGGCTGCAAGCCGCTCAGGTCGCTACCGTCATTGAGTACCGGGCCAAGAGTGCTGTGCGGGATATGGCGCGAGCCTTAGGGTATTCCCCCGGACAACAAGATTCGCTTTCCCGCCAGATTGAGCGTTCCTCTTCCTTGCGTGACTCCACGGATACCACCATTCCCCAGCAGGTGAGGGATTTAGCGGGGCGCAGCCTCACGACACCCCGACACACCGGCATTCATTCTGGGGGAATGGTGTTGACCGATAGACCTGTGTCCGAAGTGGTTCCCATTGAGCGTGCTCGGATGAAAGATCGCACCGTGTTGCAGTGGGATAAAGACGACTGCGAGTGGATGGGCTTAGTGAAGTTTGACCTTCTGGGGTTAGGAATTTTGGAAGCCATTCGCGACACTTTTGATTTAGCAGAAACCCATCTCGGGGAAACCTGGGAGTTGGCGACTCTCCCTCGCGATGAAGCAGGGGTTTATGACATGTTGTGTCGAGCTGATTCCATTGGGGTTTTTCAAGTGGAATCTAGGGCGCAAATGGGGTTACTTCCGAGACTTCAACCCCGTCGTTTTTATGACTTAGCCATCCAGATTGCCATGATTCGGCCCGGACCCATTCAAGGGGGTGCCGTTCACCCCTTTGTGAGACGTAAAGCAGGCCTTGAACCTGTGGAATATCCACACCCTGCGCTCAAAGAGTGCCTGGAAAGAACTTTGGGGGTGCCAATATTTCAGGAACAGTTGATGCAAATTGCGATGACCGTGGGCGGTTGCACCGGCGAAGATGCTGACTTGCTTCGTCGCGCCATGGGATCAAAACGCGGGCTAGAACGCATTGAATCGTTACGCGAAACATTATTTACCGGAATGGCGAAAAGTGGGCTTGATGATGAGACTGCGGAGCGCGTTTATCGGATGATTCAAGCGTTTGCTGCTTTTGGTTTTGCGGAAAGCCACTCCCTCGCGTTCGCTTTGCTGGTCTATGCCAGTGCGTGGCAAAAATTGCACTACCCCGCCATTTTTTTGGCCGGTTTGTTACGCGCCCAACCGATGGGGTTTTACTCCGCAGCCTCCCTTGTTTCTGATGCCGAACGTCACGGGGTAACTGTGCGTTCACCATCGGTGCAGTTCTCTGAGGTGGAAGCCTCCGTGGAGCCCGTAGGCGACCCCGGGGGTGGTGCCCTGGCGCCCAGTGGCATGGACACCTGTCTGGTGTATGAGCAGCCCACCCCCTCTCCGGTGTTTGACAGTGCAGGGGTGGACCCCACCACGACACACCGTCGAGATGATAACCTTGCTACACGGCTGGGGTTGGCCAGTGTGCGGGGTGTGGGCGCAGACACGGCAGAGCGTATTGTGACCGAGCGTCACGAACGAGGAGTGTTCCGTGATGCCACGGATCTCGCCAGACGCGTAGGGCTTTCCACAACCCAGGTGGAAGCCTTAGCGAGTGCCGGGGCATTGGATGATTGCGGAATGAGCAGACGTGAAGCCTTGTGGGCGGCGGGTCACTTAGCGTCGGAACATCCGCAATATCTTCCTCACACCAGTACCGCACTGGTGCTGCCGTTGTTTGCGGAACTTTCTGATTATGAACGTATGGCGGCAGACCGGGTGTTTACCGGTGTTTCTCCCGGGGATCACCCGTTGCGTTACCTACGGTCCTCCCTCAGTGACAAAGGTGTGGGTTCTGTGGCGGACATGCTGATTATGGAACCAGGGCGCAGAGTGTGGGTCGCAGGAATGGTGACCCATCGGCAGAGACCGGCCACAGCGATGGGGGTGACGTTTCTCAATGTGGAAGATGAAACAGGGCTGGTGAACGTCGTGTGCAGTGTGGGGTTGTGGAAACGCCACCGCGTCATGCTGAGAGATAGCTCCGCTCTCATCGTGAGGGGTTTACTTCAGCGAAGCCCTGAAGGTGTCGTATCGATTGTCGCGGATGGGATTGAACGCTTATCGCTTGGGGTGCCAGATGTGGCACGAAATTTCCGCTAACGCAGAGCCCACAACGCCACCGCACCGGCTGCGGCAACGTTGAGAGAGTCCACGCCGTGATGCATGGGAATGGACACTTTTACGTCAGCACTTTCCAGCGCTTCGCGACTGAGGCCTTCTCCCTCGGTTCCCAACACCAGAGCAAGCCGCTGAGGGGGGTCTAGGGCGTAAGAATCCAAAGACACCATTCCCTCCCCCAATGCCAACGCTGCCACCTGGAAGTCAGCAACGCGAAGGGCAGCGATGAGTTCTGGCCAAGATCTAGCCCTCGTCCAGGGAACTTGCAGGACTGTGCCCATGCTGACCCTGACACTCCTGCGATACAGCGGATCAGCGCACGAAGGCGAAATAATCACACCGTCAGCGCCGAGCCCCGCAACAGAGCGGAAAACAGCTCCCACGTTGGTGTGATCCACAATGTTTTCCAGCACCACAATCCGCCGGCTGCCGGCCAGAAGCTCCTCCACACTTGGGAGCATCGGTCTCGCCATACTCGCTAACGTGCCCCGGTGCACGTGAAAACCGGTCAACCCCTCAATGACCTCCGACTCACCGACATAGACTGGCGTGTTTTCCAGCGCCACCTGGTGGTCATTCGCAAGCTCGGTGAGCTGATTGACCCATTGCGGCGTGGTGATGATGGACAGGGGGCGATGACCAGCGCCGAGCGCTCTTTCGAGAACCTTTAGGGATTCCGCGATGTAAATTCCCTCATCAGGTTCGCGCAGACTCCGCAGTGCGACGTCCGTCAGGTCTGTGAAGTCCCGTAAAGCAGGGTGCTCGATCGAATCGAGGGTTAACCATTTCACAGCAAACCCCTTCTGCTGGGAAACATGTTCGTAAAAAACCAGCGGTAGTGTCCAGAGTACTGTCCGGTCAGAAAGGGAGGCGATGTGGCTGCCGTTCTCGCCATGAACCCTGCTCTTGAGGCTGGAATGGAGTCGGCGGTCTCCGCTCTGAAGGGTCGATCAGTCGCAGTGTTGACCGGGGCTGGAGTCTCCACTGACTCGGGTATCCCCGATTACCGTGGCGAAGGGGCGCCGAAAGGGCACCCCATGTCTTTCAACGAATTCCTGGGGTCTCACCGTCACCGCCAGCGGTACTGGCTCGGTTCTCACATTGGCTGGACACGTTTCGCGATGGCAAAGCCGAACGCCGGACATGATGCTATTGCCCGCGGCGAAGCCCAAGGTGTGTTCGGTGGGGTTGTCACACAAAATGTTGATGCCCTCCACCACAAAGCCGGTTCAGCAAAAGTTGTAGATTTGCACGGTCGCCTTGACCGAGTGCGCTGCATTCATTGCCACCAGGCTTACTCGAGATCTTCCATCGCCGAGGCCCTAGAGCAAGCAAATCCGTGGATCGTGGGCTTGCAAATTTCGGGTGAAATCCGACCTGATGGAGACGTAGATGTTGATCAGGTAGCGGACTTTGTGGTCCCTGCCTGCCCGAATTGTGGCGGAATTGTCAAGCCGGAGGTGGTGTTTTTCGGCGAGTTTGTTCCGCCCACCGTGTTTGAACAAGCCGCAGCTCTCGTGAATCGATCGGATGCGTTAGTGGTTGCCGGCTCGTCACTGGTGGTAAACACCGGCATGCGGTTGGTGGCATTAGCGCATAAAAGAAAGAAGCCCATCGTGGTGATCAACAGAGGGGTTACCAAGGCTGACAACCTTGCGTCCGTTAGGCTGGAGGCAGGAGCTTCAGAAACGCTGGAAGAACTTGTGCGGCGTCTGAGTTTCTAGTTCTCGTCAATTCAGGGCCCTGGAGGGCCCAAGGAGTGTTATGACCCGCTTTTTCCTGGTGCGCCACGGTGAGACCGAATGGAACCGCGTTCGCCGCATTCAAGGCATCTCCGACATCCCCTTAAACGTCACCGGGCGCTCGCAGGCCGCCGCATTGGGAAATATTCTTGCCCAGCACCGTTTTGACCTGCTGGTCTCTTCTCCCCTGTCCCGAGCGATGGAGACAGCGACCATCATCGCTCGTCGCCTCGCGATGCCGGCTCCACTGCCGGTGCAGGACCTCATTGAGCGCAACTACGGCGAGGCTGAAGGTCAAAATGGCCAGGACTTGGACGCTCGATACCCCCCTGGAACCGAGATTCCCGGACGTGAACCGCGTGAAGATGTCACCAAGAGGGTGGTGCGAACCATGGCCGATCTTGCCGTTCGTCATCCTGAAGCAGACATCATTGCCGTGTGCCACGGTGCTGTTATTCGCTCTGTCGTCGAATATGCAGCGCCGGGCCTGCATAAAGAGCCGATCACCAACTGTTCCGTGCACAGCTTCTCCCACGTTGCGGGGACACTCGAACTGGTGGCCTTTGACGACCCGATGGAGGTCCAATCGCACACTCTGGGTGACGAAGAGTTTGTGGACCAAAACCCCGCGGAAGCCCGCGAATCTCTGCGGAACAGCTAAAACAGGAAAATGCTGAGCACTCTCTCTCACGTGAGAGTAAGAGGCCCCCACAGTGCCGTGTCACGGCGTTATTCCTGGGCGCTTTAGACTTAGGTATCCCCCCTCGGCCTTGATACGGAGCTCCATGGATTTTGCACTGCCCTATTCTCGTCGCGGTCTTGAACACGACCCCCAGTGGTATCGCAGGGCAGTCTTTTATGAAGTTATGGTCCGCTCTTTTTATGACGCTGATGGCGATGGCATTGGGGATATCCCCGGACTCATCAGCAAGCTTGACTACCTCGAATGGTTGGGCGTTGACGCGTTGTGGTTGCCGCCTTTCTACTCGTCCCCGTTACGCGATGGCGGCTATGACGTTACTGACTTCATGTCGGTCCTTCCAGAGTTTGGGACAATCGACGATTTCCAGGAATTGGTGGCCCAGGCCCACGCCAGAAATATGCGCATTGTTATGGATTTGCCACTGAATCACACCTCAGATCAACACCACTGGTTTCAAGAATCTCGGCTCCACCCCGAGGGGCCCTACGGTGACTATTACGTGTGGTCAGATACGGACAAGATTCGGGAACAAATCCGAGTCATTTTTACCGACACGGAGGACTCCAACTGGGCTTTCGACTCCGAGCGTCGCCAGTTCTATTTCCACCGTTTCTTTTCCCACCAGCCCGACCTCAACTATCACCACCCCCAAGTCCATGAAGAGATGCACAATATTGCGCGTTTTTGGCTCGGTATGGGGGTGGATGGTTTTCGTCTTGACGCGATCCCCTATCTCTACGAATCAGATGAAGGAACGGGCGAAAGCGAACCAGAGACACATGAGTTTTTAAGAAACTTCCGGGCATTCCTTGACCAGGAGTTCCCTGGTCGAGTGCTGATTGCCGAAGCCAATCAGTGGCCAAGGGAAGTGGCGAAGTACTTAGGGACCGAAGAATCTCCAGAGTGCCACATGGCGTTTGATTTTCCGATCATGCCCCGAATCTTCTACGCGCTGCGGTCCCAGCAAGCGGGCAGCTTGCAGGAAGTGCTCTCCGAGACCACCGAGGTGCCACCGGGTGCGGCCTGGGGCGTATTTTTGCGCAACCACGATGAGCTCACGCTTGAGATGGTGACCGAAGAAGAAAAACAAGCCCTTTATGGTTGGTACGCCTACGACCCCCGGATGCGTGTCAATGTGGGCATCCGGCGTCGCCTAGCGCCGCTGCTTGATAATTCACGATCCGAGCTTCAGTTGGCACATGCGTTGTTGCTGTCCCTGCCGGGGAGCCCCTTCCTCTACTACGGCGACGAGATTGGCATGGGAGATAATATCTGGCTGGAGGACCGCGATAGCTCCCGGACCCCCATGCAGTGGACACCCGATCGCAACGCGGGATTTTCGGCGGCAGATCCTGGCAAATTGTATTTGCCTGTGGTTCAGTCCTTGGCCTTTAATTACACTGCCTCCAACGTTGAAACTGAGCTGGCCCAGGGCACCTCCTTGCTGCACTGGGTGAGAAACCTTGTCCATCTTCGAAAAGATCACCCCGTTTTTGGGGTGGGTTCGTTGACGGTGGTGCCGTGCGATAACCCCTCTGTCCTTGCATTCTTGAGAGATATGCCTGCGGAGGAATGTAAGCCGGGCGAGGCACCGGAGACACTTCTGTGTGTCTTTTCTTTTGCCCACCAACCGATGGCCGTTACGGTGAACCTCCCCGAAGCCTTCCGGGCGAATAAAGTAACCGAGATCACCGGTGGGGCTGTCTTTCCCGTCCCCAACGAGCAGGGACAACTCATCCTGACCCTTCCCCCGCAAAGTTTTTACTGGTTGTCTCTGGCGGGAATTAAATCGTCGGTGGCGTGACCTAGGCTTACCCCATGAGCCACTGGAGCGACACTCTCGCTGTTTTTGATACGGAAACTACGGGGTTGGATACCCGCTACTCGAGAATCGTCACAGCCTATGTGGGGCTCCTTGATGCGGGTGGTGGCGTCACTGAATCCGCTGAGTGGTTGGCTAATCCGGGAATTACCATTCCTGATGCGGCCACGGCTATCCATGGGGTGACGACAGAGCGCGCTCGGTCTGAGGGGCGGGACCCAAGCCTCGTTGTGGCAGAGATTGCAGCAACCCTGGGCACATATTTGGCCCAAGGAATACCTGTCGTGGCGTACAACGCGTCCTACGACTTCTCGATACTTCACCATGAAATGCTGCGGTACGGGCAAAACCCTCTGGTTAATCCCCAACCCATCATCGATCCTCTGGTCATTGACCGTGCTGTTGATCGGTACCGGCGTGGAAAGCGGACACTTCAGATGGCAACCGCCCACTACATGGTGGCCTTTGATAGTGCCCACACCGCCGATGCTGATGCGGTTGCCGCGGGACGGGTGGCGCAAGCCATGATTCGAGCTCATCAGGTAGAGCTGCCCGCGGATGCCGAAGGCCTACATCAACAACAAATTGAATGGTCGAAGGAGTGGGCCGAAAACTTCCAAGCCTTTCGCCGTGGACGCGGTGATGCCGGCTTTACTGCCAGCGGTGAATGGCCGGTCCGAGCGTAATTACTTTCCGAAGTTTTTGAAGCGCTGGTTGAACTTCTCTACGCGACCGGCGGAGTCAAGGATGCGCTGCTTGCCCGTGTAGAACGGGTGCGAGGCGCTGGAGATTTCGACATCAATGACGGGGTAAGTGTTACCGTCTTCCCACTCAATCGTCTTTTCACTCTTTGCGGTTGAACGCGTCAAAAAGGTCTCCCCGGAGGTGAGGTCACGAAACACAATGGCAGTGTATTCGGGGTGAATGTCTGTCTTCATAGCAAAATCCTTTGTCAAGCCGATACCAGTGAATCAGAGAACTGGCGAAGCTCTGACTTTATCAGGAAAATCACAACGCTGTGGCCTGAAACCGACCATTGTTCTGCGTGACGGAGAGTGGTCGCCCAAAAGCATCAGACAGCACCGCCCCGGTGAGGGTTTCCTCGAGCGGCCCTTGAGCCACAATACGGCCCTCGGCGATGACGAGGAGATGGGTAAAACCTGGCGGAATCTCCTCCACATGGTGTGTCACCATCACCATTGCCGGGGAAGAAAGTTCGCTGGCGAAATAATCCAGCATTTCGATAACGTCCTCCCTAGCCCCCACATCGAGACTTCCTGCGGGTTCATCAAGCAAGAGCAATTCGGGGTCTGTCATCACGGCACGGGCAATCTGGACCCGCTTACGCTCCCCATCAGAGAGTGTCCTCATGGTTGATTCGGCCAGACTTTGCAGATTCCATTCGGTTAACACCCGGGTGGCGCGACGAATATCAATATCTTCGTAAGTTTCTTGCCAGCGGCCGGTCACGCCGTAGGCCGCGGTGAGAATGGTGTCCAACACCGTTTCGTTGTGGGGTATCCGATTTGCCATGTCGCTGGAGGCGAAACCCACTCGGGGGCGAAGCTCAAAAACGTCTGTCTTGCCGAGCCTTTCGCCTAAAACAGTGACCTGTCCTGAGCTGGGGTGGGCAAACGATGCCAACAAACCGAGCAAAGTTGTTTTACCGGCGCCATTGGGGCCCACAATTACCCATCGTTCTCGGGAATCAATGTCCCACGTGATGTTCGAGAGAATACTTTTTCCCTCTTTGACAACACTGACGGCGTCGAACGAGGCAACAAGGGGCATAGTGACCCCAGACTACTGCACCCAACGGATGGGCTACGGGGCAATCCACTACGCTAAAAGGGTGGCTGCGCCAAAAGCGTTTGGAATAGTTCTCGCCGGGGGTGAGGGCAAGCGACTGATGCCCTTGACCGCTGACCGTGCGAAACCCGCCGTGCCGTTTGCCGGCCAGTATCGTCTTGTTGATTTTGCGATCTCGAACCTCATTAATTCGAGTTTGCGTCAGGTCGTGGTTCTCACCCAATACAAATCACACTCTTTAGACCGCCACGTATCTCAAATGTGGCGGTTGAGCGGAATGTTGAATGCCTATGTAGCCTCTGTTCCCGCTCAACAGCGGCTCGGAAAACGCTGGTTCGCGGGGTCTGCTGACGCGATCTTCCAGAGTTTGAACCTGATCCGCGATGAGAAACCGGACCTTGTGGTGGTGGTGGGTGCTGACCACGTTTATCGCATGGATTTCCAACAGATGATTGACGCCCATCTCGCCAGTGGCGCAGAGGTGACGGTGGCCGGTATCCGTCAGCCTATTGAGCTTTCAGACCAATTCGGCGTGATTACAACTGATGCCACCCACCCCGACAAAATTACCGCCTTCACCGAAAAACCCACCGACCCCGAAGGCCTTGCGGACTCCCCTGGCGAAATTCTTGCGTCCATGGGCAACTATGTGTTCACAACTAAGGCACTGATTGATGCGGTGAGACGCGACGCCGCAGATGTGGAATCGGACCACGATATGGGGGGCGACATCATTCCCGCTTTTGTCGAGAGCGGCGGAGCATACGTGTATGACCTCAATCGGAACAAGATTCCAGGCGCACGAGAAAATGACCGTTTTTACTGGCGTGATGTTGGGACGATTGACGCTTTCTTTGAAGCCCATCAAGATCTGATCTCAATCGACCCGGCTTTTAACCTGTTCAATCAGGACTGGCCGATTTACTCCCAACAGTGGAATTCACCCCCCGCCAAGTTCGTTCAGGACAACAATGGCAACGCGGGTTCGCTGTCGGAGTCAACTGTTTCCTTGGGATGCTACGTCGTCGGGGCAAAAGTATTCCGCAGCGTTTTGGGTCCGTGGGTGAAAATCGATTCGGGTGCCATCGTAGAAGATTCCATCCTCTTTGAGCGCGTTGTCATTGGTGCCGGGGCACGCATTCACACCGCCATATTGGACAAGGATGTGGTGGTGGAGCCTGGCGCTCACGTCGGGGTTAATGAGGAAGAAGATCGGGCACGTGGCTTTACCCGGTCTAAAGGTGGTGTCACTGTTGTGGAAAAGGGAACAGTGGTTCGAGCGTGAGCGCGGCCAGAAAACTTATTGTCCTCGACGTTGATTCAACCCTCACGATGGATGAGGGAATCGACTTGCTGGCGCAATACGTCTCCCCCGATGCTGCTCACACCGTGGCCGACATTACCGCGCGGGCGATGAGGGGGGAACTCGATTTCGCTCAGTCCCTCGCCGAGCGCGTCACCGTACTTGCAGGAATGACCCTAGACGACGTCGCCCGAGCAACAGAACGGGTTCGATTGAGTGTCGGGGCGGACATTCTCGTGGCGTCCCTCCACGCTGGTGGGCACCTCGTGGGCGCGGTATCGGGAGGTTTTCACGAAATGATTGACCCACTCGCGCGAGAACTCGACCTCGACTTTCACCGGGCAAACAGGTTTGTTGTGGAAGAGGGAGTACTCACAGGTCAGATAGCAGGGTCAATTATCGACGCTTCAGCAAAAGAAGCAACCCTGAGGGAATGGGCCGCACTCTCTGGAGTCGACATGTCCAACACGGTCGCTGTAGGTGATGGCGGCAACGATGTTCTGATGTTGAAGGCAGCAGGAATCGGGATTGCGTATCGCGCTAAACCTGTGGCACAAGCAGCTGCGGATCGCGTGATTGATTCCCCTGATTTGTCTTTGGTGTTAGAGGAGATTGGTGTGGCTAGGGTTTAGTGCCCCATCCCCAAGCCGCCATCAACGGGGATTACTGCCCCGGAAATGTAGGCGCTTTCATCACTGGCAAGCCATGCCACAGCGTGCGCCACCTCCTCCGGGGTCGCAAAACGACCGGCAGGAATAGAGGCCAAGTAGGCCTGTTGTTGGGCCTCGGGTAGCGCCCTCGTCATATCAGTGTCAATGAAACCTGGCGCGACCACGTTTGTGGTGATTCCCCGGGCCCCGAGCTCCCGCGTGAGAGAACGAGCGAAGCCTACGAGCCCTGATTTTGCGGCCGCGTAATTCACTTGTCCTGGGGAGCCATAGAGGCCGACCACGCTGGAGATGAGAATTACCCTCCCAAACTTCTGCTTCATCATCGATTTGATGGCGCGTTTCACGACCCGGAAAACCCCACTGAGGTTGGTGTTGATGACCTCTTCGAAGTCTTCATCGCTCATTCGCAACAGCAGGGTGTCTTTCGTGATTCCTGCGTTTGCCACCACAACCTCTAGAGGTCCCAAGGCCGCTTCAACTTCTGCGATCGCCGCGTCCAACGACAGTCCGTCGGTGACATCGGCGATCACAGTGAGCGCACCCTCGGGACCTTTCCCGCTTCGGGCGGTCACGGCAACACGGTGACCATCCGCTAGGAAACGCTCGGCAATGGCAAAACCAATCCCTCGGTTACCTCCGGTGATGAGCACAGTTCTTGGCGTCGTCATGATGTCAAGCTTATTGGCAGGTATGTGTCCTACGATGGTGGGGATGTCGCAACTTCAATCAGCCACTTCCTTAGGTGTTGCCCCTGAGGCGGAACGTCGCGGTCGGATGCTGAAATATTCTTTGGCGATGGGCATCCGCCTTGTCTGCATTGGTGCGTGTTTCCTAGTGTCAGGGTGGTGGTTGTTGGTTCCTGCCCTAGGGGCAATCTTGTTGCCCTACATCGCTGTTGTGTTGGCAAACTCGGTGACCCCTTCGCAGGGTAAAGGCCCTCTGCGACCTGGCACCGTGAGTGTTACCTCACTGCGGTGATAATTCCAGGGGCTGCCGCCCCCGGGCCGCGATGCTCACGGACTTCGTGCTCCTCGGAACCTCAGTGGGAAATCCAGTGGCGTAATCCCAGGATCCACACCGCAGATCGTGTCAAGATTTGGCTGTCCTGCGACGAACATCGCGATTTCTTTGTCGGGTATCTCGGGCAACGGAACTTCCCGGTCCAGGCTGTCGCACGAGAGAACGTGCCCTGAAATGCTGCGTCAGTTTTTTAGTTCACGATGGATGGGGTACCTCGCCCTGACCGTAGTTTTTTCGCTTGTCGCCACCTTTTTCGGTCTATGGCAGTGGGATCGACGAGGTCAAGCTGTTGCAGCAATGGACCGTGTGGAAAACAACTGGGATGCCCCTCCTCTCTCCCCAGAGGAGTTTCGTTCGCTTTATCCCAACGTCAGTCAGGAAAACGAGTGGACACCTCTCGCTTTAGAGGGCACCTATGTTGCGTCAGAGGAGCTTTTAGTTCGCACTCGACCCCGTGCCGGTGTTGTGGGATTTGAAGTTGTGGTTCCATTCCAAACGGCCACCGAGACCGTATTGGTTTTCGCGAGGCTGGGTGGCAACCGGTGAAGCACGAGACTTCCCAGACACAATTCCTGCGCCCCCCACCGGCACGGTGGCTCTCACAGCTCGAGTGAAGATGTGGGAACCAAAGCTTCTCGGTCGGGGAGCACCGCCGGGGCAGGTCGCCACCATCAACATCGGTGATGTTACCGACCAGGTGTCAGCCTCCGTTACGCCCGATTTTTATCTCATTGCCGCCACAGAAAGCCCCAGCCCTGACACCGCACCACTGCGCACGGCGCGGCCAACACTTGACGAAGGCCCCCATTTGAGTTACACGTTCCAGTGGTTCCTTTTTGCTCTGATGGCGTTTGTGGGCTACGGCTGGCTCTTCCGTTCCGAATGGCGTGCATCACGGGGCATCACCGCGGATAAAAAATTAACTCCCAGTGACGCCGAAGAAGAGGATGCGTTGTTGGAAGACGCTGGACGCTAGGCCAACGCCACCAACTCAGCGTATTCATCACTCCAGTGGTCTTCCACCCCATCTGGCATGATTAGTACCCGTTCAGGATTCAGGGCAAGAACCGCACCATCGTCGTGGCTCACCAGAACGACAGAACCCGCATAATGGGCAAGGGCGTCCAGAATTTCTTCCCGGCTCGCAGGATCCAAGTTGTTGGTGGGCTCGTCAAGCAGCAAAACATTCGCCTTCGATACGACCAATGTTGCAAGGGAGAGGCGTGTTTTTTCCCCGCCGGAGAGGACGCCTGCGGGTTTCAAAACATCATCACCGGTGAAAAGGAAAGAACCCAGGACTGAACGTGCCTCCCGCTCCCCGATCTCAGGTGACGACGCCAGCATGTTCTCTAGGACAGTCCGGTTGACGTCGAGCGTTTCATGCTCCTGCGCGTAATACCCGATGCGGAGTCCGTGCCCAGCTTCAATCACGCCGGTATCCGGCGCATCCACACCGGCAAGAATGCGCAATAGAGTCGTTTTGCCGGCACCGTTAAGCCCCACAATCACTACTTTTGACCCACGGTCGATGGCTAAATCTACGGCGGTAAATATCTCTAAAGAACCATAGCTCTTGGAAAGGTTGTGCCCAAAAAGCGGTGTTTTTCCACAGGCAGCAGGCTCGGGGAACCTAAGTTTTGCCACCCGTTCGGTACCTCGCACAGCATCAAGGCTCGAGAGCATTCGCTCGGCCCGGGCCACCATCTGGTGGGCTGACGCGGCCTTGCTCGCCTTTGCCCCAAACTTTGCGGCCTGTAACTGGAGTGCCGTGGCCTTTTTCTCGGTGATGCTCCGCTCTTTACGTCGACGTTCTTCATCCGCTTCGCGTTGGCGCAAATAATGTTTCCACGACATGTTGTAAATGTCGATTGTGGAGCGCATGGCGTCCAAATAAAACACACGGTTGACGGTCTCTTCGACTAAACCCACATCGTGGGAAATCACGATTACTCCACCCTGGTAGGCCTGGAGAAAGTTTCTCAACCACACTACTGAATCGGCATCAAGGTGGTTTGTGGGTTCGTCCAGCACCATAAGCGGAGCATTTTGGAAGAGAATTCTGGCTAATTCAATTCGTCGGCGCTGACCGCCGGAGAGTGTCCCCAATTCTTGGTCAAGAGTGGATTGGGGCAGGTTCAAGTGGGAGGCAATGGTAGCGGCCTCGGCTTCTGCTTGGTAACCTCCGGCGGCAAGGAATTGGTCATTCAGGCGACCGTATTTCTTCATCGCGGCCTGCGAAATCGCGTCGTCAGTGCTGGCCATATCTCCGGTGGCTTCCGTCATTCCGGCGATGAGAGTGCCGAGGCCCCTGGCATCTAAAATTCTGGTGCGTGCGGACTCGTGAGGGTTTGCCGCCCGCGGGTCTTGCGGTAAATATCCCACTTCTCCGGTCACCCGAGCAAAACCTCCGGTAGCTGCGAAATCGCCGGAAATCACCTTGGTGAGCGTGGTTTTACCCGCTCCGTTACGACCCACCAAGCCGACTTTGTCGCCCATATCAACGCGAAAGGAGACACCATCGAGCAGGACGCGCGCGCCAATACGTATTTGAAGGTCACTAACCTCAAGCATTAAAAACCACCAGGCCAGGCACCCGGGCGCCTGCGTTGTTTAGATCGAGAATCCGAGAGCTCTCATCATGTCACGACCATCGGCGGTAATGCGCTCTTGACCCCACGGTGGCATCCACACCCAGTTGATGCGGAATTGGTCGACAATACCGTCCATGCTTTTGGTGATCTCTTCTTCGATGACATCGGTGAGGGGACATCCCGCTGAGGTCAACGTCATGCTGACGATGAGTGCGTCTTGCTCGTCATCCCACGAGAGATCATAAATCAGGCCAAGATCGACGATATTGACCCCCAATTCGGGATCAATAACGTCCTTCAGGCCTTCTTGGACCTGGTCAAATTTTTTATCATCCAAGGCGACTGTTGCCATGATTTAGCTCGCCGCCTGTGACGCGGGAAGGTAGCGGTCGTAACCTTCGTCTTCTAGTTTTGCCGCAAGTTCTGGCCCGCCACTCGCTGCGATTTTTCCGTACACCATGACGTGGACAAAGTCAGGTTTGATGTATTTGAGAATGCGGGTGTAGTGGGTGATAAGCAGGACACCAAGGCCTGTGTTCGCCTTTGCGCGGTTCACACCTTTTCCTACAATCTTTAGTGCATCTACATCGAGACCCGAGTCTGTTTCATCCAGCACGGCGAACTTGGGTTTCAACAGCTCAAGTTGCATAATTTCGTGGCGCTTTTTCTCACCACCGGAGAAACCCTCGTTGACGTTACGCTGGGCAAAACCAGGCTCCATTTTGAGGTCCTGCATTGCTCCATTGAGTTCTTTAATCCAGTCCCTCAACGCGGGTGCTGTGCCCTGAATGGCGGTTTTTGCGGTCCTTAGGAAGTTGGTAACAGTAACACCGGGAATTTCGACGGGGTACTGCATGGCCAAGAACAGTCCTGCCCGCGCCCGCTCATCGGGGGCCATTGCGAGAACATCTTCGCCATCGAGGGTTATAGTCCCGCTGGTTACGATATAACGGGGATGACCGGCAATCGTGTACGCGAGGGTTGATTTCCCGGACCCGTTAGGCCCCATGATGGCGTGGGTGACGTCCTGCTCGAGTGACAATGTCACACCCTTCAGGATCTGAATGGGGCCGTTGTCCGTTTCGATGGAGACGTGAAGGTCAGTAATTACCAAAGTGCTCATGCGGGGGCGCTTTCTGCGTTCTTGGGGGTGGGGTCAATATAGACGTCACCATCGGTGATGGTGACCAGGTAGACGGGGACAGGCTCAAACGCGGGAAAGTTCTGCGGTTTCCCGGTCTCCAAGTCAAACTTGGACCCGTGGGCCCAGCATTCGAGAGTGTTGTCTTCGACGAAGCCTTCGGCCAGCGAAATCTCACCATGGCTGCAGGTGTCTCCGATGGCATGAATCTCACCAGCTGAGTCCTTCACCAACGCGATGGGTGTGCCATCAATGGTGACTTTGAGAGCGGTTGCTACGGTAATGTCGTCCGCTTTGCACACTTTCACTCCGCTCATGACACCTCCTCGGTGTGGGTGAGCTTCTCCTGCATCGCTATGGTGAGCTCCCGAGACATATCGGGATCTTCAATTTTTTGCAGGACCTCGAGGAGGAAACCAAGAACTACAAGGCGCCGGGCCTCCAACTCCGCAATTCCGCGGGACTGCAGGTAGAACAGCTGCTCGTCATCGAAACGCCCGGTGGCGCTTGCGTGACCAGCACCCTGAATGTCTCCGGTTTTGATTTCGAGGTTCGGGATCGAGTCGGCTCGTGTTCCTTCGCTGAGAACAAGATTTCTGTTCTGTTCGTAGGAATCCGTGCCAATAGCGTCGGGTCCTATCAAGACGTCACCTACCCACACGGTGCGAGCACCGCGGCCGTGAAGAGCGCCCTTATAGTTCACCCGCGAAATTGTCTGCGGCCCAACATGGTTCACATACACCCGATGTTCGTGGTGTTGGGTGGCATCCGCGAAATACGCCCCCAGTAGGTGAGCTTCAGAGCGTTCCCCCACGAGGTGGGCGTTGGGGTTCACAATGACGACGTCACCGCCCACATCGACAACAATGTGAGTCAATTTTGCCCTCTTGCCGATGGTGGCGAAATGACTGGCGAACTGTATGCCTCCCGCGTCCCATTGGCCAACGAAGACCGTGTGGAGGGTAGATCCTTCGCCGAGGTCAAACTCCACTGTCTCCCCGAGTAGGGCTACACCTTTGGACACCATGACAAGAGTTGCGCTAGCGCCTGGTTTCACCCGAATGAGGGTGTGAGCAGCACGTGGCTCGGCTCCTAAACCGTGACGCACCACGCGCAACGGCTCCACAATGTTGCCCTCAAGCTCGATGAGCAACACTTCGGTGGTCTGCCCCCAGGCGTTTGCGGTGAGCCGCTCCTCAGGGATGCCCGCCACTCCCCTAGCCACCTCCGAAACAGGGACAAAACCGATGAGGAGACCTGCGGCAGGGGTGGAGTCAAAGGGGTAGCTCGATCCGTCGAGCTCCCCGTCAAGTAGGGGACGAAGTTTCGCCACAGGGCTCAGCTTCCATTGGGCTTCTCGACCCACTACTTCCGCGAAATCACTGACGTTCAGGGAGCTCGGAAACTCAGAACGACTTTGCACCGGAACACTGTTGTGCACGCCCATGTAGGAAACCGCGGGTGTGGCGGCGGGTGTCGAAGTACTCATTTAGCCGACAGAACCTTCCATATTCATTTCAATCAGCTTGTTGAGCTCAAGGGCGTATTCCATGGGAAGTTCCCGTGCAATCGGCTCAATGAAACCTCGCACAATCATCGCCATGGCTTCGTCTTCTGGCATTCCTCGGCTTTGAAGGTAAAACAGCTGTTCTTCACTGACTCGCGAGACCGTGGCCTCGTGACCCAGCTGGACGTCGTCCACCCGGATATCAATGGAGGGATAGGTGTCGCTGCGCGAGATGGTGTCCACCAACAAGGCGTCACACCGCACGGTGTTTGCAGAGTGGTGAGCACTTGCGTCGACTCGGACTTCGCCGCGATATCCGGCTCTTCCTCCGCCGCGCGCAATCGACTTAGACACAATCGAGGACGTCGTGTAAGGAGCCATGTGAACCATCTTTGCCCCGGCGTCTTGATGCTGGCCTGGGCCTGCGAACGCGACGGATAGGGTCTCGCCTTTCGCCCGTTCGCCCACTAAGAAGACCGAGGGGTACTTCATGGTCACCTTCGAGCCCAAGTTTCCGTCGATCCACTCCATCGTTGCCCCTTCATGGGCGATGGCGCGCTTGGTGACCAAGTTGTAAACGTTGGTGGACCAGTTTTGGATGGTGGTGTATCGAACGCGCGCGTTCTTTTTGACGATGATTTCCACGACGGCAGAGTGCAAAGAGTCCGAAGAGTAGATGGGTGCAGTGCAACCCTCGATGTAATGCACGTAGCTACCCTCATCAGCGATGATTAATGTCCGCTCAAATTGACCCATATTTTCCGTATTAATACGGAAGTAGGCCTGGAGAGGAATCTCCACGTGGACACCCGGTGGCACGTATACGAAGGAGCCACCCGACCAGACGGCAGAGTTCAAGGCAGAAAACTTGTTGTCTCCTGAAGGAATAACGGAACCAAAGTATTCGGTGAAGAATTCAGGGTGCTCCCGCAATGCGGTGTCGGTGTCCAAAAATATGACGCCCTGCTCCTGGAGATCTTCCCGAATCTGGTGGTAGACAACTTCTGACTCGTATTGAGCAGCAACACCGGATACGAGGCGAGAGCGTTCTGCCTCAGGAATCCCCAAACGTTCATACGTGTTGCGGATATCCTCGGGGAGATCCTCCCAAGTTTGTGCTTGACGCTCGGTAGAGCGCACAAAATACTTGATGTTGTCAAAGTCGATCCCCGAAAGGTCCGCACCAAACTGGGGCATGGGCTTCTTACCGAAAAGCTCGAGAGCCTTCAGCCGCATTTTCAGCATCCATTCGGGCTCATTTTTCAGCTCCGAAATGTCACGGACGACCTGCTCAGACAAACCACGTTTTGCGATGGTTCCGGCGGCGTCGGTGTCATGCCAACCAAATTCATATTGTCCCAAACCTTCGAGGTCGGGCCGATCCAGTAGAACGTCAGACATGGTGTTCCTTCCTGTTGCGTGTCGCAGCCCCACAATTCAGGACTCTCTCGTAATGCTCTTCTACACTCTCAGACAGAGCTGAAGAAGACGTGTGAGCACCTGCGCTCGAGGCTCTAAGACTACCTTTTTAGGACCGGAATGTGAAGGGTTTGACGTGAAAACGCTGTGGAATTGGCTTCCCTCGACCACCGACCTTCGGGTCCGAGTGTTTGCCTGGGCTTCTCTGGTGAGCCAAATCCTGATTATTGGCACAGGTGGCGCCGTCCGACTGACGGGCTCAGGTTTGGGGTGCCCCACCTGGCCGCGGTGCACGGAAGATTCGTTCGTGTCCACCCCCGAGATGGGATGGCACGGTGTCATCGAGTTCGGCAACCGGCTCCTAACTTTTGTGTTGGTGATTATTGCCGTCGTCATGCTTGTGCTGTTGTTGAGGCTTCGCAAGGAACGTCCTGAATTGTTTCGCCTTTCCATTGCACTGGGTCTCGGTATTCCGGGCCAAGCGGTCATCGGTGGGATCACCGTTCTAACAAACCTCAACCCCTGGATTGTGGGACTCCACTACCTTCTGTCCCTGGTGTTGGTCGCATTAGCCGCCGTGCTGCTGTTTCGGGTGCGAACCGGAAAAAAGCACTGCAGTGGAGTGTTCCCGCACCGTTTCGGGTCCTCAGTTCAGCCCTGCTGGGGGTTCTGAGCATTTCGCTGGTCATGGGAGTCATCACCACGGGCTCTGGCCCGCACTCTGGTGACGGTGGTGCCGCGAGAAATGGGCTTGATTCCTGGTTGCTGCAGCATTTCCACGCCTGGCCCTCCTATGCCGTGTTGGGAATCCTGGTCACCATGACAGTGCTTACATGGACGCTCCCCGTCGGTTCACTCGCGCTGAAACGTGCCACGACTGGCGCTCTTGCGGTCACTCTGGCTCAGGTTGCGATTGGTCTCTACCAGGCAAGAAACGGGCTCCCCGAAATAGCGGTAGGAATTCACTTGGTTCTTGCCGCTGTCTTGCTCGCTTTAGTCACCACGGCGTTGCTGGCTCAACGGGGCGGGATTACCAGGGCAGAAGAGGATCGACTCCCACGGAGACAAACAACAGTGTTAAGTAGCTAATACTGGCGCTAAAAACACGCATGGGCTGCGTCTCAGCACCGGCAAGAGCGCGGGCATACAGCCGATGAGACTCGAGAATGAACCAGCCCCCGGTGGAGAGAGCCACCACCGTATACAAAATTCCCATGGGCGCTAACGGAATCAACAACAGCGACGCCACAACGGTGGCCCACGCGTACAAAATCACCTGAAGTCCAACTACTGGGGCTTCGCGGACCACGGCAAGCATGGGAACGTGGGCGCTCGCGTAATCGTCGCGGTATTTCATGGACAGTGGCCAGTAGTGCGGCGGTGTCCAGAGGAAAACCACCAGAAAAAGAATCCACGCTTCTGTGCTGAGATTACCGGTGACAGCAGACCACCCAATCAGTACCGGGAAACAGCCGGCGATACCGCCCCAGATGATGTTTTGTTCGCTTCGGCGCTTAAGCCACAAGGTGTAAACAAAAACATAAAACGCGATGGCCAAAAGGGACAACAAGGCCGCCAGCGGGGTAGTGAGCCACCACAGCAAGCCAATGGAGAGCGCCGCCAACCCGAAAGCAAAAACAAGAGCGGCCCGAGGACTAATTTCCCCTGTCACTAAGGGTCGGGACTGTGTCCGGCCCATCACCGTGTCAATGTCTCGGTCAATCACCATGTTGAACGTATTGGCGCTTCCCGCACTCAGGGCGCCACCGGTAACCGTCGCTAACACCAGCCACAAGCTAGGCAACCCCCGCTCGGCGAGAATCATGACCGGAATTGTGGTCACCAGTAGCAACTCGATCACTCGAGGCTTTGTCAAGGCAACATAGCCCCGAACAACCGCCCAAGGGCTCGGCGTAGCGATCACAACAGTAGACGACATGGGTTCCTTAGGAAGACAACAGCCCCTATTCTAGGCGGTTTGACCTGAGCTCTCCTGTGTGGTCACACGGCGGCACGTCACGCTCTGGATAGGATAGGAACCATGGCTCACGGGGATTTCCCATGGCCATATTGTCTCCTCTCAGTGCAGAAAAGGGTTCCCAACGCTATGGGCTCAGTGTTCTCCGACCAGGACAGAAAAGCTGTCGACATCGCCAAAATGTTAGCTGCCGACTCGGTGGAAAAAGTGGGAAACGGGCATCCAGGCACGGCGATTAGCCTGGCACCGCTGGCGTACCTGCTGTACCAAAAGGTGATGGCTATCGACCCGGCAGATCCGAAATGGCTTGGTCGGGACCGTTTTATTCTTTCCGTGGGGCACTCTTCCCTCACCCAGTACGTCCAGCTTTACCTCGGCGGGCTAGGCCTGGAACTTGACGACCTGAAGGCACTTCGCACGTGGGACTCCCTGACCCCCGGACACCCGGAATACGGCCATACGGACCACGTTGAAATCACCACAGGCCCCTTGGGTCAAGGAATTGCCTCGGCAACAGGGTTCGCCTACGCCCAACGTTTTGAACGAGGACTGTTTGACCCTGATTCAGCGCCAGGCGACTCGCCTTTCGACCACTTCACCTACGTCATTGCTGGGGATGGGGACCTCCAAGAGGGTGTTTCGGCGGAAGCCGCCTCCCTGGCGGGGCACCAGGAACTGGGAAACCTCATTGTTTTTTATGACGCAAACCAAATCTCCATCGAAGATGACGTTGATATCGCGTTCTCCGAAGATGTGCCCGCGCGGTATCGCGCCTACGGGTGGGATGTTCACACTGTCGATTTTGGCTCTGGCGAGACCTACACCGAGGATGTTGACGCGGTGATGGCAGCAATCAAGTCGGCACAGACCGAAACCGGCAAGCCCTCGCTTATCATCGTGAAAACAGTGATTGGTTGGCCATCCCCCACCAAGCAAAACACCGGAGGTATCCACGGTTCTGCTCTGGGAGCAGAGGAAGTCGTAGGCCTCAAAGAGGCTCTCGGGTTACCGACCGACGAATCTTTTCGTGTCCCGGAAGAAGTGCTGACTCATACCCGCAGGCTCAGGGAAAGGGCGGCGGTGGTTCGCGCGGAGTGGGACACAACATTTGACGCGTGGGCGACCACAAACCCAGAGCGCAAAGCTCTTCTTGATCGTCTACTCTCCGGAGAGCTGCCCTCGCTGGAAGAACATTTACCGGTATTCGAGGCGGGGAAGCCTCTCGCAACTAGGCAGGCCTCTGGCACTGTGTTGAACGCGCTTGCTGCCCTGCTACCCGAGATGTGGGGTGGCTCCGCAGATCTCGCGGGATCAAACCTAACCACCATTTCCGGTGCGGACTCCTTCGCGCCGGCGCACCACTCGACTTCGTCGTGGAACGCGGACACTTATGGACGCGTGCTTCACTTTGGAATCCGCGAACACGCCATGGGTGCCATCATCAACGGCATAGTGCTACACGGTCCCACCCGCGCTTTTGCCGGAACTTTCCTGATCTTTAGCGACTACATGCGCCCCGCCGTGCGCCTCGCCGCCCTCATGAAGGTACCCGCACTATACGTGTGGACCCACGATTCCATTGGCGTGGGAGAAGATGGCCCCACCCACCAGCCCATCGAACAACTTGCGAGCTTGAGAGCTATTCCAGGCCTCGATGTGGTGCGTCCAGGCGATGCCAACGAAACAGCGTGGGCCTGGAAAACAGTGATGGAGCGTCGTCACGGTCCCGCGGGTCTTGCCCTCACACGGCAGAACGTTCCCACGTTTCCTCGTGGCGAGGGAGAAGCAACGGGCGACACAATGGCCCATGCTCGTTTCACAGTCCACGGTGGCTACGTCTTGCAGGAAGCCACCGGAACGCCTGAGGTTGTGTTGATGGCAACAGGGTCGGAAGTGTCCCTTGCTGTGGAGGCACGGGTGGAACTCGAAAAAGCGGGACACCCGACCCGGGTGGTGTCCATGCCCTGTGTCGAATGGTTTGAAGAGCAAGATGAGAGCTATCGCGCACAGGTTTTGCCCCCCTCGGTGCGAGCACGGGTCAGCGTAGAAGCCGGTATTTCGCAAAGTTGGGACCGCTATCTTGGCGACCATGGTCGTGCCGTCTCGCTAGAGCACTTTGGTGCCTCAGCGGACGCGGCCACACTGTATCGCCAGTTTGGTATCACCACCGAAGCAGTAGTCGAGGCGGCCCTTGCCAGCCTTGAATCCCTGAGAAAGGCAACAACATGAGCTCCCCCACAGAACAACTCGCCGCACTGGGCGTCAGCATCTGGCTTGATGACCTCTCAAAAGACCGGTTGACCTCTGGTTCTTTGGCGTCGCTGATGAAAAACCATTCAGTCGTGGGGGTCACCAGTAACCCCACAATTTTTGCGGGCTCCTTGGCGGGTAGTGACTCCTACCAGGCAGACATCGCAGCACTTGCTGTGAAGGGACTTTCCGCGGAGGAAGCAGCCTTCGCCATCATGGTTTCTGATGTTCAGGGCGCCTGCGATGTAATGCGGGAGGTTTACGACGCTACCGGTGGTGTGGATGGCCGAGTGTCCTTGGAAGTGTCCCCCACCCTTGCCCATGACACTCAGGCCACGATTGCTCAGGCTATGGAGTTGTGGAAGAACGTTGACCGCCCCAACCTGATGGTGAAGATTCCGGCAACTCTTGCCGGCATCCCTGCCATTACGGAAGTGATTTCTCACGGCATTTCGGTCAACGTAACCCTAATATTTAGTCTTGATCGCTACCGAGCAGTGATCGCCGCCTACCTTGCGGGTGCCGCGAAGGCTCTCGAGGCTGGGCACGACATTTCCCACATCCACTCGGTGGCGTCGTTTTTTGTCTCTCGTGTTGATTCAGCAATCAATCCTCTTCTTGATGCCCTCGGCACTCCGGAGGCCATCGCGCTCAAATCTTCAGCAGCGATCGCGAATGCCCGGCTGGCATACGAACTCTTTGAGGAGCTCCACGCTGCCCCTGACGCTCTCGCCCTGAGTGAAGCGGGCTTGAACCCCCAACGCCCGTTATGGGCGTCAACGGGAGTAAAGGACCCATCATTACCGGAGGCCCTCTACGTGACCGAGTTGGCAGTCGCACACAGCGTTAACACGATGCCGGAAAAGACCTTGCTCGCCACCGCCCTTGACGGCGGTGTTCAGGGGGACCGCGTGCGCGGCCACTATGAGGAAGCTCGCGCCACTATGGCGGCATTGGAGGCCCTCGGTATTTCGCTGACAGAAATCACCGACGAACTGGAACGCGATGGCGTGGCGAAGTTTATTACGTCCTGGCACGAACTACTCGACACGGTGACACGGGCAATGCAGGGGGTCTAAGCGTGGAGGTTATTCTCGACAAGGCCCTCGCTGTCAAAGCTCAACCTTTTATCGACACAGCCGTTGAGCAGCGTTTCGCCTCCCAGCTTTTTGCCCAGGACGCGACCCTGTGGGGTCCAGAGGCGGAAGCAGAGTCCAGGGTGCGGTTGGGTTGGGTCGTCGATCCAACCCGTTGGAGCGGCCTCATTGCGGAAGTCACAACACTGAGAGATGCCCTGCGGGAAAGCGGCGTCACCACTGTCATTTTGTGCGGGATGGGTGGCTCGTCGCTTGCCCCGGAGGTGATGGCAAAACATGATCGGGTGAGGCTTTACATTGTGGATTCAACCCACCCCAACCAGCTGGCGCCTCTGGTCACTGGCGACCTGTCTTCCAGCGTGGTGGTGGTGTCCTCGAAATCGGGTGGAACTTTAGAGACTGATTCGCAGCGAAGAATTTTTGAACAAGCGTTTCGGTCTCAGGGCATTGATCCACAATCGCGCATCATTGTGGTGACAGACCCACAATCACCGCTGCATGTGGAGTCCCAAAAGTCGGGTTTTCGAGTGTTTTTGGGGGATGCCACAATCGGTGGACGCTTTTCTGCGCTGAGCCCCTTTGGGCTAGTTCCGGCTGTTCTTGCAGGGGTTAATGTGGCAGAAATTGTGGAACACGCAAGCGCGATTCATGGGACGTTATCCTTGGACTCGCCGGAGAATCCGGGTCTCGTTTTGGGCGCTGGTATGGCGGCTGGGTTCCCCGCAACAGATAAAATTCTGCTCCAGCCTTTGCCCGGTCTGCCAGGGTTTGGCGATTGGATTGAACAGCTTGTTGCCGAATCCACCGGGAAGCAGGGTGTCGGGTTACTTCCAGTTGTGGAGTCTGCGCTGACACACATCCCGGATGGGGTGACCGTCGGGGCAACCGCGGAGGCGGAGATTGTCCTCCGGGCAAGCCTTGGTGAACAACTCTTGCTGTGGGAGGTTGCGACCGCTTTTGCTTGCCGTATCCTGGGGGTGAACCCGTTTGATCAACCCAATGTTGAAAGCGCAAAAATCGCCGCGAAAGCCCTCCTTGACGAACCTGCTCGCACCCCTCGGGAGGAGACAATGGTGGAGGGATTCACCGTGTGGTCCTCTCTGCCGCTGTCGCCCGAGGTTAATACTCTGGCGCAGCTCGTTCACCAGTGGCGCTCACTTTTTGAGGAGCATTCCTACGGTGCCGTGTGTGTGTTTGGGAACCAGGCGCTCTGGGGGCCTTGGAACCAGGCTGTACTCGCGTTGGAGGAGAGCCTTAACCGGCCGATAACCCTGGGCTTTGGCCCCAGATTCCTGCATTCAACGGGTCAGCTTCACAAGGGTGGGACCAGTGAAGGGGTGTTTTTGCAGGTCATCCAGACCCCCGATAGCGTAATCGACATTCCGGGCCGTGACTTTGATTTGGGGACCCTCATGCTGGCGCAGGCCCATGGCGACGCTCAGGTCCTCGCTGACGCCGGAGTGCCCGTGATTAGTGTCACAGCGACCACCGAGCAGTTACCTGCCTTGTGGGAGGCGCTGGAAGCCTAGCGACGACCCTTTTTCAGGCGCAGACGCTCGAGGGCGTCCTGCAGAATTTGTTTCGCTTCTTCCTCGGTTCTGCGCTCTTTCACGTAGGCGAGGTGAGTTTTGTAAGGCTCGTTCGAGGCAACAACGGGGGGATTGTTCTTGTCCCGCCCCGCGGGCAGGCCCGTCATCGGAGAATCGATCAGTTCGGGAATGTCCTCAGGGTCAATCTGGGCAGAGAAGTGGCGGACCGTTTCGTTACCCATCGCGTCCCAATAGGACACGGTGATACGTTCGGCCTGAATACCGCGATCTTGTTCCCCCATCGGGCCAGAGCCCACACGGGTCCCTCTAATTGCACTGCCACCTGATGCCACAATCGTCTCCTAAACGTCGAACCGGGTAAAAAGACCGAGGGTCACGATGGAGGACACCCACACGAGGGCCACCACCACCGTGATGCGGTTGAGGTTGCGCTCCGCCACACCGGACGAGCCAAGGTTGGAGGTCACTCCCCCGCCAAACATGTCAGAAAGCCCGCCACCACGACCGCGGTGAAGAAGAATCATGAGCGTCAGAATGATGCTTGTCAACGCCAGGATCACTTGGAACACCACACGCAAAATTTCCACTGATACCTCCTGGGTAGACACCCAGCATAAATGTTGGGGCGAAACTACGAGTCTAGCGTGACGTGTTTAGGGAATTGAATGATGGAGCTGAATTCGGTGATGTCCAAGCTTGCACCGCCCACGAGGGCACCATCCACATTTTCACGTTTCAGGAATGAGGCGATGTTTGCTGCCTTCACCGACCCGCCGTAGAGCACGCGCGTTTCTGCCGCTTTCTCAGCGCCGTGGAGTCGCTCGATGGTCTCGCGCAACGCGCCAGCAACGCTATTGGCCTGCTCGGGGGTTGCCGCCTGCCCGCTCCCAATCGCCCAGACGGGTTCGTAGGCAATCACGTAGTCATCCGTTGCCGAGAGGGCGCTAAGGGCGATGGTCAACTGGTCAACGGGCACCTTGCTGGCACCGTGCACTTCCAAATCTTCCGCCGTCTCCCCCACACAGATAATGGGGATGAGGGAATGGCGCCTGGCCGCTACTGCCTTAGCGGCAATGACGTCGTCTGACTCGTGGTGATCTGCACGACGTTCTGAATGTCCCACAATGACGTATTGGCAGTCCAAAGCTTTGAGGAAAACGCCAGAAATATCGCCCGTGTGAGCACCGTCATCAAAGGTTGAGAGGTCTTGTGCGCCGAGAGCAAAGGGTAGCGAATCTGCATTGATCAGGGTTTGCACAGACCGAAGATCGGTGAAGGGTGGGAAAAGGGCAACCTCGACTTCGGACTCCACATAGTGGGCATCCTTGAGAGCCCACCCGAGCTTCTGGACGAAAGCAATCGACTGGAGGTGGTCCAGGTTCATCTTCCAGTTTCCTGCAATTAGTGGTCGTCTCATCGTTGCCATCCTAAAATTTCCAATCCAGGTAGGGCAGAACCCTCTAGGAACTCCAAACTTGCCCCACCACCGGTGGAGATGTGGCCAAAAGCGGACTCGTCAAAGCCTAAAGCGCGGACCGCGGCGGCAGAGTCGCCTCCGCCCACCACCGACAAACCCGAGACCTCGGTGAGGGCCTGGGCGAGAACTTTAGTCCCACCAGCAAACGCTTCGAACTCAAAAACACCCATTGGCCCGTTCCAAAATACCGTGGCCGAAGACCTCACCACTTCTGCGAAAGCGTGGGCACTCTGGGGGCCAATATCAAGCCCCAGGGCACTGGATCCGGCGCTGCCGGATTCCAGAGCCTCAATCGCTAAGACTTCGTGGGAGGCGTCGGGGGAGAAACTTTCGGCCATCACGATGTCCGAGGGCAGATACACCCGGACATTGTTTTCTGCTGCGTCGGCGAGGAAGTTTCGTGACGTTTCGATCATGTCCTCTTCGAGCAGACTCTTCCCCACGGCAAAGCCTTGAGCTTTCAGCAGGGTGAACACCATGCCACCGCCGACCACAATGTTGTCGACAGAAGGGAGCAAAGCAGAAATAACCCCCAGCTTGTCCGACACTTTAGACCCGCCAAGAACCACCGTGTAAGGGCGGTCCGGGGTAGTGGTCAAGGCCTGTAGAACCGCCACTTCTTTCTCGACGAGAAACCCCGCAAAACTGGTGGTGAGGCTTGGCAGCTCGTAGACACTAGCTTGCTTCCGGTGCACGACCCCAAACCCGTCAACCACCGTCGCATCGACGTGATTCGCCCATTCCATGGCCCATTCAAGACGCTCGGAAGCCTCTCGGGAGGTTTCCCGAGGGTCAAAGCGAAGGTTTTCTACCATGCACACGTGACGGGGCAAGAGTTCGTCAACCTGGGACCAGACAGTTTTTCCGTCGCCCCCTGAGACCATCGTCACCTGTTGACCCAGTAACTCCGAAAGCCGTGCGGCAACCGGGGCGAGGCTCAAATGAGAATCATTCGGCCCCTGCGGACGTCCCAGATGGCTTCCCACCACAACAGCGGCGTTTTTGTCGAGCAACCACGTCAGAGTTGGCAGGAAAGCTCGGATGCGGCCATCATCGACAATGACGCCTCCGTCCAACGGAACGTTGGCGTCAACTCTGAGAAATACGACCTGACCGTCACAGTCAAGGTCGGAACTGAGGGTTCGAAGACTCACTATCTAGAGCGAAGAACCCATGTAGGCGGCCAAGTCGACAAGTCGGTTGGAGTAACCCCACTCGTTGTCGTACCACGAGCTCATCTTGACCTGGTTGCCCAGCACGCGAATCAATCCCGCATCCACGATTGATGAGTACGGGTCACCCACGATGTCACTCGACACAATGGGCTCCTCGGTGTAGCGCATGATGCCTTTGTACCGCCCAGTGTCCGAAGCTTTCTTGAAAGCCGCCTGGACTTCCTCAAGAGTCACCTCACGCGAGGCTTCCACCGTGAGGTCGGTAATCGAACCAGTCGGCACAGGAACCCGGAGAGCGAACCCATCAAGTTTGCCCTTTAGCTCTGGCATCACCAGGCCAATGGCCTTTGCGGCTCCAGTAGAGGTGGGGACAATGTTGACCGCTGCCGCGCGGGCACGACGGAGGTCGCTGTGGGGTCCATCTTGAAGGTTCTGGTCCGCCGTGTAGGCGTGAACTGTCGTCATCAAACCCTTTTCGATGCCAAACGTGTCGTGAAACACTTTGGCCATCGGTGCGAGACAGTTTGTCGTGCAGGAGGCGTTGGACACAATGTGGTGGAGCTGGGGATCATAAGAATCATGATTGACACCCATCACCACGGTGAGGTCTTCACCGTTTGCCGGAGCAGAGATGATGACCTTCTTTGCGCCAGCATCCAAGTGGGCCTTTGCTTTTGCCGCGTCAGTAAAAAAGCCGGTGGATTCGATGACGATATCCACCCCAAGGGCACCCCAGGGCAAAGCCCCAGGGTCACGCTCTGCATAGACGGGGATGGTCACGCCGTCCACAATGATGGAGCTGTCAGCGGCCTCCACGGTGGCGGGGAAACGTCCACCAACGGAGTCATACTTCAGGAGGTGCGCGAGTGCGGTGGGATCGGTTAGATCATTAACCGCCACGATTTTTACCTCGTGAGAACTTGCTTGCACCGCACGGAAAAAACTTCTCCCGATGCGCCCAAAACCGTTAATTGCTACCCTGACCACAGATTCCCCTTTGTGAAGTGATGTACTGAGACAACGGAGGCAAATCGTGGGCCGTTGCACTCCGCCTAAGAGATTAGCAGTGATGCGCCAGCAGACGAACGGGCCGCCTCGAAGCGGGCACCGACGTTTTCCCAGTTCACAATGTTCCAGAACGCCTTCACGTAGTCAGCCTTAACGTTGACGTAATCAAGGTAAAAGGCGTGTTCCCACATGTCGAGCTGCAACACGGGAATTGTTCCCTGTGCTGTGTTGCCCTGCTGGTCAAACAGCTGCTGGATAATGAGGCGTGAACCGACGGGATCCCACGAGAGAACACCCCATCCTGAGCCTTGAATTCCCATTGAGGCTGCAGTGAAGTGGGCTTGGAAAGCATCAAAAGAGCCAAAGAATTCGGTTATCGCCGACGCAACTTCGCCTTCAGGGCTTCCGCCGCCGTCGGGGTGGAGGTTGGTCCAAAAAATGCTGTGATTGACGTGACCGCCAAGGTGAAAGGCCAGATCTTTCTCCAAGCGGTTAATGTTCGCAAACCCACCACCTTCACGGGCTTCCGCCAGACCTGCCAAGGCATTGTTGGCACCATCGACGTAGGCCTGGTGATGCTTTGAATGGTGAAGCTCCATGATGCGAGCAGAGATGTGGGGCTCAAGAGCCGAGTAGTCGTAGCTGAGTTCAGGTAGTGAATATGTCATAAGGGACCTCCAGTTTGATATCTCGAGTCTAGAAGACGGACGTGAGAAGCACCTGGGTTCTAATCAATTTCCTCGGGCACGCTGTCGAGAGTATTGGGAACACCCAGATCTTCCGCTTTTTTGTCCGCCATCGCCAGCAAACGTCGTATCCGCCCGGCCACAGCATCCTTGGTGAGGGGTGGGTCGGCGTGATGACCAAGGTCATCCAGGCTTGCATCGCGATGGCTGAGCCTCAAGTTACCGGCATACAGCAGATGATCGGGAATGTCCGCGCCCAACAACTCCAGTGCTCTCTTCACTCGTGCGCAGGCCGCCACCGCAGCCTGGGCAGACCGGCGAAGGTTTGCGTCATCAAAATTGACGAGTCTGTTTGCGGTAGCCCGCACTTCCCGACGCTCCCGAAGTTTCTCCCACTCGCTCACTGCCCCGGGGGCACCCATCCGGACAAGAAGGTCTGAAATTGCGTCTCCGTCGCGCACCATCACACGGTGAGCCATGCGGACTTCGCGCGCTTTTGCGGCCACCCCAATTCGTGACCCAATCCCCACCATCGCCATCGCTGCTTCGCCTGTCGGGGCAACAATTTCAATCGCCGCTGAACGTCCAGGTTCACTGATGGAACCGGTGGCGAGGAAAGCACCGCGCCAGATGGCGGGAAGGTCACCGACCGGCGAGGTTGTTAATTTGTTGGGAAGCCCTCGAACAGGGCGCTTCCGTGAGTCGAGTAGCCCAGTCTGGCGGGCCAAGGTTTCCCCACCCTGGCGCACCCTGACGACGTAGAGAGGGTGGGTTCGGTTACCCGAAGGCTGCATCACAGCGGCATCGGTTGTCATACCAAAAATGTCTCGAATGTCGCGGCGAACCCGTTTGGCCGCTTCCATGTGATCGAGTTCAACCTCCACTGCGAGGTTCCCGCCAATGACGTGAAGCCCCCCAGCAAAACGCAAAATTGTGGCAAGTTCAGCGACGCGCTGGCTCGTGGTTGACGCCGGGGATGCAACGAGCTCGTCTTTCACCGCCACCGTCAATGAGTGCATTAAAAACCTATTCGCGACCAAGGTCTCGGTGTTTGACCGAAACTTGAATATCTTCTCGGGATCCGAGGCGGGAAACGATCTCCTCGGCCATCGCTACGGAGCGATGCTTTCCACCGGTACAGCCTATCGCAAGGGTTGCATACGTCTTGTTTTCGCTGACGTACCCCGCTAACACGGTCTCCAAAACCTTCTCAAAGTTCGTGAGGAACTCCAGGGCTGCCGGTTGCGTGGTCACGTAGTCCCGTACGGGTTCATCCTTACCGGAGGAATGCCTCAAATCCTCTTCCCAGTAGGGATTCGGCAGGAAACGCATATCGGCAACCATGTCGACGTCACTGGGGAGGCCGTATTTGAAACCAAAGCTCATCACGGTCAGTTTTGTTTTCGCCTCGCCTTCCTCACCGTATGCGCTTTTCACCGCGGTGGTGAGCTGGTGAATGTTCATCTCCGAAGTGTCGATGACAAGGTCACTTTGTTCACGGATAGCGTGCATTAGGCCACGCTCACGGGTAATACCGTCCAGTAGTGTGCCCCTTTCCTGCAGGGGGTGGGGGCGACGCACCTGCTCGAAGCGACGCACCAGCTGGTCGTCAGTCGAATCCAAAAACATGACCTGGATATCGGGATCTTGTGCCAACTCGGCGATCACGTCGGTGGCGTGGCTAAACAACGCCCCACCCCGCACATCGATTACCGCGGCAAGCTGCGGCATTGCCGCATCAGGCTCCCGCGAGAGGGCCACGAGCGGAGGCAACATTTGGGGTGGAAGATTGTCGACCACGTACCACCCGAGATCCTCCAAAGCATGGGCGGCGGTCGACCGCCCAGCTCCTGACATCCCTGTCACAATCAGCACGCGCTGGGGTGAGGCGGAAAGGGTCATTTCTGCTTTCGTGGATTGGCTGACCCCATATTACTCAGTGCTGTGTCTTTTGGAGCGAGAAATGAGTGAATCTTTTGGGCTAACACGGGTCCCACTTTAGGCACGTCCAAGATGTCCTCCACCGTGGCGTTTCGCGCTTTTGCCACCGAGCCAAAATGGCGCAGTATTGCGGTGGCCAATTCTTCACCTACCCCCGGAATTTCCCGAAGTTCAGTGGAGAGGGAACGTTTACGGGTGCTTCGTTGATAACTAATCGCCACGCGGTGCGATTCGTCCCTGATGCGCTGAAGGAGGAAAAGGGCTTCGCTGTTCCGGGGGAAAATAACGGGGTATGCCTCTCGTGGTCGCCACACCTCTTCCAGTTTTTTGGCGAGGCCACAAACGGGGATTGTCAGCCCAGCCTCGCGGAGAGCGCGCTCGGCAGCGTTCACCTGGGGCAAGCCACCATCCACCACGATGAGCCCAGGCGGGTAGCGGAATCCCCGAGCAGACTCGGAACCATCATCGGGTCCCACCATGCGCGCAACCCTTCGGGAGAGCACCTCGTGGATTGCGTCAGTGTCATCTCTAGCGTCACGAATCGCGAACCGTCGGTAGTACTCACGCCGCGGCAGGCCATCTTCAAACACGACCATCGAAGCGACTTGGTTTTCTCCTCCAAGGTGGGACACATCGAAACACTCCATTCGAAGTGGCGCTTCGTCAAGACCCAAGGTGGTCTGAATTTCCGCCAGGGCACGAGACCGGGTGTTGGGGTCGCTTGTTCGTTTGGAGAGGTACCCCTGCAAAGTGTTGGCAGCATTGAGGGTGACCGTGCTCTGCAGAATTGCGAGTTCACCCCTTGATGCTTTTTTGAGGGTCACAGACCCCTTCTCCCCCGCTTCCGCCCGTAACGCCCCAAGGTGCCCCTGCCACGCGTTGGTTGACTCCGGAAGAGAGGGCACAATCACCGTTCGCGCAGGAGGCTCTCCCTCGAACCCATCCCTCAGAATGAGCTCAATAAGGCCGTCTTGACCGGCCTCAGACGGGATGTCAACCACAAACCCTTTGGCACTGCGAATGCGTCCACCCCGGACCCGGAAAAGGTGGGCCGCGGCGACAAGAGAGTCAGAGGCAATTCCAAAAATATCAACATCAATGTCCTCGGAGAGCACCATCGTGTTGCCCTGCAAAATCGTGTTGATCGCTTCTAAGCGGTCACGAAGGCGCGCGGCACGCTCAAACTCAAGGTCTTTGGCAGCCAACTCCATGCTCTGCTTCAGCACATGGGTAACTTCGCCGTCCCGTCCGGCCATGAAGGAGGAAAGCGAAACGGCGAGTGCCTTGTGATCTGCCGGGCTAATCCTGCCAACACAGGGTGCCGCACATTTTCCAATGTCTCCGAGCAGACAAGGCCGATGTGCGCGTTGGGCCTTCTGGTAGATACTCGGGGAACATGAGCGCACCGGGAAAGCTTTAAGAATGGTGGAGAGTGTCTCCCGAAGAGCGTAGGCAGTCGGGAAAGGGCCAAAATATCGCGCGCCTTTGATCCCCCGCTTACGGGCAAGGAACACCCGCGGTATCTCCTCCTCGACGGTGACGACCAGGTAGGGGTAAGACTTGTCATCCCGAAAACGCACGTTAAATTCGGGGTGATACTGCTTTATCCACAGGTACTCAAGGTGCAAAGCCTGTCGCTCGGAGGGGACAAGGGTCCAGTCCACTCCCTTCGCTGTTGCCACCATCCGCCGGGTGCGTTCATGAAGGGCCTCTGGTTTTTGGAAATAACTTGTGAGGCGTGACCGCAGGTTCTTCGCCTTTCCGACATACAGAACCCGGTCTTTTTCGTCGACAAAACGATAAACCCCGGGGGTGGTGGGGATATCCGCGGTTTCGGGTTGCCATTCGTGGCGTCTGGCCATGATGGTTAGGACAATACCTCGGCGAGAAAGGAACCCGTGTAGGACTTTGGGTGCCGGGCAACATCCTCTGGTGTTCCCGCGACCAAGATTTCCCCGCCGCCCGCTCCCCCCTCAGGGCCAAGGTCAATCACCCAATCAGATGCTGAAATGACGTCAAGGTTGTGCTCGATTACGACCACGGTGTTGCCTTTGTCGCCGAGGCTCTGCAACACGTCAAGCAACTTTTTAACGTCATGAAAATGCAGCCCTGTGGTGGGCTCATCGAGCACATAGATTGTGCGCCCGGTGGAGCGTCGTTGTAGCTCGGTGGCAAGTTTGACACGCTGGGCTTCACCCCCGGAGAGGGTCGTTGCCGCCTGGCCTAGTCGCACATAGCCCAGGCCCACATCGACCAGAGTTTTCAGGTAGCGGTGAATGGCGGAAATCGGCTCGAAGAATCCAGTCGCTTCTTCGATCGGCATGTGTAACACATCCGAAATTGTCTTCCCTTTGTAGTGCACTTGTAGGGTTTCCCGGTTGTAACGGGCGCCGTGACAGACTTCGCAGTCGACATAGACGTCGGGCAAAAAGTTCATCTCAATCGTGATGGTGCCGTCTCCGGAGCAGTTCTCGCACCGGCCACCCTTCACATTGAAGCTAAACCTGCCCGGCTGGTAACCTCGCATCTTTGCTTCTGCGGTTTCGGCAAAAAGGGCGCGAATTTTATCGAACACACCCGTGTAGGTTGCAGGGTTACTCCGGGGTGTCCGGCCGATGGGCGCCTGGTCAACATGGACAATCTTGTCGAGCTGATCAACACCGGCGATGCGCGTGTGGAGCCCTGGAACATGGCGGGCACCGTTCAAAGTGTTGGCTAAAGATCGATAGAGGATGTCGTTGACCAGGGATGATTTACCCGAACCACTCACCCCGGTCACCGCCACCACCACACCGAGTGGTATTTCCACGGAAACGTTTTTGAGGTTGTTGGCCCTGGCGCCTTCAATGGTGATGACCCTGCTGTGGTCAACAGGCCTCCGGGGTCGTGGCTCCACGACATGGCTAGTTTTTGCCAGATATCCGGCGGTAATCGACTTTTTTTCTGTCAAGAGTGTCGCCAAAGAACCCGAATGGACTACTTCGCCGCCGTATTCGCCCGCACCCGGACCGATATCCACTACCCAGTCGGCCGTCTGGATGGTTTCCTCATCGTGCTCCACCACAATGAGGGTGTTCCCCAGGTTGCGGAGCTTGATCAGGGTATCGATCAAACGGCGGTTGTCTCTTTGGTGGAGCCCAATGCTGGGCTCATCCAGTACATAGAGAACTCCGGTTAGCCCGGAGCCAATTTGGGTCGCCAAACGAATGCGCTGTGCTTCACCGCCGGAGAGGGATCCTGCAGCACGGGCCATGCTCAGGTAGCTCAAGCCGACCTCGAGGAGGAACTCGAGGCGAGCACGAATTTCCCGAAGAATAGGTTCGGCGATGGTGGTGTCTCGCTCCGAAAGTTCCAGTTGGGACATGAAAGAAAAAGCTTCCTGCAAGCTCATATCCGCCACATCAGAGATGGAAACGTCGTTGACCGTCACCGCAAGAATCTCTGGCTTAAGACGTTTCCCATCGCATGCGGAACACTTTATTTCCCGCAAATAATCCGCGAAGCGCTGTTTGGACCAGTCGCTGTCGGTTTCGTGGAACTTTCGCTCAATGTAGGGAATGACGCCCTCGAAGCCGCTCGAATACTTCACATCACGGCCAAAACGGTTGCGGTATCTCACCACCAAATCAAAATTATTACCGCGGAGGACTGCGTCTTGAATACCCTCGGGCAGTTTGTTCCACGGAGTGTCGAGGTCGAAATCGAGTTCCTCGGAAAGGCTGGTGAGGAGATTGCTGAAGTATCCGTAGAGGCCCTTGCCCGACTGGGTCCAGGGCCTGATAGCTCCACCCGAGATGCTGGCATCGGGGTCACCAATGACCATCTGCGGGTCGACAGCCATCGTGAAACCGAGCCCTGAGCAGGCGGGGCAGGCACCAAAAGGAGAGTTGAAGGAGAAAGTCCGTGGCTCAATTTCTGTCAACGACACCGTGCAACCGCTCGGACAGCTCAACTTTTCGCTAAAACTTTGGTCAGTGTCGTCATCCACGCTGTGCAACACCACGGTGCCATCTGCGAGCTTCAGCGCAGTTTCCAGCGAATCGGTGAGCCGGCCCAAAATTTCGGGCCCCATCACCAAGCGATCCACCACCACATCGATGTCATGTTTCTTCGTTTTTGCAAGCTTGGGCGCATCCGAGAGGTTCATGACCTCGCCGTCGATTCGAGCACGGGCGTAGCCCTGTGAATTCAGACTGCGAAGCAGGTCAACAAATTCACCTTTGCGCCCAGCGACAATGGGGGCAAGGACTTGGAAACGCCACCCCTCCTCGTTCTTCATGACCGTGTCCGCAATGCTTTGCACACTTTGGCGGGCTACCGGTTTGCCGCACTCCACGCAATGGGGAATGCCGGTTCTGGCCCATAACAAGCGCAGGTAATCGTAAATTTCGGTAATGGTTCCCACCGTGGAGCGAGGGTTTCTGTTTGTCGATTTCTGGTCAATAGAAACAGCAGGCGACAAACCTTCAATCACGTCAACGTCGGGCCGGTCTACTTGCCCCAAAAACTGTCGGGCGTAGGCGGAAAGCGATTCGACGTATCGGCGCTGGCCTTCAGCGAAAATGGTGTCGAAGGCCAGGGATGACTTTCCCGAACCTGACAAACCCGTAAAAACAACGAGGGAGTCTCTAGGGATGGTGACGCTAACGTTCTTGAGGTTGTGAACTCTGGCGCCTTTGACCTGAAGGACGGAGCTGGTCTGTGGTTTTTCGATAGGCACCACGACAGTCTAGAGAGGGATAGCTGTGCACGACGATGGCTAGGAGCTGGCCTGACTCATCTCTCGAAGTTCTTTCTTTAATTCTCGAACCTCGTCACGGAGTTTGCCTGCCAGCTCAAACTTTAATTCCCCCGAAGCCTGCATCATTTGATCGGTCAACGTCGCAATGAGCGACCCTAACTCCTCCGGACCGTTCTTGAGTCCAGCGGACCGGGAGTAGCCCTCCCCGGCAGCATTTTTGACCCCCGCTAACAAATCCTCGGAGTCCGCTTTTTCTCTCGCAAGCACCGAAGTGATGTCCGCAATCTTCTTGCGAAGCGGTGTGGGGTCAATGTTGTGCCTGGTGTTGTAGTCGATCTGAAGTTCTCGACGCCGGTCCGTTTCTGAGATGGCGTGAGCCATAGAGCGCGTCGTTTTAGAGGCATACATGTGGACTTCCCCGGAAACGTTTCGCGCGGCCCGCCCGATGGTCTGAATGAGGGAAGTGGAGGAACGGAGAAAGCCTTCCTTGTCGGCGTCCAGAATGGCGACCAACGAAACCTCGGGGAGGTCGAGTCCCTCTCGAAGTAGGTTAATACCCACCAAAACGTCAAAAACTCCGGCGCGCAGCTCGGTGAGTAGCTCGATACGGCGCAACGTGTCAACATCAGAATGTAAGTAACGGACCTTAACACCAGCGTCATCGAGGTAATCGGTGAGATCTTCGGACATTTTCTTTGTCAACGTCGTCACCAGTACCCGTTCATTCTTAGCCACGCGCAGGCGAATCTGTTCCAGCAAATCGTCAATTTGGCCTTCGACCGGCTTGACGATGATGCGCGGGTCAAGCAGCCCGGTAGGGCGAATAATTTGTTCCACAACCCCGTCACCAACACCTAATTCGTACTTCCCCGGAGTGGCGGAAAGGTAGAGCGTCTGCCCCGTCCGTCCCAGAAACTCATCCCACCGAAGGGGCCGATTATCCATCGCACTGGGGAGGCGGAAACCATGCTCGACAAGCGTTCTCTTTCTCGAGGCGTCGCCTTCATACATCCCACCGATTTGGGGAACCGTGACATGGGATTCGTCAATGACAGTGAGGAAATCCTCCGGGAAATAATCAAGAAGACAGTTGGGCGCCTCTCCTGGTTGGCGACCGTCAATGTGCCGGGAATAGTTCTCGATCCCCGAACAGAATCCGAGCTGTTCCATCATTTCCAGGTCATAGGTGGTGCGCATACGAATACGTTGTGCCTCCAGCAACTTTCCGGCCTTCTCGAGTTCGTCGCCTCGCTGCGCAAGCTCCTCCCGGATTGCCACCACCGCTTTTTTCATGGTCTCTGGCGAGGCAGCGTAATGCGTGGCGGGAAAAACGCTCATCGTTTCCTCTTGAGAAAGGGTCTCCCCGGTGAGGGGATGGAGAGAGCTGAGGGAATCTATTTCGTCGCCAAACATTTCAATTCGCAGCGCAAGTTCTTCGTACACGGGAATGATTTCAATCGTGTCGCCTCGGACACGGAATGTACCCCGTTCGAAAGCAATGTCGTTGCGTTCATATTGCATCTGAACAAAAGCTTTGATGAGTTCTTCGCGGGAAATCTTTTGACCCACCTGAAGGGACACCATCGCCTCAAAGTAATCTTCGGGTGCACCGAGACCGTAGATGCAGGAAACGGTGGACACCACCACGACGTCTCTTCGGCTCAATAAAGAATTGGTCGTGGAGTGGCGGAGCCTTTCGACCTCTGCGTTGACCGAGGAGTCCTTTTCAATGAACGTATCTGTCTGGGGAACATAGGCTTCAGGCTGGTAGTAGTCGTAATAGGACACGAAGTATTCAACAGCGTTGTGGGGAAGCATGTCGCGGAGCTCCGTTGCGAGCTGAGCGGCCAGGGTTTTGTTATGAGCCAAGACCAGAGCGGGTCTCTGCAGTCGCTCAATGAGCCACGCGGTTGTCGCTGATTTACCCGTTCCCGTCGCCCCCAGCAGCACGACATCCGACTCCCCTGCGAGAATTCGGCCCTCCAACTCATCGAGGGCTTTCGGCTGGTCACCACTGGGGGTGTAGTCACTCACAACCTCGAAGGGTCGAAAAGCGCGGGTGGAGTCCATACCTCGAAGCCTAGGACGCTGAGCTAGGGAAACGAGTGGGGACCGTCTGAAGTTTGTCCGGCCAGGCCACGGTGAGAGCCTCATACAGCTCGCGTGCCGCTATGGTCGTGTCCTCGAGGCTCCCCGAAGCATCGAGAACGACATCGGCGAGTGCCAGCCGGTCGGCGTCCGAAGCCTGGGAAGAAACCCTGTTCTCCGCCTGCTCCCGTGTGAGCCCTCGGAATTCTTGAAGCCGTGAAACACGTGTCGCCGCGGGTGCATCCACCACCACCACTAGGTCAAATTCTCCCGGGTCCCGAGATTCCGCCAGCAGTGGTACGTCATACACCAACACAGTTCTTGGATGGTCGTTGCCGGCACGGTCTAATGCCGCCGCCGAGAGTGCCCGCACGTAGGGGTGAACAATGCCATTAAGAGCCGCCCGGGCAGCTGGGTCGGCAAAGATTCTCTCACCGAGGGCTTTTCGATCTAATTCGCCAGAGTCCAGCAAGACTGTGGGTCCAAATTCCTGTGCGATGGCGGCAAGGCCAGGTGTTCCCAGTGCAACGGCTTCCCGGGCAAAAACATCAGCATCAAAAATAATGGCGCCAAGCGATGCCCACAGGACAGACACTGTTGATTTACCGGCCGCAACCCCTCCTGTTAACCCCACCACCGTCATATCTCAACCCTAACGAGGCTTAACGCACTGTGGCCCCGCCGATACGACGGGGCCACAGTGTTGACGTTATTCTGCGGAGCCGATGAGCTTGTCGCGCAGAGCGGACAGTGCTTCGTCGTCGGCGAGGGTTCCTGCCTGCTCTTCTGGTGCTGAGGCCGCTTGCGAAGAGTCGCCCTCATCATCAGAGGCTTCGACAGGGACGATAACCATAGCCGCCATGTGGGCAACCTGAGCCTTGTGGGACTGCCAGCGGGCTTGCGCATCCGCGTACTGTCCTTCCCACACCTTGCGCTGGTTATCAAAGCCTTCAAGCCATTCGCCGGTTTCGACGTTGAAGCCATCGGGGTAGGCGTAGTTGCCCTTCGCATCGTATTCCGTGGGCATTCCATAGAGGGCGGGATCAAACTCTGTTCCTTCAGGGTCGACACCTTCGTTGGCCTGCTTGATGGACAACGAAATGCGGCGACGCTCCAGGTCGATGTCGATGATCTTGACAAAGACCTGATCCCCGGTGGAGACAACCTGTTCGGCAAGCTCAATGTGCTTGTCAGAAAGCTCAGAAATGTGGACGAGACCTTCGATTCCATCCGCAACTCGAACGAAAGCGCCGAAGGGCACAAGCTTCGTAACCGCGCCGGGAGCAATCTGACCGATGGCATGGGTTCTGGCAAAGATCTGCCAAGGGTCTTCTTGGGTTGCTTTGAGGGAGAGCGAAACGCGTTCGCGGTCCATGTCCACCTCAAGCACCTCGACGGTAACCTCCTGGCCAACTTCTACCACTTCGCTGGCGTGCTCGATGTGCTTCCAGCTCAGTTCAGAAACGTGAACCAAACCGTCGACACCACCGAGGTCAACGAACGCTCCAAAGTTGACGATGGAGGACACAACACCTTTTCGCACCTGGCCTTTAACAAGACCCTCGAGGAAGCTGGAGCGGTTTTGGCTCTGGCTTTCTTCGAGCAGTGCACGCCGCGAAAGTACGACGTTATTGCGGTTCTTATCGAGCTCCAAAATCTTCGCCTCAACCTCTTGACCCAAGTATGGGGTCAGGTCGCGGACGCGACGCAGCTCAATGAGTGATGCTGGCAGGAAGCCTCGGAGACCAATATCAACAATCAGTCCACCCTTGACGACCTCAATCACTGTTCCGGTGACAACGCCATCTGTTTCCTTGATTTTTTCTACATCACCCCAGGCACGTTCGTACTGTGCACGCTTCTTGGAGAGGATGAGACGGCCTTCTTTGTCTTCCTTCTGGAGGACTAGAGCTTCAATGGCATCTCCAACAGAGACCACTTCAGACGGGTCAATGTCATGTTTGATGGAGAGCTCGCGGGAGGGAATCACACCCTCGGTTTTGTATCCCACGTCGAGGAGAACTTCGTCGCGGTCAATCTTGACGACAGTACCTTCGATGAGGTCACCGTCGTTGAAGAATTTGAGTGTTTTCTCGACCTCGGCCAAGAAGTCTTCGGCACTGCCGATGTCATTGATAGCAATTTGTTTCGGGCCGGAAGTTGTTGCGTTTGTCATAGAGATAGTGGGTGGGCGTTTCTACTAGGGTCACAACACGGGCGTGGTGTGACACGTGGACAGGGCAAATAGCCCCTGAGGGCAAGCCTTTAGTCTAACCCTGGCGTTCTCGTTGCACAAACCCTAATGGGCGGCTTCATCCCATTGAGCGCCGTGACCCAGCTGAACCTCCAGCGGGACCGCAAGTGTTGCAGCGATACCCATTTCTTTCACCACGATGGCCTCAAGCTTTTCGCGCTCCCCTGGCGCAACATCAAAGACGAGTTCGTCATGGACCTGCAAGACCATGGTGGACGCGAGTCCCTGGTCTCTGGCAGAACTATCGATGGCGATCATGGCGCGTTTGATGATGTCCGCGGCACTCCCCTGAATTGGCGCGTTGAGTGCGGCTCTCTCCGCCGCCTCGCGCACCATACGGTTGGGGGAAGCTAAGTCAGGGAAGGGCCGTCGTCGGCCAAAGATTGTTTCGGTGTAGCCGTCCTTGACTGCTTGTTCAACAACGCTCCGGAGGTAGTCCCGCACTTTTCCGAAACGACGGAAATATTCGGTCATCAATTCTTTGGCTTCGCCGGTAGGAATGGAGAGCTGTTTTGCCAGGCCAAAAGCCGAAAGACCGTACGCCAGGCCATAGCTCATAGCTTTCACTTTTGTTCGCATCTCTGGGGTGACCTCTTCCGGCGCAACAGCAAAAATGCGGGCACCCACAAACCGATGCAAGTCTTCCCCATTGTGGAACGCCTCGATCAACCCCTCATCGCCGGAAAGGTGGGCCATAATTCGCATCTCAATTTGCGAATAGTCCGCCGTCAGCAGGGCTTCTGTCGGAGGTTTTGCAACAAAAGTGGCCCGAATTTTATGGCCCATTTCCGTTCGGACAGGAATGTTTTGCAGGTTAGGTTCGAGAGATGACAGTCGACCCGTGCTGGTCCCTGTTTGATCAAAGGTGGTGTGGATGCGGCCATCGCCAGCCACTGCTGACCGGAGTCCCTCAACAATCTGGCGCAACTTTGTGGCATCGCGGTGACGCAGGAGTGAGTCAAGGAAAGGGTGCGGATTGGTGAGTTGAAGCTCACCCAGAGCTTGCGCATCCGTGGTGTACCCCGTTTTTGTTGCCCGGGTTTTCGGCATATTGAGCTCCTCAAACAACACCGCTTGAAGTTGTTTTGGGGAGCCGAGATTAACTTCATGGCCTAAAGCTGCGAACGCCGAGGCTTCGTGGGCAGCAACATCCTGGCCGAGTTCGTGCTCTAAGGAATCCAGCTCCTCTTTGTCACTCCCAATACCGCGACGTTCCATGTCCGAAAGAATCGCAGTGAGAGGCAGTTCAATGGTCTTCAGGACCTCTGATGAGCCTTCATCCAGGTCTAGGGAAAGTTGTCGCCAGACCCCCAAAGCGCACCACGCTTCTTGTCCCACGCCCGCGTGAGTCTCCTCCGGCAACAACTGGTCAGCCTGTGGGGTTGGCAACGTAAAACCAAGGTGGGTTTCGACGAGTTCACCTAACACGCGCGATTTTCCCGAGGGTCGCAGAATCCAGGACACCAGGTACCCGTCGCCGTGCGGCGCGGTGGCGCGCACGCCTCCCTCTCTGAGGGCCGTCAGCTGAGGTTTGGCATGAAAATAAACCCAGTGGTGATCCTGCCCCTGCAGGGCTTCCACCAGCGGGACGTGGTCCTTGCTGCCCTCTATCCAGGGAACGCGGAGGGCATGATCCCCGTGGGCAATCCCAACTTCGCTGATTCCCGATGCTGTGGTGCGGACCACAACACCGAGTGATTCCGCTTTTCGGTCCGTAAGCCAACGAGAAAGCTCCTCGTCCACCAGGGTGAACTCTGCGGGCATTTCGGAAAGCGAGGGTGTCTCTGTGGCGGGGGTAGGCGCCGTGGTGTCGGCACCCGCGAGAGTCAACACACGGTCTTTGAGAGTGCGAAACGCGAGTTTTGTGAACACTTCTTGAACCGCGTCGACATTGATGGGCTGCCGTTCAAGATCGGAGAGTGCCACCCCAAGATCCACATCGGTGAGGAGATGATTGAGCTCTCGATTCAAGATGGCGCGCTGTTTCTGCTCGCGCAGGTTGTTTCCCACAACACCGCTAATATCCTCCGCTGCGGCGAGCACCGCATCGAGGGACCCATACTGAGTGATCCATTTGACAGCGGTTTTCTCTCCCACCTTGTCAATTCCGATCAAATTGTCGCTGGTCTCCCCCACAAGGGCTGCAATTTCAGGGTATTGCTGTGGTTTTACGCCGTAGCGTTCCTCTACCGCTTCGGGGGTGTAGCGCTTGAGCTCTTGCACGCCTCGAGCGCTCGGGTACAGCACAGTCACGGTGTCGGTCACCAGTTGAAAAGTGTCTCTATCGCCTGACACGACCAAAACGTTCAGGCCTTCAGCAGAGGCGGTGGTGGCGAGTGTGGCAAGGATGTCATCAGCCTCATAATCCTCTTTGGTGAGGGTCACCACCCCCATGGCGTGCAGTGCTTCCTGGAGCAGGGGAACTTGGCCAATAAATTCCGCCGGTGTTTCCCCCCGAGTGCCCTTATATTCAGGATAAATCCGGGTCCGAAAGGAATAACGGGAAAGGTCAAAAGCTACGGCAATATGGCTTGGATTTTCCTTTTTGACGAGACCCAGGAACATTGAAATGAAACCATGAATAGCGTTTGTGTGTTGGCCCTCAGGGGTAACAAAACTGTCGAGGGGAAGGGCGTAAAAAGCCCTGAATGCAAGGGAATGCCCATCAATCACCATCAAGGTAGGCTTGTCGCTCACAGGGTCAGCCTATCGGGCTGGTCCGCACTCCTAGGAGCAGAAATGACGCTATTCCCCGCTGATATGGACCCCGAACTGATCACGCGGTTGGTAGAAACCGGCGGCGGTCAGCTGGCGCAGAAAATGGGAATCAAACTTCTGGAGCTCAGCGCCGAACGTTCTGTCGCCACCATGCCGGTGGAAGGAAACCGGCAAGTGATAGGGCTTTTGCACGGCGGTGCACATGTTGTCCTTGCGGAGTCGCTCGGGTCCATGTCCTCGGCAATTCACGCGGGACCTGGGCGGATTGCCGTGGGAATCGAAATTAACGCAACACATTCCAAATCTGCCACCGAAGGCGTTGTGACCGCCACCTGCGAAGCATTGACGTTAGGGCGGACTCTTGCCACCCACCAAATCACTATTCGAAACGACGCCGGTGAGAGGCTTTCTACCGTCCGGATGACGAACTTTCTCCGCGACCAGCCGAGCTAAATTTCGGGATTATCCGATTTTTCCGACAACTGGTCGATTACCGTCTGCGCAACCTCACGCATGGTCAGGCGTCGATCCATGGAAGCTTTTTGAATCCAACGGAAAGCTTCCGGCTCTGGAAGCCCCATCGTGTTGTTCAAAATACCTTTTGCGCGGTCCAATATTTTCCGGGTTTCAAGGCGCTCTGCAAGGTCACTAACCTCATCTTCTAGCGCTGCAATCTGGCGCGCGCGGGAAAGAGCAACCTCGATCGCTGGAATGAGGTCACTGGGCGTGAAGGGCTTGACGACATACGCCAGGGCCCCCGCTTCGGCAGCACGCTCTACGAGCTCCCGTTGGGAAAAAGCCGTTAATAACACCACGGGTGCAAGATTTTTTCGGGTAATAATTTCGGCTGCCGAGATGCCATCCAGTAGTGGCATTTTGACATCCATCACTACCAGATCAGGGAGGAGCTCTTCCACCAGTGCCACCGCTTTTTCGCCGTCAGCAGCTTCGCCCACTACCTCAAAACCGTTATCTGTGAGCGTTTCGACAATGTCAATACGAATGAGTGACTCATCTTCCGCCACGACGACCCGACGTTTAGCGGGGGCACTACTCTCGTTTTCGCTCACGCACCAAGCCTAGGGTATTGTCGAGGGGCGCCCATGGGCGTGACAGGCCGGATTGGCGGAATGGCAGACGCGGAGCACTCAAAATGCTTTGTCCGAAAGGGCGTGTGGGTTCAAATCCCACATCCGGCACTTATTTAGGCGCTTTGCCATGCGGGGGCAGCACCGTGTTCGGCATCCCCCACTACGTGCACACGTAAGTCGTTGGTTGAGCCCGGGGTTCCTGGAGGGGACCCGGAGATCACCACAACCTTGTCGCCGACCTCTGCCATGCCACTCTCCAAAATTGTCTGATCGACTTGTGGATACATTGCATCCGTGTGGGTGACGCGTGGTACTGCGTGCGACTCAATCCCCCAGACCAGGGACATTTTCCGACGGACTTCCTCCGACGGCGTGAAAGCTAACATCGGAATTGGGGATCGCAGTCGTGACATTCTCCGTGCCGAGTCGCCAGATTCGGTGAAAACGCAGAGGAATTTTGCTTCTACGAACTCCGCAACTTCTGCAGCCGCAAGCGTAATAGCACCACCCTGGGTGCGGGGTTTTGACCCCAGTGGTGGGATTCGATCGAGACCATGGACTTCGGACGATTCCAAAATACGGGCCATCGTGGCGACGGTGATGGAAGGGAACTTCCCCACACTGGTTTCGCCACTCAACATCACGGCATCAGCTCCGTCGAGCACGGCGTTGGCAACGTCTGAGGTCTCAGCTCGCGTGGGGACGGGTGAGTCAATCATGGACTCGAGCATTTGGGTTGCCACGATGACGGGTTTTGCCATCCTGCGACACAGCTCGATGGCGCGTTTTTGAACAATGGGAACCGTCTCAGGCGGCAATTCAACACCGAGGTCACCACGCGCGACCATGATGGCGTCAAAGGCGTCAATGATTTCCTCGAGGGCGTCCACGGCTTGGGGCTTTTCGATTTTTGCGATGATGGGGACCGTCCGGCCCTCCTCGCGCATAATTTCTCTTACCCGGGTGGCGTCAGACGCATTTCTGACGAAGCTCAAAGCAATGAAGTCGCAGCCCAGGGCCAGGCCCCAACGCAGGTCATCCTCATCTTTTTCGGAAAGTGCGGGGGCTGAGACGGCCACGCCCGGGAGGTTTATCCCCTTGTTATTGGACACCATCCCGCCGACAATTACGGTCGTCACGACATCTTCTGCACCCGAGGACACTGCTTCGAGCCGGATTTTTCCGTCATCAATCAGCAACGTGTCGCCGGCCTTCACATCCCCGGGAAGCCCTTTGTAGGTGGTACCAACGAGGTCTTTTGTGCCCTCAACGTCTCGAGTGGTAATCGTGAAGGTGTCGCCATTGCGGAGCTCGTGGGGCCCGTTGACAAACTTCTCGAGCCGGATTTTGGGACCCTGGAGGTCGACAAGAACCCCGACCGGCTTATTTGCGTCGGCTGCTGCCCGCCGGACATTGGCGTAAATCTCTTCGTGAACGTCATGAGACCCGTGGGATAAATTCATCCGCAGAACGTCGGCCCCCGCGTCGAGTAGGGACCGAATGTTGTCGTAGCTGGCCGTTGCCGGGCCAAGCGTGGCAACGATTTTTGCGCGTCTCATGGATTCCTTGTGCTAGGCGTGAAGCGCGCGGTCGTAAGCGGTGACCGGCGCGGGTAACAGCGTAGCGCCTTCCAAATATTCATCGACCTGCGCTGCTACGGCGCGCCCTTCGGCAATTGCCCAGACAATGAGGGAAGCGCCCCGACCCGCGTCACCCGCAACAAAAACGCCCTCTTTGTCGGTCGAATAGTCTTTCTGGCGCCCAAGGTTTCCTTTGCCATCAACCCCCACACCAAGCTGGTCCGTGAGCGTTGCGTGCTCTGCTCCACGGTAACCAAGGGCCAATAACACTAAATCGGCAGGAATCTCGTGCTCGGTTCCCGGTTTCGGGAACCTACCTCCGTCGCGGTACTCCGTTTCTGCCACAACTACCGCGCGGACTTCGCCCGCGCTATTCGCTAAAAATTCGACAGTCGAGGCGAGGAATTCGCGCGCGCCACCTTCTTCGTGGGCGCTTTGGACTTCAAACAACACAGGATCGAGAGGCCAGGGGGTTTCTTCGTTGCGCTCAAGTGGAGGCTTCATGCCGATAGCCAGCATGGTCGTGGAGAGCGCGTGCTGCCGGTGCGCGGTGCCTAAGCAGTCAGCCCCGGTGTCTCCACCGCCGAGTATCACCACATGTTTGCCTTCCGCAGAAATCAGGCTTGTCACGGTGTCGCCCGCCTGGACGTGATTGCTGGGGGTCAAAAAGTCCATGGCGTGATGAATGCCCAGAAGATCCCGGCCAGGAATGTCAAGCTCGCGGGGCACATTGGCGCCGGTCGACACGATGACAGCGTCGTAGCGCTCGTGCAGGTCTTCCCAGGTGATATCCACGCCAATCTCGACACCGGCCCGGAAGCGGGTACCTTCGGCTTGCATTTGCGCCAGGCGCTGGTCCAAATGACGCTTCTCCATTTTGAAATCAGGGATCCCGTAGCGCAAAAGCCCACCGATGCGATCGTCTCTCTCAAACACGGCCACCGTGTGTCCCACGCGGGTGAGTTGCTGCGCAGCAGCCAGACCGGCGGGTCCACTGCCCACAACCGCCACAGTTTTACCACTCAGACGGCCCGGGGGTACCGGTTGCACCCAACCGTTTGCCCACGCCTGGTCGATGATCGAAACCTCGATGTTTTTGATAGTCACCGCGGGCTGGTTGATGCCCAACACGCAGGAAGACTCACAGGGAGCAGGGCACAGCCGACCCGTAAATTCGGGAAAGTTATTGGTCTCGTGAAGGCGCTCAATGGCCCCTTTTCCATCACCACGGTGCACAAGGTCATTCCACTCTGGAATGAGGTTTCCTAGTGGACAACCCTGGTGGCAAAACGGCACTCCACAGTCCATACAGCGGCTCGCTTGACGTGTGAGGGCGGCAGGGTCTGCTGCTCCGTAAACTTCCCGCCAGTCGCTAATGCGCACCTCTACCGGTCGACGCGCCGGAACTTCTCGCTCGGTGTATTTAATGAATCCGCGGGGGTCAGCCACCGGTCACCTCCAAAATACGGTCCCACACTTCGTCCCCATCGGGGTCAAGACCCTCAATGTTCGCCTGGGCACGGGTTCTCATGACAGCTTGGAAATCCCGTGCTGTCACCTTGTGAATACTCGCGAGGGTCCCCTCGACATCTTCGAGTAGCCTCCCAGCCAAGGGAGAACCGGTCAGTTCTGAGTGCTTTGCGAGCAGATCGAGAACAATTTGTGCGTCGCCACTCCCCAGGGGGCCAACCTCAAGTTCACCCGAGGCCATTGCTTCCTTGTTGAGTCGCTCTGGTTTGAGGTTACGAACATAGGCTGTTCCACCGGACATTCCAGCACCGACGTTGCGCCCGGTTTCTCCCAGAATCAGGGCGAGTCCACCGGTCATGTATTCCAGCGCATGGTCCCCCACCCCCTCGACAACCGCGGTGGCGCCAGAGTTCCGAACAAGAAAACGCTCTCCCACGACACCGGAGAGGAACAGAGTCCCGGACGTGGCACCATACCCAATGACGTTTCCGGCAATGACGTTTCGTTCGGGAGCAAAGACAGAGTCACGGTGTGGTTTCATCACCACAGAACCCCCGGAGAGGCCTTTGCCAACGTAGTCGTTGGCGTCACCGGTGAGGGTGATGGTGATTCCACCGGGCAAAAAAGCCCCGAGCGACTGGCCGGCTGAACCTGCTAAGGCGATCCGGATTGTTTCACTGGGGAGACCCTGCTCGCCGAAGCGGCGCGTCACCTCATGCCCGAGCATCGTCCCGACGGCTCTTTCGGTATTGCGAATCGGGAGACTGATGTCGACGGCAGTGCCGTCTTCGAGGGCAGGCTTAGCCTGCTCGATCAGTTGTTGGTCAAAGTGCTGGTCCAATTCGTGGTCTTGACCCTCTACCCTGTGCAGGGCAAAGTTCGTCTGGAGGTGGTGCGTTGACAAAATGGGCTGAAGGTCAAGACCATCCGCTTTCCAGTGGTGAATGGCTTTATCTACGTCCAACAGGCCGGCTTGGCCAATGGCTTCCGCGAGAGAACGGAAACCGAGGGATGCTAGGTACTCCCGCACTTCTTCCGCCAGGTATTCAAAGAACGTCTTCACAAACTCGGGTGTTCCGCTGAAACGTTTCCGAAGCTCAGGATTCTGAGTTGCCACCCCTACCGGACAGGTATCCAGGTGGCAAACCCGCATCAGAATGCAGCCACTCACAACCATGGGTGCCGTCGCAAAACCGTACTCTTCTGCGCCCAGTAATGCGGCAATGATGACGTCCCGGCCGGTTTTCATTTGACCGTCAACCTGGAGGGTGATCCGACCGCGCAGGTTGTTGGTCACCAACGTCTGTTGCGCCTCTGCAAGACCAATCTCCCACGGGGTTCCCGCGTGTTTTAGGGAGTTCAGCGGGCTTGCCCCAGTTCCACCATCGTGTCCAGAAATCAACACCACATCGGCTTTTGCTTTGGCAACACCCGTCGCTACGGCTCCAATACCGGATTGGCTCACCAGCTTCACATGCACTCTGGCACTGGGGTTCGCCCTCTTCAGGTCAAAAATGAGCTGCTTGAGGTCCTCAATGGAGTAAATGTCGTGGTGCGGTGGTGGCGAGATAAGCCCCACACCGGGGGTTCCATGGCGGAGTGAGGCAATCCAGGGATACACCTTGTTCGCCGGAAGTTGTCCGCCTTCACCAGGTTTGGCGCCCTGAGCCATCTTTATTTGCAGATCGTCCGCCATGCTGAGGTAGAAACTTGTCACACCAAAGCGACCCGAGGCAACCTGTTTGATTTTGCTCCGACGTTGCGGGTCTCGCAGACGCTCCGGCGATTCGCCACCCTCGCCCGTGTTGGAGCGCGCACCCAGTTCGTTCATGGCGATGGCAAGCGTCTCGTGCATTTCGGGGGATATTGCTCCCATACTCATCGCACCGGTGGTGAACCGGGCAATGATGGCGCTGGCGGGTTCCACCTCGTCGAGAGGAACTGGCTGGCGGTCTTCGGTTTTGAGCCTAAACAAGCCCCGAAGCGTCATCAAGCGTTCCGCTTGGTCATCCACGCTGTGGGTGTAATGGCGGAATACTTCAAAACTTTTCGACCGGGTGGCATGTTGAAGTGTGAACACCGTCTCAGGGTTGAACAGGTGCGGAGGGCCTTCCCTACGCCACTGGTACTCCCCACCAACGGGAAGCACTTCGTGTGGGTTTGCCCCCTGTGAGATGGGATAGGCCAGGCGATGGCGCGCCTCGTTCTCTTGCGCGATCACCGAGAGACCCACGCCGCCGATTACCGTTGTGGTGCCGGAGAAATATGAATCCACCAGCTCCCGACTGAGACCAATGGCCTCAAAGGCCTGCGCTCCAGCGTAAGAAGCAACGGTCGATATCCCCATCTTGCTCATGATTTTGAGCACACCCTTACCGAGGGCTTTGATGACGTTGCGAACCGCGACTTCGGGGGCAACTGCCTGAATGACCCCAGTTCTCGCGAGCAATTCGACGGTCTCCATGGCGAGATAAGGGTTAACCGCGGAGGCACCAAAGCCGATCAGGAGGGCCACGTGGTGGACTTCGCGCACGTCACCGGATTCCACGACTAGGCCCACTTGCATCCTCTTATTGCCGCGAATCAAGTGGTGGTGGATGGCCGAGAGCATCAGCAGGGACGGAATCGGCGCCAGGTCTTGGTTGGAGTCCCGGTCGCTCAAGATGAGGAACATTGCCCCCCGGTCTATCGCCGAATCAGCTTCGAGACAGAGCTCCTGGAGACGCGCTTCCAGACCCAATGCGCCCTCATCCACGCGGTACAGACCACCGAGCGTGTGGGACGCGGTTTCACCGTCGGGGAGCTTCAGATGACCAATTTTTGCCAGCTCGTCGTTATCAATGACGGGAAAGTCGAGCGACACCTGTGTCGCGTGCCCCGGTGTTGCGTCCAGCAAGTTTCGCTCGGGACCAAGACCGCCGGACATGGATGTCACAATCTCTTCCCGGATGGAGTCCAAGGGGGGATTGGTGACCTGGGCAAATTGTTGCGTGAAGTAGTCAAAAATAAGCCGTGGCCGGTCGGAGATGGCAGCAATGGGGGTGTCAGAACCCATCGCACCGAGCGGCTCTGCAGCATTTTTACCCATGGGTGCCAGAAGTATCCGCACCTCTTCTTCGGTGTAACCGAAGGTGCGTTGACGGCGTTGAATAGAGGTTGGTGTGTGAATGATGTGTTCACGCTCCGGGAGTTTGGCAAATTCAATGCGGTTGTCCCGCACCCATTCGCCCCACGGTTTTTCGTGCGCAAGTTGCTGTTTAAGCTCTTGGTCTTCAATGAGGCGACCTTCAACGGTGTCCACCAACAACATGGAACCGGGACGCAAACGCCCTTTGCGAACCACGGTGGAGGGGTCCACATCAAGAACACCAATTTCACTGGCCAGAATGACCAACCCGTCCGAGGTGATGACGTAGCGTCCTGGTCGCAGGCCATTGCGATCGAGGGTTGCCCCCACCAGTGACCCATCGGTAAAGACGAGCGCTGCTGGTCCGTCCCACGGCTCCATCATCATCGAGTGGTACTCATAAAAATCTCGAACTTTGGGGTCAATATCGACCTGGTTCTCCCACGCCTCGGGAACCATCATCATGATGGCGTGAGGAAGTGAGCGACCCGAAAGAGTGAGCAGTTCCACAACTTCGTCAAAGGACGCCGAGTCGGAGCCGCCCTCAGAAACAATCGGCATGAGAGGCTGCAGGTCGCCCAGCACCTCGGAGGAAAGCTGGTTTTGTCGAGCACGCATCCAGTTCCGGTTGGCACGGATGGTGTTGATTTCGCCGTTGTGCGCGATCATCCTAAAAGGCTGGGCGAGCGGCCACGAAGGGAAAGTGTTCGTGGAAAAACGCGAATGGACCAGCGCCAGCGTGGAATGAAAATCGGGTGAACTTAAATCTTCGTAAAACGGTTCCAGCTGAAGAGTCGTGACCATGCCCTTATACACCATCGTGCGGGAAGAGAGCGAGGGGAAATAGGACCCCAACTCCCGTTCGGCCCGCTTGCGCACACGGAATGTGAGGCGGTCAAGATCCACACCCGCAGTTGTGCCATCGGGTCCGGATAAGAAAAGCTGTTCAAAAGCCGGCATTGCCGAGCGCGCCAGGTCCCCCAGGATTTCCGGGTTGATAGGAACATCCCGCCAGCCGAGCACCGTAAGTCCCTCTTCGCCCGATATCGCTTCGATCTGGGACTTCTCCCTAGCTCGCTCCTGTGCGTCCACCGGCAAGAAAGCGCAACCAACGGCGTACCGCCCTTTGGCGGGCAGTGGGAAGTCAACAACTTTTTGGAAGAACGTGTCGGGGATCTGTGTGACGATCCCCGCTCCATCCCCTGTTCCTTGGTCAGATCCGACCGCACCGCGGTGCTCAAGGTTGCGGAGGGCTTCGAGTGCTTTTTCTACAATGTCGTGTCCGGGGGTTCCCCGCAGGGTCGCCACCATGGCGAGCCCACAGGCATCGCGGTCGTGGTCAGAGTTGTAAAGCCCCTCGGCCTTGGGAGCGGTATTCCACCGTTCAAAGGGCGTGCGTGAAGACATGTCACCATCCTAGATTTTTGCAGAAGGTGGGACGACATTGGCCCGTGGACGTTATGAGGGGCGGGAACTTTTTGGGTTTGTGACCGTGGTCCCACTATTCTCAGTGTCGCCTGCCTGGTCATCCAAGACGACATAAAAACTGTCTTCAGATTCTAACCCAGGTTCCTGAATCCATTCACGGCCGGGACGGTAAGGACTCGGTTCTTCGCCCGTGTGACGTCTACCTTGGACAACAAAAATGAGGAGGCCCAGGGCAATAGCTGCAAAGGCACCCCAAATGTTGACTCGCACGCCCAACAGAAGCTCTGCTGGGTCTAGTCGCAGTGTTTCTAGGAATGCTCTCCCCACTCCATACCAGACCAAATAAAGACCCAATTGGCGACCCCATTGCAACGTCAGCTTGTGACCCACCCACACCAGGACAATCGCGCCCACCAGGTTCCACAGCATTTCATAAGCGAAAGTGGGATGAAACAGCGTGTCCTCGGGCAGGCCCACCGGTATGGCACCGTTTGGGCGGTCAATCTGGAGGCCCCAGGGCAACGCCGTGGGCGCCCCGAAAAGTTCCTGGTTGAAGTAGTTCCCCATGCGGCCCATGGCTTGGGCGACGAGGAGTCCCGGCGCTAAAGCATCTGCGTAGGCACTAAAGCGAATACCAGCACGGCGTGCACCAATGTAGGCGCCGACCGCACCAAGGGAAATCCCGCCAAAAATAGCAAGACCGCCTTCCCAAACATAAAAAATCCGCAGCAGGTCAGCACCGTCAAAGAAGTAATCGGCAGGGTGTGTAATCACGTGGTAAAGACGGCCGCCGAGGATTCCAAAGGGAACAGCCCACAGGGCGATGTCCAGGACAATCCAGGGTTCGGCTCCTCGTCGGACCAAGCGGGTATTGCTAATCCACAGGGCCAAACCAATTCCCAACAAGATGAACAGCGCGTAGGCATTCACCTGGAGGTTCAGGCCAAACCACTCGAGGCCAAGATCACGCAACCACTGCCCAATATTGAAGGAGCGCCATGCGGCGTCAGGGCTTGGAATACCGTTGAAATCCATCACTACCTCTCGTAAGCCTTCAGGCTACTAGTTCCGTTTGGTGCCGGAGGCGAGGCCTTCCGTCAATTCCGCGACCGCGTCTACTCCCCCTGCGGTGAGAGCCCGCACCAGAGCCGAGCCCACAATGGCGCCGTCAGCAAACGAGACTACGTCCGAGACGTGTTGCGCAGTCGAGATACCTAACCCAACACACGTTGCCGGGGCACCTTGCTCGTAAATTCGGGCCACAAGTTTTTTGGCCGAAGAATCGACGTCGTCACGGGCTCCGGTTATCCCCATCGTTGACACGGCATACACGAAGCCGCGGGATAGTTCAGCTGAAGTGTGGAGTCGCTCATCAGAGGACGATGGAGCCGCCAGGAACACACGCTCCAAATCTAACCGCTCAGAAACCTCGAGCCACTCCCCCGCTTCATCCGGGATGAGGTCGGGGGTGATCAGCCCAGAACCCCCAGCGGATCGCAAGTCGGTGGCGAAAGCCTCCACACCGTACTGGACCACAGGGTTCCAGTAGGTCATGACCAAAACAGGTTTGTGGGTTGCGGCGGTGATGCGCTCGATTGCTGGAAAAACTTGATGCAACTTAAAACCGTTTTCCAACGCAGTCTGTGTTGCCTTAGCAATCACGGTGCCATCCATGACGGGATCACTGTAGGGGACGCCAAGCTCCAATACGTCAGCCCCCGCATTCAATACAGCAATGCTGGCCAAAATGCTCTGTTCCAAATCTGGATAACCCAACGGCAGGTATGCCACGAGCGTGCCATGGCCTTCTGCCTTACGTTGCGCAATCGTCTCGGCAACACTCAGGGTCATAGTCCGCTACCGGGCTCAAACAGGTGGAAGTAGCGTCCGGCAGTCTCCATGTCTTTATCACCACGACCGCTCAATGACACGAGAATTGTCGCTTCTTCCCCCAGCTCTTGTCCGAGCATTTGCGTGCCGGCGAGCGCGTGTGCGGTCTCAATGGCGGGAATAATACCCTCTGTCTGGGAGAGTAAACGCAGCGCCTGCATGGCTTGATCATCTGTGATGGGCACATATTCGGTGCGACCGATGCCTGCCAACCACGCGTGTTCAGGACCAACACCGGGATAGTCAAGACCCGCAGAAATGGAGTGGGACTCGATGGTTTGACCATCTTCATCCTGGAGCACCAAGGAGCGCGCACCGTGGAGCATGCCAGGCTTCCCCTTAGTGATGGTGGCAGCGTGGTGGGGAGTATCCGCCCCGTCCCCTCCGGCTTCATACCCGAGAAGGCGCACGTCGTCATCGTCGAGGAATGCGTGGAAGATTCCCATCGCATTGGAACCGCCACCAACACACGCGGTCACCGCGGTGGGTAGTGCCCCTGTGAGCTCTAACATTTGAGCGCGAGCCTCCACACCAATGACAGAGTGAAAGTCGCGCACCATCAGGGGAAAGGGATGTGGGCCTGCGACCGTGCCAAGTAGGTAGTGCGTTGTGTCAACGCTTGCCACCCAGTCACGCATAGCGTCGTTGATGGCGTCTTTGAGGGTGCGTGAACCGGTCGTGACCGCGACAACCTCGGCCCCCAGAAGCCGCATTCGAGCGACGTTCAGCGCCTGACGTTCGGTATCAACCTCACCCATATACACGACACAGCTCATACCCATGAGGGCTGCCGCTGTTGCTGTGGCAACTCCGTGCTGACCGGCGCCGGTTTCCGCAATCAAGCGATTTTTGCCCAACCTTTTCGCCAGCAGGGCCTGTCCCAAAACGTTATTAATTTTGTGGCTGCCGGTGTGATTAAGGTCCTCACGCTTCAAGAAAATACGCGCACCACCGCAATGCTCACCAAAACGTTGCGCTTCGGTGATGATCGAAGGCCGTCCGGTGTACGTCTTGTGTAAATGTGCGAGCTCAGCCTGGAACGCAGGATCAGATTTTGCCGCCCGATACGCCCCTTCGAGCTCATCGAGGGCGTGAATGAGGGATTCCGGCACAAAACGGCCACCAAATTCGCCATAGTAGGGACCTTCAACAAGAGATAATTTCTCGCTCATGCCGCCACAAACTCCTTCACTCGCTCCATGGGGTTTTCCCCCGTCACTAAAGCTTCGCCTATCAACACAGCGTGTGCTCCTTGCTCACGGTACCGGGTCACATCCTGTAAATTTCCTACCGCTGACTCCGCAACTCTAATCACGCCCTCGGGAAAACGGGGCACCATCGCACGAAAAAGTGTTGGATCCAGCTCAAAGGTGGCGAGGTCCCGAGCGTTAACCCCGACAATATCTGCCCCGATCGCAATGGCACGGTCCACCTCAGTCGGCGTATGGGCCTCCACCAAAGCCTCCATACCCCATTCTTTCGCGACAAGAAGCAGTCGGGCAGCTCGCTCATCCGTGAGGCCCGCCATAATCAACAGTACGGCGTCTGCCCCGTGGGCACGGGCTTCCACAATCTGATATTCCGATTCGAGGAAGTCCTTCCGCAGCACGGGAATTGATACCGCAGCGGAAACGTTGGCGAGATCCTGCAAGGAACCCCCGAATGATCGACTTTCTGTCAAAACACTGATCATGCTCGCCCCACCAGCTTCGTACTGCTGAGCCAACAAGACGGGATCTGCGATTTCTGCCAACTCACCCTTCGAAGGGCTTTTGCGCTTAATTTCGGCAATGACGTGGATGTGCTCCCTCGGAGCGAGGGCCAACAGGGCGCTCCGCACAGGGTTGGCACGACGGGCAATTTGCTCTGCGTCATGCAAAGACAGAGATTTCTCGCGGATTTTGGCATCTTCGCGCGCGCCCTCGTAAAGACCTTGCAGCAC